>Ga0208794_1000891_pt1 | contig 15828 bp, 10 predicted proteins | sample 32_taG_FD_184106 | JGI IMG/M metagenome (GOLD analysis project Ga0208794, IMG submission 184106) | Marine viral communities from the Gulf of Mexico - 32_GoM_OMZ_CsCl metaG (SPAdes) (version 2) | ecosystem: Environmental > Aquatic > Marine > Oceanic | place: Atlantic Ocean: Gulf of Mexico... | reverse complement strand
TCAGCGGACGGATCGAGACGTTCGCGGGCCGCTTCGCCGTCGCCAGGGTGCCGACGCCGATGTTCACCTGGCCGCCGCCGAGCGGGAAGATCCAGCCGTAGCCCGAGAGGACCTCGTCCTCGGGCCCGCGCAGCTCGAGGTGCGAGCTGATCCACGGGTCGTCGGAGCGGGTCGAGTCGATGTAGGCCCGGCCGGCCACGCCGTACACGGTGTCGCGGTGCCACTCGCGCCCCAGCACCTTGCCGAGCGGGGAGCGGACGCCGTCGGCCACCACGAGGCGCCGACAGCGGATCTCGACGCGCTCCTTCTCGCCGGACTCCCCCGTGCGCTCGAGCACCACCGCGGTGACGGGTCCCTGCTGGCCGCCACGACGTCGTACGTCGACCGCCCGCAGCCCGTCGACCGCCGTCGCACCGGCCTTGATCGCGGTAGTGCGGAGGTGGTCGTCGAGCTCGGTGCGTGCGACGGCGGAGCCCCAGTTCGGGAGGCTGCCGCCCGGCCAGGGCAGCAGCAGCGTCTGGCCGAAGCCGTGGGCCCGCAGGCCGAGGTTGACGGTGTGCTCGCGCAGCCAGTCCTCGAGACCCAGGCGGGACAGCTCGTGGACCGCACGCGGCGTCAGGCCGTCGCCGCAGGTCTTGTCACGGGGGAAGGTGGCGGCGTCGACGAGCACCACGTCGAGCCCGTGCCGGGCGGCCCACGCGGCCGCCGACGACCCGGCGGGGCCGGCACCGACCACGAGGACGTCGGTCTCCTCCGGAACGCCTGCCACAGCCACCCGGTCATCCTCCCACGCGGGCCCAGCCGCCGGTTTCACCGGCTAGCCGGTGACAGTGGCACCTGGCGCACGAAGGTTCGTACGCCAGGTGCCGGGTTCGTGACCTAGCCGGTGAAACCGGCACCCCCACGCCGACCCACCACGACGAACGACACCGGCCCGCCCCCGCAGAGCGGGGACGGGCCGGTGGGGTCGGACGGTGACTCAGGCCTGGTAGGACCCGAAGTCGAAGTCGTCCAGAGCGACGGCCTGGCCGCCACCCGTGTTGCCGAACTCGTAGTCGTAGGAGTCGTAGCCCTGGACGGAGTACGCCGCGGCCCGAGCCTCCTCGGTCGGCTCCACCCGGATGTTGCGGTACCGCTCGAGGCCGGTGCCCGCCGGGATCAGCTTTCCGATGATCACGTTCTCCTTCAGGCCACGGAGGCTGTCGGAGCGACCGTTGATCGCCGCGTCGGTGAGCACGCGGGTGGTCTCCTGGAAGGAGGCCGCCGAGAGCCACGACTCGGTCGCCAGCGACGCCTTCGTGATGCCCATGAGCACCGGACGACCCGAGGCGGGCTTGCCGCTCTCGGAGACGACCCGACGGTTCTCCGTCTCGAACCGCACGCGGTCGACGAGGTCGGAGGGCAGCAGGTTGGTGTCACCGGACTCGATGACCGTCACGCGACGCAGCATCTGCCGCACGATGATCTCGATGTGCTTGTCGTGGATCGCCACGCCCTGGCTGCGGTACACGTTCTGCACCTCGTCCACCAGGTGCTTCTGCGCGGCACGCACACCGAGGATCCGCAGGACGTCCTGCGGGTCCGGCGTACCGACCGTCAGCATCTGGCCGACCTCGACGTGGTCACCGTCGTTGACGAGCAGGCGCAGGCGCTTGGAGATCGGGTACTCCTGCACCTCCGAGCCGTCGTCCGGCGTCACGAGCAGCGTGCGCGCCTTGTCGGTGTCCTCGATCTCGACGCGGCCGGCGGCCTCCGAGATCGGCGAACGACCCTTGGGCGAGCGGGCCTCGAAGAGCTCGACGACGCGGGGCAGACCCTGCGTGATGTCGTCGGCCGACGCCACACCACCGGTGTGGAAGGTACGCATCGTGAGCTGCGTGCCCGGCTCACCGATGGACTGGGCGGCGATGATGCCGACCGCCTCACCGATGTCGACGAGCTTGCCGGTCGCGAGCGAACGGCCGTAGCACTTCGCGCACGTGCCGGTCTTGGCCTCGCAGGTCAGGACCGAACGGACCTTGACCTCCTCGATGCCGGCCGCCACGAGCTCCGCGATCTTGACGTCGCCGAGGTCGCCGCCCGCCTCGACCAGCGTGTCGCCGGTCTCGGGGTGGGTGATCTCGGAGGCGGCGGAACGGGCGTACGCCGCGGTCTCGACGTTGTCGGCCTTGCGGACCACACCGTCCTCGCCGCGCTCGCCGATCTGCTTGGGCAGACCGCGCTCGGTGCCGCAGTCGTCCTCGCGGATGATGACGTCCTGGCTGACGTCGACGAGTCGACGCGTCAGGTAGCCCGAGTCCGCCGTACGCAGCGCCGTGTCCGCGAGGCCCTTGCGGGCACCGTGGGTGGCGATGAAGTACTCGAGGACGGTGAGGCCCTCACGGAAGTTGGACTTGATCGGGCGCGGGATGATCTCGCCCTTCGGGTTCGCCACGAGACCACGCATGGCGGCCACCTGGCGGATCTGGTTCATGTTTCCGGACGCGCCCGAGTCGACCATCATGTAGATCGGGTTCTTGCGGTCGAAGTTCGCCTCCATGGCGTCTCCGACCTTCGCGGCCGCCTGGGTCCAGATCTCGATGAGCTCCTGGCGACGCTCGTCGTCGGTGACCAGACCACGCTCGTACTGCTTCTGGATCTTCTCGGCGCGCGCCTCGGAGGCCACGAGGATCTCGGCCTTCTCGGCGTCCGGCGTCGTGACGTCGTCGATGGAGACGGTCACGCCCGAGCGGGTCGCCCAGTGGAAGCCCGTGTCCTTGAGCGCGTCCAGCGACGCCGCGACCTCGACCTTGGTGTAGCGCTCGGCCAGGTCGTTGACGATGGCACCGAGCTGCTTCTTGCCCACCTCGTAGTTCACGAAGGGGTAGTTGGCCGGCAGGGTGTCGTTGAAGATCGAGCGACCCAGGGTCGTCTCGAGCAGGATCGCCTGACCCGGCGTCCACGACTCCGACAGCTCGTGGCCGAGCGGCGGCTGGGCGTCGTTGAGGCGCAGCTTGATCTTGCTCTGCAGCGTGATCTCGCGACGGTCGAAGGCCATGATCGCCTCGGCCGGCGACGTGAACGCGCGGCCCTCGCCGGGCTCGCCCTCACGGTCGGTGGTGAGCCAGAAGAGGCCGATGATCATGTCCTGCGACGGCATCGTCACGGGACGACCGTCGGACGGCTTCAGGATGTTGTTCGTCGACAGCATCAGGATGCGGGCCTCGGCCTGCGCCTCCGCGGAGAGCGGGAGGTGCACGGCCATCTGGTCACCGTCGAAGTCGGCGTTGAACGCGCCGCAGACGAGCGGGTGGATCTGGATGGCCTTGCCCTCGATGAGCTGCGGCTCGAACGCCTGGATGCCGAGACGGTGCAGCGTGGGCGCACGGTTGAGCAGCACGGGGTGCTCGGTGATGACCTCTTCGAGGACGTCCCACACCACGGCGTAGCGCGCACCGGAGGTGGCGCGCTCGACCATGCGCTTGGCCGACTTGATGTTCTGCGCGTGGGAGAGGTCCACGAGGCGCTTCATCACGAACGGCTTGAAGAGCTCCAGCGCCATCTGCTTGGGCAGACCGCACTGGTGCAGCTTCAGCTGCGGGCCGGAGACGATGACCGAACGACCCGAGTAGTCGACGCGCTTGCCGAGCAGGTTCTGGCGGAATCGACCCTGCTTGCCCTTGAGCATGTCGGAGATCGACTTCAGCGGCCGGTTGCCCGGGCCGGTGACGGGACGACCGCGGCGGCCGTTGTCGAACAGCGAGTCGACGGCCTCCTGGAGCATCCGCTTCTCGTTGTTGACGATGATCTCCGGCGCGCCGAGGTCGAGCAGCCGCTTGAGGCGGTTGTTGCGGTTGATCACGCGGCGGTAGAGGTCGTTCAGGTCGGACGTCGCGAAGCGACCACCGTCGAGCTGCACCATCGGGCGCAGCTCCGGCGGGATCACCGGGACGGCGTCGAGGACCATGCCGACCGGCTGGTTGCCGGTCTTGCGGAACGCGTCGACGACCTTGAGGCGCTTGAGGGCGCGGACCTTCTTCTGGCCCTTGCCGTTGGCGATGGTGTCGCGCAGCGACTCCACCTCGGCCTCGATGTCGAAGTCGTGCAGGCGACGCTGGATCGCCGTGGCGCCCATGAAGCCCTCGAAGTACTTGCCGAACCACGACTTCATCTCGCGGTAGAGCATCTCGTCGCCCATGAGGTCCTGGACCTTGAGGCTCTTGAAGGTGCTCCACACCTCGTCGAGGCGGTCGATCTCGCGCTGGGCGCGGTCGCGGAGCTGCTTCATCTCGCGCTCGGCACCGTCGCGGACCTTGCGCTTCGCGTCGGCCTTGGCACCCTCGGCCTCGAGGGCACCGAGGTCCTCCTCGAGCTTCTTGGTGCGGTCGGACAGCGAGCCGTCGCGACGCTTCTCGAGGCGCTCACGCTCGAGGCTGATCTTGCCCTCGAGGTCGGAGAGGTCGCGGTGGCGCGCGTCCTCGTCGACGGACGTGATCATGTACGCCGCGAAGTAGATGACCTTCTCGAGGTCCTTCGGGGCGAGGTCGAGCAGGTAGCCGAGGCGGCTCGGGACACCCTTGAAGTACCAGATGTGGGTGACCGGCGCGGCGAGCTCGATGTGGCCCATCCGCTCGCGGCGGACCTTGGAACGGGTCACCTCGACGCCGCAGCGCTCGCAGATGATGCCCTTGAAGCGCACGCGCTTGTACTTGCCGCAGTAGCACTCCCAGTCCCGGGTGGGACCGAAGATCTTCTCGCAGAAGAGGCCGTCACGCTCCGGCTTGAGCGTGCGGTAGTTGATGGTCTCCGGCTTCTTGACCTCGCCGTGGCTCCACGTCCGGATGTCGTCCGGGGTCGCGAGACCGATCTTGAGCTGGTCGAAGAAGTTCACGTCGAGCACGATGGCTGATTCCTTCGTTAGTTCTGTGCAATCAAGACTTGACCGAGGGCGGGCAGCCCGCCGCCGCTGGGGCGGCGGGCTGCCCGGTCACTCAGACTTCTTCGACCGAGCTGGGCTCGCGACGGGAGAGGTCGATGCCGAGCTCCTCGGCGGCGCGGAAGACGTCCTCCTCCGCGTCACGGAGCTCGATCTGCGAACCGTCCTGGCTGAGCACCTCGACGTTCAGGCAGAGCGACTGCATCTCCTTGACGAGCACCTTGAACGACTCCGGGATGCCCGAGTCGGGGATGTTCTCGCCCTTCACGATGGCCTCGTAGACCTTCACGCGGCCCGGCACGTCGTCGGACTTGATCGTCAGCAGCTCCTGCAGGGCGTAGGCGGCGCCGTACGCCTCCATCGCCCAGACCTCCATCTCGCCGAACCGCTGGCCACCGAACTGGGCCTTACCGCCCAGGGGCTGCTGCGTGATCATCGAGTAGGGGCCGGTGCTGCGTGCGTGGATCTTGTCGTCGACCAGGTGGTGGAGCTTCAGGATGTACATGTAGCCCACCGAGACCGGCTCCGGGAAGGGCTCGCCGGAGCGGCCGTCCAAGAGGTTGGCCTTGCCCGTCGAGTCGATCATCCGGTTGCCGTCGCGGTTCGGGATCGTCGCGCCGAGCAGGCCCGTGATCTCGTCCTCGCGCGCCCCGTCGAAGACCGGCGTCGCGACCTTCGAGTTCGGGTCGGCCTGGCCGGCACCGATCGAGATCAGGCGCTGCTTCCAGTCCGCGCTCTCGGGGTCGCCCGAGAGGTTGAGGTCCCAGCCCTGCTTCGCGAGCCACCCGAGGTGGAGCTCGAGGATCTGGCCGATGTTCATCCGTCGCGGCACACCCAGGGGGTTGAGCACGACGTCGACCGCCGTGCCGTCCTCCATGAACGGCATGTCCTCGATCGGCAGGATCTTCGCGATGACGCCCTTGTTGCCGTGACGGCCGGCGAGCTTGTCACCCACGGAGATCTTGCGCTTCTGCGCGACGTAGACCCGCACGAGCTGGTTGACGCCGGGCGGCAGCTCGTCGCCCTCCTCGCGGTCGAAGACGCGGACGCCGATGACCGTGCCGGACTCACCGTGCGGCACCTTCATCGAGGTGTCGCGCACCTCGCGCGCCTTCTCGCCGAAGATCGCGCGGAGCAGGCGCTCCTCGGGCGTCAGCTCGGTCTCGCCCTTGGGCGTGACCTTGCCGACGAGGATGTCACCGGTGGTGACCTCGGCGCCGATGCGGATGATGCCGCGCTCGTCGAGGTCGGCCAGCATCTCCTCGGACACGTTCGGGATGTCCCGCGTGATGTCCTCGGGACCGAGCTTCGTGTCGCGGGCGTCGACCTCGTGCTCCTCGATGTGGATCGAGGTGAGCATGTCCTCCTGCACGAGACGCTGGCTGAGGATGATCGCGTCCTCGTAGTTGTGACCCTGCCACGGCATGAAGGCCACGAGCAGGTTCGCACCCAGCGCCATCTCGGCGTCGTCCGTGCACGGACCGTCGGCGATCGGCGTGCCGACCTCGACGCGGTCACCCTCGCTCACCAGCGGGCGCTGGTTGATGCAGGTGCCCTGGTTCGAGCGCTTGAACTTCGCGAGGCGGTACGACGAGTAGCTGCCGTCGTCGTTCATGGTCTCGACCAGGTCGGCCGAGACGTCCTTGACGACACCGGCGGCCTCGGCCACGACCACGTCACCGGCGTCGACGGCGGCACGGAGCTCCATGCCGGTGCCGACGAACGGCGAGTCGCTGCGGATGAGCGGCACGGCCTGACGCTGCATGTTGGCGCCCATGAGCGCGCGGTTCGCGTCGTCGTGCTCGAGGAACGGGATGAGGGCGGTCGCGACCGACACCATCTGGCGCGGCGAGACGTCCATGTAGTCGACCTCGTCCGCGAGGATCGCGTCGACCTCACCGTTCTTCTGGCGGACCAGGACGCGCTCCTCCGTGAAGCGGAGGTCGTCGTCGAGCACGGCGTTGGCCTGCGCGATGACGTAGCGGTCCTCGTCGTCAGCCGTCAGGTAGTCGATCTGGTCGGTGACCTGACCGTCGACGACCTTGCGGTACGGCGTCTCCACGAACCCGAACGGGTTGATGCGACCGAACGACGCGAGCGAGCCGATGAGGCCGATGTTCGGGCCTTCCGGCGTCTCGATCGGGCACATGCGGCCGTAGTGGCTGTGGTGGACGTCGCGGACCTCCATGCCGGCGCGGTCGCGGGAGAGACCACCCGGGCCGAGCGCGGAGAGGCGACGCTTGTGCGTCAGGCCCGCGATGGGGTTCGTCTGGTCCATGAACTGGCTCAGCTGGGAGGTTCCGAAGAACTCCTTGAGAGCCGCCACGACGGGACGGATGTTGATGAGCGACTGGGGCGTGATCGCCTCGACGTCCTGCGTCGTCATGCGCTCGCGCACGACGCGCTCCATGCGGGCCAGACCGGTGCGGAGCTGGTTCTGGATCAGCTCGCCCACGGCGCGCATGCGACGGTTGCCGAAGTGGTCGATGTCGTCGGCCGAGACCTTGACGGGCTTGTCGTCGGGCCCGTGGACGACCTCGCCGGCGGCGTCGGTGAAGTCCGGCGCCTCCATCGGGTTGCCCGCGGCGTGCAGCTCGACGATGTAGCGGACGGTCGCGACGATGTCGTCGATCGTCAGCGTCTGCTGGTCGAAGGCCTGCGCCACGCCCAGCTTCTTGTTGATCTTGTAGCGACCCACCTTGGCGAGGTCGTACCGCTTCGGGTTGAAGTAGTAGTTGTTCAGCAGCGTCTGCGCAGCCTCACGCGTCGGCGGCTCGCCGGGGCGCAGCTTGCGGTAGATGTCGAGCAGCGCCTCGTCCTGGTTGGCGGTGTTGTCCTTCTCCAGGGTGAGCATCATCGACTCGTACTGCCCGAACTCCTCGCGGATCTGCTCGTTCGTCCAGCCGAGCGCCTTGAGGAGGACCGTCACGTTCTGCTTGCGCTTGCGGTCGAGGCGGACGCCGACCAGGTCGCGCTTGTCGATCTCGAACTCGAGCCAGGCGCCCCGCGAGGGGATGACCTTCGACGTGTAGATGTCCTTGTCGGACGTCTTGTCGGCCGAGCGCTCGAAGTAGACACCGGGCGAGCGGACCAGCTGCGAGACGACGACACGCTCGGTGCCGTTGATGATGAAGGTGCCCTTGCGGGTCATCATGGGGAAGTCGCCCATGAAGACGGTCTGGCCCTTGATCTCACCGGTCTCGTTGTTGGTGAACTCGGCCGAGACGTAGAGGGGGCGGGAGTAGGTGAAGTCCTTCTCCTTGCACTCCTCCTCCGTGTACTTCGGGTCCACGAAGACGGGGTTCTCGAAGGAGAGCGACATCGTCTCCGAGAAGTCCTCGATCGGGGAGATCTCCTCGAAGATCTCCTGCAGACCCGACTTCGACGACACGTCCTCGCCCGCGTCGACGCGGGCCTGGACCTGGGCTTCCCAGCCCTCGTCACCGATGAGCCACTCGAAGCTCTTGGTCTGCAGGTCGAGCAGCTGGGGTACTTCCAGCGGCTCGGAGATCTTTGCAAAAGAGATACGGCGGGGATTACCAGCGTTGTTGCTCGCGGCCAAGACCATTCCTTCGGAGAAGTTCGCTGAAGGGGTGGCGCCGGCTGACCACTCGATCAACCACCGGGCAGGCGATGAGCATTTGAGAGCAGGCGCAAAGCGCTAACATACAGCCTTGGTCAACCGCGCGCAAGGCAGGACCGTGTGACCGGAGGAGACCTCTCGTTGCCGAGGATCATGGCCCCGGGTGCGGCCGGTCGTCAAGCGCGGGCCCGCACCATGGGGACGAGCACGCAGGGCGCCGGCGTCGCCGTACCGGGCGGGCCGACGGTCTCCCGCGGGCCCGACCCCGGTGCGGTCCTGGCTCAGGGCGACGAGGCCACCGAGGCGAACTGGCCCTCGAACGACCCTGGAGGCGGGGTCACCCCGTGCTCGCGGCACCAGCCGCCGGGCTCGCGCTGGCTGCGGCGCGGGATGCCGTTCGACGGGTCGAGCTGGAGCGGGATCGGCGGCAGGGGCGGCAGCTCCTGGCCCTCCTCGGCGGCGAGGTCGCCCGCGTCCTTCTCCTCGCTCATGCCGATCGGCCCGATGCGCTGCGCGTTGAGGAACTGCCGCACGACCGGCTCCTCCGAGCTGAGCAGCATCTCGCGGGGGCCGAACATCGCCAGGTGCTTGTGGTAGAGCAGGCCGATGTTGTCGGGCACGGTGCGGGCCGTGTTGATGTCGTGGGTGACGATGAGGAACGTCGCGTCGATCTGGGCGTTGAGGTCGACGATCAGCTGGTTGAGGAACGCGGTGCGCACGGGGTCGAGACCCGAGTCGGGCTCGTCGAAGAGCACGATCTCGGGGTCGAGCACGAGGGCGCGGGCGAGGCCGGCGCGCTTGCGCATGCCGCCGGAGATCTCGCCGGGCAGCTTGTCCTCGGCGCCGACGAGGCCCACGAGGTCCATCTTCTCCATGACGATGTTGCGGATGTCGGACTCCGACTTGCGCGTGTGCTCGCGCAGCGGGAACGCCACGTTGTCGTAGAGGTTCATCGAGCCGAACATGGCGCCGTCCTGGAACAGCACGCCGAAGAGCTTGCGGATCTCGTAGAGGTCCTTCTCGGAGCACGTCGCGATGTCGGTGCCCTCGATGACGATGGAGCCCTTGTCGGGCTTCAGCAGCCCGATGAGCGCCTTGAGGAAGACCGACTTGCCCGTGCCGGAGGGGCCGAGCATCACGCAGATCTCGCCGGCGGGCACGGTCAGCGACACGTCGCGCCAGATGACCTGCTTGCCGAACGACTTCGTCAGGTCGTCGACCTGGATCTCCACTCCCATGCGCGCCTCTTCCTCACGTGCTGCGTCCGGCCACGGAGCCCACGCGACAGTGCGGGGCGGCCCACCTGGGTGGACAACTGTTGACTGGCCGCGATGTTACGCGGATCACCTCGCACGGTCGAGGCGGCGCCCACGCGTCGGTCCCCCGCCGATCGAGGTGCACTACCCGGAGACGCCAGCAGGGGCGGCCACCCGGAGGTGGCCGCCCCTGCGGCGTACGACGGCAGGCGCGAGGCCTGGGACGTCGTGGTGTCTCTCAGAGACCAGAGGTCACTTGAGCGTGACGGTGGCGCCGGCGCCCTCGAGGGCCTCCTTGGCCTTCTCGGCGGCCTCCTTGGTGGCGCCCTCGAGAACAGCCTTGGGGGCCGCCTCGACGAGCTCCTTGGCCTCCTTCAGGCCGAGGGAGGTCAGGGCGCGCACCTCCTTGATGACGTTGATCTTCTTCTCGCCGGCGGCCTCGAGGACGACGTCGAACTCGTCCTTCTCGGCCTCGGCCTCGGCGGCGGGCGCGCCGCCACCAGCGGCGGCCGCGACGGCGACCGGGGCGGCGGCGGTGACGCCGAAGGTCTCCTCGAACTGCTTCACGAACTCGGAGAGCTCGATGAGGGTGAGCTCCTTGAAAGCCTCGAGCAGCTCGTCGGTGCTGAGCTTCGCCATGGTGGCGTTCCTTCCTAGTCAGGTCGCGCGGCGCTGCGCCGTACGACCGGGGTTTTCTTCAGGTGGTGGTTGCTTCGGCCTCAGGCCTCGGCGGGTGCGTCCTCGGTGGCCTCCGCGTCAGCGGGGGCCTCCGTGACCTCCTCGGCAGAGGCTGCGGCCGGCTCACCGGCACCACCTGCGAGGACAGAGGGGTCGTTCTCGGCCTTCTCCTGCAGGGCTGCCGCGAGGCGAGCGGTCTGCGAGGGGAGGGCGTTGAGCACGTACAGCGCCTGGGACAGCGTCGCGGTCATTGCGCCGGCAACCTTCGCCAGCAGCACCTCACGGGACTCGAGGTCCGCCAGCTTGGCGATCTCGGCAGCGTCGAGCTGCTTGCCGTCCAGGATGCCGCCCTTGATGACAAGGGCGGGGTTCGCCTTGGCAAAGTCACGCAGACCCTTCGCCGCCGCAACCACGTCGCCCTGGATGAAGGCGATGGCGGTCGGGCCGGTGAGCAGGTCGTCGAAGCCGGAGATGCCCACCTCGTTGGCGGCGATCTTGGCCAGCGTGTTCTTGACCACGGCGTAGTTGGCGTTCTCGCCGAGGGAGCGCCGCAGGTTCTGCAGCTCCTTCACGGTGAGACCGCGGTACTCGGTCAGCACAGCAGCAGCGGAACCGTTGAACGACTCAACGATCTCCGCGACAGCAGCTGTTCTCTCTGGCCGCGCCATGGGTCTCCTTCCGAACTACGGTCGTCGAGACCACAGCGAAGGACCCACGGGAAACACGAACGCCCCGAGCACAGGCTCGGGGCGCGGAGTTCGACGCGGGGCGTCGTACTGCTTGCCTCACCTGCGCAGGATGTCCGCGAGTGCGGAACCTTCGGTCATCCCCCACCCTCGCGGGCACGGCATGACAACCGGCGGTCTCTGGTTGCAAGCAGGAACTGTACGGCGCGGGGGGCGCCGTACCAAATCGGTCGGGCGACCCACCCCCGTTCGGCCCGCGGAGGACGGCGCGCGGCTCTAGTCTGCGGCGGTGACAGCACCTCCGGCCCCCGGGCCCGCCGCGGAGCCGCGCCGTCGTCGCTCCCCGCTCGCCCGCCTCGCCGACTTCGGTCGCGGCTTCGGCCGGCCGCCCCGGCTGCTCGGGCTCGACGTGGCCCGCGGGATCGCGGTGCTCGGCATGGCCGGGGCCCACATGGGCGTCGTGCCCGAGCTCGAGTGGTCCGACCCGGGCACGTGGGGCGGTCTGGTGCACGGCCGTTCCTCGATCCTCTTCGCCGTGCTGGCCGGGATCTCGATCGCGCTCGTCACGGGCCGCACCCGGCGACCCCCGGTCGAGGACCTCCCCGGCCTGCGGCTGCGGCTGGTGGGGCGCGGGGCGGCCATCTTCGCCATCGGGATCCTGCTCGAGCTGCTCGGCACGGCGGTCGCGGTCATCCTCACCGTCTACGGCGTCCTCTACGTCGCAGCACTCCCCTTCCTCCGCTGGCGGGCGTCGCGGCTGCTGCTCACCGCGGCCGTGCTCGCGCTCGCGGGCCCGGCGCTGCTGGCCGGCGTACGGGTGCTGTCGCTCGACGCGTACGGCGCGGGGCTCGACTTCGTCGTGTTCGGCGTCTACCCCCTCACCGTCTGGATGACCTTCCTGCTGGCCGGCATGGCCCTCGGCCGCCTGCGCCTCGACCGGGCCCGTGTCGCCGCGCTGCTGCTCGTCGTGGGCGCCGCGGTCTCCGCGACCGGGTACGGCGTGGCCGCGCTGGCCGGCCCCTCCGTCGACCGTCTGGTCGAGGAGGCGTGGGACGAGGACCTCCAGGAGTCCGCGAGCTTCCCCGAGGACGTCGACGACGTCGAGGAGTTCAGCATCGAGAAGGTGCCGACGGACGAGGTCGACCTGACGGGCCTGGTCTGCGAGGTCGACAGCGACGGCTGGGTCATGTGCTACCCGGAGGAGGACTACGCCGACTTCTCGCTGGGCGGCTCGTCGTACGACGGCAGCGGCTCGGTCGTCGAGCTCGACGGCTCCGAGGAGCACGTCGACGAGGACTCGCCGTCGTACTGGGAGCAGGTCACCGACGGCCGCCCGGGGACCATGATGCTGGGCGCGCTCGTCGCCGACGAGCCGCACTCCGGCGGGACGCTCGAGATCCTCGGGTCGGGCGGGCTCGCCGTGGCGCTCGTCGGGCTCTGCCTGCTCCTGGCGCGTCCGCTGCGCTGGGCGTTCCTGCCCCTCGGCGCGCTGGGCTCGATGCCGCTGACGGCGTACGCCGCGCACGTCCTCGTGCTGGTCGCCGTGGCCGGGCCGGGCGGCTACGTCTCCAGCAACGCGACCTGGGGCTGGACCTGCCTGGGCCTGGTGCTCGGCACGACGGCCTGGGCCGCCCTGCTGGGCCGGGGGCCGCTCGAGCGGCTCGTCGGCCGGGTGGCCGAGGCCACCGCCCGGGGCACCGCGCGCTGACGCGCCCGGAGACGCCAGCAGGCCCGCCCCGGACGGATCCGGGACGGGCCTGCTGAGGTGGTGCGGGTGCGGGTGAGGCTCAGACCTCGTCGTCGGTCGCGACCGACTTGATGCGGTTCGGGTCGACCTGGACGCCGGGGCCCATCGTGGTCGAGACCGTGACCTTCTTCAGGTAGCGACCCTTGGAGGACGACGGCTTGAGCCGCAGCACCTCCTCGAGGGCGGCGGCGTAGTTCTCCGCCAGCTGGGACTCGGAGAACGAGGCCTTGCCGATGATGAAGTGGAGGTTCGCGTGACGGTCGACGCGGAACTCGATCTTTCCGCCCTTGATGTCCGTGACGGCCTTGGCGACGTCCGGGGTCACGGTGCCCGTCTTCGGGTTCGGCATGAGGCCACGGGGGCCGAGCACGCGACCGAGACGACCGACCTTGCCCATCATGTCGGGCGTGGCGACGACGGCGTCGAAGTCGAGCCAGCCGCCGTTCACCTTCTCGATGAGCTCGTCGCCACCGACGTGGTCGGCGCCGGCCTCACGGGCGGCGTCGGCCTTCTCGGCGTTCGCGAACACGAGGACGCGGGCCGTCTTGCCGGTGCCGTGCGGGAGGTTGACGGTGCCGCGCACCATCTGGTCCGCCTTGCGGGGGTCGACGCCGAGACGCATGACGACGTCCACGGTCTCGTCGAACTTCTTCTTGCTCGCGGTCTTCGCGAGCGTGATCGCCTTCAGCGGGCTGTAGAGCTCGTCCTGGACGAACGTCTCGGCCGCTGCGCGGTAGGTCTTGCTGCGCTGCATGTCTGGTTCTCTTTCCTGCCAGGGTGTGGTCGCTCGAGCCAGCGCGGCTCTGCCACAGGTGCGGGTGGTGCTGGTGCCGCGAACGGCGCCGGCATGATCAGTCGGTGGTGACGCCCATCGAGCGGGCGGTGCCCTCGACGATCTTCATCGCGGCGTCGATGTCGTTCGCGTTGAGGTCGGGGAGCTTCGTCGTGGCGATCTCGCGGATCTGGTCCTTGCTCAGGTGAGCGACCTTCTCCTTGTGCGGGACGCCGGAGCCCTTCTTGACGCCGGCGGCCTTCTTGATGAGCTCCGCGGCCGGCGGGGTCTTCGTGACGAACGTGAACGAGCGGTCCTCGTAGATCGTGATCTCGACGGGGATCACGTTGCCGCGCATGGACTCCGTCTGGGCGTTGTACGCCTTGCAGAACTCCATGATGTTCACGCCGTGGGGGCCGAGGGCCGTACCGACGGGCGGGGCCGGGGTGGCGGCGCCAGCCTGCAGCTGCACCTTGACCAGTGCGGCGATCTTCTTCTTGGGAGGCATGTTCCTCTGTCTCTTTCTCTTCTCGTGGTCATGACGAGCTCGGCGCGGGCGCCGGACTCTGCCACCGGGTGCTGCGAGCGACGACCGATCCGGTCGCCTGACGGCTCAGGAGAGCGTCAGACCTTCTGGATCTGGTTGAAGCTCAGCTCGACCGGGGTCTCCCGGCCGAAGATCTCGACGAGGGCCTTGACCCTCTGGGACTCACCGTTGATCTCGGTGATCGTGGCGTGGAGCGTGGCGAACGGACCGTCGACGACCATGACGGAGTCGGAGACGTCGAAGTCCGCGACCTCGACCGCACGCTTCTGCGTGGTCGAGCCCACCGGGGCGGGCTTGCCCTCGGACTGCGCGTCGGCGACGGCCTGGGCCTCGACGGCCGGGGCCAGCATCGACTCGACCTCGGAGAGGCTGAGCGGCACGGGCTGGTTGCTGTGGCCGACGAACCCGGTGACGGACGGCGTGTGGCGCACGGCGGCCCACGACTCGTCGGTCAGGTCCATGCGGACGAGCACGTAGCCCGGCAGGACGGTGCGGCGGACCAGCTTGCGCTGGCCGTTCTTGATCTCCGCGACCTCCTCGGTGGGGACCACGATCTCGTGGATGTAGTCCTCCATGTTGAGGGAGATGATGCGGTTCTCGAGGTTCGCGCGCACCCGGTTCTCCATGCCGGAGTAGGTGTGCACGACGTACCAGTCGCCCGGCTTCGCCCACAGCTCGCGGCGGAACGCCTCGAGGACGTCCTCCTCCTCGTCGTCGCCCTCGGCGGACTCGTCCTCGGCCGCAGGGGCCTCGGCGTCGTCGTCGATGGCGGTGACGACCTCGACGGACTCGCCCGTCTCGGGGTCGGTGACGACGTCGGCCTCGTCGGCGGACGGCTCGGTGAGGGCGTCCTCGAACGCATCCGCCGTCGTGTCGGCGACCACCGCCTCGGTGTCCTCGACCTCGTCGGCCGGGGTCGCGTCGACGTCGGAGTCGGCGGTCTGCTCGACCGCCTCGATCTCCTCGTCGGTGGGGGCGTCGTACTGGTCCGACACGTTCTGCTCCGTCATCTGTCCTCTACTGATCAGTTGTCGTGGGCCGCGGTGCGGCGTACGACGCGGCCGGGCGGGAGCCCGGGAGTGGTCACTCGCCGGTGGTCGTGAAGATCTCGTAGACCAGCTGGCCGAAGCCGAGGTCCAGGAGCGACACCAGCACCATCATGACCAGCACGAACACCATCACCACGATGAAGTAGGTGACGAGCTGCGGCTGCGTCGGCCAGACCACCTTGCGCAGCTCGGCGACGACCTGCTTGTAGAAGGTGATCGGTCCCGTGCGCGGCTTCTTGCTCTCGTCGCCGCGAGCGTCGTCGTCCTTCGAGCTGCGCACTGCGCTGCCGTCCGACACGCTGTCCACCCTTCATCGCCTGACTGGTTCCGTCCGTCCCGATCTGCCGGACGGACGGTCTTCCTCGCAGGGCACGAGGGACTTGAACCCCCAACCTTCGGTTTTGGAGACCGATGCTCTGCCAGTTGAGCTAGTGCCCTTCGGCGGTGCGGGAGGTCGTTCCCGGGTGATCCCGGGCGCGACGGATCCTTGGTCGAACCGCCAGCCGCCGAGTGTACGGGTACCGACGATGCCCCGTCCAAATGCATCGACGTCCCGACCCGCGACGGCACGACCGAACCTACCCGGTGGCCCCGG
>Ga0208794_1000890_pt1 | contig 15829 bp, 15 predicted proteins | sample 32_taG_FD_184106 | JGI IMG/M metagenome (GOLD analysis project Ga0208794, IMG submission 184106) | Marine viral communities from the Gulf of Mexico - 32_GoM_OMZ_CsCl metaG (SPAdes) (version 2) | ecosystem: Environmental > Aquatic > Marine > Oceanic | place: Atlantic Ocean: Gulf of Mexico... | reverse complement strand
GAGCACCCGGCCCGCGACGTCGACGCGCACGAAGCCGTCGCCCACCCGCGGGGAGTCGGCGTCGGCGCTGCGCTGCCCGGCCACCGGGAAGAGGCCGAGGCCGATCATGCGGGTGAGGTCCGAGGCCGTCTCGAGGTAGGACAGCTCGAGACGGCTGGGCGTGCGCACGCCGAGCAGGTTGGTGTTGCGGGCCACGATCGCGATCACCCGGCCGCCGCGCTGCACGGGGATCGTCTCGACCCGCACCGGCACGTCGTCGCGCCACTCCGGGTCGCCCTCGCGCAGCACCTTCCGGTGGCGGTAGGCGCCGTCGAGCAGCGGTCGCCGCCCGGTGGGCACGAACTCACCCACGACGTCGTCGACGAGCGCCGTCGGCCCGGTCGTCGGACGCATCTGCGCGACCGCCCAGAACCCCTTGCCGGCGGCGTCGGGCAGCCACATCACGAGGTCGGCGAAGGAGAGGTCGGCCACGATCTGCCAGTCGGCCATGAGCAGCTGGAGCCAGGCGAGGTCGTCCTCGTCGAGCTCCGTGTGGTCCCGCACCAGGTCACTCATCCACGCCACGGAGCACAGCGTAGGGCGCTGGCCTGCGACGTCGCTCCGCAGCCTCGGAACGGCCCTCCGGAGGGTGGGACCACCCGGGCGACCGGCCCCGCCCGGCTGGCAGGATGGGGGCCATGGCTGGGTCGTACTGGAAGCAGGTGATCGACGCGGGTCTCGGTGTCCCGACCGACCGCCCGCTGGACGACCTGACGGCCGAGCTGATCCACATGCTGGGGTCCGCCGACCCCCGCGAGCGCGACCGCACGGCCTACCCGACGCTCGCCACCTGGATCGACCGCGGGGTGTACGACGACCTGCTCCCGGGCCTCGGGGACGGCATCGCCGCCGGGCTCGTCACGGGCATCGGCGAGGTCGGGACCGACTCCGTGTTCCGCCGCAGCTTCTCCGCGCTGCTGCTGGGCGAGTGCATCGCCCGCGACACCCGTCGGCTGCTCGTGTCGGGCTCCCGCATCCTCGACTGGGGCGACCGGCTCGTCGGCTGGTACCTCCGCGAGCGTGACGACCGCGGCTTCGTCGAGGGCAAGGGCTGGGCCCACGCCGTGGCGCACGGTGCGGACGCCATCGGCATGCTCGCCGAGTCGCCCCACCTCGCGGCCCCCGAGCTCACCGTGCTCCTCGACGTGCTGGCCGACCGCGTGCTGGCCCCCACCAGCCGGCTCCTCGTCTCGGGCGAGCCCGACCGCATCGCGGAGGCCACGCTGCGGGTGCTGCGCCGCAACGTCCTCCCCCTGACCGTGATCGAGCCGTGGGTACGACGCGTGGCCGCGCGCGCGACGGCGTACCCCAGCGAGCGCCAGGACCCCTACCTGGTGACGGGCAACCCGGAGTCGTTCCTGCGCGCGCTCCACCTGCAGCTGGCGCTGGCCCCGAACCCCCCGCAGATGCGGCCCGACCTGCTGCTCGTGCTCGTCGAGGCGCTCCGGCAGACGAACGCCGGCCTGCGCACCCCGCCCGCCTGACCCTCTGACCCAACCCCTGACGCGGTGTCCGACCCATGAGTAACCTGGGTCACATGACTGCGTCCGAGCCTGCCGCTCCCCCCGCCGAGCCCGACTCCACCACCCCCGCCCCGGGCGAGCTCAGCGGCCACGCCGGCGAGCTCGCCGTCGCGGTCGCGCGGGCCCACGGCGTCGAGACCATGTTCACGCTCTCGGGGGCGCACGTCTTCCCGATGTACGACGGGGCGGTCAAGGCCGACCCGCCGATGCGCCTCCTCGACGTGCGCCACGAGCAGACCGCGGCGTTCGCCGCCGAGGCGACCGGCAAGCTGACCCGCACGCCCGGCCTGGCCGTCCTCACCGCCGGTCCCGGCGTCACCAACGGCATCAGCGCCATCGCGCAGGCCCAGTTCGCGGGCTCGCCGATGGTGGTCGTCGGCGGCCGCGCCCCGGCCAACCGCTGGGGCTCGGGCAGCCTGCAGGAGCTCGACCAGCCCCCGATCATCGCGCCCGTCGCGAAGGACGCCCGCACGCTCCACCTCGCCAGCGAGGTGCTGGGCGGGTTCGACGCGGCGTTCACCTCCGCCGGTTCGTCGCACCGCGGGCCGGTGTTCGTCGACGTGCCGATGGACGAGTTCTTCAACACCGCCAGCGGCCCCGCCCCCATGGGCGCCGGCGGGCCCTCGCCGCTCTCCCCCGACGACGAGGCCGTGCGGTCCGTCGCGCAGCTGCTCGCCGAGGCGCAGCGCCCGGTGCTGGTGCTCGGCACCGACGTGTGGGCCGACCGTGCCGAGGTCGCCGCACTGCGGCTCGTCGAGGAGGCCGGCCTGCCGGCCATCACCAACGGCATGGGCCGCGGGGTCGTGCCCGGCGGCCACCCGCTGCTCGTCACGAAGGCGCGCGGCGCGGCCCTGGGCGGGGCCGACCTCGTCGTCGTGGTGGGCACCCCGCTCGACTTCCGCCTCGGGTACGGCGTCTTCGGCGGCAAGGAGGGCGCCACCCCGGCACGGGTCGTGCACGTGGCCGACTCCCCCGGTCAGGTCGCGGGCCACGCCGAGCTGACGGCCTCGATCTCGGGCGACCTCACGCTGGTGCTCGACGGCCTGCTGGCCGCGCTGCAGCAGGCGTCCCGCAAGCCGGACTGGTCGCAGTGGGTCTCCGGCCTGCAGGACACGGTGGCGAAGGCCGCCGCCCGCGACGCCGAGCTGCTCCGCGCCGAGGCCGACCCGATCCACCCGGCCCGCATCTACGGCGAGCTCGTGCCGCGCCTGGCGGAGGACGCGGTCGTGATCGGCGACGGCGGCGACTTCGTGTCGTTCGCGGGCAAGTACGTCGAGCCGAAGCGCCCCGGTGGCTGGCTCGACCCCGGTCCGTACGGCTGCCTCGGCGCCGGTCTCGGTGCCGCCATCGCGGCGCGGATCGCCCGACCCTCGTCGCAGGTCGTCCTGCTCCTGGGCGACGGCGCCGCCGGGTTCTCGCTGATGGACGTCGACACCCTCGTGCGCCACGACCTGCCCGTCGTGATGGTCATGGGCAACAACTCGGCGTGGGGCCTGGAGAAGGGCCCGATGCAGATGCTCTACGGCTACGACGTGGTCGCCGACCTGGCGCCGCGCACGCCGTACGACCAGGTCGTCACCGCTCTCGGCGGCGGCGGCGAGACGGTCACCGACCCCCGGCAGATCGGGCCCGCGCTCGACCGGGCGTTCGCGTCCGGCATCCCCTACCTCGTCAACATCATCACGGACGTCGAGGCGGCCTACCCCCGCACCACCTTCGGCATCTGACGTGGCCGACGCACCTCCGGCGTCGGTGCCGCAGGGCGAGGTCGTCGTACGCCGGGCGGCGCACGACGACTTCGCCCGCGTCGGGCAGCTGACCTTCGCCGCCTACCTCACCGACGGCTTCGTGGAGACCGGGAACCCGTACGGCGCGCAGCTGCAGGACACCGCGGCCCGCGCGGCGGACGCCGAGGTCTGGGTCGCCGAGATCGAGGACCCGTCGGGCTCCTCGTCCCTGGTCGTGGGCTCGGTGACCTGGTGCCCGGTCGGCTCCTCGTGGCGGGAGGTCGCGCGCGACGACGAGGGCGAGTTCCGGATGCTCGCGGTCGACCCGTCGGGGCGGCGTCGCGGCGTCGCCCGCCGGCTGGTGGAGCGGTGCATCGAGCTGGCGAGGGAGGCCGACCTGGCGGGCGTGGCGCTGTCGTCGATGCCGACTCAGACGTCGGCCCACCAGCTCTACCTCTCGCTCGGCTTCCACCGCGACCCCGCCGACGACTGGACCCCCGCGCCCGGCGTCGACCTGTGGGGGTTCCGGCTGCGGTTCTAGCCGACCGTCGACCAGCCGGACGCCCGCAGGAGCGTCAGCCGATGACCTCGACGTCGATCGTGCCGACGTCGTAGGCCCGGCCGTCCTTCTCGTAGGTCACCGTGAGGACGGTCGTGCCGAGCTCGACGGCCTGCCACATCGCCACGCGGTCGTTCTCGACGACCTCGATGGACGAGCCGTCGAGAGTGCCCCCGAGGAGGACGTAGAGGTCCGAGAACCCGTTCTCCGCGGCCTCGTCGTACTCCTCGGTGCCCTCCACGAGCTGCTTCTGGCCGGTGACGATGATCGAGTCACCGAGCTCGACCTGGATCGTCGTGCCGCGACGGATCTCTTCGTCCGAGATCATCGTGCCGTTGTCGGGACGCGAGTAGGTCGCATCGACGGAGATCTCGTCGGCCGGGGTCTGCGGCGCAGCCGCGGCGTAGATGGTCACCTCCGTGCCCCGCGGAAGAACGGAGCCCGGGACCGGTGACAGCCCCTGGACGCTGCCCTCCTGGGCGGGCGGCACGTCGACCTCCTCGATCCGCGGGACGAGCCCCGCGTCGACGAGGAGGTCGGCGTACTCCGTGGCGTCCCTCAGCTCGAGCACCGAGCGCAGCGGGTCCGGGTCGTCGAACTGGCCGGGGACCACCGTCGTCTCGGGGCCGAGCACCCGTACGCCCGCCACGAGCTCGTCCAGCTGGTCGCGGGCTGCCGTCTCGGGCGTCAGCGACGACGAGAGGATGATCGTCGTGCCGTCGGTCGTCGAGGTCAGCTCCACCCGGCACGGTCGGCTGATCCCCCACTCCGCGTCGGTCTCGGGGCAGACGATGCCGGTGCTCTCGAACTCCCGTCCGTCGAGGACGACGATCTCGGTCGGGGGTGCGCTCTCCGGTGGGTAGTAGCCCCAGGACGCCTTGAGCTCGACACTGGAGATTCCGCTGCGGTAGCCCACCAACGCCAGACAGATCGGGCCCAACGGGCGTACCACCGTGTCCTCCGCCGGAGTCCCGCACTGGACCCCATCCCGGCTCCAGGTCTCGGGAACGGTGACCGCCAGGTCGCGGTAGCCCACGAGCGTCATGCCCTCCGGCACGTCCATGGCGTCCTGGACCACACGGATGGCCTGCTCCCCCGGCGACGCCTCGTGCGGAGCGGCCCCACCTGGAACGACCGCGGACACCCCCGCCACGGCCACACCCGCCACCAGCACGATGCCGAGCCCCACGAGGCTGCGACGCGAGCGCCGTACCGACCTCACCCGACGACCTCCACCCGCAGCGTGCCGACGACCGACGAGTAGCCGCCCACCTCGCGCGTCACGGTGATCGTGGAGGTGCCCTGGGCGACGGCCCGCCACGTGGCGACGCGAGCGTCGTCGACCCCGCGGACGGCGCTGCCGTCGACCTCGCCGCCGAGGTTGGCCCGCGCGTAGCCGCGGACGTCGTACCCGCTCACCGTCACCGACCCGCCGACGCGCACGCGCACCGTCGCCCCGGCCCTCAGCGCGGCGTCGTCGACCACCCGTACGGCGCCGCCGTCGACCTCGCCGCCGAGGTTGGCCCGCGCGTAGCCGCGGACGTCGTACCCGCTCACCGTCACCGACCCGCCGACGCGCACGCGCACCGTCGCCCCGGCCCTCAGCGCGGCGTCGTCGACCGTGGCCGATCCGCCGTCCGGGCGGGCGTAGGTGACCTCGGTCCGGACCGCGTCCGCCGGCGTGGTGGGGGCGGCCGCGACCCGCAGCACCACCTCGGTGCCGCGCGGCAGGACGGCCCCGGGGGCGGGAACGGTGCCGATCAGCTCGCCCCCGGCGGCCGGCACCACGCGCTCCTCCACGACGCGGGGCACGAGTCCGGCGGCCCGGAGCTGCGCGACGTACGACGTCGCGCCGACGCTCGGGCTGTAGCCCCCGCGGGGCATAGGCGCGCCCTCGCCCAGAGCCGCCTCCTCCCCCTCGGCGGCGAGGTAGTCGGAGTAGAGATCGACCGAGCCCTCCGCCGAGTCCTCGAGGGAGGCCGCGCCGTCCGCGGGCGCCGGCCCGGTCACCGTCGCCTCGAACACTGTCTTGCCCCCCACCGGCACCGCCGTCAGGTCGTCGTCGAGCACCCGCACGCCGTCGAGCAGGTCCTCCAGCTCGCGACGTGCCTCGGCCGGCTCGGCGGACGACCGCAGCCTCAGCGTCACTCCGCGGTCGAGCGCCGTCACGCTGACCTCGCACGTCGCGGTCGCGTCGGCGGTCCCGTCGTCGGCGCAGAGCACCCCGGTGGTCGCGAACTCGGCGCCGTCGAGGGTGACCCGGCCGACCGGGAGGCTCGACAACCGGGCGTCGGAGCCCTGGAGGGCAACGTCGCTGTCGAACGCGTCGAGCTGGGCTGACTCCGCCGACATCTGTAACCGGTTCATCGCCTGGGCGACCACACACGGCTCATCGCCGAGCACCACCTGCGACCCGGTGACCCCAGCGCACCCGCCCACGTCGCGGCTCCACCCCTGCGGCACCGCGACCGCCAGGCCGTCGAACCCGACGAGCTCCGTGTCGGCCGGCAGGTCGAGCGACGCGGCGACCTCGGCCTCGCGCTGCAGGCTGTCCTCCGCGGCCGCCGCCACCTGCGGCGGCAGGTCGCCGTACGGACCGAGCGCGAGCGCGGGGTCGCGCAGCGGGTCGTCACCGCCCGGAAGTCCCAGCGCCGTCGTCACCCCGACGGCGAGCGCCACCGACGCGACGGCACCGGCGAAGACGCGGCGCTGGCGCGTGCGCCGTACGCGTCGCGCGCGCTCCCAGAGGGCGTCGTACGGCGCGGGGCCCACCTCCACGGCGTCGCCGCTGCCCTCCAGCAGCGCGGCCAGGCGGGACTCGTCGGACGTCATCGGGCACCTCGGAGGTCGGTCAGGGAAGGATCGGAGGCGAGCACCTTGAGCGCGCGCGAGAGGCGGCTCTTCACGGTGCCCGCGGGCACGCCCAGGGCGACGGCGGTCTGCTGCTCGCTCAGGTGGGCGTAGTAGCGCAGGACGACGACCGCGCGCTGGTCGGCGGAGAGCTTCTCGAGCGCGCGGGTGACGGCGTCGCGGTCGTCGACGCCGGCCTCGTGGCCCGCGTCGACGCCCGAGCCGCCGGGCGGCTCCGGAAGCTGGTCGGTGGGCCGCTCGCCGTGCCACCGGCGACGGCGCGAGGACACGAAGGTGTTGACCAGCACGCGGTGCACGTAGGCGTCGCGGTCGTCGGCCGCCCGCACCCGTCGCCACGCCACCAGGCAGCGCACGAGGGCCGTCTGCACGACGTCCTCCGCCTCGGTCGGCGTGCACCCCAGCAGCACCGCAGCCCGCACGAGCCGCGGCCAGTGCGTCGCGACGTACTCGTCGAACTCCCGGCTGTCGCGGTCGCGTCGTCCCCCGACGGCGCCCATCCCGACCTCCCCCGGATCCTCCGACCGTGCCCGTCCACCTCGTCGTCGAGACGGACGCGGGACCAGCGTCCCTGGTTCCGGCGACGGATGTGGCGAGTCGGGAAGATCGGTGCCGACCGACCGGCCGGTGGTCTCCGCCGCGGTCGTCGTCACGGCGCCCCCGTCGGCGCGCCGCGGTCGGTGGTGACCGCCCACCCCCGTGGGACGGTCACCACCGGCTCCGACCGGGCCGGGCAGCCAGGGGTCCGACCCCGCGCGGTACGGCGAGCGCGCGCGGCGTCGTACGTGCCGTCCACGGCGTCCCCCTCGGGCGCGGCCCCCGCCCGGCGCGGGTGCTTCATCCCTCAGACGCGGTGGGCCCCGGAACCGGTTCCACGAATCCGGATCTTCCTCGGGCGGGTCCGCGGGCCCGCCCCACTGACGCAGCACACCGGCCCGCCCCCGGGGAGGGGACGGGCCGGTGTGGTCGTGCGATGTGGATCGTGCGGGATGGATCAGGTCAGCGCAGGGTCACCTTGCGCACGGCCGAGCCCGCCGAGTTGCCCCGGGCGTTCGTGGCGTAGACGCGGATGTAGTGGTTGCCGGCCGCCAGGTTGCGGAACGTCAGCGTGCGGGCGGTCGCGGGCACCGCGACGTACCGGTTGTTGACCTGCACCACGTAGCCGGTGATGGCCGCGCCGCCGTTGCTGGTGGGCGGGGTCCACGACACGGTGATGTTGCGGCCCTTGACGACCGCGCCCGGCAGGGCCGGGGCGGACGGCACGGTGGCGACGGTCGCGGTGCGCGCCGGGCTGGGGGCGGAGTTGCCGGCCGCGTTGGTCGCGTAGATGACGAAGGTGGTCACGCCCGCCGGCTGCTTCTGCAGCGGGAGGCGGGTCTGGCTGGCCGGGACCGCGCGGTAGGTCGAGGTGCCGTTCCAGGTGGACTTCACGACGTAGCCGGTGACGGGCGAGCTGCCGGTGGCGGTCACGGGGTTCCAGGCCACCGTGATCTTGTTGCCGTCGACGCTCGTGTAGGGACGGGCCGGGGCGGCCGGCACGGCGCCGTTGCAGACGGTGCGGCTGCCGATGTAGTCGTCGGGCTCGGCCTGGCCGGTGACGACCGTCTGCTCGCCCCAGAAGACCGGGAGGCCCTGCTGGCCCACGCCGGAGAAGTCGAAGGTGACCGGGGTGGCCCAGTCGCCCTCGACGGGAGCGCGGGAGGCCGTCACGCCCTCGAGCGAGGCGTTGCCCTCGGCGTCGCGGTAGAACATCTCCCAGATGTCGACCGAGGCGCCGCGGGCGCGCTCGAACGTGATGCGGCAGTCGTTGACCGTGACCTTGGAGCCCGCGCGGCCCTGGCCGACGGCGCACTCGAACGTGTCGAACGAGGTGCCTGCGGCGGCGCTCAGGTCGTCGGGGTGCTGGGCCGCGAGGTAGACGTAGGGGTGCGTCGCCGTGGCGCGGACCGTCGCGCCGCTGCGGAGCACGCCGGCGACCTCGCTCGCGCCGGCGAACAGCGAGTACTCGACCGCGTAGGGCTGGACGTTGGTGAACGTGTAGTTGCAGCCCTCGGCGCTGACGTCGATGAGCTCGTCGTCCTTGAGGGTGTCGAAGCGGGAGACGAGGCGCCCGCCCTCGGTGTACTCCCACCCGGCGCTCGCGGGGTCGAGCGTGTAGCCGCTCTCGGCCACGGCCTTGATGGTGATCTCGCGGAACCCGAACTGGTTCACGCCCGGCAGGTCGACCGTGCCGGTGAGGGCGCGGTTGCCGCCGTCGACGTAGCGCACGCCCGGGACCGTCGGGATCTGCACGGTGTCCCAGTCGACGTACGTCGGCAGGTCGGCCTCGACGACCGTCGCGGCGCTCGCCGCGGGCGCGAGCCCGAAGGTGGCCGCGACGGTGACGAGACCGACGGCGGCGGAGACGAGGGCGGTGGTACGACGCCCGCCGGCGTCGTGGGTGGTGGGGCGGTGGCGCATGGCGTCGGTGTCCTTCTCGGGTGCCGTCTCCGGCGAACGGTGGGGCGTGTCGATCGTGAGGTCGGCTCGCCGCGCCCGCAGTTGAGGAGAACCCGGGACAAGAAGTTCCGGCCGCCCGGCCGGACTGGTCCAGTGTCAGAGACGGCCCATGAACCGCTCGGCGTCGACGACCACCCGGGTGACCTCGCCGGTGGCCACGACCTTGCCGAGCCCGTCGGCGTCGCCGCTCCTCTCCGCGGGCACGACGTTGCGCACCGCCACGGAGAACCGGACGAGCCGCCCGTCGACGTACGCCTGGCTGGCGTGCACCTCGACGGAACCGCCGACGGGGGTGGGCGCCCGGTGCTCGAGCTCGACCCGGGTGCCGACGCTGGTCGCACCGTCGGCCATGCCCGGCGCGAGCGCGGCGACCGTCGCGGCCTCGCACCAGGCGAGCAGCCGGGGCGTGGCCAGCACGGGGAGGCTGCCCGAGCCCAGGGCGGCGGCGGTGTCGTCCCGGCCGACGTCGAAACGTAGGCGGGCCTCGACGGCCGGCGCCCCTGCGTCCTCGGAGGGAGTCATGCCCCCATCCTGCCCGGCGCTCAGGCGGAGGGCTCGAGCAGGTGCGGCAGCAGGTCGCGCACGTGCACGCCCAGGTCGACGAGGGCCTCGGCCCGGTCCGTCAGGTGGCCCAGGAGCGCCTGCTGGAAGAGGCCGTCGAGCAGGGCGTAGGCCGCCGCCGACGGGACGCGGACGGCCCGGCCGACCAGCTCGGCGTAGCGGGTGAGCACGCGCCAGATCATCTGCTCGAGGGTCGCGTCGATCGTGAGGACGGCCTCGCGCAGCTCGACCTCGAACATGCTCTGCGCCCGCAGGTCGTACCAGAGGCGGTGCATGGGCGCCTCGTCGACGATCGTCTCGACGAGCTTGTCGACGAACCCGTCGGCGAGCTCGTCGGCCCCGGTCGCGGTGGCGACCACGTCGTCGTACCGGGTGACGCACTGGGCCTTGTAGTGGCGCAGTCCGGTGACGATCAGGTCGTGCTTGTCGCGGAAGTAGTAGTGGACGACGCCGTGGGTGAACTCCGAGTTGTGCGCGATCTCGCGGAGGCTCGTGCGGGCGTAGCCGAGCTCGCCCAGGGTGCGCAGCGCCGACTCGGCGAGCTGGATGCGGCGGGCGTCGTTCTTCTCGGCGACGGTCCGTCGCGTCGTCGTGGTCCCGGCCATGCGCCCTCCTCGATCTGCTCCCCGACCGGCTCCCCGCCTGCTCGTCGGCCCTCCGGCCGCGTCGATCGTAGGTCACATCCTGCCGCGCCGGCGGCGGGAGACCTCCCCCGGACCGATTTTCTTGACATTCGTCCAAACTCTTGACGAGCGTCAAGTTTTCGCACCATGGTGTGACCGGCGCCACAATCCGGCGCCTCCCGATCGACGACGACGCCCGCCCGGGCGTCGTGAGCAGAGGAGCTCCGATGACCGATCTCGACCTGACCGGACGCACCGCCCTGGTGACCGGCGGCGCCCAGGGCCTCGGCGAGGGCATGGCCCACACCCTGGCCGCCGCCGGCGCGCGCGTGCTGGTCGCCGACGTGCAGGACGACCTCGGGGCGAAGGTGGCGGAGTCGCTCGGCGACGGTCACGCCTTCACGCACCTCGACGTCACGGACGACACCCAGTGGGAGGCAGCGGCGGCCACCGCCGTCGAGCAGCTCGGCGGCCTCGACATCGTCGTCAACAACGCCGGCGTCGAGATCACCAGCCTGCTCGTGGACGTCGAGCCGGCCGCGGTCCGCAGGATGCTCGAGATCAACCTGCTCGGCACCACGCTGGGTCTCAAGCACGCGTTCCGCACGATGCGCCCCGGTGGCGCCGCCGGCCGCGGCGGCACCGTCATCAACGTCGCCTCGGTCGCCGCGACCATCGCCTTCCCCGGCATCGCCGTCTACTCCGCCACCAAGTCGGGGGTCGACCGGCTCACCCGGGTCGGGGCGATGGAGGCGGGCAAGCTCGGCTACGGCGTGCGCGTCAACTGCATCTGCCCCGGCCTCGTGCCCACCGCGATGGGCATCGGGCTCGCGAACGACGTGGCCGGCATCGGTCTCTTCGGGTCCGCCGAAGAGGCTGTCCAGGGCGTCGTCGACCTCACGCCCTCCGGCCGGCTCGGCGAGATCTCCGACATGACCGACGCCGTCCTCTTCCTGGCCTCCGACGCGTCGCGCTTCGTCAACGGCGTCGCGCTGTCGGTCGACGGCGGCATGGGCATGTGACCCGCCCGTCCCCGCCGCCCGTCCCCGCCGCCCGTCCCCGCCGCCACTCCTCCACCGACCTCCCCAGCGAAGGAACACCATGTCTGACAAGCCCGTCGTCGTGTACGGCGCCTCCGGCTACACCGGCCGCCTCATCTGCGAGTACCTCCGGGAGTACAACGTCCCCTTCGTCGCCGCCGGCCGCGACGGCGACAAGCTCACCGCCTCCATGGCCTCGAACGTCGCCGGCATCGAGACGGCCTCCTACGAGGTCGTCGAGGTCACCCACGACGTCGCCTCGCTCACCGAGCTCTTCCGCGGCGCCTCGGTCGTCTGCAACACGGTCGGCCCCTTCAGCAAGTGGGGCCCCGAGGTCGTCGAGGCGTGCCTCGCCGCCGGCGTCCACTACACCGACACGACCGGCGAGCAGGACTGGCTGATCACCTGCGACGAGAAGTACGGCGCCGACTTCGCGGCCGCCGGCCTGCTGCTCTCCCCCGGCATCGCGCACATGTACACCACCGGCGAGATCGCGGCGGAGGTCGCTCTGGAGCAGCCCGGTCTCGACACCCTCGACATCGCCGTGTTCTGGGGCGGCAGCCCGACCATCGCCTCGACCCAGACGATCCTCTTCAACGCCGCGCTGTCGAACGCCCACTACCTCGAGCAGAACGAGTACGTCGCGTTCGACCCCGACGCGGGCCACTTCCACCTGGCGGTGCCGGGCCAGCACGAGGTCGCCCTCGCCCTGCCGTGGGGCGGCACGTCCCACCCCGTCTGGTACCGACGCGACCCCCGGGTCGCCAACGTCCGCGCGCTCGGCGGTGTCTTCAACCGCGGCCTCATGCTCGCCGTGCCGCAGATCGTGGCCGGCGCCCTCGAGGCGACGAAGGACATGGATCCTGACGACAAGTACCTCGCACTCGCCGCGACGGCAGCCCAGGTGATGAGCCAGATGCCGCCGCGGGAGAACCCGCGGCTCAACAAGTCGCTCGACTCGGCGCACGCCTCAGGACCGCTGGGTCGGGCGCACTGCGTCATCCACGGCAACCAGAACTACAAGCAGACCGGTGCGCTGCAGGCGTACGCCGCCTACGCGCTGCTGCAGCAGCCCCCACGGCGGGTCGGCTTCGCGTCGGGCTGCCAGGCGTTCGGCCACCGCGAGCTGCTCGGGGTGCTCCGGGGGTTCGGCCTCGTCAGCGACCCCGTCCTGACCGTGGAGCGCTGAGCGCGTGCGACTGGTCGACTACCTCGACAAGGGCGCGAGCCTCGACCCCTCGGCACCCTGCCTGACGACGGACGGCCGGTCGCTCGGCTACGCCGAGGTGCGGGAGCTCAGCTTCCGCATCTCGGCGGCCCTGGCCGGACGCGGCGTCGAGCCCGGCGACAAGGTCGCGATCCTGTCGGCGAACGATCCGGTCGCCTTCGCCTGCGTGTTCGGCATCAGCCGGGCCGGGGCGGTCTGGTGCCCCGTCAACCCGCGCAACGAGGCCGCGGAGAACCGCGAGCTCCTGGCCCTCTTCGAGTGCGGCACCCTCGTCTTCCAGGCCTCGTTCGCACCGCTGGTGGAGCAGATCCGCGGCGACCTCCCCCTGCTGACGACCCTGGTCTGCCTCGACGCCGACGTACCGGGCGCCCTGACCTGGACGCAGTTCCTGGCCGCCGCGCCGGCCGCGGAGGAGGGCGTCGACCGGCTCCCCGTCGACGACGTGGCCATGATCGTCGGCACCGGCGGGACGACCGGTCGCCCGAAGGGCGTGGTGCTGACGACCCGCAACCTCGAGGCGATGACGGCGGCGACGCTGATGGGCTATCCCTTCGAGGGCCGTCCCGTCTACCTCGCGCTCGCGCCGCTCACGCACGCCGCGGGGGTGCTCTGCTTCCCCGTGCTGTCGCTCGGCGGCGAGGTCGTGATCATGCGGACCCCCGACGTGGGCGCCTTCCTCGACCTCGTGCCGCAGCACGGCGTCACCCACACGTTCCTGCCCCCGACGCTGGTCTACCTGGTGCTCGACTCCCCCGCACTGGCGACGACGGACCTCTCCTCGCTGCAGTGCTTCTGGTACGGCGCCGCGCCCATGTCGTCGGCACGCCTCGAGGAGGCACTGGGACGCATCGGTCCCGTCATGGCCCAGCTCTTCGGCCAGACCGAGGCGCCGATGATGATCTCGACGATGGCCCCGGCCGACCACTTCCGGCCCGACGGGTCGGTGGCGGTCGAGCGGCTCTCCTCGGCGGGCCGGCCCTCACCGCTCGTCACCGTCGCCGTCATGGCCGACGACGGCACGGTCCTGCCGACCGGGCAGCCGGGCGAGATCGTCGTGCGCGGCTCGCTCGTCATGCGGGGCTACTACCGCGACCCGGCGGCCACCGCGGCGGCCTCGGCCCACGGCTGGCACCACACGGGCGACATCGGGTTCCTCGACGAGGCCGGCTACCTCCACATCGTCGACCGGGCGAAGGACATGGTGATCACCGGCGGCTTCAACGTCTACTCGACCGAGGTCGAGCAGGCCGTGATGCAGCACCCGGCCGTGGCCGACTGCGCGGTGGTCGGCCTGCCCGACGAGAAGTGGGGCGAGCGGGTCGTGGTCGTGCTGCAGCTGCGGCCCGGTCAGACGCTCGAGCCCGACGAGCTGCGAGCCTTCGTGAAGGCACGGATCGGCAGCGTCAAGACCCCGAAGCAGGTGGAGGTGTGGGAGGACCTGCCGCGCTCGAAGGTCGGCAAGGTGCTCAAGACCGACATCAAGCGGACGCTCCGGACCCCCTGAGACGCGACGCACCCCCGGCCGGAGGGCTCGGGGGTGGCGTGGTGGTGCGGGTGCTTCTCGCGCTCAGGCGTTGGGGCGCTTGCCGTGGTTCGCGCCCTTCTTCTTGCGAGCGCGGCGCTTGCGGCCGGTCTTGCCCATGGCGTTCCTCCTGGTGTCTGCGACGACTCGCAGGTCGGTCTCCCGCGGGCCATCGGGCATTCTCGCAGGTTCCGCGGCCCGCCACCAATCCGGTGGGGGCCGCGCACCCGCGTCACTCCGCGATGCGGACGCGGACTTCCTGGATCTGGAGCAGCACGCGCTGCCGCAGCGCGTCGGGAGCGGACTCGCGGCACGAGCGGGCGACGACGGCCTTCACGGTGCGCTCGAGGTCGTACTTGCGCAGGCAGGGTCCGCACTCGTCGAGGTGGGCCTGCACGACCGAGCAGTCGTCGGCGTCCAGCTCGTTGTCGATGAAGTAGATGATGCGCTCGAGGAAGTCGGCGCACTCCTCCGCGCTGCCGTCGAGGGGCGCCTCGGGGCGACCGGCGCCGGGGTGCGAGTGTCCGGTGCTCACCGTGCGGCCTCCTTCTGCGTCGCCGCGCCGACGGTGGCCGTCGGGAGCAGGTCGTTGGTGCGGACGTAGTCGGCCAGCATGTCGCGCAGCTGGCGACGGCCGCGGTGCAGCCGCGACATCACGGTGCCGATCGGGGTGTCCATGATCTCGGCGATCTCCTTGTAGGGGAATCCCTCGACGTCGGCGAGGTACACCGCCATCCGGAACTCCTCGGGCAGGCGCTGGAGCGCATCCTTCACCTGGCTGTCGGGGAGGTGCTCGAGCGCCTCGTGCTCGGCCGACTTCAGGCCGACGGACGTGTGGGACTCCGCCCGGGCGAGCTGCCAGTCCTCCACGTCCTCCGCCATCGACTGCTGCGGCTGCCGCTGCTTCTTGCGGTAGGTGTTGATGAAGGTGTTGGTGAGGATGCGGTAGAGCCAGGCCTTGAGGTTCGTGCCGGGCCGGAACTGGTGGAAGGAGGAGTACGCCTTGGCGAACGTCTCCTGCACCAGGTCCTCCGCGTCGGCCGGGTTGCGCGTCATGCGCATCGCGGCCGAGTAGAGCTGGTCGAGGAACGGCAGGGCGTCACGCTCGAAGCGTGCGCCGCGCTCCTCGTCGGTCTCGACCGCGTCGGCGGTCCCCGTCGTCTCTGTCATCGTCGTCGAGCGTACTCCGAGCACGTCGACCCCGGTCCCGGCTCCGACCGCCACCGGTCGCTCCTCGCACACCAGCATCCGTACCTCCTCGTATCGCGTCGCTCCGTAGCAACGACGACACCCCCGGGGCTATTCCGGCGGGGCGGGAGGCGACTCAGCCGACGACCTCCCGCACGATCCACTCCAGCACCGTCTCGACGACGACCCCGAGCGCCTCCTCCTGCGTCAGCGCTCCGGAGCGCAGCACCTTCATGCCGTGGTCCGCGCCCGGTACGACGGCCAGGTCGAGGTCGGCGGGCAGGGCCGCGGCCTCGAGCTCGTCGGGTCGCCCCATCGCGTCGCGCTCGCCCTGGACCACGAGGAGCGGGACCCCGGCCCCGGCCAGCTCCGGGCGGCGGGACCTCTCGGGCCGGCCGGGCGGGTGGAGCGGGAAGGCCAGCAGCACCGCGCCCACCGCACCGAGGTCGCTC
>Ga0208794_1000878_pt1 | contig 15970 bp, 41 predicted proteins | sample 32_taG_FD_184106 | JGI IMG/M metagenome (GOLD analysis project Ga0208794, IMG submission 184106) | Marine viral communities from the Gulf of Mexico - 32_GoM_OMZ_CsCl metaG (SPAdes) (version 2) | ecosystem: Environmental > Aquatic > Marine > Oceanic | place: Atlantic Ocean: Gulf of Mexico... | reverse complement strand
CGTGATAGACTGTAGTCACGATGGGAGATGAGGTGTAGTTCAATTGGCAGAGCCCCGGATTTTGATTCCGGCAGTTGTAGGTTCGAGTCCTACCACCTCAACCAACTTTAAGGAGAAGCAATGAAGAAGGTATCCGTAAAGCAAAAGGCACGCATGAAGCGCCGCACACAGGCATCGTTCAAGAATAACGTCAAGCGCCGCAGGCTTAAGAAAGATCAGCGGCGACGCGCCTCAAAGTAATAAAGTTTTATGTGCTCGCATAGTTTAACGGTTAGAACGCTGGGTTTTCATCCCGGTAGTCGGGGTTCGATTCCCCGTGCGAGTACCAAATATTAGCCGAGATGGCGGAATAGGTAGACGCGACAGACTCAAAATCTGTTATCCTTTCGGATGTGTGGGTTCGATTCCCACTCTCGGTACCAATTAACTGGCGTGGTGGTGGAATTGGTATACACAGAAGACTTAAAATCTTCCGCCTTCGGGCTTGCGGGTTCGAGTCCCGCCCACGCTACCAACTAAGGATGAGACAATGAGCAAGGAAAACATTGATATGCTACAAGATATGATCCGCGACAAGTTGGCTGACGATGAAGTCGTTTGCGATCTGATTGAGGACGACGAGGACTTTGAGCATTTGATGGAGTTGATCTCAAACGCGATTGTGGAATGCGCGGGAGTTATGCTTCGGCGTTCATTGGAGGAAAACTAACGGGGGATTTCCTGAGTGGTCAAAAGGAGTGGACTGTAAATCCATTGGCGTTCGCCTTCGGTGGTTCGAATCCATCATCCCCCACCATTCAACAAGGATAGAAAGATGTTAGATTATATTGAAGCAGTAGTATTCGTCGTGGTCCTGTTAGGACTGGCTGGCTGGTTTTACTTGGAGAAGAGATAAGTGTACTATATCTTAGGCTTTATTATTTTCCTTTTGCTCGGGATTCTCGCAATCGTAGAAATCCAGAAAGGACTTGATACTTACGATCAAGATTGATTTTATTCCGGTGTAGCTCAATGGTAGAGCTTCCGACTGTTAATCGGATGGTTGTTGGTTCGAGTCCAGCCACCGGAGCCAAATCATCAAATATCATTTTAACCTTGACACCAGCGGCTTCGGCTGCTAGTATGAGAATGTAACGAGTTAGACCGGCTGACGAACCTAGGTGTATACTCTTAATGACCTACAAACCCAAAATGGGATAGTAACTCAGTAGGTCAGAGTAGCGTTCTTATAAAGCGCCGGTCGTGGGTTCAAGTCCCACCTATCCCACCATTTTTATTTAGCGAAAGAAGGACATATGACTAGAAAGCATTACGATAGAGTTGTTTGCGCCGATGACTTTGCTATGTCGGTGCAGGCAGGTGTTTACAACTACTGTGACCCGCAAGTGTCAGACGCACCTAAGTATGATCTTGTGGAAGTTGGGTTTCCAACGGCTGAGGAGTCAATACTAATGCCTTACGCTGAAACCCCGGAGGATCCCACAGGAACCGTCTATGCTTATGTTCCCGTAGAGCTTGTTACAAATGTTATTGTAAAGCACGGTGGGATGGTTTCAGGTGAGGTACCCCCAGGAGTTATTCCTGTCCGAGCTTCATAACTATGAAGATAGATGACAACATTCTACAACTTGCCGTAACGCAAGCGCATAAGTCGCCAATGAACTATCGACATGGTGCTGTGATTTGGAAAGGCAAAACCATTCTTGGAACTGGATACAATTATCCAGTGGCCCCACCAACTAACGATGATAAACGTCGGTTTTCTATTCATTCGGAACGCGATTGCTTGAAGGGTTTGCGCGCGGACTCTATATACAATTCAGAGCTACTTTGTGTTCGTATTCAACCGAACGGCGGTCTTGGGTCCTCAAAGCCTTGTCGTGGCTGTATGAAGCTACTCTGTCGCAAAGGCGTGAAGAATGTCTACTGGTTTGATAGAGAAGGCAAGCTAAAGAAAACAATACTTTGATAATCTTTCCTTGACAGCAGCGCCCCCGCGTGCTACAGTATAGATGATGGAAGGAACAAGCACCCGTAGCTCAGTTGGACAGAGCAAATGGCTTCTACCCATTAGGTCGTAGGTTCGAATCCTACCGGGTGTACCATCCTTCATTCTTCATTATGGTGTCTTAGTCTGTGACAGTTAGCACAAAGGAGAGCACACTTATCAAGTTCTTGCTCTCTCTTGGCTCTGGATCTCATACGAAGTTTGTTCCACTGAACATCCTTTTCGCTGGGGTCTAGGTGGTGGAAATCATAAACAGGATAAGGGTAAGAGATGTTACAATCGGCACATTTTCCGCCCTTGTATTCAATGGCTTCTATCTTGTAGTTTATCCACCTTTGGGTACAATAGGCGTTGAAACATTTTTTACATTTTGATTGAGGATCATTGCGAGTTTTACCCCGACTGTAATATTCAGTTATAGGTTTTTTTTCTTGACAAGTAGAACAGACTCTGGTATCATTCATGACAGTTGGCTCCTTGTAGTAAATAGTATGGATTAGAAAGAAAAGTTCTAATCTTTTACAAAAGGGGCCGCTAACATTTTGGGAGTTATTATGTTACACAGAATTGAAACAAGATCCTTTGAGGAATGCGAAACGATTGTTCGCCTTTGGCTTGAAGGTTCCCGAGAAGAAGCTATTGAGCTTCTTGGCGCAGAGCCAACTGACGATTTTCTTTCGTCGTTCAAGCCAACTGCACCTGTATTGCCCGCACCCGAAACCCCTGTAAAGCGGACGAAGCGTGTCACTCAAAGTCGGTGATCTAGTAAGTTATCAAGATTTCAGTGCTAAGTGGATTGGCATCGTTAAGAGGGTTATACCCGGCACTGATAAGCGTGTCGTTGTATGTTGGATTGATCCTTATAAAGGAAAGCTGGATCATTCGTCTGTAAACTCTGGCGATCCTCGTTTTAGGATAGAGGCAAAGTTCGATGTTCAATCCCGGTGATTTGGTAAAAGCAAAGACGCCATACGGCGAATACTTTGGAGTTGTTGTGAAGTGGACTGCTTCTCAGCGCGGCAAGGATCTTTGGCGGGTAATGGTAAACGGCGAACTTAGTCATTATTACTTTCTTGAAAGTCAACTTACGATTGTAAGTAAAGTAAATGTTTAATCCCGGCAGCTTGGTTCGCTGTAAGTTCCTATCAGGTATTTATACACCTTTGGGTTTGATTATTCGCAAGGTAAATGTTGCAGAATACGAAGTTCTTGTGATGCACAGTCCAGCGGGTGCAAAGCGTCAGTTTGTTCAAACCAAAGATATAGAGGTTATAAATGAAAATCGGTGACCTTGTAAGACTTGTGGACGACGTAAGTCACATTAGTATCGGGCTTATTGTTGAAAAAGGATGGCTGAACGACAATAGGAACTCAATGATTCCGAGTTATACTGTGCATTGGACTCGCGACGATGGTCGGTCCTTTTACGACAGAGACGTTCCGAAGTACAGCTTGCGGCTTATTGGAGATAACAAGTGAAAATCGGTGACTTGGTAAAGTATCGTGCCGATGCTCGGATGCCTCCTCTCGTTGGAATGGTCATTGAAATCGCCAGCGGCAATGATCGCCGCGTTGAATGGTTCGTCATCGAGCGCCAAACTTGGGTTAGCCAGAAAAACTTGGAGATAATCAGTGAAAGTCGGTGACTTGGTAAAGAGCCGCTCTCAGGTTATGGGTCATCCCATAGGAATGATTGTAGAGCAATTCCCTAATCCATCAGCAATCGCAAAAGGATATGATGAGTTCCGTATACGATGGCTCCACGATAAGAGTGAAAGCTGGATTTGGCGGAAAGAGTTGGTGGTAATAAGTGAAAGTCGGTGATTTGGTAAAACTCAACACCGTTGACGATAGCATTATGTGGGGACGCTTGGGTATTGTGGTAGAGCTTCATGGACAAACCGCCACAGTTCAGTGGATTGGTATTGAGGGCACAATAGGTTTCCGGGCAGATTCGCTGGAGGTTATCAATGAAAGTCGGTGATTTGGTAAGAAATCTAAACACCGGAGAATTGGGTGTTATTGTTGATTTCCGTAGGGGTGATACTTTCGGAAAGAATCCAATTGTCGCGTGGCGCGATAGAACAGGTTTTATTATGGGAGATTACGTGGTGGTTTTAAGTGATTAATTTAGGTTATGCTTGTATAAATACAAAGTTGTCGGGACTTCCAAAGTCCAAACGCATCACAACTAACAGGACAATGATCAAGCGCACCTTCCAACAAAAGGGCATCAAGTATGCTTCCGAGTTGGCTTTGGCGAATGTCCGAGATCTAAAGAAGATTATTCAGTGGAACGAAGATCATAACATCAAGTTTTATCGTATGTCCTCTGAAATGTTCCCGTGGGCATCAGAGTATAACATTGAGGATCTTCCAGACTTTGAGAAAATCGCTCGGATTATGGGAGAAGCAGGAGATTTAGCCAATAAATACGGTCAAAGACTAACTACACATCCGGGTCCATTCAATAAGTTGGCTTCTCCAAAGGAAAGAGTTGTCCTTGCGACGATTACTGACTTGGAAATCCACGGCAAGATGATGGATTTGTTGAAGCAACCGAGAACTCCTCAAGCAAAGATCAACATTCATGTTGGCGCAGCTTATGGGGATAAGCCAATGGCGCTTGGAAACTTCAACAGAAACTTTGAGAGACTATCGGATGCAGTCAAGACAAGACTAACGGTGGAGAACGATGATAAAAAGTCCCTGTATTCTACTAGAGAACTTTATGAGGAAGTCTACCGACAAATCGGTATTCCTATTGTCTTTGACTATCATCACCACAAGTTTTGTGACGGCAATCTTGGAGAACAAGATGCGCTCGCACTTGCGCTCTCGACGTGGGGAGAAACAAAGCCAGTAGTTCATTACTCGCAATCAAGATGTGAGGAACATAACGACAACAAGATTAGAGAAAACGCACATTCTGATTCCTACTGGACGCCATTCAATCCGCACGGATTTGTCTTTGATTGTATGTTGGAGGCAAAACACAAGGAACAGGCGCTCTTCAAAATGCGACAACTTTTGACTTGACGCGCGACTGTCCCTGTGGTAGTATAGTTACAGTGGGAGAACAAAGCAGCGAATGAAAGTCTCTGAACTAAAGCCTGGAATGCTTCTGCGGTTCAAAGAACCAATGGGCATTAGGCATCTTCGTGATCATGACAATCACTTTTGGCTTGACTTTATTCGGACCACGAATACGGTAGATCCTTTGATGATTTATCTCGGGCAAAAGGAAGTTCCACAAAAAACTTATTATGGCGAGTATCGGAAAGTCAGACAAGTTTTGATTGACGGACAGACGCTTTGGATGTGGCCGGATGCGTGGAGATATGTAGAACCGGCAGAAAAGAGGGAAGATGGCTGAGAAGGAGAATACAATGACAGAGCTTCAACTGAACTTTATCCGGCGCGCTTGCCACGAGTATGACGTAGCCATTCTTGAAGAACTGTTTGGAGTGCCAGACGAAATGTCCGATATTCCAGATTGGGCGAGGACCGAGATTAACGATCTGGTGGAAAGTCTGCGGAGGGAAGATGGCTAGAAAGAAATACGTTCCGGGTGCATTAGTTTGCTCACGGAATTCAATATATGAAAAGGGAATGGGTATTATCCTATCAGTGGGTCCGTGGCCTCACTCATATGATGATAGTCAAAAATGTTATATGGTTCACTGGTTTGATAAGCCCGGTCATGTTGATCGTTGGAAGTGGCACAACCATATCAAAAGGAAAGGTAAGTTTGTGTGTGGGCAGACAATAAATCAAATCAAGCTCTTAAAACCAAAGTAAAGCGCATCGCAAAACAAACAATCAAAGACTTAGCCGTGGCATCGTTCGCGGCTTTTGTGTATGTGGCGCTTAGTTATGAAAAGTTTATCAATAGGAGACAAAATGGATATCGGAGATAAGGTTCAGCATTTTAGTACGGGTTCCATCGGAACCGTAATTGATTCAGTTTACAGTATGGGGTCTGACTTTCAGCAAATGTGCGTTCAGTGGGAAGATGATAAAGCACCCGAACGAGATTCGTGGGAAATGTCGCACTCGCTGTCCATCATTCCGCACCAGCCCTACGATTTCACGATTTCAGATTAGTGCTTGACAGCCCGCGCTCGGCGTGGTATGCTGTAAGCACGATGGAGGAACGGTATGGGCTATCGCTCGCAAGTTGTATTGGCTATCAGCAAGGAACTAATCCCGTTTCTTCTGCTCGCCACTTCAAAGAATAAGGAAGCGGAAGCATTGGTATTTCAGCACGCTGATAAGTTTGACCGCAACTATGAAGGTGAGAAGTCTTGGCTTCTTATGTGGGATGGTATCAAGTGGTATGAAAGCTATCCCGACATTGGTGCGATCGAAAAGTTTATCTCTGAGGCAGAGTGCGATGAGTACAACATCACGGACGACGATGGAAATGAAGTTTATTCTTCCGACCTTGTTCGCTTTGTAAGAGTTGGCGAGGACCACGGTGACGTTGACGTTCGCGGACAAGGCTATTGGGACATTACACCCTACACTTACATTCAATACTGAGGAGATAGAATGCTTCACTTTCTCATTGGTGCTGCTTGTGCCATTTACATCTGGAACTTTCTTGGAATTAGTTGGGAGACGAAATGACCCGTGGTAAGCCTATGGTTGGTGCGCTTGTGCGCGATTGTTCAAAGATTATGAAGATCGTTACGGCATACATGTGCGATGGAAAGGGCGAGTATATCCGATTTGCGGGCGATGGTCCTACGATGTGGCGTCCTTTGGATGACTTTGAAATCCTTTCAATGGGTGACTGATGTTTGATAAGACTATGAGAGTTGGGGATATGGTGGCAGTGGCCCACAAGGAACGTCCGTGGGGTCCTGACGATCGTTATTACGGTTTGCTTGTTGTTCGTCCCCGCTGGGGTGCCATTTCTGTCTTGTGCAACCGAGATGGAAAGAAGCGAAAGTTTGATCCTAGCGAGTGGGATGCGGAGGTAATCAATAGTGCAAGTCGGTGATTTGGTGAGACTTACTGAATCCGTAGGAATCATTGTAGAGGTCACGGAATGGGCAACGATCGTACAGTGGCTTGACGATGGAACTATTGAAGATGTAGGGAACTATTACCCTAAAGAAGTGGAAGTTATAAGTGAAGGTCGGTGATTTGATCCGTCCCAGCCCCCATTACCGCTATAAAGGAGCACAGTGGGGAGAGGATGTTTATATCAAGTCCGATGCTCCCCCTTGTGTTGTAACGAAAATATTTAAGGTCGGCGTCAAGATTGTCTATGTTGCATTTCACTGTTCGTGGAGCAATAAAACAGTAATGATGGAAGATCCAGTCAATTCTAAATGGTGTAAGGTTGTAAATGAAAATCGGTGACTTGGTAATCCTGCGTTCCGGCAGGTATAACTTTGCGTCAAACGCGAAAGCCCGATGGGAGTGGACAGAAGTAATCGGAGTTATTACAGACAACTCAGGGCACCTTGACGGCACAGCAGAATACAGAGTTTATACCGTTGACGGAAAGCACACTTGGTCGCACGTTGATGATCTTCGACTTGTAGAAAAGCCTTGACAAACTCCGAGCACCGTGCTAAGATGTAAGCATGATGAACGAATACAACCCCGGTGATTTGATTGAGTTCCACGAGCGAAGTGGTAAAGAAATAGGAATCATCATTCAGGTTGTGCGAGATGGTATGTTTGATGACCTTGGAGTTCATGTTAGATTCTCAGACGATGACATGCCATACCACTATTATTTTAATGAACTAAGTCGCTGGGAAGCGGACAACGGAATAACGGTGCATCGTGTCAAGAATATATGATCCCGAGAGTTTGAAGGTTGGCTCGCTGGTTCGCTGGTGGGGCAGGTTCGAACATTCTGGAAACGAACAAGATATTGACGATATTGGTCTTGTAGTAAGAGAAGTTGACTACGGGCTTGTTGTATGGTGGTCTGTCACGCGGCTTGAAAACACATTTGATTGGGATGAACTAGAAGAGTCAATTTATCAGGATCAGTTGGAGATTATCAGCGTATGAAGAAAGCAAAAACCATTTGGTATTGTAGGTTTTGCGGGCACCAGAGACACGCGCCCGCACATTCTTGTGCAAAATGCGGAAGTTCCATACCACTAAAAAAGTGGGAATAACCAATGCAGGTCGGTGATCTTGTACAGCACGCAATGAAAAGCCATTCCGTATATAGTGGCTGCGTTGGGTTGATTGTTGGTACTGAAAAGGAAACAATAAATGGTCATGTCCGTGCTCAGATTAGATGGTTTGGACTCAAAAACGAGTTCCATGATATGATGTGGCTGCCAATGTACGTCTTGGTTTTGGCGGGGAAGACCGATACAAATGTATGATGTTGGCGATATGGTAAAAGTCAATAAGGAAACATTGGGTGCCTCCGCGATTACCGGCAAAAACTTGGCCGGTAAAGTCGGGATTATACTGGAGAAATGGAAGCGTCTTTATGTTCCTTCCTATTGGGTTCATTTTGGACAAGGTGACGGATGTTGGATGGACGAAGATGACTTGACAATCGTTTCCTCGTGTAATGACTAATGTATAAAGTTGGCGATATGGTGCAAGTCAATCAGGAAATGAGAGACGGATTCGGACGTGCCTTGGGTTTGGTCGGCAAAGTCGCGATTGTACTGGAGACATACAACCGCACACATATCCCATCCTATTGGGTTAAGTTCTTTGACGGATTTGAATGCTGGATTGACGAAGAGAGCTTGACAATCCTCTCCTCGTGTGGTGACTAATGTATAAAGTTGGCGATATGGTGCGAGTCAATCAGGAAATAAGAGACGGTTTCGGACGGTCCTTGGATTCGTCTGGCAAAATTGCGATTGTGTTGGAGACATGCAAGCTCGCATATGGCTCGTCCTATTGGGTTCATTTTGCACACGGCAACGGATACTGGATTGACGAAGATGACTTGACAATGCTCTCGCCGTGTGGTAGTATATAGACACTGGAGGTTCGATGTTCTGTATTCACTGCGAAGTTGAGTTCAATCCAAAGTCCCAAAGAAAGCGCAAGGTCGGCGGTCGTATCAACGAGTGCGCCGATTGTGTTGAAGATTTGGGGACAGAAACCGCTGTAAAGTATCTTGGTTGTGCTTCGGCTGACGGCAAGATGGGCGGTGTTTCCATTCTTGCGTTTGAGTCCAATGAAGACCGCGAGAAGTATCGCAAGGCTTGGAACAACAACACAGGAATGAACAAGGGCAAGTCCTGTCATTTGTCTCAGTCCAACACTGCAATGACTGGAATGAAGTTTCGTCAGATTGGCGAGAACTTTGGAAACGCTAACCACAAGGGCAAGAAGTAATGTATGTTCCAAACTTGAGATGGTCCGCAGAAGCAATCTTGGATGTTGTGACACAAGCAGAATTGGTGATGGTGCAGAAGGAGCGTTACCTCGGCATTTGGTATGGCGATTATTACGTTCACATTCATGATCTGACAGCCCCACCAAGCGAAGGATATGTGGTGATTTCTATTCGCACAAGCACTGTCCTCCGCGCCGACAACGCAATCACGGATTATGTTGAAGGTCTGCAAGACGGCATTCCAGAAGATGACTTGACACACTGACGATTCTGTGCTATAGTATAGGAACAATGAGCGATTACATGAGCGAGGACGAAATGACTTTGGGCAGTATTATGAATCTCGAACAAAAGGCATTGGAACGGCTGACGGAAGATAGGCGTTTGTCTGGTTCACTTGGAGAAGAAGTTGAGGAAATGCTAAACTCCGCTGGAATCTATTGGGATTCCCTCAATGAAGAGTACTTCAACATTGACGCTTTCCAGGCTGAAACCTACAAGCGATTGGCTGCCGAGTATGCGCCGCAAACTGACGCCTGACGGAAGACACATTGTCTTCTATCATCCAACAATTATGCAAGGCCAACACGGCAAGTATTATGCTGTTTCTGGTGGCACTTGGATTGAAGTTCCCGACGATACAACTTTGGAAGATGTGAAGGAGTTGTTTTGTTGGGGTGCGGAAGCTCGCAAGTATTGGGATTCCAACTACTCTGATGAACCTGAAAAGGTGATTGAAGTAAAGGGCTCAAGAGGCAACACTTACAAAGTCACAAAGCAAGGCAACAAGTGGAAGTGTGAATGTTCAGGGTTTCAGTTTCGTGGAAAGTGCAAGCACATCACTAATCTGCAAACTCTACTTTCTGCTTGACAGCCGCCCCGGTCTGTGGTAGTATATATACACGATGAGCGAAGGAACCACGATGCTTGAGCAAGTAAACAACCTTATGGGACGAATCCTCATTTCTGGAGAGGAGAAATCCTGGGATTATGGATTCCTTGAATCTATCACAGACCAGTTGAACAAGGGTCACACTCTTTCCCAGAGGCAGGAAGCGATGATTCAGCAGATTCAGGGTCGCTGGTCCGATGAAGCTATGAAAGCTCGAATGTCGTGGACTCAAGATTGGAATGACGAGAAGGCGGAAAAGTTCATCATCGCCCTTTGCTATTACTACCGAACCGGATACTACAGCAATCTTGTGGGCAAGTATCTCACCATTAACGAGGCAGGCGAGCGTAGCGTAGAGGGCATTCCTTCGATGAAGGAATACAACAAGATTGTAGATAACAAGTATGCGTCCGCTGTCATTCGCAATTTGAAAGAGGAGCCGAAGTTTGCTGCTGGCGGTGCTGCCGCATTCCGAGCGAATGCTCATTACCCTTACAGGGGCAAGACTTGTGTTGTTCTCAAGTATGGTGGTGTAGAAAAGGTTAGGTCCCACGCAAAGGGAGCAAAGCCGGTTCAGGTTCTTGTGATTGGAGAAGCGCAGCCGGTTTGGACGGAAGAGCGTTATCTCAAGAAGGTAAAGAAGCGTAAGTGACATAGAATTGGGGTGAATATTATTATTTAGGGATTCAATGACAATCCTGAATCCCATCGCTATAAACCAATATTTGGGACTTGGCGTAAAATAAGTTGAAAGTTGTCTAGGCAGCAATACCCGAAAAGTGATTGCCCCCCATCCTTACAAATAAAAGGGTTGACAGCCACCTTTGAGGCTGGTAGAATAAAGTCAGAAGCTAGAGATTAACCCCGAAACACGGGAAAGAAAATGAGTTACTCTGGAACCGTTCGATGCGGTCATTGTTACGAAAAGGGACACAACCGAACCAGTTGCCCCTCAATGAAGAAAGCTTGGGAAGAGAATCCTGACAGTTATTACGGTCGTCAATGGGCGACTTATCAGGCGCGCAAGAAGAAGGCAAAGACGTGTAGTTACTGCGGCACGAAAGGTCACACTCGCGCCGGTTGTGCAGAAATGAAGCGACACAAGTCGCAGTTTCAGTTTGAACTGAGTTTGTGGCGTCGTGCGGTCCTAAAGTGGGCAAAGGATACCGGCTTTGGTATTGGTGCTTTGGTCCGTGCTCCCCGGAGTTCCTATCGAAGAAATGGACAATACATGTATCCCGGGGATGATGATTACATTCCCGCTGCCGGGATGATTATGCACAATACTCCGGGAGTGTTCCTGACGCATTACCAGGGTATCAGTGAAACAAGCGAATGGACAAATAGCAACGTTCCTTTCGCATCGTTTGATATCATGGGGATCAAGGATCCGGGTTATTACGGAAAGTCAATGACTCTCAACATTCCTTGCATTCCCGGCATTGTTCCACAATACGCCGAGCGTAAGAATTACTATGGTGATGTGAGTCACTATGATAGGGAAGACTATGCCGGTGATACTGTATGTTGGGAAGTTGTTTCTCCTGCTGTCAAAGATTTCAATTCCGAGTGGGTTGGAGCGAAGGAATTGAAGAGGATTACGAAGGAGCACTTCAAGGGTAGCGACGAACAGGCTCATTCGTTCCACTGCTTTACCGACTTCCAGCGTGACCAACTTCAAAGGTATGTCAACGGTGAGATCGAACTTTCGGAAATGTCTGACCCGGAACTTTCGAGCGAAGATAGTTAGTAAAGAAAGAGATGAATTTGGGGCTTGACTTCAAGCCCCTGGTGTGGTACTATATAGACAGTGGACAGAGCAATAGTGCTCAACTGACTGGAAAAGAAAAGAAAGAAAACATGGCAATCGACTTCAAGAATCTTCTGACCGTCCTTCCCCTCGTTACTGACGCGGGGCATCCTGTCCTTCTCCGTGGTCGCCACGGCATTGGTAAGTCCTCCGTGGTTTATCAGTATGCCGCGTCCCTCGGAATGCCGGTTGTCGAGCGTCGTGCTTCGCAGATGACCGAAGGTGACCTTCTCGGTTTGCCGACTGTGGATGAGGGTGTAACGTCCTTTTGTCCTCCCGATTGGTTCGCGACTGCGTGCGACAACGGTGTGGTCCTTTTCCTCGATGAGGTGGACCGTGCAACTCTCGAAGTTCGCCAGGGCATCTTCGAGTTGTGTGACTCCCGCAAGCTCGCCGGTCACGCGCTTCACCCGGATACGCTGATTTTCGCGGCGGTCAACGGTGGTACTCACGCGGGTGCGGCTTCCTATCAGGTGGGCGAAATGGACCCGGCAGAGTTGGACCGCTACACGGTTTTCGATGTTGAGCCGTCGGTGGACGATTGGCTGTCCTGGGCGCAGACGAACTGCGATGCTCTGGTGACGGACTTCATCCGTAACAACGTCGAGCACCTTGAGCACAACGATGACCCGGAGCCGAACAAGGTTTACCCGTCGCGTCGTTCGTGGTCGCGTTTCTCCGATACGGTGTCGCGTGGCAATCTGCTGGAAGCTGGACAGTCCAACCCGGCTGTTTTCTCGCTTGCGTCGGCTTACCTCGGCTTTGAGGCTGCGGTTGCTTTCAACGATTTCGTTGCGAACTACAGCAAGGTTGTTACCGTCTCGGACATTCTGGATAAGGGTCAGACCCCGGATATCGACCTTAACGCGCACTGCGCTCTGATTGATAAGCTGGGTGCCTCCGAGCGTCTGGCTTCCGCCCTGAACGATTCCGAGATTACCAACCTCGCGACTTACTTCACTTCGCTTGCCTCCGAGCCTGCGATGAAGCTGTGGACGGTTGTCGGCAACGCTTGCCAGGAGAATGCAATTGCGCTTCACTCGGCGGAAGATGCGAACGGTCGCAAGGTCGGTTCTTACCTCGTTGAGATTCTGACCGGCGACACGGTGTAACAAATGGAGTATGCGGGGCTCATCGACATTGCTTTGTCGATGGCGCCCCTATTACTTCACATTCTGTATACTTCAAGAATTGAGGAAGATTCCCCTTGACGGGGAGCCTGTGAACTGCTATTATATAAGGACAGTGAGGAAAACAGTTATGACTGAGCCAATGAAATCTGAAACTGTGGAAATCGAGGAATCTGAGGTTTTGGCCTTTGACCTTGGTTTGCACGTCCATCGTTTGCTAATGGACGAACCTTTCTTTGCGGCGCTTTCGCGTCGTATGGATAAGAAGGCTTCCAACGCTATCCCAACTGCGGGTGTGATGGTTACGGAAGAAGGCAAGTTGGAGATGGTTTACAATCCAAAGTTCTTCGCGGGACTGGAGGATGCAGCAAAGAAGGATGTGCTTAAGCACGAGTTCTATCACATCGTTTATCAGCACGTTACTGGTGGACGGTTCGCGGCATTCCGGGATATGGCTCCCCAGGAAAGGAAGTTGCACAACATCGCGATGGACCTTTCCATCAACGGGCACCTTCCCAACCTTCCCGAGATGGCTTGCTTCCCTGGAAAGGGTCCGTTCGCACATCTGCCCGCTGGCAAGTCCGCTGAATGGTACTTGTCTGAACTGCGTAAGATGCAGAAGGAGCCGCCCGAAGGTAATGGCGAAGGCGACACCGATGGTGAAGGTGGAACTCCCGGCGAAGGTCAGCCCGGTGGTGGTGGCGGAAACCCGCTCGATGATATGGATTCCTTTGACGACCACGGTGGATGGGGTGAAGCCTCCGAGCAGGCAAAGCAGATTGCCGAGGAGCGTGTAAAGGAGTTCATCAAGGACGCGGTTGAAGAGGCAAACTCTTCTTCCCGTGGATGGGGTTCCGTTCCTGGCAGTTGTCGCAAGGAAATCATGGATGGGATTACCACCAAGGTTGACTGGCGCAAGGTGCTCCGTTACTTTGTGAAGCAAAGTCAGAAGGCAAACAAGCGAAGCACTGTTCGCAAGATCAACAAGCGGTATCCTTACCAGCATCCGGGTAAGAAGTCCTCGCGAACTGCAAAGATTGCGATTGCAATTGACCAGTCCGGTTCGGTTTCGGACCAAATGCTCGCTGCGTTCTTCGCGGAACTCAACTCGCTCGCAAAGATTGCAGAGTTCACGGTCATTCCTTTCGATACTCGTGTCGATGAAAGTCTGAACTATGTTTGGAAGAAGGGAATGAAGCGTAAGCGCGAGCGTGTGATGCACGGCGGAACTTGCTTCGATGCTCCTACGAAGTTCGTGAATGAGAAGGGTGGGTTCGATGGGCTCATCATTTGCACGGATATGGAAGCTCCAAAGCCGGTTCGGTGCAATGTTCAGCGGCTCTGGATTACCGATGAGCGCAGCGGGCAGCGTCCTTACTTCAACCCGAAGCCCGAACGAATGATTATCGTTCCTGCCGAAAGGTAATCATTTTCTCCTTGACAACGGGTACCCCTTCCTGTATAGTATAAAGACTGTGAAGGGGTGCCCTGAATGTCCGGGAAGACTAAAACTCGAAATTGGATTGCCGTCGCAGCCTTTCAAAGAGGTGGTGCCGGCAAACATCACAACAGAAGCCGGGACGTTTCAAAGGGACGTTCCCGCAAAACCAAACACAAAAAGAGAAAGAGAGATTATGCTTGAACTTGCTATGCAACTGATTCTGTGTATTGGCTTTATTGCCCTTGGCGTCGAATGGAGCATGCACTAAAATGGAAGATGAAAACATTTGGGACGTTTGCAATTCGTTGCGATACGGTTTTGACATTGAATACGATGAAGTAATCTTCGATGATGAGGAGGAAGAAGATGAGTAGAAAGCGAAACGAGCAAGTTATTGATAGTTGGGTCCGTGGTAAGGCGGCAACTTCCCACACTGGCGCACTTGAGACAGATGGAACCAGCCTGTATTCCTACAATCTTCGGATTGGCTATCGTGCAAATTCAGGAGTGACGGTTTTGGCTGATTTCACTTCCCCTGGTGGTTCGTTTCAGTCGATGACGACTTCATGTCATGTTGGAAAGGCCCGCCGTGTTGCCAACCACGTCATGCATCCGGCTGTTTTCCAAAACTCGGATTTTCCAGAGTGATTGATCTCAAACTTACTCCCGAACAAGTTGAGACGATTGTGGATGCTCTCAATAGGTTTGAAGACGAGTTGTATGCACAATACAAGTCTGCGTTTGTGGAAAACGAGGCACCAATCCTTGAGCGGATTGATAAAGTAAACAGTCTGAGCAAAAGTGTGTGGGAGAAACTGCACCGATTCAATACGTCCGTTGCCGACGCAGTGGGCGAAGGCGAACAAACCAAAGTTGACCCGTTTGATTTCAGCGGGTTGGAGTTTTAGAAAATGAGCGAATACAAGTCCCCTTACGCAGCCAACATTGGTCGAATGTACAATGCCGAGGTTGTTTCCCTCGCGAAGAATCGTTTTACTGACGAAGAAACGCAAATCGCGATTGCAAAGCATTATTATGGTCTAGGAAGGCAATACCTTGCGTCAAACCCCGAGGTTTCGCCCAAAGCCGCTCAAATCCTTTGGAACCGAAAGGGTTACGTCCTCAAGTGCTGTCTTTTGGAGAACGGAAAGATGGAACTTTCAGAGGAGGAACTGACCCTTTTCTACCGAACCACTTTCAAGGGTCGCGAACGACGAAAGTGGCGAATGAATCAGGCTTTCCTTGGTGGATACAGTTGGTACAGGGGGCATAACAAAAGTCGCACCCACGGTGCTTTGCTTGAAGAGATGTATGCAGATGTAACAAAGGGCGACCCAGAGTATT
>Ga0208794_1000877_pt1 | contig 15974 bp, 23 predicted proteins | sample 32_taG_FD_184106 | JGI IMG/M metagenome (GOLD analysis project Ga0208794, IMG submission 184106) | Marine viral communities from the Gulf of Mexico - 32_GoM_OMZ_CsCl metaG (SPAdes) (version 2) | ecosystem: Environmental > Aquatic > Marine > Oceanic | place: Atlantic Ocean: Gulf of Mexico... | reverse complement strand
ATTGTTTGATTTTGATATTGTAAAGATACAAAAAATATTTAAACTGCCAAACTTTTTATTAATTTTTTTTTATCATTTAAAAATTAAACTACAATACTTATTATTATACAAACGTTTATAATATGAGTAAGATAAAAATTTTAGTAGTACCCAGTGATAGAACTGGTGTAAGTTATTATCGTTCTACAATCCCACACATTAAGTTAGAAGAATACTTCCCAAAAGAGTTTCATGTGGACATTGATTACGAACCAAAATTAAATGATGACAATTATTTAAAACAATATGATTTAATTCACTATCATAGAACATTGGGTGATTACGATAGATTACCACAATTATTAGATAGATGTGATGAGTTAGGTATTGCGACAATAATGGATATTGATGACCACTGGTCACCAGGTCCAGATCACCCAGCGTGGCAAATCATAAAACAAAATGAATTAGATAAAAAGATTTCCAAAAACATAAGAGTTTCTAGAAATGTTACTACTACAACATCTGTATTCGCAGATGAGATATCGAGATTAAATAAAAATGTATTCGTTTTACCAAACGCAATTAACCCCGAAGAAAAACAATATCAAAACAATACAAAACCTAGTGATAGAATTAGAATAGGTTGGTTAGGTGGTTCTTCTCACTTAAAGGATTTGGAAATTCTAAAAGGTGTGGTTAATAAATTTAAATCTGATGGTTTATTAGATAAAGTACAATTTGTCCTATGTGGTTATGACTTAAGAGGTACTATGACTGTTATCGATCAGAAAACAGGTGAACAAAAACAAAGACCTATTAAACCAAAAGAATCTGTATGGTATCAATACGAAAAGATTTTTACTGATGATTATAAACTTGTGAGTGAAGATTATAAAAAATTCTTATTATCTTTTGAGAACAAAGAATATGAAGGTGTAGAAAATGAACCTTATAGAAGAGTTTGGACTAAACCTATTACTTCATATGCGTCTAATTATAACTTGTTCGATATATCACTAGCACCACTTAAAGAAAGTACCTTTAATAAGGTTAAATCTCAGTTAAAAGTAATTGAAGCGGGATTCCATAGAAAGGCGATAGTTGCACAAGACTTCGGACCTTATCAGATAGATGTGGTAAATGCGTATCAGAAAGGAGGTGATATCGATGTAAACGCTAATGGACTATTAATACCAACAATTAAAAATCATAAACAATGGTATACACATCTTAAAAAATTAGTTTTAAATCCTGAACTTATTGAGAAATTAGGAGAAAACTTATACGATACTGTTAATGGTACATACGATATGAAATCTGTTTGCGCAAAAAGAAAAGAATTGTATCAAAGGTTAGTAACAGAAAAAAAAAGTGAGGTAGTTGACTTAGTGAAATAATTTCCTTATTATTATAATAAACTTGTAAAATCATGGATTTGAAAGAAAAAATAGTAAAAAATAAGGGAGTATTTTTAGAGAAAAATAAATTGTATGGTATTTTAACTGACGAATTAGTTAAATACTTAGGTGAAGATTTATTTGAAGCACCTGCATCTACAATGAAATCTTTACATAACGCATTTCCTGGTGGTTTGGTGGAACACATTTTAAAAACTACAAAATATGCGATAGGTATTAATAAATTATTACCTGAAAATTTATCAGTTGATGCACAGTCAATAGTAAAAGTATGTTTCCTTCACCAAATAGGTAAAACATTTCTTTATAAATGGAATGAGTCTGAGTGGCATAGAAATAATCAAGGAAAAATGTATGAGTTCAACGAAGAATTAGTATCTATGAGAGTGGGTGAGCGTTCAGTATACTACGCAACTAAATACGGAGTTGATTTATCAGAAGAAGAATATCAGGCGATTATCAACTACGATAAAACAGAAGATGATAAACAATCTAAATGGTATGGTAGCACACTATCAACCATTTTAAAACAAGCTAACGACTTAGCAATAATAGAAGAAAAAAACAATTAAAATGGATAATTTAGATCAACATATGAATGAATTAAATGAGTTAAAGGGTTTAATGAATCAGTTAGAATCTTTTAGTTCTAATGAAGATTTTAGTGTCCCTAGTTTTGACGATTTTAAAATTGAGACTAAGTTCACTAATAATTCTAATAATCCTGACCCAGAGTACGCAAAGGTAGGTGATAGTGGTTTTGATTTAAGAGCGTTTATCTCTGAACCAATTACCCTTAAACCATTAGAAAGAAAACTAATACCAACAGGATTAAAGTTTGAGTTGTCAACAAATACAGAATTACAAGTTAGACCAAGAAGTGGTATGGCGTTAAAATATGGTATTTCTGTTTTAAACACACCAGGAACTGTGGATGAAGGTTATAGAGGTGAAGTTGGTGTAATAGCGGTAAATCTAAGTAATGAAGATTATACGATACAACCAGGTGAAAGAATCGCACAAGGGGTGATTATGAATGTTGTAGGACAAGGTATAAGTAAATTGGTTAGAGTTAATAATCTATCTGAAACCGAAAGAGGTGAAGGTGGATTCGGATCAACAGGTAAACAATAAATAATAAAATATGGCAAAGAAAAGAACATTAAACGAAATTAGACAAGTTAAAGATAGTGTTTATGATACCACTAAAACAAAAGTGGTTAATGAGTATTATCGTAAAGTAAATTTTGATTCTCAATATGTTATTGATTTAATTAAAGAGTTTCCTAATGATAAAGAATTAGGTAGTGAAATAAGAAATTATTATAATAGTTTAAAAGGGTGAAAAGATTAACAAAAATACCTTCTGAAAGTTTAGAAGATGTGTTTTTTGAAATGTGTCTAAAATCTAAATCTGGATGTAATATTGTTGTAGACGATAAATATTATAACGTATATGTGAATAGTAGGGGTGATTATATTACAAAAGAATTTGTATTAGATTATGAACTAACAAAAGAAGAATTTAACAAAATAAATAATGATTAGTGTAGTATTCTCAACAAGGAAAGAAAATACTGAATATCAAAATCACATCAAAAAAACTATTGGTGTCAAAGACTATCAGATAATAGAGGTAGTTAATAACGGACAATATTCATTAACTGAAGCCTATAATAAAGGTTTAGAAGAATCTACTAATGATATTGTTGCGTTTATACATGACGATTTAATTTTACCTAATGGGTGGGGTAAAAAAATGTTAAATCATTTTAGTAATTCAGAATATGGCATATTAGGTGTGGCAGGTACTACTGATATGTCAGAAAATGGTCAATGGTGGAAAGATCCTACTAAGATGGTAGGTATAGTAAAACATTCTCATAATGGTAGAACTTGGGAAAGTAAATATTCCGCTAGTTTTGGTAAAGAAATATTAGAAACTGTAGTTGTAGATGGGTTATTTTTTGTTGTAGATAAAAATAAAATTAAAACTAATTTCTCTGAGGATATTAAGGGATTTCATTTTTATGAAATAGATTTTACTTTTAATAATCATTTAAATGGTGTTAAAGTAGGTGTTGTGTTTGATGTTAGGTTAATACACAAATCTATTGGACAAACAAACGAAGAGTGGGAAAAAAATAGAGTAAACTTTGTAGAGAAATATAAAGATAAATTACCTTACAATATAAAACCTGAAATAAGATTTGAGAATAAAGAGATAAAATTAAGTAAGACACCCAAGTTGGGTGTTATTATACCTACAAAGGGTAATGTAGACTTACTAACCGATTGTGTTAATTCTTTATGGGATAATGACGATTATAGTAATATGATTGTGTATATTGCAGATACTGGGTCTTCTGAATATGAGAAAAATCAGATACGTGAACTAATAGACAGTTATTCACAAAAAACTGATAAACATAGATATACGATATTAATAGAATATGATTATTATAATTTTGCAAAAATTAATAACGATGTAGTTAAAAATCATATAGACGATGATACAGAGTTACTATTATTTTGTAATAACGATATAAAATTACTTAACAATGGGATTACCCAAATGGTTAATTTTTATAATAAAAATAAAAAATCTGTGGGTACTTTAGGTGCTAGACTACATTTTGGTGATAATACAATACAACACGCAGGTATATTTTCTTATTTGTCAGTTGATATTAAAACAAAAAATAGATATATTCAGGTATCACATATAGGGCTAAGATCTTATTATAATTACCAAAAATTATCAGAAGTAATAGGTAATACGGGAGCATTTTTGATGATGAATAAAAATTTATTTAATACCATAGGTGGGTTTAATGAAAATTATACTGAGTGTTTTGAGGATGTTGAATTGAATTTAGAGTGTATTATCAGAAATAAAAAAAATTATTTTATTGGTGAAGCAGTTTGTTACCATTATGAAAGTGTTAGTAGGGGTAAGTCACAAGAATCTATGAATAGATTAATGAGCGACTATCAAAAAAACCTATACCCCTTTATGATAAAAAATAAAAAAATACATAAATATATTAAAAGTAGTTAGAATGAAATTAGGGGTATCATATAATTTATTTGATGGAGAAGAATTAATAGAAAGTTCTATTAAATGTATAAGAAATGATGTTGATTTTATATCGGTGATATATCAAACAACCTCTAATTTTGGTAATGCATGTAATGAAAGTTTAGTACCATTACTAAATAACCTTAAAGAAAAAGGGATGATAGATGAAATGGTTAAATACAATCCGTCAATAAAAAATGGAGGACATTATAATGAAATTACTAAAAGAAACTTAGGTTTATATTTGTCAGAAAACGCGGGGTGTACGCATCATATGGCAATGGACTCAGATGAATTTTATACTGAAGAACAATTTAAATATCTTAAAAAAATAATGATAGATGGTGATTATGACTCTTCAGCGTGTCAAATGGTAACATATTATAAAAATTCTATCTATAGGTTAGAACCAAAAGAAGAATATTATGTACCTTTAATTTATAAAATAAGGGATAGTATAGAGTATATTTTCGCACACCAATTTCCTGTTTTAGTTGACCCAACTAGGAGAATGAACCCTGAAAAATGTAAGATATTTACAAGAGACGAAATCGAGATGCATCATATGAGTTACATAAGGAAAAACTTAAGAATGAAACTAAATAATTCTTCAGCGAAAAGTAATTTTAAAAGTATTGATAAAATTGTAAATTATTATAATAAATGGGAGTACCCGCAAAAAGCATTGTTGGGTGGTATACCTGATAAGTATTATGAGATAGTTAAAGTAGAAAAGTTATTTAATATATGATAAAACAACAACAACAAAATAGTTTAGAAAAGTACATTAATTTAGAGACTGATTTAACCATTAGAGGTAATGTATTACCTGCGGTTACTACTTTAGAAGAATATTTTAAATATGAAGATAATACAGTCTTTGGGTTATTTAAAATAATATCAGAAAAACAATTTAATATTAAAATTGATAAGGATATTAAATTAAGTGAATTGGCAGTAATAAAAACAAAATCTAAACTATCATTTATTGATCGAGAAGGGTGGATTAATGACCCACTATTTAAAGAGTATTCTAAGTACAAAGATAACGTAAAACAAAGAGATAAATTCCCACCTATATTGTTAACTCACTCTAATGTGTTAAAAACATATTTAAGTCTTAATAATGTAAAATATTGTACCTATAACGTTGATGGGATGCATAGGGTAATGTCTTATTTAGAGGCAGGTATTACTGAAATAGAAACTTATGTTATTATTAGGAGAATTGATATAAACAACTATACCACTTCTAAAGATAAACAAGAAATTAATATTTTAGGGTCGAAATGTACTTGGTTTCCTAGGTATCAACAGATAAGAGAAGTAGGTTTACAAGGACAAAGAGTACAAGTGCCGAGATATACTGAAATATATGATTTTAGTAATTTAAAAGATAAAATAGTTGTTGATTTTGGCGGAAACTTAGGTCAGGCCGCGATTGAGGCGTATTTTAATGGTGCAAAAAAAATCTATAATTTTGATTATCAGAAGTGTGTAGTAGACACAGGCAATAAAATATCCGAAATATTAGGTCTTAATATTGTACATAATACAATAGACTTTAATCTACCTACATTCGAAGAGGATGTGTATAAAGTTGTCAGAGAATGGGACTGGACAATTTATCAAGCCATTTATAGAACAAAAGAAATTGTAGATGTAAATAAGAGTTTTACTTTCATAGTTAATAATACAAAAGAAGGTATGTACTTCGAAGGTAATGGAGATGCGAGGATAGATACACCAGAATTTTACAATAATGTATTCAAACCCTTTAAATTTAAAGAAGTATCTTACTTAGGTCATAGTCAATTACGTCCAGCATATAAAATTTTTAAATGAAAAATCATAGTATAGTCATAGGTGAGGCAAAATGTGGAACAAGTTCACTACATAAGTACATGAATCAACACCCAAAAGTATGTTCGAAAAAGGAAATAAACTTTTTTGAAAAGAACAATAGTATAACTAATTATTTTGATTTATTTGACAAAACAGAATATACAATAGAAAACTCACCCAAATATTTTAGACATAGAGGTATGGCAAAAAAAATTAGTAATTTATTACCCAACATAAAAATAATATTATTACTTAGGAATCCCATAGATAGGTTATATTCTAATTATAATATGAATAAAAAATTTCATAATGGTATTAACCATATAAAAGATTTTGAATCCTATGTTGGTTACCCTAACCAACCAACAGGATATTTAAATAATAACATAAACAATTACTATTCAAATTTAATAGAATGGTATGATTTTTTTGATAGAAATAGTATTTTCATCATTAAGTCTGAGGACTTGTTTGAAAATACAAATGAAATAACAAATGAAATATTCGGTTTTATTGGTGTTGATTCTTATAAAATTAATGACACTAAACCATTAATACCTTATTATAGAGGTAAAAATGTAAAACCAAAAGAACATTATCCACCCATTAATATTAAAACTAAGGAATGGTTAAGGGAATATTTTAAAGAAAAAAATGTTAAATTATATGATTTAATAGAAAGAGATATGTTATGGGATTAGAAAATAAAGAAAATATTAGAGTATGGTGGGCAGGAGGAGATAAACTATTTAACTATGGTGATGCTATGGGTAAATATTTAGTGGAGAAGATGACAGGTAAAAATGTGATTTTAACCGATAAAAGAGGTCCCCATAGAGTTAATTTAGTTATCGGTAGTATAATAAATAATGTAGGGACAACAAAGTATTGTGATGTGTGGGGTTGTGGTATTATATCCAGAGGACAAACCGCACAAAAAGGGGCAAAATTTTATGCAGTTAGGGGACCATTAACAAGACAAAGTTTATTACGAAGTGGACACCAATGTCCTGAAGTGTATGGTGACCCAGCTTTATTATTACCTAAATACTATACCCCAAAATCAGAAAAGAGGTACAAGATTGGTATCATCCCACATTATGTTGACTATGGAAGAATTAAAAAAGAAATAACTGATTCAGAAATATGTGTCATTGATTTAATGCACAAAAGTATAGAAGATACTACAGATAAGATATTTAGTTGTGAAAGGATAGTATCTAGTTCATTACATGGTGTTATTGTTGCACAATCGTATAATATCCCATCAATATGGACTAAATTATCTAATAAATTATCGGGTGATGGTGTAAAGTTTGCGGATTATTTCCTTTCAGTTGGGATACAACCGTATAATGGTTTAGACTATTCGAATAAAAAACTACCAAATAAAGAAGGTTTAGTAGAGATAGTTGATAGTATGTCAGATAAAAGTAAGATTATTACATTTGATTCTGATAAGTTACTAAATGCTTGTCCTTTCCTAAATACATAAAAAATATTATGAGGATGAATATATTAATTCCGATGGCGGGCTTAGGTAATAGGTTTAAAAGACAGGGTTACGACAGTGATAAACCAATGATTAGTGTGGACGGTGAACCTATGATAAAAAGAGTTTTGGAGACTTTAGGTGTAGATGGTAATTATATTTTTGTGATAAATAAAAATATAAAAGATGTTGGTCTTTTGAAGGGTATCTTAAATAAAGAAACTAGGGGTAAAAGTACTGTCATTGAAATAGATTACTTAACAGAAGGTCCTGCATCAACATGTTTATTGGCGAAGAATTTAATTAATAATGATAACCCCTTACTAATTACTAATTGTGATCAGATACTCCGATGGGACCCAACAAAATTTAATGATTTCATTAATAATACCGAAGCAGATGGTGTGGTGGTTACATATAATATAAAAACGGAAAAAAATAGTTATGTAAGGTTAAATGAAGATGGTTACGCAGTAGAATTTGCAGAAAAGAAAATTATTAGCAATCATTCATTAAATGGTGTACATTATTGGAAAAAAGGAAAAGATTTTATAACATCCGCACAAAGAATGATAGAAAAAAATAAAAGAGTAAATAATGAATTTTATATTGCCCCAACCTATAATGAAATGATTATCGATGGTAAGAAAATCGTCACATATAACATCGAAAAAGACGAACACTGGTCAGTAGGTACACCAGACGATTTAAAAAAATATTTAGAATATGGAAATATATGAATTTAATGAAATGAAGGGTGGGTGGTTCGTAGGAGACTTTAACCCAACATCTTTCAAAACTAAGGACTTTGAGGTTTGTTATAAACACCACAAAAAAGATGAGGAGTGGGATAAACATTACCATGAAAAATCTATCGAAATCAACCTATTAATTTCAGGTTCTATGAAAATTAATAATACACTAATAAAAGAAGGACAAATTTTCGTAATAAAACCATTTTATGTGGTAAAACCTACATTTTTAGAAGATTGTGAATTAGTAATTATAAAAACTCCATCAGAGCCTGAAGATAAAATAATAATTTAAAGTAGAAATGAAAGTATGATTTTTAGAGAAAAGATAAATGAGAAAGAATATTTTATAGTAGAATATTTTTTAGAATCAACAACCAATCTAAGGGACGCCTCTTGGAATTTGGCTATTGGTCAGAGCGTTGGGAACCCAAACGTGCGTAACAAATGGGAATCTGATGAACTTTTTGAGAAGTATTCGTGTATGGTTTTGGCGAATGAAGAGGGATTGAAGAATAAAAAATCTGGTGTGGTTAAGATTGCCTTCCCAGTAGTGAACATCGACTTCAAAACGGACGGTATTTCACATTTATTAGTTAATATAATGGGAGGTCAACTTGATATTAATATTATATCAAAATGTCATGTATTAGATATAGTTTTTCCAAAATCAGTTAAAGAATTATTCTTAGGACCAAAATTTGGTATTGATGGTATAAGGAAATATACAAACACATATGGTAAACCATTATTAGGTGCAATTGTTAAACCTAAAACAGGTATAACACCAAAAGTTCTTTTAGAAATGGTGAGGGAATTAGTTGAAGGTGGGGTTAATTTCATTAAAGAAGATGAAATTTTAAGTGACCCTAGTTTTTGTCCTATTGAAGAGAGAGTACCATTAATTATGGATTATTTAAAAGATAAGAATGTTATTTATTCAGTTTCTATCCATTCAGATTCACCATATATTTTAGATAGGGTTAAAAGAATTTACGAATTGGGTGGTAATAGTGTACACGTTAACTTTTGGTGTGGTTTAGGCATCTATAAGGCAATTAGAGAATTAGATTTACCTATTTTTATCCACTTCCAAAAATCAGGTGATAAAATACTTACAAATAAAAACCACGATTTCCACATTGATTGGAGAGTTATTTGTAAGTTGGCTGGTATGATGGGTGTTGACTTTATACATGCAGGTATGATTGGTGGTTACTATAAATGGGAAGAATCTGAAACATTAGATTCTATTAAAATTTTAAAAGATTATAACGTAATGCCCGCATTAAGTTGTGGTTTCCATCCTGGGTTAACTGAATGGGTTACTGGTTTAGTTGGGACGGAATATATGGCGAATGTTGGGGGGTCAATACATGGACATCCTGGTGGGACAGTTTCAGGTACTAAAGCAATGAGACAATCTATCGATAATATAGAAGGTGTCGAATATAACGAGGCAATAAAAAAATGGGGTAAAAAATGAGTAATATATACGAAAAACAAATAAACGGAATAAACGTAAGAATTCAAAAGGTTCAAACAGATATAGAAGGACTTTCATTCAAACCACAAATGGTTGAGATAGATAATGATTTAGATTGGGCGCCGTTCACCAAGAAAGCTACCTCAAATAACCCAACACCAAATAACTTAAAACTAATGGGTGAAATTAGTAAGGAACATATGGGTGGTGGAATAATTGAGATTGGTGTATCTAGGAGTAGGGGTAAATCTTTTACTGAGGTTTTATTAGGTAATAAACCAGATAACATAAAGTATTTAGGTATTGATTTAAATGATAAATCATCACTTAGAAATAGTAATAAAAATGTCTATACCATTAAAGCTAATTCTTTTGATCAAGATAATATTAGAAAATATATGAAAACTATTGGAATGGACAAAATCTCATTGTTACATATTGATGGGTGGCATTCAGTTAATGCATGTATTAATGATTGGTTATATTCAGATTTATTAACAGATAATGGTGTTGTTGTTTTTCATGATAGCAATTACCATCCAGTAAATGTATTTTTAGATGGTATTGATAGAGAAAAATATGATGTTAAAAAATATTTTGAGGGTGAAGCTGATTTCGGTATGTCAATCGCATTTAAGAAATGAGATTAATTTCACACAGAGGTAATATAAACGGTAGGTTTGAATCATATGAAAATGAACCAAACTACATAGACTCAGCAATTGACAAAGGGTATGATGTTGAGGTTGACGTGTGGTATAAGGATGGTATTCTATATTTGGGTCATGATGAACCACAATATGGTGTAACAATGGATTTTTTTAGAAAGAGAATAACTAAGTTATGGGCACATTGTAAAAATATCGAAGCCCTAATGTATTTTAAAAACCATAAAGAAGCGGGTCAATATGTACATTATTTCTGGCATCAGGGAGATGATGTAACACTTACTTCATTTAATTTCTTATGGACATATCCTGGTAAACCTTTATTCGAGGATTCTATTTGTGTAATGCCTGAAATATCTAATCAAATTATTCCAGACAATATACATGGGTTATGTAGTGACTATATTGAAATATACAAAAAATAAGATGGGAAAAATAGCAGTATTAATATCAGGACATTTACGTAATTTTAATGAAACTATAGATAATTTTAAGGATAATTTCATTAGTAAATTACCACAGTATGATGTTTATATTCACACATGGGATGTGAACCACACAGGTGACAAACTTATGAATAGAGATCATTTTTTTAATAATGAGGCACCTGATATTGTACACATATTAAAAGATAATAATATAAGTATTGGTGGCATTATCATTGAGAATCAAAAATCTGTTAAAAACTATATTAATTTAAATGATTATTTAGACATAAATACTACTGGTAGGACATTCCATAATAAAAAAGATGGTGAGTACGTAAAAGAAATGGTAAAACAATTATTCTTTCAATATTACGGACATTTTAAAACACTTAATTTGATAGACAAAACTAAACAATATACACATATTATAAAAACAAGACCAGATATGTTGTATTCCTCTTTCGATAATAACTTATTAAAATATGATTTATTTTTCCCTAATTCTCATAGAATGGGTGGTGAGAGCATCAACAACCTTTTTTTCGGAGGTTCGTCTGAAAAAATGACTAATATCTTAAATTACTTTAATAATGTCATATATAAAGACAAAAAAATTAATAAAACTGTAATAGATAAGTATAACATAACTGACATAAACTTTAATAAGTTATTTAAATTTTATATAGAAAATTATTTAGGGTATAAACCACATTATTGTGAATATAATCCTAAAATATATAGAAATAAAGAAAAAATTATAACTATTAAATAATTAATTATTCACAATAACAAAAAGTAGGATTATAATTATGTTATGAGTAGAAGAAGAAACAAAAATTTATCTGAAGAAGATTTATTAGAGGTACAGGAATTTGTATATAGAAAAAATCAAGAAGAGGATAAATTTATGAGTTCAATGTCCGTAAACTATAAATGTCGGACACAAAATCAAGGAAAATTAAGAGAATCAATAAGAGGTAATGAAATTACAATAGTATCTGGTTTACCAGGAACAGGTAAAACATATATTGCGTGTGCGGAAGCACTTAAACTTATTAAATCAAAACCAAAATATAAGAAAATACTTTTGGTTAAATCTGTAACACAATTAAAAGGTGAAGAGTTAGGGCATTTACCTGGTGACTTAAATGAGAAGTTTGATCCCTATTTGGGTTCTTTCATAGATAATTTTGAAAAAATTATTGGCGAGTCATTAACTCGTAAACTTAGAGAATTAGGGTTAATCAATATCCAACCTTTAGCGTTTGTAAGAGGTAGAAGTATTGATAATACAATTATTGTTGTTGACGAAGCACAAAATATTACGTTAGATAATATGAGAACCCTTATGACTCGTATTGGAGACAACTCAAAGATGATTATTTTGGGTGATGTTAAACAAAAAGACTTAAGAAATAAAAAAGATAGTTCTTTAGAGGTTATTATTGATAAATTTAACCACATAGATAATTTTGGTTGTGTGGAATTAAGGAATCCAGAAGATGTGGTTAGAAACCCAATAATAAAAGTAATTGAGGAAACTTTTGATTTATTAGAAAACTAATATGAAACAATATCTACTGAAAAGTAATGATGGTGAAACTATAAGTGTCACATTACAATTGTGTGAAGAAGATGCGATAGAATATTTTTCTATCACAAAAAATTTACCTAAGAGAGAACTACTAAAAATATTTAAAATAGAGATTAATGAAGATTGGAATAACGATTGATGGTGTAGTTAGAGACTTTATTACTAAATTTGAGTCTGTTTACGATAAGTACTATCCAGTAGAATTAGAAGAAGGTGAAGAACCTTTCGAAAGAGACATAAAAGATTTAGATCTATTAAAATGGTTTAAATTTACTGGTGGCACTGAAGAACTTAATAAATTTATGTATGTTGATTCATCTTTAGAAATATTCGGACACGCAGGTGAAACTAAAATAAACTCAGTAGAACACCTAAATCAAATACATAATTTAATTGAGGATTTGGGTCATACACCTATTATTATCAGTAAAGAACTTAATAATAGTAAACCATCTACTTTGTTCTTTTTATCTAAACTATCTTGTAAAGTAAACACAATAAAGTTTGTTAGAAATTATTCAGATAAATGGGATCATGTGGATGTCTTAATTACTGCGTCACCAGATACTTTACTTTCTAAACCATTAGATAAAGTATCTATAAAAGTAATTAATACTTACAATAAGATGTGTAACTCTGATTATACTATTGTAGATTTAAAAGAATTATTAGACGATAAAAAATTGTTAGGTAAAATATTAGGAACAGAAACTATCGAGTTTGAAGACATTTAATATTTACTTATTACAAAAATAAAGTTAAACTTATAAAAAAAATCATATGGATAATTTACTATTACAAATTGGGGGTAAAGAATTATACCTTGACATCGATAGATTGTCAGAAATAGTTCGAATAGAACAAGAGCCACCTCCAATAACAGTAAATGAAGGAAAAGATGATGTGGATATCATACAACCATTACCTGATACTGGTGGTTTACATATTGATGTGACTAAGTACGAAATGTATAGGGAAATGATAGGGGGGATTATGATGTACAACGAAGAAGTAGATAATAAAATGGGTATTGTAGCACTAAACAACACAACAATACCATTTAAGATTGCTTTCAATACTTTATTGATGAAAGGAATTCTTAAAGAATTATAATAATAAAAACTAATAATGTTATGAGTGAACAATTAGACAGAATTAAGAATAGTATCGAAAAAATTAACAACAAAGATTTCGGTATTTATTTCTTTACTATTGACACCAAAGGTAACCCAACCGCAGGTGTTGCAACAATTTACGAACACGTAAAAAAATTAAGAGATTTAGGGTACAACGCTCAAATCCTTCACGATAAGAATGATTATAAACTTAGAGAAGATGAAGAAGGTATGGGTATCGCAGAATGGTTAGGAGAAGAATACGCTAATCTACCACACGTTTCGATCGAATCACAACAATTACAAGTCGGACCTTCTGACTTTGTTATCGTACCAGAGGCGTTTGCGAGTATTATTAAACAAACCGCAAACTTCCCTTGTAAGAGAATTGTATTTGTACAATCATACGAATATATATTTGAGATGTTAGAAATCGGTGAAGGTTGGGAACAATTCGGTATTAGAGATGTAATTACTACGAATCAAAACCTTAGTAATTATGTTAACTCAGTTTTTAGAGGTATGAGAACTGATATCATTCCTGTGGGTATTCCATCTTTCTTTAAAGATAGTGATAAACCTAAAATCCCTACAGTTGCGATGGTTTCGAGAGATAAAAGAGAATTACTTAAAATTGTAAAAGTATTCTACCAAAAATACCCACATTATAGATTTGTAACATTTAGAGATATGTCTGGTTTACCTAGAGAAACATTCGCAAAAGAATTAGGGCAATCTTTCTTAGGTGTTTGGATTGATGAACTTTCTAGTTTTGGTACATTCCCATTAGAGTGTATGAAATCTAACACACCTGTAATTGGTAAAATTCCTAGAATGGTACCAGAATGGATGGGTAGTGTAGATGATAATGGAAATCTGAACCTTATTGATAATGGTGTTTGGACACCTAATATGAATGCAATTCCAGATATTATCGCAACTATGGTTGGACTTTATTTGGAAGATGCTTTACCTGAAAATGTAATGAATGGTATGAAAGAGTGGACTGATAAATATACATCTGAAGAATCAGAAAAAGTTCTTTCTGAAGTATATGATGAAATCTTTAAAAGGAGAGTGGTAGAGTTGGAGAGTACATATACTCAACTTAAAGAAAAAGAAGAAGAAGTAACAAGTGAAAATACTGAGACAAATGGCTAGAGGTAATGAAAATATGTACTCACCTAATGGTAATAAAAAAAGAAAAGGTGTACATGCAAAAACAAAAACTAGTAAAACAAAAACTAGTAAACTTTATAAAAAGACTTATAAGGGTCAAGGTAGATAACAATTAAAAAATAAAATATAAAATGGCGAATATTACAGTAATAGTACCAATACACAAACTAGAAGAAAATTATATTGTTGGTTGTATTGAGAGTATTAAATCACAAAGGGTTAAACCTTGGGAAGTTTTATTTGTTACGTCAAATGACGAAGAAGTGAAAAATTATTTAAATAGTTATGACTTCGGAGAATTAAAAGATGTAACTAAGGTGATTGAAAATGAAACAGGTAATTATGACTTCCAATCACAGATTAATTATGGTGTAGAAAAAAGTACAGGAGATTATTTTACTTTTGTAGAATATGATGATGAAGTATCTCCTATTTGGATCAAAAATGGTGTAGAATATATCAATGCATATCCAGAAGTAGGAGTATTTTTACCAATTGTTTATGAAACAGATGAAAATGGTAAATTTATTTCATTTACAAATGAAAGTGTTTGGGCAAAAGATTTCTCAGAACAGATCGGTTATTTAGATAATAACACTCTACAAAGAGTACAAAACTTTAACTTCGATGGAATGATAGTTAATAAAGAAACATTCTTAGAAAATGGTGGATTAAAATCTAATATGAAACTTACATTCACTTACGAATTCTTATTAAGAATGTCTTATCTTTCTATCCCTATTATGGTTGTACCTAAATTGGGTTATAAACATACTAACAATAGAGAAGGTTCTTTATTCGTAGAATATAAGAACACTATTGACGTTTTAGAGAGTAAGTTTTGGGTAAACAAAGCAAAGAAAGAATATTTTTTCACTGAAGACAGAGAAATAACATATGAGGTATAATAGAAATTATGATGTCCGAAGAACC
>Ga0208794_1000874_pt1 | contig 15977 bp, 14 predicted proteins | sample 32_taG_FD_184106 | JGI IMG/M metagenome (GOLD analysis project Ga0208794, IMG submission 184106) | Marine viral communities from the Gulf of Mexico - 32_GoM_OMZ_CsCl metaG (SPAdes) (version 2) | ecosystem: Environmental > Aquatic > Marine > Oceanic | place: Atlantic Ocean: Gulf of Mexico... | reverse complement strand
TATGACCCTCCAACGGCGCCACTGGCGCGTTTGGCCGCGATGCGGACGCCCAGCCTTTCGAGCGTAGCTCTCAAGGCCTATTCGGCTCGGATCGCTCCACTGGAGCGCTCCGTCCCTTCGGGCACGGGATCGCCCTGCGAGCATAGCTCTTCGGGCCTATGACCCTCCAACCGCGCCACTGGCGCGTTTGGCCGCGATGCGGACGGGTCATAGTTAGCAATTCTTAAACCGTTGGGGCTGAATATGCAGCTTGGAGAAAACTCCGGGGGCACCTTTACGAAATGGCCAAGCAAACCCTGCAGACGGTCGCCTTGCCTGAAATCATCGACCTTGATTCGATCGATGGCATTCGCGACCAGTTGATCGACGCCCTGGAAGATGGACCGGTCGCGGTCCAGGCCGGAGCGGTCGAGCGGGTTTCGACCAATGCGCTGCTGCTGCTGATCAGCGCCGCCGAGACAGCCCGGAGACACCATTTTGAGTTTACTATTGAAGCGCCGAGCGCGGCCATGAGCACCGCGATCGAGCGGCTGGGCCTTGATGCCCAGCTTTCAGGGATGATGAGACAATGACGCTGCGGGTACTTACGGTCGACGATTCCAGGACCATCCTGGCCATGCTGCATCACACGCTGAGCAATGCCGGCTTCGAGGTGCTGCAGGCCGAAGACGGCAAGCAGGGCCTGGATGTGCTCAGGAGCCAGGATGTGGACGTGGTGATCACCGACATCAACATGCCGGTGATGGACGGGATCGAGTTCATCAAGAACGTCCGAGCCACCGGTCAGCACAATTCGCTCCCCATCCTGATCCTGACCACCGAGACCAGCCAGGACAAGCGCGACCAGGGCAAGGCCGCCGGCGGTACCGGCTGGATCGTCAAGCCATTCGACCCGGAAAAGCTGATTTCGGTCATCAATCGCGTCGTGCACTAAACCAAGAACAGTCCGGGCCCAGAAGGGTTGAAAGCGTAAGAATGAGTGATCTCGACGACTTCAAGGCCACCTATTTCGACGAATGCTCCGAGCTTCTGACCGAGCTCGAGGAACAGTTTGCCGCCATTGAAGAGGGCGAGCGCGGGGCAGACCGCCTCAATGCCGTGTTCCGCGCCATTCACTCGATCAAGGGCGGCGCCGGGGCCTTCGGCTTTACCGCACTGGTGGGCTTCGCCCATGCATACGAGACCCTGCTCGACTATGTGCGCGACGGCCGGATCGAATTGACCGACGATGTCGTGGTGCTGTGCATCCGCGCCAACGATATTGTCGCCGACCATGTCAACGCTGCCCAGTCGGGCGAGGACCTGCCGGCCGATTATGGCGCCGAGGAAAAGGCCCGCTTCGATGCCCTGGCCCTTGGTGAAACGGCATCGGAGGGCACTGGCGAGGATGAGACGGACGGGGAGATCGTCGAGGAGTTCGACATCGACTTCACCCCGGTCATGGTCAATCTTGATGCTCCCAAGGCCGACGGCGAGGCGCCGGTTGAAGACGTCTTCGAAGCGCCCCCGATGACCGCCGCCGAGGGGCAGTGGGAGATCCGCTTCACGCCGCATCGCGCGCTCTACGCCCGGGCCAATGATCCGCTGCTGCTGTTCCGCGAACTGGCGGCGCTGGGCGAGATGAAGGTACGGGCGATCCTGGACCAGGTGCCGCCGCTTTCCGATTTCGAGCCCTTCGGCGTCTATTGCGCCTGGGAAATCACCCTGGTGGCGCCGGGCCTGGCCGAAGAAGCCATTCGCGAAGTGTTCGAGTTTGTCGATGGCGATTGCGATATCGTCATTGCCCAGGCCGGCGCCGTTCCCGGCTTCATCCAGGAAGCTGACGCTGGTGCCGAAACCGCCGTCACCGCGGCCAGCGATGAGCCGGACCTGTCGAGCCTACTGGCGCTGACCGAAGAAGAGGTGGCGGCCCCCGCAGAGCCGGTTCCGCCCCTCGCCAGCTTCGCGCCAGAGCCGCCGCAAGCCGAAGTGGGCCAGCAAGACAATTTCGAGGAAGCGCCCGGCCTCAGCTTTGCGGCTCTGGCCGAGCAGATCGTGACGGCGCCCGCGGCCAAGGCCAAAAAACCGGCTGCTGCGTCCGCACCGACAGTGGCGCCCGCCAAGCTTGCCGCAGGTGTTGCCAGCGACAGCGAAGAGAGCGGCGGCCGTTCGGTCGGCGTACAGTCGATCCGCGTCGATCTCGACAAGGTGGACCGAGTGGTCAACATGGTGGGCGAACTGGTCATCACCCAGTCCATGCTGACCCAGCAGATGGATGAAACCCTGCGCGCCCGCTATACCGAATTGGTGCGCGGTCTTGAGGTGCTCGCCCAGACCACGCGAGGCCTGCAGGATTCGGTGATGGCGATCCGCGCCCAGCCGGTGAAATCGGTGTTCAGCCGTATGCCGCGCCTGGTGCGCGAACTGGCCACCAAAACGTCCAAGAAAATCAAGCTTGAGACGATTGGCGAGAATACCGAAATCGACAAGACTGTCATCGAGCAGCTATCCGATCCGCTCACCCATATGATCCGTAATTCGGCGGACCATGGCATTGAGAGCCCGGAAAAGCGCCTTGCCGCCGGCAAGCCGGAATCGGGCACCATCCGCCTTTCGGCTGAGCAGGCGGGCGGCAATATCCTGATCATCGTCGAGGATGATGGCGCCGGCATCAATCGCGAGCGCGTGCTGGGGCTGGCGCGGGATAAGGGCATTGTCGCCCCCGACGTCACCCCGACCGACGAGCAGATCGATCAGCTGATCTTTGCGCCGGGCTTTTCGACTGCTGAGGCCGTGAGCGATATTTCGGGCCGCGGCGTGGGCATGGATGTGGTGCTCTCCAATATCAAGAAGATCGGCGGCTCGGTGCATGTGCGCAGCTGGACAGGCAAGGGCACGCGCATGACCCTGCGGCTGCCACTGACCCTGGCCGTGCTCGACGTCATGCTGGTCAAGGTGGGTGGCGGTCCCTATGTGGTGCCGCTTTCCTCGATCGTGGAAACCATACAATGCAGCCGGGCCAGCTTCGAGCGCGTGCCTTCGGGCGGACGCGTGCTGCAGGTGCGGGGCGAATATGTGCAGGTTATCGACCTGGCGCAGCGCTTCGAGCTCACCAGCCAGCAGAACCCGGACGACCAGTTCGTGGTCTTGTGCGAGGCCGAGGGCAACCAGAAGGTGGCACTGGTGGTGGACGACATCATCGGCCAGCAGCAGGTGGTCATCAAATCGCTCGAGGAGAATTTCGAGAGCGTGGACGGCATCGCCGGCGGCACCATCCTGGGCGACGGCAATGTGGCGCTGATCGTGGATGTGCAGGGGCTCAGAACCACCCATCTGCATCAGAACGCGGCCTAAGGGCCGCACCGCGGAGCCCGTTAACACATTGGCGTCGATTGACGCATTAGACTGGAAGAAAGCGCCCAGGACGGGCGGGATGAAAAGGCGAGAAAGATGGAAGCGCTGAGCCTTCGCGATGACATGAGCGACAAGACCGCCGCGGCCGGTCAGAACACCCTGCAATTGATCGCCTTCTCGATCGGCGAACAGACCTATGGCGTGGAGATCACCACGGTGCGCGAGATCCGCGCCTGGAACGGTGCAACGCCCTTGCCCAATACCCGCGAATTCGTGCGCGGCGTGATCAATCTGCGCGGCACCATCGTGCCGATCTTCGACTTGCGCGCCCGCTTCGGCGATGGCCAGACCTCGCCCACCAAGAACCATGTGGTGGTGGTGATGAGCGTGGGCGACAAATGGGTCGGCATCCTGGTCGATGCGGTCAGCGACATTCTCACCGTCAATCGCGACGAAATCCACAATGTGCCCGAGGGCAATTCGATCGACACCGAACTCCTCAACGGCATCGTCACCCATGACAGCCGCATGGTCGGGCTGATCGACCTGCATGCCGTGGTCTCCGGCGCCAAGATGGACGGCTAACGGCCCGCGCATTTTTCGCATGTGAATTTGCACGGGGCGCCGCAAGGCGCCCTTTGCCTATGCGGCGTGTCCAATGGAGTGCGGCGCCACCAGCGTGCGTTAGCCGACCCCGCGGACCCGATCGATACCGTACCAGCATGGCTTGCAGCGCCAACCCAACTCATGCTGCAATGGCAGGAGGTTCGCGCACAACGAAGAGGCGATTGTTGGAAACCCTGCTCTCTCCGGTCGTGCTCTTCTTCGTTCTTGGTGCTTTCGCGGCCCTGGTGCGATCTGACCTGGCGATCCCGGAAGCCGTCGGCAAGGGAATTTCCCTCTATCTGATGGTGGCGATTGGTCTTAAGGGCGGGATCGAGGTTTCCGAGGCAGGATTTACCTTCGATCTCATGATTGCGGCGATGGCCGGAATTGGCTTGAGCTTTCTTATTCCCATACCCGTATTCCTGATCCTGCGCGGGCTGGGTGGTCTCAGCCCCGTCAATGCCGCAGCCGTTTCGGCTCACTATGGCTCGGTGTCGGTTGTGACATTTGTGACCGGGCTTGAAATACTGGCGCGTCAACAGATCCCAGCGGCCGGCTATATGGTCGCCGTCCTGGCCTTGATGGAGACACCTGCCATCATTTCGGGCCTGCTGCTGGCGCAACGCTATGGCGTGGCGGGAACGCGTCCGGCCCACAACATGGTGCATGAAACCCTGACCAATGGTTCGGTCATGCTGCTGGTGGGCAGTTTTGTCATCGGCCTGGTGGTCGGCAAACCAGGCTTTGCTTCGATCGCTCCAGTATTTGAAGGTGCCTTCAGGGGTGTGCTTTGCCTGTTCCTGCTCGATATGGGCCTGGTGGCAGCCAAGCGGCTCAAGGACGGACGCAGCCTTACCCCGCGTTTGATCGCGCTTGCCGTGGGCATCGCCCTCGTCAACGGGACGCTGGGTGTATTGCTGGGTGGCCTGCTTGGGCTGGATGCCGGAACTGCCGCAGCATTGGGTATTCTGGCGGGTAGTGCGAGCTATATTGCGGTGCCTGCTGCGATGCGACTGGCCCTGCCCCAAGCCGATCCGGGCCTTTATCTAGGCATGTCGCTTGCGGTGACGTTTCCGTTCAACATCCTGATCGGCATTCCGATCTATGTGTGGCTTGCCCAGTGGGTGGTAGGATGAATTTACAAGGCTCGGAACGCATTCGGATCGAGGTTCTGGTCGATGCTCCCCTCGTCCAGGAACTGGTGAGCTTGCTCGAAAAGCACGGCATCAACGGGCATACGGTCTTGCCCACGCTGTCAGGGCAGGGCTCCTCGGGAAGCTGGAGTGACGACCTCATTACCAGTGCCGAGCACAAGGTGACCCTGTTGACCGTAGCGGAGCCAGTGCGCGCGGAAGGCTTCCTGGACGACTTGCGTCCGCTTCTTGATAGCTATGGCATGCTGGTCATGATCAGCACGGTGAACGTGCTGCGACCGGACAAGTTTACCTGAGGCCACCTCTTCAAACGCAAAAAGGCGCCAGGGGCGCCAGCGTGCTCGATGGGAAATCGAGAGCCTAGAACAGTTCAGCGTCACCGTGGGCGCCGTGGGCGGCAATACCCGAGAGGGCTGGGACGCGCAACTCGTCCAGCGTCAGGCTGGACCAGATCTCGTCATAGACCGAATCGGGGGCGGTGGGCGGCAGCAGTGCAAACTGGCGAACGGCGAGCGCCATATTGTGGCAGCGCTGTTCGATGCGGTCCTGGCCCTGAAGCGCGGTGATGATGTGTTGGACAGCCTGCCGAACCGTGGGGTCGGCGCTGAGCTGCTTGTCGGCGAGCATTTCGAGCGCTTCGGTGATGCCTTCTAGCATGGAAGCGGTCTGCCGCGCCGTCTCGTCCAGTTCTCGTGCGAGTTTCTGCAGTGACATTGATGGTTCCCTGGCCCTGTTGAGATAACCCTAAAGGGCAAGTTCTAAACCTCTCCTTGCTCGATTGGGCATGGCCAGCGAACTCGTCCGCTGTGGTTAGCAATTGGCTAACGAGTTTACCTCTACCATCGGAACTAATTCGCCCGCAGAGGTAGACCAAGACGATATGCCCCCGACCAATACTCTGCCACCCGAGTTCGATCGCGGCGTGGTGACCACGGTGCACCAAGGCGATTGCCATGTATCGAATGCTGCGGACGTAACATTTTCCACGGTGCTGGGCTCGTGCATATCTGCCTGCGTGCGCGACAGGGTCGCGCTGGTAGGCGGCATGAACCATTTTCTGCTGGCGGAGCAATCGGGTTCGGCCAAAGACCGCTACGGGGCGTCGGCCCGCTATGGCGCCTTTGCCATGGAACAACTGATCAACAAGGTGCTGACGCAGGGTTCGGGGCGCAAATCGAACCTGGAGATCAAGGTTTTTGGCGGCGGCAAGATCAATGCGGCGCTCGACGATGTCGGGGCCAAGAATATCGAGTTCGTGCGCCAGTTTCTGGCGGATGAAGGTTATGTGGCCACCAGCGAGGACCTGGGCGGCAGCTTTGCGCGCCGTGTGCTGTTCAAGCCCCATACCGGGCGGGCCTTCGTCAAGCGGCTCGACAGCGATGTGGGGGCCAATGTGGCGCAGGAAGAATTGGCGATCGCGCGGCGGCGCGTTGTGGTCCCCGCGCCGGTGGACGATATCGAACTGTTCTAAATTGTCCTGCCGCCGATGCTGCTTTCGAAAGTCTTACTGCTCGGCTTTGCTTTATAGATTTGGTTAACCATTCCTCCGATAGGGTCCGAACATGTCGGACCGTGCTGCCTTGAGTGTTGATTCGCGCGCCCCCCGCCGGGGATTGCGCCTCATGCTGGCCGCCTCTGCTATCTGGACATTTTTCGGCGCCGGCGCGGGCGGCCTGCTATTGGCCATGGGACCGGGTCCGGGCTGGTTCGGCGCGGCGGGTAGCCTGGTGGGCCTTGCTGTGGCCGTTTGCCTTGCCGGCGGGTATGTCTTCGACCGGCGCGAGACCGAGCGCCTGGCCGCCGTGGTCCAGGCAGCCGGCCTTTCCGACAGACCCGGCGAAGCGCCTTCGATTGGCAGCATTGTCGCGCGGCTGGGCAAAAGGCTGGAAAAAGCCCACCACTTCCGCGCAGCGATTGGCATGCTCGATGCGCCTTTGCTGGTGATCGACGAGCATGGCGTCATTCTCGCGGCCAGCCGGGGCATGGAACGATTGGCACCCGGCGCCAGGGAGGGCGAAACCCTCGACGGACTGTTTGGCGCCGGTTATCTCGAGGGTGGTGGCGGCGCGCCGGAAGAAGCGCTGGTCCTGCTCGACGGAAGGCGCTTTGTCGCGCAGCGGCTGGCCCTGCCGTCCGGGCGCTATGCGCTCGAATTGCAGCCGGCCGGGCACTTCATCGAGGATGACCGGTTCGACCTGATGCTGGAGGCCCTGCGGCAGGGTCGTACCGATTTCCGTTTCGAAGATGATGCTCTGGTCAGCCAGCCCGTGCTGGGGGATATCAACGCGGCCCTCCAGGTTCTCGATGATGGCGTCGCCCAATTGCGCGCCGTCATGGACGGTCAGGTTGCGGCCATAAAGCCGCTGCCGCTGGCCGGTGAGGCGCAGATGGTGCTGGACCTGTTTTCGGGCCTGGACGAACAGCAGCGCGATGAGGCCCAGGCTCGTGTCGGGCTTGAGACCCGCCTGGCCTCTGTCAAGACGCTGCTGGCCCAGTTCGAGGAACGCGCTGCCACAACCGAGAAGGCAGCCGAGACCGCGCGCGCAGCCCTGGCCGCCGGAGTCGAGAAAATGGCGCGTCTCGAGGCGGAACTGCAGGCCGCCCGGGCCCGCAATGACAAGGCTGAAAACCTTGCCGCGCAGGTGGAGGAAGCTGCGGGGCGGACCCGGACCCTGGTCAGCGAGATTGACCGCATGGCACGCGAGATCGACACCATGACCGCCGGCATCGAGGATGTGTCCTTCCGTACCAATCTGCTGGCGCTCAATGCGGCAGTCGAGGCGGCGCGGGCCGGCGAGAAGGGGGCAGGTTTTGCCGTGGTGGCCGACGAGGTCCGGCAATTGGCCCAGGTCACCAACCGCAGCGCCAAGGATATCCGCATCATCGCCGACAAGGGCCGGACCCAGGCGCAGATCGGACTGCAAGAGGCCGGAGCGCTGCAGAAAATCACGGCCGAACTCAAACAGAATTTACGCAATCTAAGCAATGAACCGGCCAGTATCGCTGCACAAGAGGGGGCACAAGCGCGCAGAACGGCGCCTGTTGTGCCGCACAGGCCGATGGCCGGGCCAGCCGATCAGGAGATCGCGGCCGACCAGCGCGCCGCCAGCTAGGCCCGGAAGAAATCCGGCATATGAGGGGTGGTTGAATGGAACAGGGGGAGTTTGCCCTCAGCGAGCGTGAATTTGCTCGTATCAAGGCGCGGGTCTATGCCGTGGCCGGTATTTCGCTGAGCGAGGCCAAGCGGACGCTTGTGGTGTCCCGCCTCTCCAAGATCGTCCGGGCGTTGCAGCTACCCAGCTTCGACGCCTATATCGACTATTTGGAACGTGGCGGCTCGGCCAAGGACGGACAGGATTTCGTCAACGCGCTGACCACCAATCTGACGCGCTTTTATCGCGAAGACCACCATTTCGACCATTTGCGGGACTATGTCGCCACGCTGATGGCGGAACGCCCGCGGGGCACGCGGCTCAGAATCTGGTCGGCAGGCTGCTCGACCGGTCAGGAACCCTATACGATCAGCATGGACCTGATCTCGGCCTTTCCCGAACTCAAGCGCTGGGATTTCAAGATCCTGGCCACCGATATCGACACGGCCGTGCTCGCCAAGGCGGCCGGCGGGGTCTATCCGGAAAGCGAGCTCAATGGCCTTTCAAAAGAGCGGGCGCGTCCGTTCGAGCGAGAGACCGGGTCGATCCGCATTCCCGCCGCCATGCGCGAGCCGATTTCGTTCAAGCCGCTGAACCTGATCGGACCCTGGCCGATGAAGGGGCCGTTTGACGCCATCTTCTGCCGCAATGTGGCGATCTATTTCGACAAGCCCACCCAGGGCGAGATGTTTGGGCGCTTCGCCAATATGCTGGCGCCCGAAGGATTTCTTTATATCGGCCACTCCGAGAACCTGGGTTCAGGCGGAGAAGGCTTCCGGCTGGTGGGCAAGACGATCTACCAGTCGCGTGAAAAACGGAACAAGCGAGCTGCATGATGAGCATCAAGGTCCTGGTCGTCGACGATTCGGCGCTTATCCGCGAAGTTCTGGCGCGCATGCTGACACGCGATGGCGATATTGATGTGGTGGGCACCGCCACCGATCCGATCGACGCGCGCGAGAAAATCAAGACGCTCGATCCTGATGTGGTGACCCTTGATATCGAAATGCCCAACATGAATGGGCTGGCGTTCCTGGAAAAGCTGATGCGCCTCAGACCCACTCCGGTGGTGATGGTGTCGACACTCACCAAGAAGGGGGCGAGCGAAACGCTATTGGCCCTAGAGCTGGGCGCCGTGGACTTTGTCGCCAAGCCCAGTGCCGAGTTTGCCGGCGGGCTGGATGCGTTCGGTGCTGGTCTGCGCGACAAGATCCGCGCTGCGGCCAAGTCCGATGTGCGCGGCCGCTCGGCCAGCCGGGCCGAAGCTCCCCGGACCGGCAAGGTGGCGCTCAAGACTGCAGCGGCGCCGGACGGTGCGCTCATCGCCATTGGCGCCTCGACCGGGGGCGTCGAAGCCATTCGCGCCGTGCTTGCCGAAATGCCGGCCGATTGTCCGCCGGTGGTGATTGCCCAGCATATGCCGGCCGGTTTTACCGGGCGTTTTGCCGCGCGGCTGGACGAGCTGTGCGCGCTTACCGTCCGGGAAGCCGAGGACCGCCTGGTGCTCAAGCCCGGCCATGCCTATGTGGCGCGGGGCGATTATCATTTGCGGGTGGAGCGCTCATCGGGCCAGCTCAAATGCCGCCTGGGACAGGATGGTCTGGAGAGCGGGCATCGGCCCAGCGTCGATGTGCTGTTCGAGTCAGTGGCCAAAACGGTCGGACCGATGGCCGTAGGGGCAATCCTGACCGGCATGGGCCGGGACGGAGCACGCGGCCTTAAACTGATGCGCGATGCGGGTGCCTATACGGTGGGGCAGAGCCAGGCTTCGGCCCTGGTTTACGGCATGCCGCGCGTTGCTTTCGAAGAGGGCGCTGTGGTCGAGCAGGCGCCGGTCGAGCAGATCGCCACCAAGCTGGCCAATGCGCTGGTCAAGCTCAAATCGGCAGCGTGAACGGCCAGGCGAGAATGCCAATAGCGCGGTTGAGAGAATTGTAACGCTTGGCCCATAGAGTTCGGTGCAAGTGCGGCCCGAAGGCCGCGGGCGCGTAGAGGTAAGAAAAACCATGCCAAAAGCGAGCGCTGTGAGCGTCCTGATCGTTGATGACCAGCAGTCCATGCGCGGGATTTGTAAGTATATTCTCACCCAGCTCGGGTTCAAGGATATCATCGAGGCCAAGTCGGGGCGCGACGCCCTGGGCAAGCTCGAAAAGTCCAATGTCGACCTGATCATTTCCGACTGGAACATGGAAGATATCGACGGGCTGACCCTGCTCAAGGTGATCCGCAAGCATCCCCGGACCCAGGCCATGCCCTTCATCATGGCCACCGGCCGTTCGGACAAGGAGCAGGTCAAGGAAGCCATTTCCTTTGGCGTGAACAATTACATCATCAAGCCATTTGATGCCTCGACCATGAAGAAGCGCATCGAGGCGGTGATTGGCGCGCTGACCTGATCAAACCCGCTTTGCTGACATGACAACGCCTCCGCTTTCGCAGCGGGGGCGTTTGCGTTTGCAGAAAACACTTTTGTGACAGTTGATTGCCCAAAATTTGGGCGATCCGCAATTGTCCGTAAGAAGTGATTAAGCCTGTGCCGGTATCGTTTTCATGACAACGCGTTCGTGTTGCGCGACTGCCTGCGCTCGAGCCGCCCGGCTCGTAGTTGCCTTTGGGGTAGTGGTCGCCGTTGGGGGAGCAAGAGCATAATGAAGTTTATTCCGCAGCTCAGGATTGCGCAGAAATTGCCACTGGCCCTGGTGGGTTCGGCGCTGGTGGTCAGCGCCGGCGTGGGCATTGCGAGCTATCTGATCGGCCTGGGCACGGTGCAGGAGCAGCGCGAGCAATCGATGCAGGCCTCGCTTAACACTGCCGCCGCATTGGTCAGCGACTATTATACCAGTGCCGAGGTGGATCTGCGGCTCTTCGTACAGCGCTCCGATACCGTCACGGCCATGCAGAACATGACCCGCTCGCTCGACGAGTTGCGCATGGGCCTCAAGGAACGGGCCGCCGCGCAATTGCAGAAGGCCTATGTCACCGACAGCCCCAATCCGGAAGATCGCGCTGCGGTCGACAGCGTCGGCATCATGGGCGCCAGCTATGATCCGGTGCACAAGCGCTATCATCCCGGCTTCCGCACGCTCATGCTCGAGCGTGGCTATTCGGACGTGCTGATGATCTCGGCGGCCGGTGACGTGGTCTATTCAGTCGCCAAGAATACCGACTTCGTGACCAATGTCGTCACCGACAGCGCCGCTGCTGCCTCGGGTTTGGGCCAGGCTTTTGCCGCGGCCAAGGGCCTGGGGAATGGTGAAGCGGCCTTTGTCGATTTTTCGATCTATGGGCCCACCGCGACGCCGGAAAGCTTCATGGCCATGCCCGTTTATAGCGGGGATGAGAGCACAGGCGTCATGGTGCTGGCCATTTCGCCAGACGCCATGAGCACGGCCGTGTCCGGCCTTTCCGGCCTGGGGCGTAGCGGGGAAGTCGTGGTGGTCGGCCAGGACGGCCTGTTGCGCTCCGAATCGCCACGAACCGAAGAGGCCGACGTGCTGGCCACGCCGCTGACCTCAGCGGTCATCACCGGGGCCTTTGCCGGCGAGACAGGCGAGGGCCTCAGCATGGATTACCGAGGCGCTCCCATGGTGGTGCGCGCCCAGCCGGTCAGCGTGCATGATGTCACCTGGGCGGTGGCTGCAGTTCAGCCGGAACAAGAGGCCTATGCGGCCGTGGTTGAGATGCGCGACATGACCATTCTGGTGGGCGGCATCCTGCTGGCCATCGCGGCGGTTGGCGGGTTCTTCTTTGCCCGTTCGATCAGTCGGCCGATTTCGCGACTGACCGATACCATGGATGCGCTAGCCGGTGGCGATCTCGATGTCGAGGTCAAGGGCGCGCGCCGGGCCGACGAGATCGGCGCCATGGCGCGCGCGGTTGAAGTGTTCCGCGAAAATGCCCTCAAGGTCAACGAAATGACCGAAGCCGAAGCCGCGCGCATAGTCGCGAGCCAGGCCGAGCGCGCCGCCATGATGCAGGAGCTGCAGCGGGCCTTCGGCCAGGTGGTGGATGCGGCCATTGCCGGTGACTTCTCGCAGCGCGTAACGGCCGAATTCCCCGATGACGAACTCAATACGCTGGCCCGTTCGGTCAACGGACTGGTCGAAACGGTGGACCGCGGGGTCAGCGAGACAGGCACGGTGCTTTCGGCACTGGCCAATACCGACCTGACCCAGCGCATGCAGGGTGACTATCAGGGTGCGTTTGCTCGGCTCAAGGCCGATACCAACGCGGTGGCCGACAAGCTCACTGATATTGTGGGTCAGCTGCGCGACACCTCGCGCACGCTCAAGACCGCGACGGGCGAAATTCTCTCGGGCGCGAACGATCTTTCGGAACGCACGACCAAGCAGGCGGCGACCATCGAGGAGACCTCCGCTGCCATGGAGCAGTTGGCGACTACGGTTCTGGCCAATGCCGAACGCGCCAAGGAAGCCTCTGGCGTGGCTACGGGCGTGACTCATACCGCCGAACAGGGCGGCCAGGTCATGGGCCAGGCAACCCAGGCCATGGAGCGCATCACGCAGTCCTCGGCCAAGATCTCCAATATTATCGGGTTGATCGACGATATCGCCTTCCAGACCAACCTTCTGGCGCTCAATGCATCGGTGGAAGCGGCGCGCGCCGGGGAGGCGGGCAAGGGTTTTGCCGTGGTGGCCGTGGAAGTGCGGCGCCTGGCGCAGTCGGCTGCGCAAGCCTCCAGCGATGTCAAGGCACTGATCGAGCAGAGCGCCGATGAGGTAAAGGGCGGCTCCAAGCTGGTGGCCGATGCCGCCAGCCGGCTGGAGGAAATTCTCGCCTCGGCCCGCTCTTCGAGCGAACTGATGAACAATATTGCGCGCGAAAGCCGCGAACAGGCGTCCTCCATCGATGAGGTCAACACCGCCGTTCGCACCATGGACGAAACGACCCAGCATAATGCGGCGCTGGTGGAGGAGATGAACGCCTCGATCGAGCAGACTGAAGCCCAGGCGACCCAGCTCGACAAGATCGTCGACATTTTCGCGCTGGAACAGAGGGTGGCGGGCGCGACGCCGATAGCCCCCCCCACAGGGTCCAAAAGCCCGGTCAAGACAATTGCGCAGGGGGCACGCGGCCTGCAGGCCAAGCTCAGTACGGCGGCCAAGTCCTATCTGAGCAAGGGTAATGCAGCGATCGATACCGACTGGAGCGAGTTCTAAACCGGCTTTGACGAAGGGCGCTCGCGGGCGCCCTTTTTCGGGCCCCAATAACTACCATACAAGATCAACCTGTCGTTAAGCCTCAAGGGGATAGCGTGTAGTCGCCGAGGAAGAGGACCTCGGCTCCGGGTTGGGAGGGGAACCATGAAATTTCTGACGGGCTGGCGCCATATGCGCATGACCACAGCCATTGCCGCCTTGCTGCTGACCAGCATTCTGGTGACCATCGTTGCCTATAGCGTCAGCACCTATCTCAGCCTGCGCGGCCAGGCGGTGGGGCAGGCGATCGCACAACAGGAAGCCGACCTCAAGACGGCGGCGACGGTCTATGAGAAGCGTCTGTCCGGCTCGGTGCTGACCTGGTCGGAGGAAGATGGCAGCATAGTCAGCTTCACCACCTATTCCATTCCCAACTTCTACGACACCGGCGCGGTGGATTCGGTTACCCGGGTCACCGGCGGCGAAACCATCGTGTTCAGCCTGGACGCACAGGGCCAGTTTATTGCCAAGTCGACCAGCTTCGAGGCTGAGGCGGAGGGCGAGCGTCTGGTCGACTTCGTGCTGGATCCCGCCGGCCCGGCCGCCACCACCCTTGCGTCTGGCGAGGCCTTCCACGGCGAGATGACGCTTGAGGGTACGACCTATAATGCGGCTGCCTATCCGGTTTACAAACTCGACGGCACATTGCTCGGCGCCTTTTGGGTGGGCAAGGACGTGGCGCTGGCCGATGCCGCTGCCAATGCCGCTCTGCCCGGACTGGCTGTCATGGCCGGCGTGCTGCTGGTGGTGATGGGGCTGATAGGTCTGCTGGCCTCGCGCCTCCTGACCCGGCCTATCCCCAGGCTGGCCCAGACCATGGATGCCATTGCTGCCGGCGATTACGAGGTGGAGGTGCCCTTTGTCGACCGCGGCAATGAGATTGGCGCCATGGCGCGTGCCGTGGAAGTCTTCCGCGAGAACGGGCAGCGGGTCAGCCAGATGACCGAGGCCGAAGCAGCGCGGATCGTGGCCGATCAGGAAGATCGCCAGCGCATGATGAGCGAATTGCAGGATGCCTTCGGCGCGGTGGTCGATGCGGCGGCTGCTGGCGATTTCGGTCGCCGCGTCAATGTGGAATTCCCCGACCCCGAACTCAACGCGCTTTCAAGCAGCGTCAACAATCTGGTGTCCACTTTCGAGCGTGGTGTCAGCGAAGTTGGGTCGGTGCTGGGCGCCCTGGCCAATACCGATCTCACCCGCCGTATGCAGGGCGACTATGAGGGCGCGTTGGCGCAGCTCAAATCCGACACCAATGCAGTGGCCGAAAAGCTGAGCGAGGTGGTGGGGCAGTTGCGCGCCACCTCAGGCACGATCAAGACGGCGACCAGCGAAATCCTCTCGGGCGCCAATGACCTCTCCGAACGCACCACCAGGCAGGCGGCCACCATCGAGGAAACCTCGGCGGCCATGGAGCAACTGGCCGCGACCGTGCTGAGCAATGCCGAGCGGGCGCAGGATGCCAGCCAGCGCTCCAGCGTGGTCACCCGCACCGCCGAAGAGGGCGGGCAGGTCATGGCCAACGCCACCAACGCCATGGAAAAGATCACCAATTCCTCGGGCAAGATCTCCAATATCATCGGGATGATCGACGACATCGCGTTCCAGACCAATCTGCTGGCGCTTAATGCGTCGGTGGAAGCTGCGCGGGCTGGCGAGGCCGGCAAGGGCTTCGCCGTGGTCGCCGTGGAAGTGCGGCGACTGGCGCAAAGCGCCGCGCAGGCTTCGAGCGATGTGAAGGTGCTGATCGAACAGAGTGCCGACGAGGTCAAGGGCGGTTCGCGCCTGGTGGCCGATGCCGCCACCAAGCTCGACGCCATCCTCGAAGCGGCCCGCGCCTCGAATGAATTGATGCATTCCATCGCCTCGGAGAGCCGCGAACAGGCCTCGTCCATCGAGGAGGTCAACACGGCCGTGCGGACCATGGACGAGATGACCCAGCACAATGCGGCGCTGGTCGAAGAAATGAATGCGGCAATTGAACAGACTGAAGCCCAGGCCACCGAACTCGACAGAATCGTCGATGTTTTTCATGTCGGGGATGCAAGTTCGCCCGTCATGCCTGCAGCCAGGGCAGAGACTGAAGTGCCCGGCGCCCGGGCGCGGACCAACACCGCTCGAAACGCCTATCTCAGCCAGGGCAATGCGGCACTCGACGTGTCCTGGAGCGAGTTCTAGGCCATTCGGCACGGACGAACAGGCCGCATTGAGGTTCGGATGAACGCCAATGCGGTCTCGTGCCACGCCGCGCGCCTGCGCATGAACGCAAAAAAGCGGCGATCTGCACATTTTTTGTCCGGGAAGCGGCACTGAAATCGATTCCGGAAAAATCCGTACAGTTTTCGGTAAATAGTTTCCCATAGCGTGTGCCGACTGTGGGCCGTTCCGGAATTGTTTCCAGAATGAAGGCCGGGTCCGAACGGGGGAGAACCGCTATGAAGAAAATTGCGCGCTTTCTGGGCAATGTGCGCATGACCACCACCATCCTGGTGCTTGTCATGTTGTCCATCATTGGC
>Ga0208794_1000873_pt1 | contig 15985 bp, 14 predicted proteins | sample 32_taG_FD_184106 | JGI IMG/M metagenome (GOLD analysis project Ga0208794, IMG submission 184106) | Marine viral communities from the Gulf of Mexico - 32_GoM_OMZ_CsCl metaG (SPAdes) (version 2) | ecosystem: Environmental > Aquatic > Marine > Oceanic | place: Atlantic Ocean: Gulf of Mexico... | reverse complement strand
GCCGCCTGTGATGCCGGACGCGGCGCGATCCGGCTGGTGCCACCGCAAATCAAGGACGCGACGCTGATCATCACCGAGATTGACGGCGGCGCGGGCGACAAGGGGAAAAAGGCCATCGCAGACCGGCTTTCTGCGCTGGATGTGGATCTGAAAAAAGTCGTTATGGTCCCGCATGAGGTCACCGCTCTGCGCGATGCCATTGCCGCGGCGGATACGGCGCTGACGCTGATCCTCACCGGCTCTGCCACCTCTGACATTGATGACGTGGCTCCGCAGGCCCTGCGCGCCGCGGGCGGAGAGGTCTCGCGCTTTGGCATGCCGGTTGATCCGGGCAATCTGCTGTTTCTGGGGCAGATGGGCGATACGCCGGTGATCGGCCTGCCGGGCTGCGCGCGCTCTCCTGCGTTGAATGGGGCGGATTGGGTGCTGTCGCGGGTGATCTGCGGCATAGAGGTATCCCCGCGCGATATCGCCCGCATGGGGGTGGGTGGCCTGCTGAAAGAGATCGCCACCCGTCCGCAACCAAGACGCGGCTGACCGACCCCGACGCAAGGCCCGTCGCCGCGCCGCGCCCGCGAAGTTCAACCCATGCGAAAAATTTCTGTTCTCAACGCCCCTTTGGCGTGCTTAACTCGACCCAACACATGACATAAAACGGGAGGAACATCATGACCGAGGTCAAAATGACCGTGAACGGCAAACCTGCATCCGGTGCCGTCGAAGGGCGCACGTTGCTGGCGTCATTCCTGCGCGAAAACCTGAGCCTGACCGGCACGCATATCGGCTGCGACACCAGCCAGTGCGGGGCCTGCGTGGTTCATGTCAACGGCGAGGCGGTCAAGGCCTGCACCATGCTCGCGGTCGAAGCGGACGGGGCCGAGGTCAAGACGATCGAATCCATGGCCAACCCCGATGGATCGCTGACAGTGATCCAGCAGGCGTTTCAGGACCACCACGGGCTGCAATGCGGTTTTTGTACACCGGGCATGATCATGTCGGCCTCGGCGCTGCTGAAAGACAACCCCAAGCCGACCGAGGCAGAGGTGCGGCACTATCTGGACGGCAATATCTGCCGCTGCACCGGTTACCATAACATCGTCAAAGCGATCATGGCCGCATCCGGTCAGGACGTCAGCGCGCTGGCTGCCGAATAACCACCGTGCGACGTGCGGCCCTGTTGATGCAGGGGCGGGAGGACACGGCGCACCCATCCTGAAAACCGCGCTTTCCCATGCAAACGGGGAACCGCAGCAACCCATAGATTGACGACATAAGAATAAAGCCAAACGCAAAAGCCACATACGACGGTACGGACCCGATCCGTGCCCCATAGGGAGGAATTGACCATGCCAAAGGACGGCGGAATTGGTGCCAGCAGCAAGCGGCGCGAGGATATCCGGTTTTTGACCGGTGAGGGGAATTATACCGACGATATCAACCTGCACGGACAGGCGCATGTGTTCTTTCTGCGCTCGGATATCGCCCATGGGGTGCTGAATTCGGTCGATACATCCGCGGCAGAGGGGATGCCGGGGGTCGTGAAGATCTTTACCGGTGCCGATTTCGCCGAGGTCGGGTCGATCCCCTGCGGCTGGCAGGTCACGGACAAGCATGGCGCGCCCATGCAAGAGCCGCGCCACCCCGTGCTGGCCGAAGGCAAGGTCCGCCACGTAGGCGAACCGATTGCGGCTGTCGTGGCGGAAACCCTGTCGCAGGCCCGCGATGCGGCAGAGGCGATCGTCGTCGATATCACCGATCTGCCCGCCGTCGTCGATATGAAGCAGGCCGTGCAGGAAGGCGCGCCCAAGGTTCATGACGATCTGACCTCGAACCTCTGCTACGATTGGGGCTTTGTCGAAGAGAATAAGGCTGCCGTGGACAAGGCCTTTGACGAAGCAGCCCATGTCACCACGCTGGAACTGGTCAACAACCGTCTGGTCGCCAACCCGATGGAGCCGCGCGTCGCCGTTGGCGACTATGCACGCGGGACAGGGGATCATACGCTTTACACCACCAGCCAGAACCCTCATGTGATCCGCCTGCTGATGGGGGCCTTTGTTCTGGGCATCCCCGAACACAAGCTGCGCGTCGTGGCCCCCGATGTGGGCGGCGGTTTCGGCACCAAGATTTTCCACTATCAGGAAGAGGCGTTCTGCACCTTTGCCGCCAAAGCCTGTAACCGTCCGGTGAAATGGACCTCCAGCCGGTCCGAGGCCTTCATGTCCGACGCCCACGGGCGCGACCATGTGACCAAGATCCAGATGGCGCTGGACGCGGACAATAACTTTACCGCGCTGCGCACGGACACTTACGCGAATATGGGGGCTTATCTGTCGACCTTCGCGCCGTCGGTGCCCACATGGCTGCACGGCACCTTGATGGCGGGCAACTACAAGACGCCGCTCATCTATGTGAACGTAAAGGCCGTGTTTACCAATACCGTGCCCGTCGATGCCTATCGCGGCGCGGGCCGGCCGGAGGCGACCTATCAGCTGGAACGGCTGGTGGATAAATGCGCCCATGAGCTTGGGGTCGACCCGATTGCGCTGCGGCGGCAGAACTTCATCACCGAATTCCCCTATGCCACGCCGGTCGCGGTGGAATATGACACGGGCGATTATGTGGCCACGATGGACAAGCTTGAAGAGATCGCCGATTTCGCCGGTTTCGACGCGCGCCGCAAGGAAAGCGAGGCCAAGGGCAAGCTGCGTGGGTTCGGCGTGAACTGCTATATCGAGGCGTGCGGCATCGCGCCCTCGAACCTTGTGGGACAGCTTGGCGCGCGGGCGGGTCTGTATGAATCCGCCACCGTGCGGGTCAATGCCACGGGCGGTCTGGTCGTGATGACCGGCAGCCACAGCCACGGGCAGGGGCATGAAACCGCCTTCCCGCAGGTGATCGCCGAGATGATCGGTATCCCCGAAGAGATGGTCGAGATCGTGCATGGCGATACGGCCAACACCCCGATGGGGATGGGCACCTACGGCTCGCGCTCCCTTGCGGTTGGCGGGTCGGCCATGGTCCGCGCCACAGAAAAGATTATCGCCAAGGCCACCAAGATCGCGTCGCACCTGCTGGAAGCCTCGGAAGGGGATATCGAGCTGAAAGACGGGGCCTTTACCGTGGCAGGAACGGATAAATCCGTTGCTTGGGGGGATGTGACGCTGGCTGCCTATGTGCCGCATAACTACCCGCTGGAGGATATCGAGCCCGGTCTAGAGGAAACGGCTTTCTACGATCCCTCGAACTTTACCTATCCGTCCGGTGCCTATGCCTGCGAGGTCGAGTTGGACCCCGAAACCGGCCATGTCACCATTGACCGTTTTGCGGCGGCGGATGACTTTGGCAATATCGTCAACCCGATGATCGTCAGCGGTCAGGTCCACGGCGGGATCGCGCAAGGCATCGGGCAAGCGCTGATGGAGAATTGCGCCTATGACAGCGACGGTCAGTTGCTCAGCGCGTCCTACATGGACTACGCGATGCCACGGGCCAGCGATCTGCCGTTCTATACCGTTGACCATTCGTGCCAGACGCCCTGTACGCACAACCCCTTGGGCGTGAAAGGCTGCGGTGAGGCAGGGGCCATCGGATCGCCGCCTGCGGTGGTGAATGCGGTGTTGGACGCCATGCGATCGGGCGGTAAGGATGTCGGGCATATCGACATGCCTGTCACACCGGCGCGGGTTTGGGCGGCGATGAACGGTTAAGAGGATGAGACAAGGCGGGGGGCTGCATCTTCGCGCCGTGGCGCGAAAAAAATAGGTGCAGCGGGGGCCAGCCCCCGCGCCCGCGGAGTTTATTGGCAAAATGAAGAGAGGCGTTTGGGGCCGCGGCCCGCTCTCTGACTGGAAGGACGCAAGATGTATGATTTTGATGTAGTGAAACCCGCGACAGTGGCCGAGGCGGTCTCGGCATTGGGGCAGGACGAGGCGCAACCGTTAAGCGGCGGGCAAACGCTGATCCCCACGCTGAAGGCGCGCTTGGCGATGCCGTCGGTTCTGGTGTCGCTGAGCGGGATCGAGGACATGCGCGGCGTGCGTATGGGCGATGACGGTCGTCTGTGTATCGGTGGGGGCACCGTACATGCGACCGTCGCCAAAGAAGCAGAGGCGCATTACCCCGGGCTGGCCAGTCTGGCCGCGCGGATCGGAGATCCGGCCGTGCGCAACCGTGGCACCATCGGCGGATCGGTCGCGAATAACGACCCCTCGGCCTGTTATCCGGCAGGGGTGCTTGCCAGCGGTGCGACGATCGTGACCAACGCGCGCGAGATCGCGGCGGATGATTTCTTTGAGGGGATGTTCGCCACCGCTCTGGACGAGGGCGAGATCATCACCGAAGTGCGTTTCCCGATCCCCGAGAAGGCGCATTACGAAAAATTCATCCAACCTGCCTCGCGCTTCCCGCTGGTGGCCGTGTTTGTGGCAAAATTCGCTGACGGTGTGCGGGTTGCGGTGACGGGGGCGTCGGAGGATGGCGTCTTCCGGTGGAGCGACGCAGAAGCCGCGCTGAGCGGGAGTTTTGCCGTGGATGCCCTATCGGGGTTGAGCCTGCCCGGTGACGGCATGATCAGCGATCTGCACGGCAGCGGTGACTACCGTGCGCATCTGGTTGCTGTGATGACAAAACGGGCAGTTGCCGCGCTGACCTAAGCCACTCGATACTTCAATGAAAACCGCCCCTTGGGAAACCTTGGGGCGGTTTTTTGCTGTCTGGATGATTATCACTTGCGCAGGGTTGGGAACGATTTTGCAGCACCGGTGTTGTGCCGTAACGCTGCCCGAACGGCGTCCATAACCCCGTGAGGATTAGGAATGTATAAACTTTTGAAATCGACGACCTCTTTGACCATGTGTTTGGCGCTGGCTTTGCCCACAGGTGGTTTTGCCCAGACAACAGAAAGCTGCGTGGCCGAAGGGGAGCAAACCGTGTTCCCATGTGTGCTGCCTGACGGCAGTGTCGTGGCGGATGCGGATCAGATGATGACTTTGCGTGCCGACGGCGATCTGGCGCAGGCCCTTGGTCTTGAGGCGGAAGCCCAGACCGAAGCGCAAGCCGCGCCCGATGCAGAAGCCGCCGCTGAAACCGTAGACGCCGCGGAAGAGCAGGCTGCCGCCGCTGCCGAAGCCGAAGCCGCTGCCACCGCAGAAGCCCAAGCCGCCGCGGAAGAGCAAGCCGCTGCCGACGCAGAGGCCGCTGCCGCTGCCGCTGAAGCAGAAGCTGCTGAGGCGCAAGCTGCAGCCGATGCAGAAGCCGCCGCCGCCGCGCAGGCCGCTGAACAAGAGGCCGCCGAAGCTCAGGCCGCTGCAGACGCACAAGCCGCCGAGGCCGAGGAAGCTGCTGCCGCCGAAGCGCAGGCCGAAGCAGAGCGTGAGGATGCGGTCGCTGCACAGATCGCCGCAGACGCTGAAGCCAAGGCCGCAGCCGAAGCGGAGGCAGAGCAAGACGCCGCTGCGGCTGCCGAAACCTCGGAAAGCCCTGAAGCGCAGTCTGCCGAGACACAGGCAGATGCCCCTGCCGCTGAAAGCGATGCTGCCGTAGAGGCAGAGGCGCAAGCTCAGGCAGAGCCGGCAGAGACTGAGTCGACCGAAGAAACCCAAGCCGAGACCGACGTGCCGGCAGACAGCTCTTCGGACGCTGAAACTCAGGCGGAGGCCGAAACCCAGCAGCAAACGGAAGAGCAGATCGCCGCTGATCTGGCTGCCGAACAGGCTGCGGAAGAGGCCCGTCAGGAACAGCGCGCCGCTGATGCAGCCGCTGCTGCCGAAGCCGCTGCCGCTGCTGACAGCGGTGAAGCCAAGGCCGACGTTGTGGTAGAAGAGATCACCGAAGAAGACACGCGCGCGTCGAATGAAGAATTTTCGACGGCCGTCACCGGTGACACCTCTGCCGAAGCCAAAACAGAAGCCAAAAAGGATGACGACGACGGGCTGAGCAAGTTCGAGAAAGCCCTGCTTGTCGGCATCGGCGCAGTGGCTGTCGGGTCGATCCTGAACAACGGCTCGAAGGTCGTGAGCAACTCGGGTGACCGTCTGGTTGTTGAAGATCCGAATGGGGATCTGCGCGTTTTGAAAGACGATGATGCGCTTGTGCGTCAGGCCGGTGACGAAGTCCGCCGCGAGACGTTCAACGACGGTTCTTCGCGCACCACTGTGATCAAGCCTAACGGCAGCAAGATCGTGACCATTCTGGGTCGGGACGGCACCGTATTGCGCCGGATCAACGTCGATCCACAGGGCAATGAATATGTGCTGTTCGATGACACCCAAGCCGAAGAGCGTATCGTGGTGAACGAGCTGCCACAGGTCCGTCCGCAGGCCAATACGCTGGCCAGCCAGCAGAACGAGGAAGCGCTGCGTGCCGCGTTGCAAACCCAGCTGCGTGGGGATCAGGCCCAGCGGTATTCGCTGCGTCAGGTGCGTGACGTTCGTCAGGTCCGTGCCCTAGCACCAGAGATCGAGCTGGACGCTGTGCGTTTTGCCACAGGGTCGGCTGCCATCCAGCCTGAACAGGCCCGTGCGCTGTCCAAGATCGGGACCGCGATCAGCAATGCCATCAAGGATGATCCGCGCACTGTGATCCTTGTGGAAGGGCACACCGATGCGGTTGGCAATGCGGGCTACAACCTTGCGCTGTCTGACCGTCGTGCCGAGACCGTTGCATTGGCCCTGACCGAGTATTTTGACGTGCCGCCAGCCAACCTGATCACCCAAGGCTACGGTGAAAGCGCGTTGAAAGTACCGACCGAGACCGCCGAACCTGCCAACCGTCGTGCGGTTGTGCGCAACATCACAGGTCTGCTGCGTCAGTAACCGCGACCTTCAGGACATAGAAAAGCCCCCGCAGGAAACTGTGGGGGCTTTTTGCGTCTCGGGACTGAAAGACCCGGTATTATTTGCTTGGGAGCGGCCCGATGAGCATGACCATCTGGCGGCCTTCCATCTTCGGGAAGTTTTCAACGCGGCCAACTTCTTTGGTGTCTTCGGCAACGCGTTCAAGCAGCTCGCGGCCAAGGTTCTGGTGGGCCATCTCACGGCCGCGGAACCGCAGCGTGATCTTTACCTTGTCCCCATTGTCGAGGAACTTGAACACGTTACGCATCTTGACGTCATAGTCATTGGTATCGGTGTTCGGGCGGAACTTGACCTCTTTGATCTCGATGATCTTTTGCTTCTTGCGCGCTTCGGCTTCACGCTTTTGCGTCTCATACTTGAATTTGCCAAAGTCCATGATCTTGCACACGGGCGGGTTGGCATTGGGCGAAATCTCGACCAGATCAAGTCCGGCATCAACAGCCATTTCCATGGCGCGATCCGGTGTCACGACGCCGACGTTTTCCCCATCCGCACCGATCAGGCGGATTTCGTTGGCGCGGATGTTTTCGTTGATGCGCGGGCCGGTGTCTCTTTGCGGCGGCGCGTTATGCGGTCTGCGAGCGATGATGGTCGTCCTTTGATTGTTGTACTGATGTCGAGCACGGAAGGTAAACCTGCTCATGGTCTTCTTCAAGTCGCAAAATGGCGCATATACAGGGTAAAACCGCGTATTTTTGGGGGATTTACCCAAGGGGAAGCAGCGTATCGCGCATTTGACGCTATGTGTTGGCATATAGTATGTGCAGCAGGGGATTAACAAAGTTCAAAGGAACCACAGCATCATGAAAAACCTCATCTGGATTGTCATCGCAGGGGTGATCGCGCTTGGCGCGTACATGTTGTATTCGGGCCGCTCGGTCCAGGAGATTGCGACCGATGCGTCGGATGCCGTCAATGCTCCCGCCGCGCTGGAAAGTGCGACCGAAGCTGTGGGCGACGCTGTCGAGGCGACAGAGGGCGCAGTGACCGAGGCGGTAGAAGCCACCACGGAGGCCGCGAATACCGCAGCCGACGCGCTGTCGGAAGCGGCCGGGGATGTGGCCGATGCCGCGGCAGAGGCGGGCGAGGATGCCATGAACGCGGGCAAGCAGATCGCCGAGGATGCAACGCAAGCGGCGAATGATACCGCAGAAGGAAACGCGGAGGTTTCCACCAGCGCAGAGGCCGATGCCATGGCTGCCAGCGATGCAGAGGCAAGCGATGCCGCCAGCACCACACAAGCGGGAACGGCACCCGCCGCTGACCCGCAAGCCGAGGCAGACGCCGCAGCGGTTCAAGAGGAAGAAGCCGCCGCCGTCGCCGCGACAGATGCACAGGCGAGCGAAGATGCGGGGGCTGCAGCCGATACAGAAGTTCAGGCCGACGTCACCGCCGATGCTGACACGCCAGAGCAGTTGACCACCGTCGATGGCTTTGATCTGGAGAAGGTGCAAACCATGATCGACACCTCTGATCTGCCCGCCACGCAAAAAGCGCTGCTGAAGCAAGGGCTGGTCACCGCCGGTGAAAACCCCGATGCCCTGCGCGCGATCCTGGCACGGATCCGCGAGGCGCTGGCGCTTTAAGCGCGGCCCACGCAAAGCCGACCGGTAAGACATGAAAAAGCCGCGCCTCGAAAGAGAGCGCGGCTTTTGTTTTATCTGTGGTGCCCCTTGCAAGGGCACCGCAGCGTTGGATCAGCCGACAAAGGCCTTTTCAACGACGTAGTGTTTGGGGTCGGAGTTCGCCCCTTCCTCGAGCCCGAAACCTTCAAGCACGTCCTTGATGTCCTTGTTGAATTCAAGGCTCCCGCAGACCATGCCGCGATCGGTGTCGGCGCTGATCCCGTCGATGCCGAGGTCTTTGAACACCGTGCCGTCCTGCAGCAGATTGGTGATGCGGCCCATCTTGGGGCTTTGTTCACGGGTGGTGGTGGGGTAATAGACCAGCTTGTCGCCGATCATCTCGCCGATCAGCGGATCATCGGCAAGGCTCTCGACCAGCGTGCGGCCATAGTCCAGCTCGGCCACATCGCGGGTGGTGTGGGTCATGATGATCTGGTCGAATTTCTCGTAGGTTTCCGGTTCGCGCAGCAGCGAGGCAAAGGGTGCAAAGCCTGTGCCGGTGGCGAAAAGCCACAGCCGTTTGCCGGGCAGCAGCGCGTCATGCACCAGCGTGCCGACGGGCTTGGGCCGCAGGATGATCTGGTCGCCGGGCTGGATGTGTTGCAGCTTCGAGGTCAGCGGGCCGTCCTGCACCTTGATCGAATAGAACTCCAGCTCTTCGTCCCAGGAGGGCGAGGCGATGGAATAGGCGCGCAGCAGCGGCTTTTGCTTGCCGGTCTCGGGGTGCGGATCGCCCATCAGGCCGATCATCACAAACTCGCCCGAGCGAAAGCGCAAGGACGCAGGGCGGGTCACGCGGAAGGAAAACAGCCGGTCCGTCCAGTGTTTGACAGAAGTCACGGTCTGCGCGTCAGGCAACGTGGGTACGGGTTTGGCGTCGGGTTGGGTCACTACATTCTGCTCGGTCATAATTTCATCTACGCGCGGATCGCGGCACGCAGCCTTTCTCTAGGGGAAGGGAGGGGGCAGGGAAAGCATCTTGGGGCGAAAACCCCGATCAGCCGCGCAGACGCGCCTGATAATTATGCTCTTGCCAGTTTGCGCGGGCCAACCATTGGTCCTGCGGTTGACGGGCGGCCAGATCATCGGGGATCTCGACCTCGTCAAAGCCCGACCGGCGCGCCATGGCGTATTGGTCCGCAATCACATGCCCATGTGCGCGCAGCCGCCCGGTGTAGCCACGCAGACGCAGCTGGCGCGCGATGGTAAAGCCACGCCCGTCGGCCGAGCTGGGGAAGGCCACGCGGATCATCGAGATCGCACCATCCACAGGGATCGTTTCCGGTTGCACATCAGAGGGGACGTCAAGGGCGGTCGCACCCGCCTCTACGCCTTCAGCAGCATCGAAGGGGGCGTAGGGCGTGGCGAAATCATCCGCCACAAACCCCTGATCATTGATCAACTGTGTCATGTCTTTGCTCCTGTGCGGACCATCTTGCCATCGACAAAATGGATGCCGCATTCTTCTTTTTCAGTGTTTCTCCAGCGGCCGGCGCGGGGGTCTTCGCCCGGTTTCACCTTGGTGGTGCAGGGGGCGCAACCGATGCTGGGGTAGCCTTGGGCCACCAGCGGGTGCCGGGGCAGGCGGTTCTCGTCGATATAATCCGACACGTCGGAGGCCTGCCAATGGGCCAGCGGGTTCACCTTGATCCGCGCAGGCGCATCGGCGGGGGTTTCGACCTCGAAGAACGGCAGGCTGGCGCGGGTGCCGGACTGGAACCGCTTGCGCCCCGTGATCCAACCGTCGAATCCCTCTAGCGCGTGCTGCAGGGGCACGGTCTTGCGGAAGGCACAGCAGGCGTCCGGGTCGCGCAGATGCAGCGTCCCGTCGGGGTCTTTCTCTGCCACGTCCTGCGCCCGGATCGTCTGCACATTGCGCAGCCCCAACCGTTCGCTCAGCTCTTGCTGATAGACCAGCGTTTCAGCAAAGAGCATCTCTGTGTCGATGAACAACACCGGCAGATCACGTTTCACCATAGAGGCAAGGTGCAACAGGGCGACGGATTCCGCCCCGAAGCTTGAGACAAGCGCCAGATTGGGCACGTTGTCGATCGCGGCACGCAGCACGTCGGTGGCGCTGTGATGGCGCAGGCCATCGTTCAGCTTTTCCACCTGACGGGTCAGCGCTGCGACGCGGTCCGGCCCTTCGGGGAGGATTTTTTCCCCATTTGGAAGTGTCAGTTGATCACGCGGCATTGGCTTGTGCTTCCGGGTAGAGGACGGCCTTGAACGGGGCAAGACCGAGGCGACGATAGGTTTGCAAGAAGGTCTCGCCCGCGTCGCTGCGCAGGTCGAGGTAGCCTTTTACCAACCGTTCAATCGCCGGAATAATGTCGTCGGCGGAAAAACCCGGACCGGCGCGCTCTCCGATGGCGGCGTTTTCGGTGCCGTCACCGCCCAGAGTGATCTGGTAGTTTTCGACACCGGCGCGGTCGAGCCCGAGAATCCCGATGTGGCCCACGTGGTGGTGGCCGCAGGCATTGATGCAGCCCGAGATCTTGATCTTGAGCGGACCGACATCGTGTTCCAGCTTCAGCTCGTCAAAGCGGGTCGCGATTTCCTGGGCAATCGGGATCGAGCGCGCTGTCGCCAGCGCGCAGTAGTCCATGCCGGGGCAGGCGATGATATCGCTGATCAGGCCGATATTGGCCGTTGCAAGGCCGACCTCTTTCAACGCCGCGTGCAGCGCAGGCAGGTCACCACGGTGCACATGGGGCAGGATCACGTTCTGCTCGTGGCTGATGCGCAGTTCGTCATGGGCGTATTCGGCCGCCAGTTCAGCCATACGGTGCATCTGTTCGGCAGTGGCGTCGCCCGGGGTCTTGCCATGGGCCTTGAGGCTGATCGACACGATCGCGTAGGACGGATCGCGGTGGTCGGTCAGGTTGGTGTCGGCCCAACTTTTGAACACGGGATCGCTGTCATAGGCAGCAGTATAGGCGTCCGTCGGGGCGGTCTTGAACGTCGGGCTGGCGAAATCCGCCTCGATCCGCGACAGCATCTGCTGGTCGACGCCGGTGAACTGCGGACGGATCAGCGCATAGCGGGCGTCCACCCGTGCGCGGATGTCGTCGATGCCGTTCTCATGCACGGTGATCTTGATCCGCGCTTTGTATTTATTATCGCGGCGGCCCAACAGGTTGTAGACCGAGACGATGGCCTCGAGCGTGGGCAGCAGATCTTCGGAGCTGACGAAGTCGTAAAGCACCTTGCCGATCATCGGGGTCCGGCCAAGGCCGCCGCCGACGATGACTTGATAGCCGATCTCGCCGTCTTTCTCGACGATTTGCAGGCCGATATCATGGGCCTTGATCACCGCACGGTCATGGGGCGCGCCAGAGACAGCGACCTTGAACTTCCGCGGCAGGAACTGGAATTCGGGGTGGTCGGTGGACCACTGCCGGATCAGTTCGGCCACGGGGCGCGGATCGGCGATTTCATCCGCGGCGGCACCGGCGAAATGGTCGGCGGTCACGTTGCGGATGGTGTTGCCGCTGGTCTGAATGGCGTGCATGTTCACTTCGGCCAGCGCATCCAGCATATCGGGGACGTCACGCAGCTGGGGCCAGTTGTACTGGATGTTCTGGCGCGTGGTAAAATGGCCGTAGCCCTTATCCCATTTGGCAGCGATATCGGCCAGCTTGTGCATCTGGCGGCTGCTGAGCGTGCCATAGGGGATCGCGACCCGCAGCATATAGGCGTGCAGCTGCAGATAGAGCCCGTTCATCAGGCGCAGGGGCTTGAATTCATCCTCGGTCAGGGAACCGTCGATGCGGCGTTCGACCTGTGCGCGGAACTGTGCGTTGCGTTCGGCGATGAAGGCATCGTCAAATTCGGTGTAGCTGTACATTATTGAACCTCCTGCTTACCGTGGGTGTAGTTGCTTGGACCCTTGGCGCGGAATGCTTCGCGGAAATGCGATGGCTTGGGTGTGTCTGTGCTGGTGTCGACATCGGCCAGATAGGCCCCGACGGTCAGGTCGGCTTGCTGGATCGCATCGATCAGACGCACATCGGCGACGGCCTCGTCGGTCAGGACTTCGGCCTCTTCCAGTTTGCGGGTCCAGCCGGTGGCGGTCTGGTAGATCACGTCGCCTTCCAGCAAGGCATTGGCGGTGACGACTTTGGGGGTGAAGGGCTTGGCCATTATGCCATCTCCTCTTGAAACAGTTCGGTGGTGGCGCGGGCGGCGGCACGGGGTGCCAGCCCATAGAAGGTCAGGGCGGGGCCGGTCAGATTGGCCGCGTTCAGGTCGGTGGGCAGACGGTCCAGCGTGGTCTCGACAATCCGCTGATCCGCACGCGAGGCATTTTCGACCAGCGTGACAGGCGTGCTGCGATCGGCCCCGTGCATCAGCAGGCGGCCTTGGATGAACCGCGCGGATTTCTTGCCCATATAGATCGCGGCGACCTCGCCCGGGCGGGCCAAAGCGGCCCAGTCATGATCGGCGAACCCTTTCATGTCATGACCCGTCAGGAACCGGACAGAGGCGTTGCGCCCGCGTTTCGTCAGGCTTTGCCCGATGGTTGCGACGGCGGCAGAGGCGGAGGTGATCCCCGGCACGATGTGCCAGCCGATGCCATGGGCGTCCACGGCGTCGATCTCTTCGTCCAGGCGGCCAAAGATGGTGGCGTCACCGGATTTAAGACGGACCACCTGGGCCCCCGCCTGCGCGTGTTCGACCAGCAGATCGTTGATGGTTTCCTGCGCGGTAGAGGGGCCGAAGCCTTCCTTGCCCACGTCGATCATCAGCGCCTCGCGGCGGGCGAGTTCGAGGATCTCGGGGCTGATCAGCCGGTCGTAGATCACCACATCGGCCTCGTCCAAAGCGCGGCGCGCCTTGAGGGTCAGCAGTTCGGGGTCACCGGGGCCGCCGCCGACAAAGGCGATGTGACCGGCACGCGCGGCGCGGGACTGGTGGTCGGCCAGCAGTGTGTTCAGCGCGTTTTCGACGGCGGCCTTGCCATCCGCCACGGCGCGGGGGCCGGCGGCAAAGTAATAGTCGCGCCAGAAATCGCGGCGCGGGCGGCCAAAGGGAAGGGCGTCGGCCATCTTGCGGAAACCCTTGCCGATCCGCGCCAGCGTTCCCAGCGTTGTGGGCAGACGCTCTTCCAGATCGGCCTTGATCGCACGGGCCAGCACGGGGGCCGCGCCTTCGGTGCCGATGGCGATGGTCACGGGGTCACGGTCGACGATGGCGGGGGTGATAAAGGCGCTGTCGTGCAGATTGTCGACGATATTGACCAAGGCCCCTTCGGCACGCGCAATCGCGGCGGTGCGGGCGTCTTCGGTCTCGTCTTCATCGGCAGCGTAGAAGAGTTTCGCACACAGCACATCGCCGTGGCGCAGGGCGCGGGTGTGCAGCGTCAGACGACCCGCATCGGCCCATGCCGCGATCTCGGGCGCGGGGGTTAGGGCGAAGACGCTGATCTTGGCTTCGGTCTTGAGCAGCAGGCGCAGCTTGGCCAAAGCCGCTTCGCCACCGCCTGACAAGACGATGCGCTGGCCCTTGGTGGACAGGTAGATTGGGAAATGATCCATGTGGTTCGGTCCTTGCGCTTAGCTTGAGCTCTATATAGGAAATAATTCCAATAAGGCGCTAGGTGTCTGGGGATATAAGGACGTATGTTCCATTCAGCCTTGCAAACAGAACAACAGACCACAGAGTGAAGGAAAAGCAGAATGGACGTTCGGATCGATGACGTGGACCGGAAAATTCTAGCGCAGTTACAACGCGATGCCAGCCAGTCATTGGACGATATCGCGCGCGAGGTCGGCAGTTCCAAGACCCCTGTGTGGAACCGGATTCGTAAGCTGCGCGAGGCAGGGGTGATCGGGCAGCATACGGTTGTGCTGGATGCAGAGGCGCTTGGCTTCGAGGCGTGTTTCTTCGTGTTGATCCGCACCTCGTCCCACGAGGCCGACTGGCAGGCGGCGTTCCTCAAGGCGTTGAAAAACCGTCCCGAAGTGCAAGAGGCGCACCGGCTGGCGGGGGACATCGACTATATCCTGAAGGTCCGCGTCAAGAACGCCCGCGCCTATGACGCCTTTTATCAGGCGCTGATTTCTGAGGTCCGCGTGCACAACGTCACAGCGCTGCTGTCGATGGAAGAGATCAAATCTACCACGATGCTGCCGCTGTAACGCCGTGTTGCGGGGAGGCGCGACTTAGATCGTCACCATCAACCGTTCCAGCTTGTGAAAGTGGTAGGTATTGGCAAAGCGCGGTGCTTCGGCCAGTTGCAGGTTTGGCGCATGGTCAAAAAGCGCACGCAACGCGATCTGCATTTCCAGCCGCGCCAGCGGCGCGCCGACGCAGAAATGCAAACCACCGCCAAAGGCCGCGTGGGCCTTGGCTGGACGGGTCGGGTCGAACACATCGGGCTGGTCGTAAAGCGCGGGATCGCGGCCCGCGGCCCCCAGCACCAGTGCAATTTTACGGCCCTTTTCCAGCGTAACGTCGCCCAGTTCGATATCCTCGTAGGCGAAACGTTCAAAAACATGCAGGGGCGGGTCGTAGCGCAGGATCTCTTCAACCGTGGCGTTGATCGCATCGGGGGCGAGGGCGCTGGCGGGCGTGTTATTTTCGAGCAAGCAGGCGATCCCGTTGCCAAGCGCGTGGACCGTCGCCTCGTGCCCTGCGTTCAGCAGCAGGATACACGTGCCGATCAGCGCATCCGTGCTCAGTTTTTCGCCGTCTTCTTCGGCGGCGATCAACTGGGTGATCAGGTCGTCACGCGGGTCTTGGCGACGCTCATTGACATAGCGGCGCAGGAAGGCGGTGAAATCGGCGGCGGCGGTATTGGCGGCCTCTTCGGTCGCGCGGGTCCGGCCGATCTGGTAGACGGCGACCATATCATTGGACCAGTGCAGCAGGTCGGGCCACATATCCTCTGGCACGCCAAGCAGCCGCGCGATGATGCGCACGGGCAATTGGGTGCAAAAAGCGGGGATCAGGTCAAAGGCCTCGCCCTTGGGCAGGTCGGCCAGCAGTGCTTGGGCGATCTCTTCGATCTCGGGGGCGAGACCGGCAATCCGGCGCGAGGTAAAGGCACGCAGCACCAACCCGCGCAGACGGGTGTGGGTTGGCGGCTCAAGCTCGAGCATCGAATGGTCTTCCACCGCATAGAAGTCGCGCATGTGATCGGGCGTGGGCTTGCGCTGGTCGGCAGGGGTCTCGCGGCCCAAGCGGCGGTCACGCAGCAAGGCCTGCACCGTCGCCGCATCAAAAGCGGCCATCATCCCGTAGTCTTGCCAGAACAGCACGGGGCCCTGCGCACGCGCGCGCGTGTAGGCGGCATAGGGGTTTTGGACGAAGTCGGGATCAAGCGGGGAAAGGTTCAGTGTTTTCATGGGGCCTAGCAATAGCTGCGGCTCTGGTCTTTGCAAGCGGGTCTGTGCCAAATAACGCCATGACCTCCGGAATGCGCCGCCGCGTCGCGACCTTTGTGCTGTTTCTGATCACCGTGTCGGTCCTCTCCGGCGGGGTCTGGCGCTATGCCTA
>Ga0208794_1000872_pt1 | contig 15991 bp, 19 predicted proteins | sample 32_taG_FD_184106 | JGI IMG/M metagenome (GOLD analysis project Ga0208794, IMG submission 184106) | Marine viral communities from the Gulf of Mexico - 32_GoM_OMZ_CsCl metaG (SPAdes) (version 2) | ecosystem: Environmental > Aquatic > Marine > Oceanic | place: Atlantic Ocean: Gulf of Mexico... | reverse complement strand
GATCATGGACGTCAATCTCGAAGGCCCGAAGGCCGGCGAGGTCATGGTCGAGATCAAGGCCACCGGCATCTGCCATACCGACGAATTCACCCTTTCGGGCGCCGATCCCGAGGGCCTGTTTCCCGCAATTCTCGGCCATGAGGGCGCGGGCGTGGTGGTCGAGGTGGGCGAGGGCGTGACTTCGCTCAAGAAGGGCGATCACGTCATCCCGCTCTACACGCCCGAATGCCGCCAGTGCCCGTCCTGCCTGAGCCAGAAGACCAATCTGTGCACCTCGATCCGGGGCACCCAGGGCCAGGGCCTCATGCCCGACGGCACTTCGCGTTTCTCGATGACCGACGGCACGCCGATCCTGCACTACATGGGCTGCTCGACCTTCGCCAACCACACGGTGCTGCCCGAGATCGCGCTCGCCAAGGTGCGCGAGGACGCGCCCTTCGACAAGATCTGCTACATCGGCTGCGGCGTCACCACCGGGGTCGGCGCGGTGATCAACACGGCGCAGGTCGAGGTGGGCTCCACGGCGGTGGTGTTCGGCCTGGGCGGCATCGGCCTCAACGTGATCCAGGGGCTGAGGCTGGCGGGCGCCGACATGATCATCGGCGTCGATATCAACAACGACCGCAAGGCCTGGGGCGAGCGGTTCGGCATGACCCATTTCGTCAATCCCAAGGAGATCGACGGCGACATCGTCGCGCATCTGGTCAACATGACCAAGCGGCGCGGCGACCTGATCGGCGGGGCCGACTACACCTTCGATTGCACCGGCAACGTCACGGTGATGCGTCAGGCGCTCGAGTCGGCGCATCGCGGCTGGGGCGTCTCGGTGGTGATCGGCGTGGCGCCTGCCGGGGCCGAAATCTCGACCCGTCCGTTCCAGTTGGTCACGGGCCGCACCTGGAAGGGCACCGCCTTCGGCGGCGCGCGCGGCCGCACCGACGTGCCGAAGATCGTCGACTGGTACATGGAAGGGAAGATCGAGATCGACCCGATGATCACCCATCAACTCAAGCTCGACGAGATCAACAAGGGCTTCGACCTGATGCATGCGGGCGAAAGCATCCGCTCGGTTGTGGTCTACTGATCCCGCATAGGTGGCCGGTTCGGGCCGGCCACCTATGAATTTTCAGCTCTCGAACACCGGCTCGAAGCCCCCATAGATCATCCGCTTGCCGTCGAAGGGCATCTTGTCGGGGCTCATCGCCTCCCATCGCGGATCGTTTTCCATGCTGGCCATGCAGGCGTCCCGCTTGCTCTTGTCGGGCCATTCGATCCACGAGAAGACCACTGTCTCCTCCGGCTTCTTCTGCACTGCCATCGGGAACGAGGTGACCTCGCCATCCGGCACGTCGCTGCCCCAGCATTCGCGCATCGACAGCGCGCCGAATTCCTTGAACAGCATCCAGCTTTCGCGCGAGAAGGCGATGTAGTCGTCCTTGCGGTCGCTTGGAACCGCGGCGACAAATCCGTCGATGAAACTCATGATCCATTCCTCCTTGCCGATCCGCCAAGGACCGTGCGGAAAGGCTACGCCCGCCTGCCCGAGTCTCGCAAACAAAATGTTCATGTTTCGTTCGGATATCGCCAATCGCTTCGACTTGACGATGGGCCACAGGAGGGCGATGGCCGATACAATCACCGAAGGAGGCCCGACATGCCCGAGACCCGTCCGCTCTACGCCGTGCTGATCGACGCCGACAACATCCCGGCGCGCTTCGCCAAGCCGATCCTCAAGGAGATCACCAGTTTCGGCGAGCCGGCGCTGCGCCGGGTCTATGGCGACTGGTCGGCCGAGCGGCTGCGCGGCTGGGCCGACAACGTCCGCGCGCTGGGTCTGGTCGCGCATCAGGAGACCGCCAACACCAAGGGCAAGAACGCCTCCGACATCGGCTTGGTCATCGACGCGATGGACATCTTGCACACCGGCCGCTTCGACGGCTTCGTGCTGGTGTCGTCGGATTCGGACTTCACCGCGCTCGCCAACCGGATCCGCGAGCAGGGGCTCGACGTGATCGGCATCGGCGAGGCCAAGGCGCCGGAATCGCTGCGCAACGTCTGCAACCGCTTCGTGCTGATCGAGAACATCATGGACGAGCCGGTCGCCGCCAAGGCCGACGCCGCGCCGGGCGAGGCGCCGGCCGCGCCGACGGGCAAGAAGTCGCCGCTCGAGGCGGTGCCGCTGATCCTGCGCGCCATGGACAAGATCGAGCAGGATGACGACGAGTGGTACCCGCTCGGGCCGATCGGCCAGTACATCACCGCCGACAACCCCGATTTCGACGTGCGCAGCTATGGCAAGCGCAAGCTGTCGGAGCTGGTGCTGGAGCTCAAGCGCTTCGAGACCCGCAAGCAGGGCAACCAGCTGCAGGTGCGGCGCAAGGACTAACCGCCATAGCGCGCGAGGAAGGTGTCGACCGCGCCCTGGGCCACGCGGTCGCGCTCCGCCTGCGAGAAGTCGTCCGAGACGCAGAAGATCGCCCGGGCGAAGAGATCGGCCCGGCACAGCTCGTAGAACTGATCGGCGGCGAGCGCGAGATCGTCGACGCGCAGCTCGCCGCGCCCGATCGCCTGCTCGAAATAGCCGATCAGGTAGCGCCGGCCCATTTGCGGCCCGGTTTCGTAGAAGGCGCGGCCGATATCGGGAAAGCGCGCGCTCTCGGCGACGAAGATTCGGAAGATTCGCAGCCCGAACTCCGAGGTGTAGAAGCCGATGATCCGCTCGGCCGTCTCGCACAGCACTTCCCGCACCGGCCGGGTCGTGTCGATCGCGGACAGCGCCGTGCCGGCCTGGGCGCTGCATTCGACGCGCATCACCTCGAGAAACAGCAGCCGCTTGTCGGGAAAGTAGCTGTAGAGCGTCGCCTTGGACACGCCCGCGACCCGGGCGATGTCGTCGACGCTGGCGCCCTCGAAGCCCGCGCCCATGAACACCTCTCGGGCGCCGTCGAGCACCTGGTCGTACTTGCGGCCCTTGCGGATGCGGGGTTCGTGGGCGGTCATCGGTCCTCCTGAGGCTGTCGGAGACAATAGCCCGCCAGACGGGTCCCGGCCAGCGCCGCCGGACTTGTCAGCGGCGCGACGTCCCGTAGATTGGAATCGTTCTAAAAGGAGCCGCCCGATGATTCCCGGATTCACCGCCCGCCGCCGCTTCGACGATCTCAGCGAGCGGGAGATCCTGGCCTTGGCGATCTCCTCGGAGGAGGACGACGCGCGGATCTACCGGCTCTATGCGGACCGGCTGCGCGGCGACTTCCCGGCCTCGGCGGCGGTGTTCGAGGGCATGGCGGAGGAGGAGGACGGGCATCGCCGCCAGCTGATCGAGCTGCACCGCGCCCGCTTTGGCGAGACGATCCCCCTGCTGCGTCGCGAGCATGTGGCGGGGTTTCATACCCGCCGCCCGGTCTGGCTCACCGAGAATCTCGGGCTCGACGCGATCCGCGGACAGGCCGCCGAGATGGAGCGCGAGGCGGGCGCCTTCTATGCCCGCGCCGCCGCTCGTGCCTCGGACGCGGCGACGCGGCGGCTCTTGGGCGATCTCGCCGCCGCCGAGGCCGAGCATCGCAGCACCGCGCGGGCGCTCGAGGAGGAGCACCTGACCGGGCCGGCGCGGGTCGAGGAGGATCACGCGGCGCGGCGCCAATTCGTGCTGACCTATGTGCAGCCGGGGCTGGCGGGGTTGATGGACGGCTCGGTCTCGACGCTGGCGCCGATCTTCGCCACCGCCTTCGCCACGCAGGACACGCACACCACTTTCCTCGTGGGGCTCGCGGCCAGCGTCGGCGCGGGCATCTCGATGGGATTCACCGAGGCGGCCTCCGATGACGGGCAACTCTCGGGGCGCGGCTCGCCGGTGAAGCGCGGGCTGGCCACCGGGATCATGACCACGGTGGGCGGGCTCGGCCACGCGCTGCCCTACCTGATCCCGCATTTCTGGACCGCCACGATCACCGCCATCGTCGTCGTCTTCATCGAACTCTGGGCGATCGCCTGGATCCAGAGCCGCTACATGGACACGCCCTTCTTCCGGGCCGCCTTTCAGGTGGTGCTGGGCGGCGCGCTGGTCTTTGCCGCGGGGGTGCTGATCGGCGGCGGCTGAGCCGGGTTGCGCCGGGCGATGGCTTTGGAGAGACTGCCCCTTCGCAGGGGGAGGGCAGGATGAGCATCGAGACGACAGGGTACCGCGCCACGCCGCTGCCGCAGCGACCGGAGATGACCGACGAGGCCATCCTCGCGGCCGCGCGCGCGCATTTCGACGCCATGGCGACGCGCCACACCATCCGCGAATTCAGCGACCGCCCCGTGCCGCGCGCGGTGATCGAGGCGGCGATCGCCACCGCCGGGCGCGCGCCCTCGGGCGCGAACCAGCAGCCCTGGCATTTCGTCGCAATCTCGGATCCGGGCCTCAAGGCGCAGATCCGTGCCGCCGCCGAGGAGGAGGAGCGCGTCTTCTACGAGGGCGGCGCGCCGGACGAGTGGATCGCCGCGCTCGAGCCGATCGGCACCGGCGCCTCCAAGCCGCATCTCGACGTCGCGCCCTGGCTGATCGTGGTCTTCGCCCAGCGCTGGGGCACCAAGGCGGACGGCACGCGCTACAAGCATTACTACGTGCCCGAGAGCGTCGGCCTCGCCACCGGCTTCCTGATCGGTGCGCTGCACCTGTCGGGGCTCTCGGCGCTCACCCATACGCCGAGCCCGATGAAATTCCTCACCGACCTGTGCGACCGCCCGGCCTCCGAGAAGCCGGTGATGATCCTCGCGGTGGGCCACCCGGCCGAGGGCGCTACCGTTCCGGCGGCAGCCATGATCAAGAAACCGCTCGAAGAGATCCTCACCGTGATCTCGGCGGATACGGAGACGACATGAAGACGATCAGCGAGAACACCTGCTTTGGCGGCGTGCAGGGGGTCTACAGCCACCAGAGCGAGGCCACCGGCACCGAGATGACCTTCGGGCTGTTCCTGCCCATCGAGGCACAGGAGGGGCCGGTGCCGGTGCTGTGGTTCCTGTCGGGCCTAACCTGCACCCATGAGAACGCGATGACCAAGTCCGGCGCGCAGCGCTGGGCCGCCGAGCAGGGCATCGCGCTGGTGTTTCCCGACACCTCGCCGCGCGGCACCGGCGTGGCCGATGACGAGGGCTTCGACATGGGGCAGGGGGCGGGGTTCTACCTGAACGCCACCCAGGATCCGTGGGCGCGGCACTACCAGATGTGGGACTACGTTGCCGAGGAGCTGCCCGCGCTGCTCGAGGGACAATTCGCCATCGACGAGGGGCGGCAGGCGATCACCGGCCATTCGATGGGCGGGCACGGCGCGCTGACCATGGCGATGCGGCTGCCGGGGCGCTACCGAAGCGTCTCGGCCTTCGCGCCGATCTGCCACCCGACCCAGAGCGAATGGGGCCGTCGCCAGTTCACCGACTATCTCGGCGAAGACGAGGCCGCCTGGGCGCGCCACGACGCGACGCTGCTGATGACCAAGACCGGCTTCGACGGGCCGCTTCTGGTGGACACCGGCACCGCCGACCAGTTCGGCGACAAGCTCGGCACCGAGCATTTCGCCCGCGCCATGGCCGAGCGGCGCCAGCCCGGCACGCTGCGGCTCCAGCGCGGCTACGACCACAGCTACTATTTCGTGTCTTCCTTCATCGAGGACCATGTCGACTTCCACGCCGCGGCGCTCTGGTCATGATCTATGTCGACGCCGATGCCTGCCCGGTGAAGGCCGAGTGCGAGACGGTGGGCACGCGCCACAAGGTGAAGGTGGCCATCGTCTCGAATGGCGGGCTGCGCCCGTCGCAGAACCCCTATGTCGAGACGGTGATCGTTCCCGAGGGGCCGGACGTGGCCGATATGTGGATCGCCGACCGCGCCAGGACGGGTGACGTGGTGATCACCAACGACATCCCGCTCGCCGCGAAATGCGTCGAGGCGGGGGCGCAGGTGCTCAAGCACAATGGCGAGCCGCTGACCGCGGCCAATATCGGCAATGTGCTGGCCACCCGCGACCTGATGGCCGACCTGCGCGCCGCCGACCCGTTCCGCCAGGGCGGCGGCAAGGGCTTCACCAAGGCCGACCGCTCGCGCTTTCTCGACGCGCTGGAACGGGCGCTGCGCAAGGCGGCGCGGGAGGCGGGCGCATGAGCATCGAGGCGGTGGTCTTCGACATCGGCAACGTGCTGATCGAGTGGAACCCCGAGCGGGTCTATGACGCGGCGATCGGGGAAGCGCGGCGGGCCGAGCTGTTCGCCGCGGTCGACCTGCACGGCATGAACGAGCGCGTCGATCTGGGTGAGAACTTCCACGGGCAGGTCGCGGCCTTGGCCGAGGCGCATCCCGATTGGGCCGCCGAGATCATGCTCTGGCACGACCGCTGGATCGAGATGGCGAGCCCGGAGATCCCGCGTTCGGGCCGGCTGCTGCGGGCCTTGAAGGCGCGCGGCGTGCCGGTCTTCGCGTTGTCGAATTTCGGGGTCGAGACCTTCGAGATCGCCCGCGCGCACTATCCTGTCTTCGCCGAGTTCGACGCGCTGTTCGTGTCGGGGCATCTGCGCATGGCCAAGCCCGATGCACCGATCTACGACGCACTGGAGCGCGAGACCGGCGTGGTGCCGGGGCGGCTCCTGTTCACCGATGACCGCGCCGACAACGTCGCCGCCGCCCAAGCGCGCGGCTGGCAGGTGCATCACTTCACCGGGCCCGAGGGGCTGGCCGGACGGCTGGTGGCCGAGGGTCTGCTCAGCGAGGCGGAGGCCGCATGACCGAGATCGTCCCCTTCGAGGCCGAAGCGAAGCTCGACTGGATCGCCATGGCCCGCGCGATCGAGGCCGGGCACGAGTTGCCGCCGGCGCAGGTCACCGACACATTCCTCTACCGTGGCGAGGACACGCTCCTGAACCGCTCGGCGTGGATCGAGGGTCTGGGCATCGCGGTGAAGGTCGCGACGATCTTTCCGGGCAACCAGGGCCCGAGCATCAACGGCGCGGTGAACCTGCTGTCGGACAAGGACGGCACACTGGAGGCCGTGGTGGACTTTCACCTCGTCACCAAGTGGAAGACCGCCGCCGACAGCCTGCTAGGCGCGATGAAACTGGCCCGGCCCGACAGTCGCGAGATCCTGATCGTCGGCGCGGGCAACGTCGCCGCCTCGCTGCGCGAGGCCTACGGCGCGGCCTTTCCCGAGGCACGCTTCAGCGTCTGGAACCGCTCGCGCGAGGGGGCGGAGCGGCTCAAGGCGCAGCACCCGGATATCGAGATCGCCGAGGATCTGGAGCGGGCCGTGGGCCAGGCTGACATCGTTACCTGCGCAACCATGGCGAAGGCGCCGGTGGTGCGGGGCGACTGGCTGCGCCCCGGCACGCATCTCGACCTGATCGGTGCCTTCACCCCGCATATGCGCGAGGCCGACGACCGTGCGTTGCAGCGGGCGCGTATCTTCGTCGATGCGCGCGCCACCACGCTCGACCATATCGGCGAGCTGAAGATCCCGCTCGAGGCAGGTGCGATCACGCGCGAGGACGTTGTGGCCGAGTTCTCGGAGCCGAAGCTGTTCCGGCGCGAGAGCGAGGACGAGATCACGCTATTCAAGAACGGCGGCGGCGCGCATCTCGACCTGATGGTGGCGCGGCACATCCTCGACCGCTGGCGCGCGGCGGATCGGAGTTAATCGGCCAGCCCCGGCTCGTCGAGAAGCGTCCGGCCCTGCCGGTCCTCGACCTCGATCACCCACAGATCGGGGTCGAAGCGCCGCTGCCGCTCGATGCTGGCATCGACCTCGGCCTCCTTGCCCTCGGCCAGCGTGATCCAGGCCCGCGCACCGGTCATCAGGTCGAGGCTGCGCTGGAACAGCCGCCCCTGTCCGTCGAGCGTGTTGGACTTGACCAGCACCGCGCCTGCCGTCTCGTCGCCTTTGGCGGTGACGAAGGCGGGGATGTCGTGCAGCCGGAGCCGCGCGAGATAGGCCGAGACCCAGATGCCGGTGGCGAGGCGCGGCTCAGCCATTCCCGTCGCGGAAATCGAGCCCCATCTCGGAGTAGCGCTCCTTCTCCTCGAGCCAGTTCGGGCGCACCTTCACCTGCAGGAACAGGTGCACCTTGCGGCCGAGGAACTCCGACAGCTCCTCGCGCGCGGCCTTGGAGACCGACTTGATGGTTTCGCCGCCCTTGCCCAGCACGATGCCCTTGTGGCCCTCGCGGGCGACGTAGATCATCTGGTCGACACGGGCCGAGCCGTCGTCGCGCTCCTGCCAGCTCTCGGTCTCGACCGTCAGCTCGTAGGGCAGCTCTTGGTGCAGCCGGAGGGTGAGCTTCTCGCGCGTCATCTCGGCGGCGATCATCCGCAGCGGCAGATCGGCGAGCTGGTCCTCGGGGTAGAGCCACGGGCTTTCGGGCATCTGGCTTCCCAGCCACGCCTTGAGGTCGGCGGCGCCATGGCCGCGCTCGGCCGAGATCATGAAGGTCTTCACGAAGGGATGCGCCTCGTTGCAGTCCTGCGCGAGCTTCAGCAGCACCTCGGACTTCACCTTGTCGATCTTGTTGATCGCGAGCGCGACGGGCTTGCGACCGAGCCGCTCGGGCAGGGCCTCGAGGATCGCCTTCACGCCGTCGGTGATGCCGCGATGTGCTTCGATCAGCAGCACGACCATGTCGGCATCGGCCACCCCGCTCCAGGCGGCGGCGACCATCGCCCGGTCGAGCCGGCGGCGCGGCCGGAACAGGCCCGGCGTGTCGACGAAGACGATCTGGGCGCGATCCTCCATCGCGACGCCGCGGATGCGGGCGCGGGTGGTCTGCACCTTGTGGGTGACGATCGACACCTTGGCGCCGACCATGCGGTTCAACAGCGTCGATTTCCCGGCATTGGGCTCGCCGATCAGCGCGACATAGCCGGCGCGGGTCGGACCGGCCTCGCCCTCCTGGTCGCCGCCGATCGGCGCGCCCGGCAGGCCATCCTCGTGCAGCGCCTCGGGGCCCTGAGCGGCGTCCGGGGTCTCGTCGCCTTCCGGCGTCTGATCTTGGTCGCTCATTCGCTCACCCGTTTCAAAAGCGCGGCTGCCGCCGCCTGTTCCGCCTGTCGTTTCGACCCGGCGGTGGCGTTCTCGCTGGCGCCGGAAGCCAGCCTGACCTCGATGGTGAAGACCGGCGCGTGGTCCGGTCCCTCGCGGCCGGTCTCGGCATAAGCCGGCGGCGGTTCGCCGCGCGCCTGCGCCCATTCCTGCAGTGCCGTCTTGGGATCGCGCGCGTCTTCCTCGACCCGGTTGATCCGCTCGCCCCAGAGCCTGCGCACCACGTCGCGCGCCGCCTCGAAGCCGGCATCGAGATAGACGGCGGCGATCACCGCCTCCATCGCGTCGGCCAAGAGCGCCTCCTTGCGGCGTCCGCCCGACTTCATTTCAGAGCGCCCGAGCCGCAGCACCGTGCCGATCTCGATCTCGCGGGCCACCTCGGCGCAGGTCTCGCGGCGGACCAGCGCGTTGAAGCGCGGCGCGATCTGGCCCTCGGTGGCGCTCCGGTCGGCCTCGAGCAGCGCCTCGGCCATCACCAGCCCCAGAACCCGGTCACCAAGGAACTCCAGCCGCTGGTTGTCGTCACGCATCGGCCCGGAGATCGAGCCATGGGTGACGGCGCGCGACAGCAGCTCGGGACGCGAGAATTCGTGCCCCAGCCGGGTCGCGAAGGCGCGCAGTTCGGCCGAAAGCTTCACTCGACCGCCTTGAAGAAGCGGTCCGAGCGCCAGGTCCAGAAGGCCAGCATCGAGCGCCCGGCCGAGGAGAACATGATCCGGTCGGCCCGGCCGACGAGGTCCTCGAAGGGCACGAAGCCCACGCCGCGCGCGTTCTGCGGCACCCGGCTGTCGGTCGAGTTGTCGCGATTGTCGCCCATGAAGAACAGATGCCCCTCGGGAACGGTGTAGACGCCGGTATTGTCCGACGACTGGGTGGTAATGTCGAGGACGTCATGGCTGCGCCCGTTGGGCAGCGTCTCGGTATAGCGGGTCTTCTCGCAGGTGGCCCCCATGCCGACCGCGCCGTTGCGGCAGCGCGGCAGCAGGCCCTGCGGCCCCTGCCGCTCCATCACTTCGGTGAAGGTGCCGGCGGGTTCGAGGCCCACCGCCTCGTCATTGATGAAGAGCCGCCCGTCGCGGACCTGGATCCGGTCGCCGGGCAGGCCGATGGCGCGCTTGATGAAATCCTCTCCGGTGACGGGGTGGCGGAACACCACCACGTCGCCGCGCTCGGGGTATTCGCCCCAGAGCCGGTCGTTGTCGCCCTTGGCCCAGCCGCAGACATCCTCGGCCGAGATGTCGACGCCCAGCGAGGCCAGCCGCACCGAGGGGCAGGAGGCGTAGGAGTAGCCGTAGGCCATCTTGTTGACGAAGAGGAAGTCGCCGATCAGCAGCGTGTCCTTCATCGAGCCCGAGGGGATCCAGAACGGCTGGAAGAACAGGGTACGGAAGATGCCCGCGATCAGCAGCGCCCAGAACACCGTCTTGATGGTTTCCCAGACGCTGTGGACGAAGCCCTGCTTCTCGGTGTCGGATCTGCTGGCCATGCGGATTGGTCCCTTGGGTTTCGGGGCTACATGCGGGGGGCGGGGGGATTAGTCAAGGAAACCGCCAGACGCGCCATCTAGCGCGCGCGAAACCGCAAGGCCAGCCCCGGCGCAGCGGGGCGCTCAGGCCAGAGCCGTCTCGGTCGACATGGCATCGAGAAACGGTCGGGCGCGCAGCAGGCGGGGGCCGTCGATGCGCCAGCGGCGCGCCGCACGCATCAGTGTCCGGCAAGAGGCCGGGCTTCGATCACCACGAAGGCCTGCGCCCAGGGGTGGTCGTCGGTAAGGGTGACATGGATGATCGCCTCATGTCCGGGCGGGGTCATCGCGTCGAGCCGCTCGCGCGCCCAGCCCGTCACCTCCATTACCGGCTGGCCGGTGCGCAGGTTCGACACCGCCATGTCCTTCCATGCGATGCCCATCCTGAGGCCGGTGCCCAGCGCCTTGGAGCAGGCCTCCTTGGCGGCCCAGCGCTTGGCATAGGTGCCGGCCACGTCGCGGCGGCGCTCGGCCTTGGCCTGCTCCACATCCGTGAAGACGCGGTTGCGGAAGCGGTCGCCATGGCGTTCGAGGACGCCGGCGATGCGGTCGATATTCGCGAGGTCGGTGCCGATGCCGAGGATCATGCGATCTTGCCTAGCCGATGCCGCGGGGCCGGGCAATCCGCGGCCCTCGCGCAAAAGAGCGCCGCCCTCGGGGAGGGCGGCGCATCAGGAACCAAAGGATCGGCGATCAGGCCGCGTGGCGGGTCTTCTCGCTCTTCGCTTCGGTGATCGCCTTCTCCACGTCGGCGCGCTGGCTGGCCAGGAACGACCATTCCGGCTTGCCCGACGTGGCGGCGATGGCGTCGTCATAGAGCTTCAACAGCTGCTCTTCGCCGTTGATGATCTCGTCATAGACCGCCTCGTCATTGCCGGTCAGCGAATCCTTGAGCGACAGCCAACCGCGATGTGCTGCGGCGGCGGTCGAGCCGCTCTCGCTCACCTCGACGCCCTCGGCCGCGAGCTGGCGGTGGATCACGGTGTGGAACTGCTCGCGCTCGGCGATGCGGCGGTCGAAGAAGCCGACGAAGCCGCGCTCGTCCTTCACCTCTTCGCGCGAGTGCTTGTAGCCGTCGCGGCTGTCGATGACGCGGGTGTGTAGCTTCTTGATGGTGTCGAGATGATCAGCCATGTCGTGTCTCCGTTACTTGTGGGTGCCCCCTCGGGGGCCGCTTGGAGTGACAACGCGTGGCGCCTCAGAACGATCCTGATTCGAAGCGAATTTCGGGCGGATTCCCCATGAAAAAAGGCGCCCGGAGAACCGGGCGCCTTCCTCGAGTTCACGAAAGATGGACGGATCAGTTTTCCGTTTCGTCCTCGGCCTCCTCCTTGAGTTCGTCTTCGGCCTCGTCGGCCTCGTCCTCGGCTTCGTCGATCTCGTCCTCGGTCTCGTCGATTTCGTCTTCGGCCGCGTCAGCCGCGCGGTCGGCAGCCTCGCTGGCGTCGTCTACCGCATCCTCCGCATCGTCGAGGGCGTTATCCGCAATGGCGCCGGTTGTGCCGATATCGCCAAAGCGGTCGAGGCCATTCTCGGCCGCGGTCTCCTGATCGATTTCGCATGCGCTGTCGTCGGTGCCCTTGACCTGCTGGGCGATCACATTGGCGTCGACATCGCAGACATTGGCGGCCACGCCGACCGGCACCTGGATGGTGTTGCCGTCGACCGAGAGGTTGACCAGCCCGTTCTGTTTGCCGTTTCCATTGCCATTGCTCGAACCGGTATTGATGCCGTTGGCAGCAGCGGTTTCCTGATCGATCTCGCAGGCACTGTCATCGGAGCCCACGAACTGGCGAGCCAGCACATTGACGTCGAGGTCACAGACATTGGCGGCGACGCTGACAGGCACCTGCACGGTGTTGTCGTCGACCGACACGTTGACCAGCCCCTCCTGGCCTTGGGCGAAGGCGCCCGAAGCGGCGATGGAGAGTGCAGCGGTGGCGACGAGGGTCTTGGATTTCATGAACATGGTCGTTCCTTTCCTCCAGGGTTCTGACCGGCCGGGGCGATAGGGGGGTGAATGGCCCCGGCGGTCTCGGAGGGCAGAACGGCGGCGACGGCCTCATGTTCCTGCCACTTTCGCGGGCAGTGATACAACCCGCCAGAAGGCGGCAGGAAGCTGCCGGATGGTCGGCAAGGTTTTGCAGAACAGGGGTTTTCAGACCCGTAGGGCTGCAATCGTGATCGCGCGGGGCGGGAACCGTTTCAGCGCATCACCCGTCGTGCCGCCTCCATCCGGCGTCGCATCTCGGCGATCGCCGGGGACAGCCCACGGAAGATCGCCTCGCCGATCAGGAAGTGGCCGATGTTCAACTCGCGCATTTCCGGCAGTCCGGCGATCGGCCCGACCGTGTCATAGGTCAGGCCATGCCCGGCATGCACCTCGAGACCGAGATCATGCGCATGGGTCGCCATCTCGGTGATCCGCGCCAGCTCGGCGTCGCGGGCGACGAGATCGCCCGCCGCATGCGCCTCGCAATAGGCGCCGGTATGCAGTTCAACCACCTGCGCCCCGATCCGGGCCGCGGCGTCGATCTGGGCGCGGTCGGCGGCGATGAAGATCGACACCCGGCAGCCCGCCTCACGCAGCGGCGCGATGAAATGCGCCAGACGGTTCTCGTCCTTCGCGACCTCGAGCCCGCCCTCGGTGGTGCGCTCCTCGCGCCGCTCGGGGACGATGCAGACGGCATGCGGGCGATGGCGCAGCGCGATCGCCTGCATCTCATCGGTCGCGGCCATCTCGAAGTTGAGCGGCAGCTTCAGCGCCGCCATCAGCGCCTCGATATCGGCGTCGGAGATGTGGCGGCGATCCTCGCGCAGATGCGCGGTGATGCCGTCGGCACCGGCCTCCTCGGCGAGCTTGGCAGCCCGGACGGGGGAGGGGGTGTCGCCGCCGCGCGCGTTGCGCACCGTCGCCACGTGGTCGATGTTCACGCCGAGCCTGAGTTCCGTCATCATCGTCTCCTTTGGACGCAGACTAGTCCGGTCCGGGCCCGTCGTCAGCCGGAACGGATGGAATTTTTCCCAGTGTCTGCAGCTTGGCCCGGAGCTTCTTGCGACGGCGGTTCTGGTAGGCCGCGATCACCGGCACGAACAGCCAGTAGCAGGCAAAGGCCGAGATCAGCCCGGGCAGGATGCCGCCCACGAGATAGGGCAGGAAGACGTCGTGGTAGAACAGCGTCAGCCCGCGCCAGTCGGCGCGGTCCGGCCCGAACAGCGCCCCGAAATTGTGCCAAAGATCCTCGCCCGCGGCGGCGAACTTGCCCACCAGCGAGGTCTCGATGTCGCGATGCGGCGGCCGGCCCATGATGAAATGGCCGGTTTGCAGCGCCACCACCCCGATCGGCACATAGGTCAGCGGGTTGCCGAAGAAGGTGCCCAGCAGCGAGGCGAGGATGTTGCCCCGCCCGATCTTGGCGAAGATTACGGCGATGATGAAATGCAGCCCGTAGAACGGCGTCCAGCTCGCCAGCACGCCGGCAAAGATGCCGCGGCCGATCTTCTCGGGGGTGTCGGGCAGCCGCTGCAGCCGGTGGCGAACATAGCCGAAGGCGCGGCGCCAGCCGCCGCGCGGATAGAGCGTCTCGGCCACCGCGCGGCCCACCGACCGCCTGTCGCGCCGCTTGAAGACCACCGCGCCCCCGATCAGCCCCCGGCCGGCGCCGGGGCGTGCGGTGCAGGAAGCGCTCGCGACGGATCGCGGTGCCGTTCGATCGAGGAGACGTGGCTCTCGGCCTCGAGCGCGGTCATCACCCTGTGCAGGTGCTCCGCGTCGCGCAGGTCGACATCGACCAGGATACGGTAGAAGTCGGCCTTGCGGTCGAGGAAGGTCATGTCCGAGATGTTGGCCGACTGCTCGCCGATCAGCGTGCAGATCCGGCCCAGGACGCCCGCGTCGTTGGTCACCGTCAGGTCGAGGGTCACCGTGTTGACCGGGGCATGCGTCCCGTCCTGCCAGCGCAGGTCGAGCCAGCGCTCGGGTTGCTCTTCGTAATGCTCGAGCGCGGGGCAGTCGATCGCGTGGATCACGACGCCCTGACCGCGGAAGGTGATGCCGACGATCCGCTCGCCCGGCACGGGCTGGCAACAGGGCGCGCGGCGGAAGCTCTGCCCTGCGGCGAGGCCGGCCACGGCGCGCTCCTGCGCCACCTCCTGCGTGTCGCCGCGCGCGGCGAGCTCGGGATAGAGCGCCTGCACGACCTCGCGGGTGGTAAGGTCGGCCGAGCCGAGCCGGGCCAGCAGTTCGGTCGCGCTTTCCAGCCCCAGCGTCTTGGCGGCGGTGCGCAGCGCCTTGTCGGTGGCGCGGCGGCCGACATTCTCGAAGGCGACGCGCACCAACTCGGTGCCGAGCTTGACGAAGCGCTCGCGGTCCTCTTCGCGCAAGCTCCGGCGGATCGCGGCCTTGGCCCGGCCGGTCACCGCGATCTCGATCCAGCTCGCCTGCGGGCGCTGCCCGTCGGCGGTGATGATCTCGACCGACTGGCCGTTCTTGAGCCGGGTCCAGAGCGGCACGCGCAGCCCGTCGACCTTGGCGCCGACGCAGGCGGAGCCGATCCGGGTGTGAATCGCGAAGGCGAAGTCGATCGGCGTGGCGCCGCGGGGCAGCTTGATGACCTCGCCCTTGGGCGTGAAGCAGAACACCTGGTCCTGGTACATCTCGAGCTTCACGGCCTCGAGGAAATCCTCGTCGTCATGGCCGGTTTCCAACCGCTCGGTCAGCTGCGCGATCCAGCGGGCCGGGTCGACCGCGAAGCGGTTCTCGACCCGCAGGCCGTCGCGGTAGGACCAGTGCGCGGCAACGCCGGTCTCGGCGACCTCGTGCATCTCGCGGGTGCGGATCTGCACCTCGACCCGCTTGCCGTCGCGGCCCGACACGGTGGTGTGGATCGAACGATAGCCGTTGGATTTCGGCTGGCTGATATAATCCTTGAACCGGCCCGGCACGGCGCGCCAGCGCTGGTGGATCACGCCCAGCACGCGGTAGGCGTCGGCCTCGTTGTCGGTGATGACGCGAAAGCCGTAGATGTCGGAGAGCCGCGAGAAGCCCTGATCCTTCTCCTGCATCTTGCGCCAGATCGAGTAGGGCTTCTTGGCGCGGCCGAAGAGGTCGGCCTTGATGCCGGCGCGGTCGAGCTCGGCGCGCATGTCGGCCGTGATCCGCTCGACGACGTCGCCGGCCTCTTTCTGGAGCATGATGAAGCGGCGGATGATCGAGTTGCGCGCCTCGGGGTTGAGCACCTGGAACGACAGGTCCTCGAGCTCCTCGCGCATCCACTGCATGCCCATCCGGCCCGCCAGCGGCGCGTAGATCTCCATGGTCTCGCGCGCCTTCTGGGCCTGCTTCTCGGGCCGCATCGAGCGGATCGTGCGCATGTTGTGGAGCCGGTCGGCGAGCTTGACCAGC
>Ga0208794_1000870_pt1 | contig 16023 bp, 12 predicted proteins | sample 32_taG_FD_184106 | JGI IMG/M metagenome (GOLD analysis project Ga0208794, IMG submission 184106) | Marine viral communities from the Gulf of Mexico - 32_GoM_OMZ_CsCl metaG (SPAdes) (version 2) | ecosystem: Environmental > Aquatic > Marine > Oceanic | place: Atlantic Ocean: Gulf of Mexico... | reverse complement strand
TGGAATTGCAGGGCAGCTGGTTCGCCGCCCCCGACCCGCTGCGCTTCGAGCCGTTTGCCCAGGCCTTCGCGCGCGAGGCGGGCGCCGATGCCGAAGCCGGGATCCTGGCCGGGCTGACTTTCGATGGCGCAGAAATGGCGCGGCTCCTGGGCCGGATCGGCGCGCAGAACCGCGAAGGACTGCTGCGCGAGGCAGGTTTCAGCGGCGTGCTGGGACCCTACCGTTTCGTGAAGGAGGGGTTGTGCCAGCGCGGCCTGGCGGTGCTCGGGGTTGAGGGGTCTCAACTCACGCTGCTCAGCGCCACGGTGGGGTGAGGGTTTCGTAGATCGGCAGAGCGCAGACGACCCTGATTGATCTCCGATCCCTGGGGGTCTGTCTTGCTATTGGTTTTCCAGCTTTCGCAAGATCCATGTATTTTGGATCGAATGGAATACCGAGATGTGACATGTGAAGCTTCCACTTGAGCATAGGTGTCGAGCGGCCAGGTACTTTCCTGATCTGACTACCGAATATTGCTAATGGGCGGCCATGATCGATGGCCGCCCTCTACCTTGGCAACCGCGCCTCGGATCACGCGAGGATGCCGGGCAAAGCCGCGCGTCCAGCCTGTTCAGCCACGAGGCACTCCCGCTTTCGCCGCATAGAGCGCCGCATCCGCTTCCCGCAACAGTGCCACGTAATCGCCGCGCGGTACCTCGCAGACCGCGATGCCGACCGAGACCGAGGCCTCGCAGTCGGCAGCGACGCTGTGCTGCACCTGCGCGCGCAGCCGGTCGCCGAGCCGGGCGGTCATTACCTCGTGCCAATCGCGGTTGGCCGGCATGTCGTGCAGGAAGATCGCGAACTCGTCGCCGCCGATCCGGCCGACCGGATCCTCAGGGCGGCACAGCTCGCGCAGGCAGCCCGCCAGCACCTTGAGATAGCGGTCCCCCGCGGGGTGACCGAAGCGGTCGTTGACGCCTTTGAAATCGTCGGCGTCGATCAGCATCAGCGCCGAGACCCGGCCGGAGAGCGGCTGACGCGACATCAGCCTCGCCATGGCGTGAAAGCTGCGCCCGTTTAGCAGCCCGGTCAGCGGATCGTGCCGGGTCCGCTGCCGCAGCGCGGCGTTGTGCCCGCGCAGCCAATCGAGCGAGGCCTTGAGGCGGCGCCGCTCCTGAGCTGCCGAGAGCAGGCTCCCGGCCAGCGGCAGCAGCGCTTGGACCGCCCGCCGGCCCGCCTCGCTCAGCTCAGCTCCGCCGCTGGTCGAAAAGGTCAACTCTCCCACCCAATCCGTGTCGACGGGAAAGAGCACGCGGGAGACGGCGGCGCCGTCACGCCATCCGGGCCGACCAGCGGCGGGCGCAGGCAGCAGCCGCAACCGCGCCGGGGCCCCGGCACAGCTCCCCAAGGCGTGGCACAGATCGCTGATCTCCCGTTCGCAATCCGCGGCGGAGGTGTTCGACAGCATGCCCATCACCGCGCCAGCGCCAGCGCGTCGCGGCTGTCCTCGCCGGGCGTCGCCCGGTGAACGGCCGTGAACTGCTGGCGCGCCTCCGCCTTGCGGTTCATGTGGAGCAGCGCGTAGCCGCGAAGCATCGCCATGCCGCGATCGAGCCCCCCGGCGCTTCGGCTGAGCCGGTCGACATAGGAGACGGCCTCGGAATAGCGGTTGCGATCGAAGGCGCTGAGCGCCAGCCGGCTGAGGATCTGCCGGTCGGCATCCATCTGCTGCTGGCCTGTCAGCTTGGCCTGCGCCGAATGCGCCGCCGCCTCGCGCAGCATGTCCGCCCTGAGATAGGCGAGGATCAGCCCGTAATCGGAGTCTCGACGCAGCTGCGCATTGCCGGCCCCGGCTGCGGCCTGCCGGAAGGCCGAGATCGCTTCGAGTGAGCGGTTCAGTTCGAGCGCGCACCAGCCGCGCTGGCTGGCGCCGGCGGCCGTGTTGAGGCCCGCCGTGTGCTGCAGGCAAGAGGCCCAGTCGCGCCGCGCGGCGGCGGCCTGCGCCGAGGCCAATGCGCCGCCCCCCGACGCCTGCCGTGCGGGGGCGGCCTGGGCGGGGGCAGGGGCATGCGAATGCGTCGGCGCGGGGGCCAGGCGGGCGGCGACCTGCTGGATGACGGGGGCGGCGCCACGTGGCCTCGGCCGGGTCTCGACCGCCGGAACCGCCAGCGGGCTGGCGCCCGGCGCGGTGGCGCTCTTGCCGATCAGCGGTCGCAGCTCCGCTTCGAGACTGGCCAGCCGAAGCGCCATGCCCGGGTTGCGGGTTCGCGCCTGCTCGAACAGGGCTGCCATCTCGGTTGCGTCGGCGACGCCCGATGCTTTCTGGAGCGTGGCCACGACGTGATCTGGGGTCTGGCAGCTCGAGAGGATGCCGTCATAGGTCATCACCGCCTGGTGCGGCAGCGCCTGCGCGGCCTGCAACTCGGCCAGCCGCCAGGCATTATTGATCTTCGCGCAGGTCAGCAGGTCCGGAAACTCTCCCAGTACCGTCAGCAGCGCCTGCAACTCACCGGTCTCGATCGCCGCCTCGAAGCGCGATTGCCCCTCGCGCTCGGCCAAGACGGCGACGAGGTTGTCAGGCGGCGTCCAGCCGGGCTGGCCCTGCTGGGTGCGGGCGATCAGCGCATGCGCGCCTGCAAAGTCGTCGGCGGCGATCAGTTGCCAGATCTGGCTGGTGTCGACCTCCTCGGAGCGAACCTCGAGGTCGGCGAGCAGCGCGTCGAGCGAAGCCTCGGGAAAGGCACGCTGCAGGCGGGTCTTCTCCGCCTCGATACCCGGCGCGTCGCCGATCGACAGGAAATAGCGCAGCGCCGCGAGCTCGGTCTCCGGGATCGGCTGGGTCTGCGCAGCGAGGGGCGGCGCCCAGAACAGGGCGGCGGCGAGCGGCAGGGCGAGAAGGGAGCGGGTCACAGGCTGTAACATGAAAAACTGGCCTCTTTCTGCGCCACGAGGGCAAGGAGATGCAGGGTCGACGGGTAATAGGGCTGCTGCGCGCTGAAGGCCGGCATCTGGGCCGGTCCGAGCGGCCCTTCGCCGCAGGCCGCAAGCACGGCGATGGCGCGGTAGCCGGCATCGGGCGAAGTTTCGATGATTTCGCCGCTGCGTGGCGCGATCACGGTCGGCGTGGCGGGCGTATGCGGGCCGAGGAACGGCGCGTAGGCCGCCGCCGCACGTTGCACCACGGGGTGGCCCGAGAGGCCCGACCACACGAGGTAGAGCGGCAGCCGCAGCGCTTCGTAGCCATAATTGGCGGACTTGTCGGGGGCCGGGACGGGGCCGTCGGTCGCCATCATGATCCAGTCCGGCGGCAGGGCGTCGCGAGTCAGCTGCGCAAGAAGCGCCACCCCGTCGGCGGCCACCGCCTCGAGTTCGGGCACCCGGCAGGCCCGCCCCACCTGGCTCAGAGCGCGAGGACAGGTATAGGCTGGGTTGACGATCAGACCCTCGGGATGGTCGAAGCCGTGCTGGCCGGGCATCAGCACCGTCGCACCGGGACGTCCCGGCCAATCGCGGGTGCACAGGCGGGCGATGTCGGCCGCAATGAGCCGCGCCTGGTCGAGATATTCGGGTCGGTCGAAGCGCTGCGCCGCCCGCACCAGGGCCCAGGCGTGGAATATGTCGCCATCCGTGGCGTTGTTGGCATCCTTGACCCCGCCGCCATCGGCCGGAGTCCAGAGCCATGACAGCAGGTCGTCCTCGTCCCGTGCGAGGTTCGACATCGACCAGGAGAGCATGCGCTCGAAGCTGTCATGATCGCCGAAGCTTTCGGCGAGGACGAGACCGTAGCCCTGACCTTCGGAATGGCTCGCATTGTCTTGGAAGCCGTCGATCACCCGTCCCTCCGGGGCGAGATGCGCGGCCTTCCACGCCTCCCACAAGGGGCGAAGAGGATCGGCGGTTTCGGTCGCGGCGGGCCAGGCGGCCCCGGTCCCGGCGGCGGCACCACCGGCAAGAAGGGCCATCATTCTGCGTCGCGTGATCATCGGCGGCCCCGCGTGCTTAGGAGGAAGGAAGAAGCCGCCAGCACCGACAGGAGTGTCAGGCCCAGTATCGCGGCGACGAACCAGATGGGTCGGGCCGAAGCATAATTGCCGGCGACATCCCGCAGGTTGCCGAGGCGCAGCGTCTCGTGCAACTGCGGCAGCCGTCCCTTGTCGGTCCAGCCGACCCATTCGCCGTCCCAGCCCAACAGCGCAGCCTGTCCCCGCAGCGGAACCTCGCGGCGCAGCGCCCGGTCGAGCCCGGCGGCGACCTCGCCGGGTCGCGCCTCCGGTGCCAGCACGAGGTGCAGACCATTCGGATCCCCGGCGTCGAGTTGATAGAGCAGCGCCTGGCCCTGATGGGCCTCCATCCACGTAGCGAGGTCACGCTTGGGGTCGGGGAAGACGAGGTCCGTCAAGAAGCCTCGCAGGGCTGCCAGATTGCTGCGTGCGCGCGCGGCAATCTCGGGACCCGCCAGCAGGCTCATTCGCGTGGTGGCGGGCGTTGCGGCGGGCGCGTCCGCAACCGTGACCTCCGGCGCGACCTCCGGCAGGGCGGGCGCCTGCCGCAGCGCCGTGCGCAGCAGCTCTCGCGACGACCACAGGGTTCCGAAGGACGCCGGATCGACGCCGTCGCCACCGCTCACCATCAGCCGATTGCTAATGCTGTCAGCGGGGGGCTCAGGCAGCGCGGTGGCGAGTTGCAGGATAGCCCCAGCCGCGGCGGCATCGGAGGCCGCGCGCAGCGCCGGCAGCAGCGCATCTGGGCCAAGTCCGTCGAGCTGGTCCGCAAGCCCAACCAGGGACATGCGCGGCGCCTCTGGCACGAACAGCGTCGAGCCGGGATCGATATCGACATGGACCGCCGCTTCCCTCGGGCAGGGCGCGTCGTCGGGGTCGCCCGGCACGAAGACCTCGAACCCCAGGACATTGCGCCCGGCCTGCAGCAACGCGCTGCTGAACCGCACCGCGAGCGGTGTGGCCGGCGTGTGCAGCACTTCGTGCAGCGGCACCAGCCGCACCGGCTCGCCATTGACGAGCACCCGTAGCCGCGCCCCTTCCGGCAGGCCCTCGGCGTTGGCAAAGCGCAGCGTAAGTTCGGAGCGGATATTGGTGGCGAGGTGCCAGTCGGTGGGCAGCGCGAAGGCAAGGTTCTCGGACCAGAGGTGATCGGTCACCGGCCCCGGTTCGAAGCCAAGCTCCGACAGCGTGACCTCCCGCCCGGTAGCGAGCGACGGCAGCGGCGCGGCGTCAAAGCCGCTGCCGAGGGCCGCGTCGAGATCGGGCAGCCCGTTCGGGCCGACCTGCACGATCAGCGCGGCCCCTGCCGCATCGACCCGTATCTGTAGATCCGCCGAAGGTCCCGATCGGAGTATCACGGCCACGTCTTCAGGAGTGACCGGCCGCGCGGCGCCTGCAGCCTCGATTTCGAAACCGCCGCCAGTGAGCCGGCCGAGCCGCTGCGAGATCTGCAGAGCCGCCGCGTCGAGCGCGCCATCCGCCGGACGATGAAAGACGACCGGTCGCCCGTCACCGCGCGCAGCGGCCAGCTGCGCGAGAAAGCCCGCGCCGCCGGGACGTAGCGCCGCCGGGTCAAAGGCCGCGCCGCTGGCGGAGAGGTCGAGATCGGTCCACAGGTCGTAAGCGGCATCACCGCCGCAGGCATAGCGATGCGCGTGCACCGCCTCGATGCGCAGCCGGTTGACCCCCGGCTGCAGCAGCCCCTCCGGCAGCGCCAGCCTTGCCCCGGCCGGTCCGGCGATGTTCTCGGGCCGGATCGTGCCGATCTCGCGCCCATCCATCGTCACACGCAGGCTGGACCCCGCAGGCGCAACATAGGCGCTCGACACCGTCGACAGCACCAGCGCCTCGGGTATGGCGCCCGGCGCGGCGATCAGCAGCACCTCGGCCCCGTCACGCTCACCCGACAGGCGCAGCCGCCCTGCCCGCGCGCGGTCGGCCTCGACCGGCCAGAGCGATGCGAGGCGCAACTCCCGCGATGGCGCGACCTCTTCAGCAGCCTCTCCGGTCGCGGCGGCTCCCTCCTGCATCCCGGCGGGGCCGAAGCGCAGCCGGATCGCCGCGTCGGGAGCCGTCTCGGGTGCGCCATCGGGCCAGTCCAGGAAGGACAGCGAAATGCGCGCGGCAGGCGCCGTCTCCTCGGCGAAGGACAGGCTGATGCGGTCGCTGCCGCCCGCCGGGGCGTCCTGCGCCGCGGCGGGGATGCCCACCGCCCCCAGAACGAGGCCGAGCGCGGTGGCCGCCGTCCGGACGGAGCCGGGCATGTCGGATCTATGCGGAAAGTTCATGGCTCAAGCTCCGTTCAGGCTGGAGACGGGATGCGCCTTGACGGCGGCGGAGGACAATCCGGGGCCCTCGATGAAGGCCTGCCGCTCGATCGGTGCGGAGGCGAGCCATCCGGCGGCGACCTCCGCACGGGGGGCGTCCCGCTCGGGACGGGCGCGCATCAGGATGAGGGCGACCGAGGCGAGCCCGCTCGCGGCAAGCCACAGCAGTTGCGTGCTGCCCTGCAGCAGCCCCATCCGCCGGCAACGCTCGGTACGGGCGGCCTGCCAGCGCGCGCTGTCGCCATCGAGCATGGCGGCAATGGTGCGGCTGGCCGCGCCGCTGCGAGCGGCCGCGAAATCGACGCCGAGAGCGACGCCGCCGTCGCGGATCTGCACCGAGGCCACGGTGGCGCGCACCGGTGCCGCGTCATCGAATCCGAAGGCTTCGCTCGGTTGGAACGTGATCTGCGTGCCGGGGCTGAAGCGCCGGGAGGGGTGCTGCCCGGCACGCGGTGCGACGAGGATCTGCGCGCCGCCATAGGAGATGTCGGTGACCAGGGCAGGTACGCTGTCTTCGTCGCCGTGGATCGATGCCGGGATTTCGACCGCGCAGCGCGGTGCGCTGCGACGCTGTCGGGCCTCGACGATGGCGCGCAGCGCGGCGGCGACCAGCAGCGTGTTGAATACCGCCCATGCGCCGACGATCTGCAGCGTGTCGCGGTCACCGGGGAAGGCGTGCCAGCGCCAGGCCAGGACGCCCAGACCGGCAAGCATCACCCCGAAGAGGGCCAGGAGCGGTGCATGGACGTCCGACAGCACCGCGACGTTGACCGTCTCGGTCTTGCTGGTGACCTTGAAGCTCGCCTTGCGAGGGTTGATGAGCGTGCCGATCACCGCGCGCAGCAGGTAGGGCGCCTGCGCGATCTCGTAGATCTCCGAGATGAACGGATGCCGCGTGCGGCCGAACAGCGCGTTCTGCACCACATAGGTGGTCACGAGATAGCTGCTCATGAAAGCCATCGCCTCGGCGGCGGTGGTGACGAACAGCTCGATGCCGAAGAACAGGTAGCTCAGCGGGGCCATGAGCAGCACCAGCCGAAGCAGCGGAAACAGCCAGTAGCTCATCGAGTTGAAGTAGCAGAGCCGCTGGAAAAGCCCGAGCCCGCGCATCCGAAACGGATTGCTGGTCATAAGGAGCTGGATCATCCCGGTCGCCCAGCGTCCCCGCTGCTGGATGAAGGAGCCGAAGGTCTCGGGCTGCAGCCCGGCCACCATGGCATGGTTGAGATAGCGGCTCTCCCAGCCACGGGCGTGGATCCGCAGCGCGGTTTCGGCATCCTCGGTGATGGTGTTGCCCGAGATGCCGCCCACTTCGTCGAGCGCGGCGCGCCGCAGCACCGCCGCCGAGCCGCAGAAGAAGGCGCCGCCCCAGCGGTCGAGCCCTTCATGCAGCTGAGCGTAGAACATCTCGTTCTCGGGCGGTGCCGCGCCGAGGCCGAGGTTACGGGCGACCGGGTCGTCGTTGAGGAAGAAGTGCGGCGTCTGCACCAGGAACAGCTTCGGGTTCTCGGCGAAGTAGCCGACGGTGCGCGCAAGGAAGTCGCGGCTCGGCGCGTGGTCGGCGTCGAAGATCACCACCAGTTCGCCCGAGAGCCGCATCAGCGCTTCGTTGAGATTGCCCGCCTTGGCATGCCGGTTCTCGGCGCGGGTCATGTAGGTGACATCAAGCTCTGCGCACAGCGCCTGCAGTTCCTCGCGTCGCATCCGTGCATCGGCTGCCTTGAGCGGATCGCGGTCGGCGCAGCGGGCGTCGGTGCCGCCGTCGTCACATAGCACCACGCGGACGAGATGGGGCGGATAGGCGATGTTGCGCGCCGCGGCGAGAGTGATCGAGAGCAACTCGGCCGGTTCGTTGAGCGAGGGCACGAGAATATCGACGGTCGGCAGGTCATCGACGCCGACCGGTTCGGGCCGCTTGTGTCGCACCGGGTCCGCCATGATGAAAGCGCCCAGGAAGAACACGCCGATGGCATAGGTCTCGACCGCGAAGAGCACCCAGGCAGCGGTGAAAGAGACGGGATCTTCCATGCCAGGCAGGGTATGCAGCAGCCGCCAGAACCAGTAGCGCATCACGACGATCGAGGCGACTGCCAGCAGCGCCAGCCTTGGCAGCAGCCGGTCCGTCATGCCGCGCAGCAGGAGCACGATGCCGACCGCGACGAGGCCGAGAAGCGCCTGAACCAGAACCGAGGTCGGAATGCTCGCCAGGGCGACCACCAGTGTCACGCAGACCAACCATGAAAAAAGACGGACCGCCGGCCCGAGCGGAAACGCGCGAAGAAACGGCATGAACTGCCCTCGCTGATGACTGTAAAATGGATGGGGTGGGGGAGCGGCCGCGGCCTCAGGTCTCGAGAATCGGCTCCAGCGCCTCGACGACGTCGCCGATCACGCAGTTGCGCATCACCTTCAGCCCGTTCTCCTGTGTCGTCACGCGGATGGCGAGAACGCAGGTGGTGGCGGCATCAGGTGACGAGACCGCATAGTGATACTGGCCATGGAAGTCGCCGGCCGGTCGGAAGTCCCGCTCGGTGATGTACTCGAACGGTGCAGGCAGCGTGCCGATCCGGCCCAAGGCGCGGGCCACGGGAGAGCCAAAGCCCCAGCTCGACAGTCGCATGTAGGTCACGCTGTTGTCGCCGGGCAGGAAGGTCTCGTTGGGCAGGCCGCGCGTCACCGTCACCGAGGCGTTTGTCATTAGCTGCGATACCGGGATCGTCACGCTGTCGGCTTCGCCAGCGGCATAGGAGACGGGTGCGGAACCGCTGGTAGCGAACATCGCGGTCTGCAGTCCCGAAGACGAGGGGAGGTAGCTGCAGGCAGAAACCGATGCGAGCGTGCCCAGGAGCGCATAAGTGCGCGCAGCCGAAAAGAAATGGGTGGATAACCTATCGAAACGTTTCATCACGCGCCCTAAAACTCCCGCCTGAAATGCGGTCGTCTAAAATAGATAGCGCCTTGCCATCCGGCCCGTTGGGAGCCCCGTTTATAAAAAATGGCTTGCAGCGCCGTTACCGGAAATCGCTGCTCGTGATCTTGCCTGTTGGGATGATCCTCCCAGAGGCGTTAACCTTTGTGAAGGACTTTCGGATGTGCTCCACGGAATTGCGGCAGATATCTGGATATTCGGGCGAAATTGTGTCCGATGGTATAGTTCTAGCGTTTCGATATATGCGATAATGCCATCGGTTAGGGCGATCTGACCCTATCTTTGCGACAGAATGCGCCTCGAATCTCGGTTCGCCCCACAGACATGCCGGCGGCTCTATTCTATTATGGCAAGATGGTGTCCGGCTTGCAGTTCGTAGGCACTCGGCAGTAATTACATAATGAGCGTTGCGCGTCTAAGTTGCGTGTAGCGACGCGCGCCACTTCCAATTGCGAGTTTTACCTGAAGAACTTGCCCTGCTCGCGCTTACACGGCTGGACCCTCGCCCTTAAACGAGAGTGAACGCAGCTTGCGGCGAGGTGATGCACGAACTCAATCTCAATTCGATGAGCTGCTTTGAGGCGGTCCCGAGGCTGGGCGGCGTGTGGCGGGCGGCGGACGAGCTTGGGATCTCGCCCTCGGCGGTCAGCCAGAAGATCCGCAAGCTCGAGCAGCAGTTCGGTGTCAAGCCGTTCCGCCGCGAGCGGCAACGGCTGCTGTTGACATCAGACGGCGAACGCCTATTCCAGACCACCACTCAAGCGTTCCGGATGATGCGCGACGTGCATTCCGCAATCGCTCGCCAACGCCAGAACCGGGATTTTATCCTGCGGGTCAGCCCCTCCTTCGGGGTGCGCTAGCTCGGGCCGCGGCTGACCCGGTTCCTCGACGCCAAGCCGGGCTGGGACCTGCGGGTCGACGCCACGCCGGACCTCTAGGATTTCGCAGAATCCGCTACGCAAAGGCCGGCCGGATACGCGGTCATATCAAAGGCTATTCGACTGCACAGGAAGCTGAGCAAAAAGCGCTGAACCGCCATCTGCTGGCTGCGGACGGCGGTCTGTTTTGCCTGCAAGCCGACCGTACTGCGACCGTATTGCGCGACACTCTTGGAGAGCAGGTCAGCCGCCGAAGCGGATATGCACCTTGACGGCGCGGGCCCGGTCCTGCGCAGTGACGAAGGCGGCCTCGCAATCCTCAGGCGCGAATTCGTGGGTCAGGATCGGCGCAACGTCAATCGTGCCGTCGTCGATCATCCGCGCAGCCTCGACGAATTCGGGGCCGAAGCGATGGGTACCGAGAAAAGCAATTTCCTTGGCGACCAGCATGTTGAGCGGCAACGGCGTAGTGCCGGCGACGCCGACCTGCACCAGCTGCCCGCGCGGCCGCAGGCACCGGATTGCCGTCTCGATCGCCGGGACCGCGGCAGAGCATTCGAAGGCAACGTCGATCCGGCCCTTTTCCTCGGCCTCAGCGTCGAGCGCGCTTGGCTCCCGGGCCACGTTGACGGTGCGGGTCGCGCCCATCCGGGAGGCCACGGCGAGCGTCGCGTCCTGCACGTCGGTGACGATCACCTCCGCCGCGCCGCGCGCGCGGGCCACGGCGGCGCAGAGCGCGCCTATCGGCCCGGCGCCGGTGACGAGCACGCGCTTTCCGGCCAGATCGCTGGCTTGGGCTGCCGCGTGCAGGCAGACGGCAAGAGGTTCTGCGCAGGCTGCATGGGCGGGGTCGGTATCCGGCGAAAACTGCGCGCAGCGATGCGCGGCCACGGTGATCCGGTCGCGAAATCCGCCTTGCTCGTGCGGCAGGAACATTGCGGAGCCGGTGAACCGCATGTTCAGACAGTGATGCGCCAGCCCCTCGTCGCAGAAGCGGCAGGACCCGCAGGGCTGCGACGGGTTCACCGCGACGACATCGCCGAGCGCGAGGCCCTCGACACCGTCTCCGACGCTCTCGACCCGGCCCGCGAATTCATGTCCGAGGATTATCGGCTCGCGCACGCGGATCGTCCCGATGCCCCCATCAGCCCAGTAGTGCAGATCTGAGCCACAGATCCCGCCATGGCTGACCGCAACGCGAACCTCACCAGGTCCGGGAGCCGGGTCGGGCGCGGTCTCGAGGCGCAGATCGTGCCGGCCGTGAAGCGTGATGGCGCGGTTGGTCATGGGATACCTCAGTCGAACAGGATGCCAGGCAGCCAAGTGGCCAGCGCAGGCACATAGGAGACCAGCAGCAGGATCGCGATGTTGGTCAGAAGGAACGGTGCAATGGCACGGATCACTGGGGTCAGCGGGAGCTTGGCAATGCCTGCACAGACGAAGAGGCAAACGCCGATCGGCGGCGTCGTGAGGCCGATCATCAGGTTCAATACCGCGAAAACCGCGAAGTGCAGCGGGTCGACGCCCACGCTCGTGGCCAGCGTCAGCAGCGGCACGAAGAGCACGATCAGCGCCGCGATGGTCTCCATAAACATACCGACAAACAGGAGCAGGATGTTGATAAGCAGGATCACCAGGAACTTGTTGTCGGTGACCGACAGCACGGCGGCGGCGATCGCCTGTGGGATGCGCTCGGAGACGAGGATCCAGCCGAAGACGTTGGCGAAGCCGACCAGCGCCAGGATCGCCGCCGAAGCCACGGCCGAGTTGATCATCACGGTGGGCACCGCGCGCAGCGGCAGTTCGCGATAGACAAAGGCGCCGACGACGAAGGCGTAGATCGAGGCGACCACCGCCGTCTCGGTCGGGGTCATCAGCCCCGACAGCAGCCCGCCGATGATGAGTGCGGTCATGAACAGCGCCCAGAATGCTCCGAAAAAAGACCGGATCAGTTCTCGAAGGCCCTGCCAAGGCTGGCGCGGGAAGCCCTGCCGCACGGCGATCATGTAGGTCGTCACCATCATCGCGAGGCCCAAGAGGATTCCTGGCACCGCGCCGGCCATGAACATCTTGCCGACCGAGATGCCCGACAGCGACCCGACCAAAATCATCGGCACCGACGGCGGGATGATCGGTCCCACGGTCGAGGAGGCGGCGGTGACGGCGGCGGAGAAATCGGCCGGGTAGCCAACTTTGCGCATGCCAGGGATCATCACCCCGCCGATCGAGGCGGCGTCGGCCACGGCTGTCCCCGAGATGCCACCGAACAGCATCGATGAGGCGACGTTGGACAACCCCAGTCCGCCGCGCACCCAGCCAACCAGCGCGTTGGCGAGCCGGATGATCCGCTCGGTGATGCCGCCATGGTTCATCAGGTTACCGGCGAGGATGAAGCCCGGGATTGACAGCAGCACGAAGACGTCCATGCCGGCATACATCTTCTGCGGAATTACCACGAAGGGAATCCCGGCGGCCCAGAGATAGGCCAGCGAGGACAGCCCCAGAGTGATCGCCACCGGAAGGCCGATGGCAAGGCCGCCGAGGAAGGTTGCGAGCAGGATGGCGAGGTTCATTCGATGAAATCCGGGTTCGGGACCGGGCGCCCGTCCGAGGCGCCGGTGAGCATGGAAGCGAGCCGCAGTGCCGCAAAGGCGGCCAGCAGTACGAGCAGCGCTAGAACGCTGGCATGGATGAAGCTCATTGGAACCGACAGCACCGGCGAGGTCTGCCGTGCCCCGATCGCGGTGTAGCGCCAGGCCGGCCAGATGAGCACCAGAGACAGGCCGAGCGTGGCGATGGCCGCGACGAGACGCGAGATCCAGGGCCAGCGGCCGGGCAGCGACTCGCTGAGGATGTCGACATTGACCAAGTCGCCTGTGCGAAACGATAGCCCAGCGGCGCAGGCCACCATCCATAGCATGGCGTAGCGGGTCAGTTCCTCGGTCCAGGGCGGCGAGGCACTGAAGACGGAGCGGCCCACGACCTGGACTGTCACCGATACGATCAGCACCGAGAAAGCGAGACCCGTGCCGAGACGGCACAGGCCGATGAAGACGGATTGCAGCCGTGGCACGGGGGCACCTCTTGCGGAAAGGGCCGGGCGGCGCACCGCCCGGATGTCAGGTGCCGGGCAGCGAGCTGCCCGGCGGAATAAGATCAATTCTCGAAGAGCTGCGCGGCAGTGTCGCGGATCTCTTCGGGCACGTTAGCGAGGACCGCGGGCTTGGCGGCCTCGGCGAAGGCGGCTGTGTCGACCTCGACGAACTCCATGCCGCGCGAGTTCAGCTCCTCCACCAGCCGCTCCTCGTCGGCGAGGAACAGCTCGCGCTCATGCGCCTGGGCGCGGCTCGCGGCCTCCATGACGGCCTGCTGGTCCTCCTCGGACAGGTCGTTCCAGACCATCTCGGAGATCGTCAGGTAGATCCAGGAACGCACGTGCTCGGTCAAGTTCACGTGGCTTTGCACCTCGTTGAAATTGGCCGAGGCGATCAGGGCAAGCGGGTTTTCTTGCGCGTCAATGGTGCCGTTTTGCAGGGAGGTGAAGACCTCTGAGAAGGCCATCGGCGTGGGGCTCGCGCCCAGCTCCTTCCAGGTGTCGACGAAGAGGGGCACGTTTGGCACGCGCAGCTTGAGACCGCCGAGCTCCTCGGGGGAGGTGATGGGACGGTTCGAGGTCAGGTTGCGCGGCCCGCGGGCGAAATAGGCGATCGGGCGGATCTGCGCGTTCTCGACGATCTGAGCCTCGATCTCGTCGCCGATCTCGCCACCTGCAACGCTGTCCATCTCCTCCAGCGAGTCGTAGGCATAGGGCAGCGCCAGCAGCGCCGCCATCGGCGCCCAGTTCTGCAGGCTCTCGCCGGTGATGGTCATGTCGGCGGTGCCGAGCTGCATGCCATTGATCAGGTCGACCTCGGCGCCCAGCGTCTCGTTGGGATAGACCTCGACCGCGATGCGGCCCTCGGTCAGCGCCTCCAGCTCCTCGCCGAACTTTACCGCCGCCTTGTGCCAAGTGTTGTCCTCGTTGGCGAGGTGGCCGAGTTTGAGCGTGCGCTCCTGCGCGAAGGCGCCGGTGGCGAGCGCCAGCGTGGCGGCTCCGGCGAGCAGGGCGCGGCTGATGGTCTTGGTCATGGTCTGTCTTCTCCCTTGGTGATCACTTGCGGCCCCGCGCGGCTCGTACCGCGCCGGGCTGAAAATAGTCGGCATGCGCGGCAGCGACCTTCGGCAGGTCGTCGAGCACGCCGCGCAGATGGGTCCGGATCGCGGCCTCGGCGGCATCGGGGTCATGCGCCGCGATCGCCGCAACGATGGCGCGGTGCTGGCCGACCAGCCGGTCGAGCGGGAACTCGATGGCGGTCAGGTGGCGCACTCGGTCCATATGCATCTTGATCGGCTGCAGATGCGCCCAGGCACCGGCGCGCCCGGCAATCTCGGCCAGAGTTCGGTGGAACAACTCGTCGAGCTGCATGAAGCCCTCGCCGTCATTGTTGGCCTCGGCTTGGGCCTGTGCGGCGATCTGGCGCTCGAGCTCGGCTAGAAGCGCGGCATCGGCCTCGATCGCGGCGAGCCGTACGATGTCGGCCTCGACCGCCTCGCGTACGAAGCGCGAGACCTCGACCTCGGCTGCGTCGATCTTGCACACGAAGGTGCCCCGCTGCGGCCGGACCTCAACCAGCTTTTCGCCGGCGAGCCGGATGAACGCCTCGCGCACCGGCTGGCGCGACAGGCCGTAAGCGGTGGCGATGTCCTGCTCGGAGAGCCGCATGCCAGGCGTAAGCTCGCCGGTAACGATGCGCTCGCGCAGGCTGGCGATCAGCTGCGCGCCGATTGGCGCGGTGGCGTCGAGCATGGCTGTGCGGTCACTGGCAGGGATCATCATTGGCCGTCCTCCTATCGGGCAAGCTATGTGTCGACTACCATACTTGTCAACTCTGATCGATGCGTGTAATTCTTGGGGCAGCATCGAGGAGAATGGCAATGCGACAAACTTGGCGCTGGTTCGGACCGAAGGACGGGGTCGGCATCGACGACATGATGCAGGCCGGGGTCGAAGGCGTCGTCTCGGCGCTGCACCACGTGCCGACCGGTGAGATCTGGACGCCGAAGCAAATCGCGCAGCGGCAGGGCGAGATCGCGACACGCGCCGATGGCAGCCCCTCCGGCCTCGCCTGGGAGGTGGTCGAGAGCCTGCCGGTATCCGAGGACATCAAGAAGCAGACCGGCGACTGGCGCGCGCATCTCGCGATCTACAAGCAGAGCATGGAGAACCTCGCCGCTGCCGGGATCGAGGTGATCTGCTACAACTTCATGCCGGTGCTGGACTGGACCCGCACCGATCTCGCTTACCGCGTCGCGCATGGCGGCACGGCGATGCGCTTCGACCTGCACGACTTCGCGGCCTTCGATATCCATATCCTCAAGCGTCCGGGCGCGGCCGAGAGCTTTCCAGAGGGCGTGGCCGAGATCGCGGCCGAGCGTTTCGCGCGGATGGACGACACGGCGCGGCGGGCGCTCACGACCAATGTCGTGTTCGGATTGCCGGGCGCGGCGGAGCATTTCACGCTCGAGGACGTGCGGGGCCATCTGGCCGAATATGCCGACATGTCGGCCGACAGGCTGCGCGGCCATCTCATCGATTTCCTGTCGGAAGTCGCGCCCGTGGCCGAGCGGCTGGGGCTCAGGCTCTGCTGCCACCCCGACGATCCGCCGTTTCCGCTCTTGGGCCTGCCGCGCGTGATGTCGACCGAGGCCGGATACCGCGCCGTGATGGAGGCGGTGGATCTGCGCGCCAATGGCATCACGCTGTGCTCCGGCTCGCTCGGCGCGCGGGCCGACAACGACATTCCCGGCATGATGGCGCGGCTCGGCGATCGGGTGCATTTCCTGCACATGCGCAACGTGACCCGCGA
>Ga0208794_1000869_pt1 | contig 16065 bp, 25 predicted proteins | sample 32_taG_FD_184106 | JGI IMG/M metagenome (GOLD analysis project Ga0208794, IMG submission 184106) | Marine viral communities from the Gulf of Mexico - 32_GoM_OMZ_CsCl metaG (SPAdes) (version 2) | ecosystem: Environmental > Aquatic > Marine > Oceanic | place: Atlantic Ocean: Gulf of Mexico... | reverse complement strand
TACTTGTTTCATAATAACAAGCCATTGATCCACTTCCTGTAATTTGACAAAAGTACCCATTAGCGTTATTACGGTTAAAGAAGAAGTCTCCATTAGTCCAAGTGTCTACATCAGCCCACCAACTAATACTTTGACTAGCAAAACCAGGGAGTGTACCATCAAGATGGTCACTAGCACCATCAAAATCAAAAGCTTCTAAGAGTATTCCTGTTGCGCCTGTGGTCGCTCCATCGTTTGTTATGCTATAACCATTACCGCTAATATCGTCAGGGTCGCTGCCTGTAAGGTCATCATCATCAAAGCTAAGATACATGCCCGCATCATCAAGAGCTGCACTAGCAAAACCTGCTAATAACAAGAAAACTATTAGAATAAGAAATAACTTTTTCATCCTGAACGCCCCACTTTCATATATAACGCAATACCAACACTCACAATAAAGAAAATACTAAACAACAGTAAATGATCAACAATAAACAAAGTCACAGGATAACTAGAACTATAAGGACTAATGACCGCATTAGCCAAGAAATCAGCAAGAACAGTCTCAAAAATAATACTTACAATTAGTAAAGGTATAGAAACAATAACAAAGATCACAATAAAAATAGGATTATTTCCAAGAATCCACGCACTAATAAACGTAACAAGCCACACACCAAAAATAACAAATGCAATCAAGAAATCCCAGAACACAGGATATTTATCAGCAGTATCAATAACAATATCAGCACTCTCATTATAACTAGCAATATTAAGATCAGCTTTTGCATCTTCAAAAGCCTGACTAGTAGTACTTTGAGCAATACCGGCAGTAATAATCACTACAATCATGACAAAGGCAAAAATACCAATACCTATAGCATCAAAGACTGAACCCTTTTTGGAGTTGTTCATACAATTCTTCATTATCCTTACATATACGTCTATATTCTTTGTTTACAATCTCCTCAAACTCCGGGTTAAACATCATCTCGCCGATGATAAGCTTTTTTGCAGCAAGATTCTTAGTCACCTTACGCTGATTAAGTGACGGATCTCTTTCAACCATTTCTTTAGCCCAACTCCAAAAAGTAGGGTCTACTCTCAAAGGTATGCTATTTTTCATTTTTTCCAATTACCAAATACTTTTGAAACACCAGCAAGCACAAGCACAACCGCAAACACGAAAGCGCCAACAACACTAAAAGTACCAATAATCACCTGGAAGGTAATAAACAACACTTTCAATACAGCAGCATAACTAGAAGTTGCAGTTATTTCCATCAACAAAAACAACAACGTAGTTAACACAAGACCACCCATACTAAAAAGGAAGTACTCACTGATTCTCAAAGCAAAACCGACATTCTCAAAACCTCGCTCATACTGAGATTTTGAACTAGCACCTAATCTTAAAGCAAGAGCTACTAAAAAGGCAATTACAACACTTAAACCAAATATAGTAGCTAACTCACTCAATTACCAGGCACCCCCGGTATATTAGTTACTGTAGTTGCAGCAGCCTCAGCAACCTGACTATTAGCTAACTGCGGAGCCTGATTAAGCACAACAACAATAATCACAAGACAAATAATCAAAGTAAAGATGAATAAACCTGCAGCAATAAACATCATACGACGAGCAGCATTACGAGCATCATCACCCTCAACTTCAATAGTATCTTTAGCAACATCAATAGCAAAACGAGTCTGCTCTTTTAGAATAGGTTTCAAACTAAGAGTTTTAGGAATATCAAAAAATTTAATTTTACCAGGAGTAGAAAACTTATCATAAGCCTTCTGCAATAACTCTTTTTCTTTATCAGTAAAATCTTCACTTTCAGGAACAGCATGAAGAGCAGCAGCCAACTTATCTTTTATGGCAATAACAAGAAACTTACGTTTGCGACCATGACCACTAAGAACCATATCATCATCGCTAATATGATAACCAAAATCATCCTTAATCTTTTTACGACTCCAACCAGAAACAGTCACCGTACGATAACCCTTATTCTGAACAACTTCCTGACGACCAATCTCCTTACGAGCAACTACACCATTTTGAGTCAATTCCAAAACAAGAACATCTATAGGATTATGCAATTTACGACGATGAAAATGCAAAGTTACAACACCTGCAATCATCATATAAATCATATTTTGAACAATAAAAGTAATCACTACACCGAGTACAACATTCATATCTACCATTTTTAGCCACCGAATTTTCTTTTAATTTTATCAAAAAAAGACTCATTTCCACGAAGACGAGGATCATCGCTATTAGTAATCATACTCTCTTTGTGAATAATCTTCTCATGATTAAGAGTCAAAGCTTCTTGAGAACGATTAATACCAGCTTCTAAGAACTGACGAATACTCCAAAAAATATCTCTAAGAATAGTATCTTGACCAAAGCTCTCAGTATGAAGATCATATTTGTTCTTAACAATACGAAGCATATCATCATTTACAGGACGATTATAATCCCAAACAATATGATACTTAGTATACCAATAATTTTCACCCTTAACCTTACCTTCATCATCCTCATAAATACTATCAGGATCAATTTCAGCAAGATCATTAATTTTCTGCCATGCACTATCACTCACAATCTTATGAATACCAACAACAGCAAACCACTCCATCATAGTTTCACACTTCTTCAAAAGATAAAGCTTAATCTTATCCTTAGAATAAGTACTACGAGCAGTAATCATATTAGCTTCAACATACATACGAGTAATAACATCTTTAGCAAACTCATAAGTAAAAGTAGGACGACTAATACGAGCAGTAATCATCTGATCACCTTTTCTAATAGTCTGTAAACCACAAAAATCATAAAAGAAATTTTCAATAGTAGAACGAGTCTCACTCAATTCAAGAGCACTCTTAGCATCAAATTGCTGAATAGGAACCGTTTGCCGATTAACGCTTTGCATAATTATGTACCATATATTTTTATGGTCGCACTTGCAGTCAAAAAATAGAAATAAGCTCAGATACTAATTACTACACAACCTTATATATAAAAAACTTTCTAAAATAATCCATGGAACTACAAACCCGGCACGTAGTGATAGGAATAATTCTACTCCTTACAATAACATTCAGTTTAGGATTTTGGAGCGGCAAACACTTTACAAGAGCCGAAGTATTCACAGAAGCAGGACTAGTAAAACAAGACTATATTCTAGTAGAAAAATCAATTTACGAAGCATGCAAAGCAACACCAATATTTAACACAGGAGTTCTAAATACAAAATTTAACATAACAACACAAAATGATAGCAGACAATAATATAAGACTAGGAGACAAGAAAGAAGAGAAACTAAGCTGGGCAGATATACAATACTACAGCTTAACAAAAATATTTAATAGCAGACACCAAGGAGATACAGGAGCGTATCGAAGCGGAGTGAATGCTCTCGAACTTATTCTAACAGGTCACGCGGACGATTATTATAAAAGAGATCTACAGCTGCTTAATAATAAACTAGACATCATTAGAGAAGAGGAAGGAAGCGAACAAGCCGACGTCATATATTACGATGAAAAACTAAAAGCGCTCTCAGAACTACTCTACAGAATAAATAAAGGAATACAAAGAGTCAGACAAAGACTAAAAGACAGCACCTTTTCAAGAGAGAATGCAAAAAAACTCATTAACGGAACAGGACAAAACATGTTTATCACAGGTGCACCGGGAAGCGGAAAAAGTTATACTGCAATGGCTCTAGCCCTAGAGCTTACCAAATATACAGGCAGAAAGTTTACAATGAAACACGTTGTATTTACGCCGCAAGAATTTTTAAAAGTATATAATGATGAAACACTCACTCCATCAGGCAGCGTAATTATCTACGATGAAGCAGGCGTGACTTATAACAGTAAAGATCATGCAAAAGAAGGAAATAAACTATTCTCTAAATTGTTACAAACAATAAGGCACAGAGCAGTATGCGTAATATTTACAGCACCAGACTTATCATACATGGACAAAGATGGAAGAAAACTATTGCATTGGTGGCTAGAAACAACAAAAGTAAACAAATCAGAAGGAATCTGTACTTTAAGACCCTACACAGTGAAAGTAGACCAAAGAACAGGAAATATACTTTATCCATACGCTATCTATGAAGAAAACCAACTTACAAGACTAGACGTTGAACTAATACCAAAACGTATAGCAACCACTTATGAGAAAAAAGCAAAGAAATACAAAGACGACCTCGCACTAAGCACAGAACTCAAATACGGTATGATGGAAGATAGCCAAGTAAAACGACTTAAAGAGTTCATCAAATACAGAAGCAAAGGAAAAAACATCACAGAAACATGCGAAGCCATGGGAATCAACAAAAACACAGGTACAAAGCTTGAGAGGATGAGACATAGTACGCTAGGCTCACATTTCTCCTAGGAGAGTTGTAGGGTCTAATTAATTGTCTTAGTGGTAGGAGAGAAAAAATGTCGCCGATACCCTTAATCATACTTATATTACTAATATATAGAATATACAGCACGCGCAAGCAATGGATACCCATAGCAGAGTCCATAAGGGCAAACATAGAACTACAAAAAGAAATAAGAAAACAAAACAGGAAAAAAGAAAACAATAAGTAGTGCCTAAAAGAATTAACTTTGCTTATCTTGCCAAATTCTATACATAACCATGCTATTATCATATAAAGATTCAAGCCAAGAACTCAACTTATAATCAGGCTGCATCTGACGATACTTAGCAAAAGCATCAACAACCTCATTACGCTTTTCATTACAAGGATAAGAATCTAAATCATCAAGCAAATCAAGAAGACTAGACTCATTAAGAAGCTTCATCAGGTACCTCCTCAATATAAGGAATCATAGCTTCAACTAATTCAGATTCATTAATATCAATATCAACATAAATATTAGATCCACTCAAAGCACCATCAACCGTTTTAATAGTTGCATGCACGCCAGCATAAAAACCACAAATTAAACCAGTAATAAAAAGAACACTCATAGCCAAAGCCAAAACAATTTTTCTTATTTTTTTATCTTCCATAATTAAACTCCGTTCATTAATTGACCAATTCTAGGACATAGTGTTTTTACCGTCAAAATCAGTACGATATGCCACTATGGTTTTATGGACAGCACCTCGACTAATCTTTTTCATATTTCCATGCTTATCAGTAGTCTGCACAAGATCCATAATTTTTCTGATACTATGACCTTCCAAGTGAGCAGCAATAATTCTATCCTTAGTTTTTTTAGGCAAACCTTTACGCCCCCACTTATTACCTTTGTAAGAAACAGTTTTTCCACCTCGAGAGCGAATAGCTGCTTTAACACGTTCACTCTTCTTAGCACTTTCTTCTTCTGCAAGCCAACCCATTATCTGGAGCATCATGTCACTCATAATATCATTCCAAGGACTGGGCGCACTATTTAACTCTTCAAGCCACTTCTGGCGATAACTATGAATACTTACATCGTAATGTTTACAGAGATTAAAGAACTCAACAAGTTTCAAACGATTACGATACAGACGATCTAAATCCCAAACATAAAGATTTTTTACCTGTTTTTGCTTTACTAAAGATATAAGTTTTGTAAAATCTGGTCTATCATGATCCTTCCAACCACTAACCTTATCTTCAAGAATTAAGGGCTTATCCTCCGAATTTGCAATTGTAAATATTTGAGCAAGCTGATTCTCAGGATTCTGCTCTTCGGTACTAGTCCGAATATAAATCACATTTATCATTTTATTCAACATTTTCTCGTTCTTGTATTAACAGATTAGCTCCTTCTTCAAAATATTTGAGTCGATGTTGAGCAACATACAACCTACGAAACAAATCCATTTCGGCAGTATCCCAAAGTTGTAAGTGTGCATCATAATCAAAATTTCTCATTTCTTCTTCTATCTCACAAACATTTCTATGAAGCTCAGCTCTCTTTAGTAAATAATTAGTTAACATTTTCTCGTTTAAGTTAAGTAAACCCCGCATCTAGGGCAAAAAGGTTTTTCTTGCATGTCACGAACAACATCTAATTTACTGAGTTTAGATTTACATCCAGGACAAATCATCATTAATTCTTTCGCCATCTTAATTTTTTGAATCTAATTCAGAAATGTAATTACTCAATTTCATCCGCATAATAATAGTATGCAAATACATTAGAATGCCAATCGAACTACCTATAACAATATAATATACGCTTAAAGTTAAGAAAAACGTACTTCCATATAACCATGCAATAATAAAATAAGCAAGAGCAGCACCAATATTTACAATAGCAATAATTCTACTTATTCTATTGAATAATTTAGTCTTTTTAATTAATTTTTTTCTATCCATATTATATCACCATTCGGGTAAAATTTTACTGTGCCAAACACAATAGAGCCGATGACAAGGAATTGCAACCATTCACAGAAGCACCTACTGAGCTTGTTTACACAAAAAATAAAAACCAAACACCAAAGAAAACAATATTCCTTGGTGCTGGATCTGGGCTTACATCAACTGACCTACAAAATAATACCCCTAAATATCCTGGGGCATTACTGTAGCGCGACCATTAAGTTTTGCACGATCAGAAGCACGATCAATAATGCGCTCAACTGCTGACTCTAACTCATCATAAACAGCACTTGCAACACGAACATCACGAGCTTTCAACCGGTCTTTCAATTCACTACGAACAATTAATTTTCTATCCATCATAACCACCGAGTAAAATCTAATTTCCAAAAAGACCAGGTAAATCCCCATCTTTGTCTTTGCTTCCAACCTTAACATCAAGAACAAGCTTATCCTTATCCGCAGTAATTGTTTCTACATCATAAGGAGTTCGCTTAAATTCTCCGCCGTTGATTAATGTTTTAATTTCTTCAAAACTTAATTCCATTTTCATGTTTATTCACATCCCTCAATCATCACGCAAAACCTCACTAGGTATCTGATAATCAAACACCAAATCTTGCGGACGTTCATGAGCATCAAAAAATTCTTTAGCTTCATCTTGAGAAGCAACATCGGTAACAACACCAGTTTTACAATCTAAAATATATCCATAATTACTCAACAGAATCACCTTTCATATTTTTTAACATAGACTCAGGAACACAAGCAGGCTTCTCAATAAGACTAGATTCAGGTTTTTCACCAAAACCCCACTCGCCAAGATTCATACTCATACTAGCCTGAGCATAATGAGACCTTTTAAGTTTAGAACGAGCACGACGAGCCTTCTCAATAGGATCTAATCTAGCAGCCATAACGCAACCCCCAATGTTTAACACGAACATTACTAAAAGGACTCTTAGCCTTAAAACAAAAGCGAACACGACCAACCTCAACCAACTCACTACGACGAGCATTAACAAGATTAACAGGCAAACCAGTAAGCTCACTAAGAGCACGATCACAAAGAGGAACACCACAATCCTTCAAAGCAGCAACCAACTTATACCGCTGACTCTCAATATTCTCAACACTGCGAGGATTCCACTCGCCAGGTTTAGATGCAACTTCAACCAAGAAAAAACACCCCCTGCCGATACAAAATAAACAAAACAATAGCAATAACCAAAACAAGGAAACCAAGAAAAGCAAGAACACCAACAATAAACTTAATACCACTATTCAAAAGAACACACCTCCAAAACAAGGGAAAGAGTTAAATAACCCCTTCCCAGACTCTCTAGAGGTGATGCAGTTGAGAGAAGAAAACATTAAACCTAGATGGTGGTATGTACCAGCAATTCTAATTATAGGATATTTTTCAAGATTATTTGCAAATTGGTTAGGAACAAGAATAAGTTTACTACTTGCATGGTTTGTAACAATACTAATCTGGCTACTAATAATATATTTAGCAGAAATAATATTTCTAAAAAAATAATTATCCAAAATAATCACACTCCTTAGGATTAAAAGAATCATTAAAACGAGAAGGGGGACGAACCTGCTCCTTCATAAAATCAAGAACAGTCTGCTGAACAGCCATCAAAGCACGCATCTGCTCCTGAGTCTGAATCATAACACGAGTAAGCTCACTAGGCAAAGGACTAGGATTATCACGCAAATCATTAAAGAAAGGTTGAACAATACCGCCCATATCAGGTTTACTAGTAACAGGATGAATAGTCTCAGCTTCATCCAAATTAAAACTATTATCAATGATAAACCAAACCTTACCATCATCAGTACTACGAACCTTAATCAAATCTCCATTCACATTAGCTTGCTTTGCCAATTCGTTACCAACCTCAGCAAAATGCGCACTAACCAATGAAACATTATGAGAACGAGGTTTAATAAGAATACAACCAAGATCATGAGAAAGCCGATGCAAATAAGAATTAAAATCATCAAACCCTGCAGCCGTACACTCATGGACGTCACGTCCGAAGTAACTTTTCTTAACATGAATATCCAAACTCTCTTTAAAGAGATGAACTGTGAAACCATCGTTGAAAAGAACATTAGATTGTAAAATAATCTTATCATAAGAACCACCTTTACTCAAAATAGAAACCTTAAACTGCATACCATGCAAACGAATCTTTCCACCTGAAACAGACCGTCGCTCACTGTCGCCAGTGGGCACCCTTGAATTGTCGCTTTTTTTATTTGATGCAACACTTCCAGAAATATCAATAAAACCTTTAGATTTAATATTTTTAATATGACGTTGTACTGTACGTACAGTGCAGCGTAAGAACTTAGCTATTCTTTTATTAGTCCAACCATATTCACTACTTAACTTAAGAATTTCTTTCTCTTTATCAGTAAGATCCTGAGATTCTCCCTGGGAAAGCGACACTTTTTCCACAGGAAACGACGGTTGCGACATTTCTTTTTTAGCCATTTTTTCATTTAACGCAAAAAAAACGACAGACCCAGAATAGAGGTGAGATTCATACTAACTGAGCCTGCCGAATTAAGGCGTTTTGTGTGTTATTCATGAAGCACAGCGGCTTTATGACAGTGAAAAGGGCGTTCGTGCAAAGGTTAGGGGAGGGTTTGCAGGGAGAAAAGAATTTCTCGAAATGCACGAAACAACCCTATGACTTTTGTGAAACAGCAGCCTGTTGAGTTAATTGCTCAAACTGCTTACTAGTTAATTTAGGAATATCAAGAGATTCTACATGCGTATAGAAAGCATCCTTCACAAATTCAGCCCAAGACCGTTTAACCAACCCTTTAGAAACAAGATCATCATACAACGCTTTATGCTCTGCATTAAACATCACAGGGTATCGTTTATCATTATCCATTATGAACACCTTCATACATATGTAATACTATGGACATAACTCATATATAAATATTACTATTGTATGCAAATGTTTATATATGAATACGCATTTTATACTACTATAAACACAATATGGTGAGAGCATGGCGTATAGAATGACTGTCAGCATGCCTGACTGGATGATGAACGAAATTATCGGAAAATCATCAAACAGAAGCGAAAGAGTACAAGAACTCTTAGTAAAAGGCTACATGGCAGAAAAAGTAAAGGGTCAAGCATCCTCTCGGGAAAATCTTGAAAAAGAAAGTGAGCCCGAGGGTATTCAAACCGTTCGATTATTCATGGCAAAATTGAACCTACTGCCAAAAATAGAAGAACCATCATACTATCAAAAAACAATGGCAGGAGCAATAAACTCACCAACCTCTTTATATGGAAGAAGTCCATAAAACCGAAAATAGCACCGGACAAGTGCACACTACAAATATAAATTTCATCTTAATAAAAAAAAATATATGGGGCGTTTACCAGTGGAAGCATTAGACAGGGCACTACATTCTATAAAAAGTCACTTACCATACGAAGAACTAGAAGAATCAGATCTATTCAAAATAATGAATACCTTGCCTAGATGGCAAGTAGAAACAATAAGCAAAGCATGCACACAAGCAAAAAAGAAATACCAAAAAAAATCAAAACCAAAATACTACGGACTCCCAAGATCACTAAACGACGAACAACTATACCTATTCTTTAACAGCATAAAAAACCCAATGCACAAAACAGCATTCCTTCTACAATTTTTTTTAGGACTAAGAGAAAGTGAACTAAGAAGCATAAAAATACTATGGAACCAAGAACTAATCGCAATAAACAATTACAAATGCGATAGAAAAGACTACCTACCACTATTCTCACCAGTAAAAGAAATATTACAACAAAACAAAATACCAGAAACATACACTGCACCATACTTAAGCAAATTATTCAGAATATACCGGTCTAAATTACCAAAATTATGCTTTGTATACAGTAAAAGCGCAGACGGAAGAGACTTATACCAATTTAGCAACCACTCACTAAGACACACAGCAATAACAACAGTACACAAGCACGTAAAAGATAGAGTAAAAACAACAATGTTCAGCAGACATGAAGAATCATCACTAGGAGTAGTAAGAACCTACATTCATTACGGAATGGAAGAACTAAAAGAGGATCTAGAAGCTGCATTCAAAAAATACAAAGACCTAATCTAAAAACCTCTAAGAAAAATACCTGTACTTTCTATATTTCCATTTTGAGCCCGAATAAATTCTTCTGGAATATCAACAAGACTCTGAAATAAACTAGTACTTGCACGACCCTTACGACGACGACCCGTAGTAGCCCTAGGAGCACCAAACAAACTACCACCTACATTCGGAGGAGGGAACGGAAAGAAAGCATTCTCAGGAACTACAATAGGAATAGGAGTAGGTGTAGGCGCAGGAGTCGGAGCAGGCACCGGAACATTAACATTACTAGGAACAAACAAATTACTATCAACCAAAACACCAGCAGGAATATTAATATCAGTAGGAATAGGAACCGGATTAGGACTAGGCACAGGATTAGGAACACCAACACCAAAAATACCAACAGGATCAGCAATATTAGCAGGAGTAGGAACACCAACAGGAACAGGACTCGCCCCACCACGAACCAAAGTATTACTCAAAGTAGTACCACCAAAAGCATTAGCACTAAAAACAGGAGTACGAGGCAAGAAATCAATATCTCTAATTCTAGGATTAATATCACGAATCAAACCATCACCTAAAAATAAAGGATCATCACGAACACGAGGAGCAAACTCTCTAGCAATATTACGCTCAAAAACATCCTGCAATAAATCACCAGGCTTCTCAAAAGGATCAGCAACCCAAGTACCCAACTCAATAGCACGAGTAGTACCACTACGAGCAACACCACCACCAGCAATAACACCACCAATACCACCCGCAGCAACAGCACCAAAACCACCCATAGTAACAGCTTGATTCAAATTAAAATCACGCTCACGAACAATCTGCTGACCAACCTCCTGACTAAAACCCTCAATAAAACCAGCAGTAGCAATACTAGGAGCAGCAATCAAACCAGTACGAACAGCAGAACGACTACCAAGTTCAATACCATCATCTAACAAAAGACCAATCTCACGACGACCAAAACCTTCACTAAAACGAGCAATATTAAGCAAACTAGCAAGCTCACCAAAATCACTACCTCTTTTTTCACGAAGAGCCGCACGAACAGCAAGATCTTGCTGTCTAGAAGAGAGTGGAGTACCACTCAAAGCAGATTCAACACCCTCAGCAAAGGCATCCGTACCACGACGACCACTAAGAGCAGTACCCACAAGCTCAAACCCGGCGGCTCGAGGATTAATATTTATCTCACGACCAAAGCCAACAACAGGAAAACCACCTTCACGAACACTAGCAGCCTCAGCCTCACGACCCTGACGAATAGCTGCACGAACCTGATCATCACGCAACAACTCACGTTGCTCACTAGATAAACCAACATTTGCAACACCACGACCACCCTCAATAATAAGAGCAGTTTGACCAGCACCTTTAGCAAGACCAACAGTAGCACGACCAGCACGAGTAGCATCTAAAGCACGACCAGCACGAGTAGCACGCCATAAATCATCAACATAAGCACTACCACGCACTACAACACTTCTAGCAGCATTAACACCCTGCGCAGCCGGACGAAGTAAAGCAACACCACCAACAAGACCAAGAACCTGTCCGTACTCTCTAGCATCAGGAACACCCTCATTCTGCAAGCCCTGCAAAGATTCATCAAGAATTAAACCTTCACCAACACCACGAACAAAACCAAAAAAAGGACTCTGATCACGCCGCATAGCACGACGTTCATCCTCAGTAGCAGCACGAACACTAGAAACAAAAGGAGATTCTTCTTCACGCAAAGGACTCATATTAGAATCTTCAAAAGTAACATTAACACGACCAATACCACCACCAATCAAACTAATATTACCATCACGAAGAGCACGTTCATAAGCAAGCTCAGCACGCTTAACTTCTTTTTCATCAACCCTATCCTCAATAACAGCATCCTGAATTAAAGCCTCAGTTTGATCAGTAACAGGACGAGAACGACTAGAACCAGAAGAACCACCACTCCCAACACTAGTACGAACACGACGTTTACCACCAGAACTAAACTCACTAGAAATATTACCAGAATTATCAATAACTTTCAAATCACCATCACTCTCACGAATAATAGCAACATCATTATCGCGAGTATACTGCCGTCGTTCTTCCCGAGTATCTATATCTTCGTAATCAACCATAAACTAAGCCACCGACAACAAAACCAAGAAAAGAAATGAGGGGCGAACGAGCCCCTGTCCTCCAAACGCAGAAACATTCAGAGCCTCTCGCAGATCGGTACCACTCATGCAAGCATCATTCAAACGAATCAACGTCGAAGAGCACCAGCCATAAAGTAGCCACCCACACCAACCAGTAAAATACTGATTAATAGTGACACAGCAGTAATAATCCACAGTACCGGGGAGAAACCAGCAAAGCTAGTCGCACCACTAAGGGTATCGTCGATAATACTTTGTGCCGTACTATCATTGGTAGCGGTTTTCATTTCTCCGCCCGCAATAGCGAACGCAAAAACTAAAATACCAATCATGAAAAGACCAAAAACGGTAGATGCAGCACCACCAACGAGTGCAGCATTCCCACGCTTAGAGCTTCTCTTTCCAAACAGACTTGGCAACATTGTAATACTAACTAGCCTAAAAATATTATATAAAGGTGTGTAGCAACATACTAATCATTCTTACTAGCCTTAATAGACGTAATAATAATGCCCGTAATAGTAATGAAAAGAGCAAGCATCCAAATTTTCACACTTATAAGCTCTGCAGCCAACAAGCCCAGACCAGCAAGAGAACTCAAAAAACCACCAATCATCAAACCTTCATTAATAGGACGAATCAAACTAGTACCACCAACAGCAAGAACCAAAATACCAACAAAAATAATATTCCAAACAGGCTCACCACTAATAGTCACCAAACAAGTAAACATTCCACTAGGTGCACTCATATTCAATATGCAACTTAAATCTTCTGTAACGCTCATGGATTCTTCCTCACAATCATACCAATAAAACCAAAGGCAGCAAAAGTAAACAATAAACTAATTATTGCAGCTAAAACAAGACTATCCACATTAATTATAGTAGGAACTTGATTCACAAGATCCTGAGCTAGCGCAGCACTCTGCCGACTCTGTTTACCAGCAACAACAACATTAGTATACACAGCCTCGCCCAAACCATCAGGGTTAACTTCACCACCCTCAACAGTACTATCAATATCACTCACTAAAGTATTCGCACTAGAATAAGTATCAAAAGTCTCCTGATAAGCTGCATCTACTTGCACATCATAATTACCAGCAACACCCAATAAAAGACCACTAAGTACAGCAAAAGACAAACCAACAATCAGCAAACTAATTATCAAAGCTTTGTTAAATCCCATCAGCTACGACCCTCCCTAATCAAAAGCAAAATAATAATACCAAGTACAAGTAAACCACCACCAAGATAAGCAGCAAGAGTAAACAAACCAAGTAAAGAAAGACTAAAAGCAATAGTACCAATAACACCAATCATAATACCCGGAACAACACTCACACCAAAACTAACACCGATAGCAAGCAACATAAGTAAAAAATACAAAATACTACCTATAAAAGCAACATTATTACGGCTAGCACCAAAACTAAAATCTTTTTCTGAATCATCAACCTGAAAACGAGTATTTGCATCAGTATAAATAAAAGCCACAGCATAATAAGTCGTATTCAAACTAGGATCAATAACAGTACTAATCGTTCCAGTATTACTAGTGCTGCAAGTCTCAACAGTACTTGAAACAACACCACTCACATTCTGCACTTCCAAACAAGCTTGAAAAATAGACACAGGCGCAGTATAATCCCATATAAAGCTAGTTGTAGAATTAGAATAGGTAAGACTACTCACAACACTACTTGCACTGTTAAAAGCCTCCATACTCTCCGTACTCTCAGTACCTATAATTTCACTATTACTATCAACAAGAAAACTAGGAGTCAAAGTATTCACTAATTGCAAATTTTCATCAAGAATACGAAAACGATACTGCTGAGTATTAGGAATCGCACTAAACACAGCATCGCCCTGATTATCAATACTAGCAATCTCAACAGCACGATAAATCAAACTAGTATTATCAGTACTAGGATAAGGACGTTGAACCTCTAAATAATAAGTAGTCAAAGGATTATTACCCTGATCAGTAATCTTACGCAAAAACAATTGACTTATATCCTCATCAATCAAATACAAACTAAGATTAGCATAAGAACTAGTCAAATGAGGAATAATAACGTGATAAGATCGATCAGTATAATTATCTCGAGAATACCGTATTTCATAAATACCCTCAGGTAAATCTTCAATTAAAAGATCATTACCAGACCCGGTATCAAAACTATTACTAAAACTAGTACCCAAAATATCAAAAGAAACATTATCTAAACTAAGAAGAGTCTCTTCATCAAAGAAATTAAAATTAACACTCACACTTCTAAAAACAGTAAACGTATAATTCTCTATACTAGAAGTAACAGGAATAGTCTCAAACTCTGAAATATAACCAGACCTAGACCAATTCAAAGTATAATTATAACCAGAAAGAACACTCAACTCCAAATAAGTAGTATTAGTAGTACCAGAAACACTAAACAAACTATTATTCGCAACAACAGTAAAATTATCAACACTAGAACCACCAAAACCCTCAACAGCAGTAATATTCAAAATAGTATCACTCATACCATCAACAATAAGTGTAAAGTTATCTAAAGCTGAAACATTAAAATCCTTAGACTTATCAAAATAATCAGGATGAGAAGCAACAACAGTATAAGAACCCTCAGACATATATTTAGGATTATCAGTATTAGCAGAAACAGTAAAAGTAACATTAGAAATAGAATTATTAGTATATAACTCAGTCGCATTAAAGCTTATTTGTGATTGGAATAGTGTAAACGCTTGGTTGCTGCTTAAGTTAACGCTTGTTTGTGTCCCATCGAAATAGTCTTGTGCAGTAAGATTAATATCCGTAATTACACTAGCGTTCTGGCTAATATTAGTATATATTACATTTCCTGTGGTGTTTGTAAACGTTTGACCAAGTAGAGTTGCGCTAACATTAGTTAAAGCACTAGAATCCCACGCATCGCTAATACTAATTGTTAAATTATCTGTAGCCGCAGGGGTACTATAAGGATTATAACCACTACCACTGTTATATAATTCTGATATTTCTGAACTAGAAAGTACTCTGTCATACATAGCCATCTCGTCCATTGTACCATCAAAGAAACCGCTAGAACCACTATTGTGAGCACCAATAACACCAACATCATCAGTAGCAGTACGAGTAAAACTACTACTCGTTAAGTGGTTTTGCACACCGTTAACCCACAAGTCAACATCGCCGTCAGTACCTGTAAGCACAAAGTGATTCCAACCAGTAGTTGTTATTCCACTAACACTACCTCCTTTCCAACCGCTTGCAGTACTTGTTTCATAATAACAAGCCATTGATCCACTTCCTGTAATTTGACAAAAGTACCCATTAGCGTTATTACGGTTAAAGAAGAAGTCTCCATTAGTCCAAGTGTCTACATCAGCCCACCAACTAAT
>Ga0208794_1000866_pt1 | contig 16108 bp, 10 predicted proteins | sample 32_taG_FD_184106 | JGI IMG/M metagenome (GOLD analysis project Ga0208794, IMG submission 184106) | Marine viral communities from the Gulf of Mexico - 32_GoM_OMZ_CsCl metaG (SPAdes) (version 2) | ecosystem: Environmental > Aquatic > Marine > Oceanic | place: Atlantic Ocean: Gulf of Mexico... | reverse complement strand
CGCCACCGCCGCCTCCGTTACCAGATCCGTCATCGCAGAATGTGCAAGACTGACCGCCGCCGCCGCCGCCGCCAACACCACCACGACCACCAGTACCATCAGTTCCCGACGAAGCAACGCCACCTGTAACGAAAAATGCATTCAATTGACCACTTGTTCCAATCGTTCCGTTCGTTCCGTTCGTTCCATTTGAACCTGCGGCTCCATCACCACCATCACCGCCTGGATCTCCCCAAACTCCTAATGCTCCACCACCAGTTTGATTTGGTCCCATGTTGACACCGCCACCAGAACCACCGGCTCCACCATTGTGATCAGTTTCACCACCGGCACCGCCGCCACCACCAGAACCACCAGCTCTACTATTGGAGCTAGCAATACCTGGAGTTCCATTTCCACCAACCGCTTCATTTCCTAGGCTTACACCACCTGCAGTTTGAGTTCCGCCGCCAACGCCACCGCCAGCACCACCGTAACCGCCAGCACCACCAGAGTCGTTACCGTCAATCGATCCGTTAGCTCCATTTCCTCCGTTCGCACCTGGCGCACCTGGTGCACCATTGATACCATTTTGTCCTGCAGAGGCATTTCCAGGTAGTACTTGACAACGCACTAATTTGTAGTCAGAGCAACCATCTAAATGCATTCCATACGTTGATGTTCCAGGAGCAACCGCATCAGCAGTTGAGAATGTGATATCGTGAATTTCAAATCCACTAATTCCGTTGGCATACAAGGCAACGAGTCTAAAGTCTCCTACAGTTCCTTCTGGACTTGCAGCAGCTCTATGGATTGTTGTTGCACCAGCAAGACTTGTTTTTGTCCAAGAATTGGCATCATCAAATCCTCCTTCTAAGATTACGTCGTTGGCTGAAAGCGTCAGGGAAGTAGCCAAATTGTACACTCCCGTACCGATGCGAATTAAATCTCCATCATTCACTGTTGTAATTGCTGTTTCAATGTCTAATGGATCTCCCATTTCACCAGTTGCAGAAGGTGTTCCTGTTGTTGTGACATAAATGATGTCGCACTGTCCAAAACTCGCAAAAGCCAGCAGCTGAAGTGCTGTAATGAGCAATAGTGTTTTCATAGTAATTTAGATAATAGTTGACTAAAAATAGCAAATTAATCATACCCTAGCAGTAGAATCGATTTATTTAACAAAACGAGGGAATAGAAATGCTTCAAATTGGATGTCCAATTTTTTACTCAGGATGAGGTTTTATTTGTTGAAGCGTGCATTTAAAAATGGAGCAACAATGATTGAGTGGATGGAGCAACCCAAACAAATTTTAAAGACAGATTCCAATGTGGCACAAATAATAAGGATTCCAGCTATCGACCAAGCAGCATAGTCAAATTGAAATTGAAAAAGAAAGTAGATGATTAGCGACATTCCAAAACCGAGACTTGCAGCAAATTTTTTAGGAGTAGCAAAAACTGGTGTTGGTTTTAACTGAAAAATCGAAATGATGGATTTGCCAACTAGCGCCAAAGGAGATGTAACGTTTGTGAAAGCACGTAAGAAAAAGTCAATTGCTAAGAATACAAAAAGGAATTCATACCGAGTGATCAATGTAATTAGTGCTATCAATACTACTTGAGAGGCGATGATTCTAACGATGATATCATTCGTATAATTTTTTGAGATATATGCATTGCTCATTGCGTACTATTTAATTTGGTTACAACTTGATTTTACTCACATTCGTGTGCAAAAGTATAAAAACCTATTTAGTCTACCAAATTAATAGGGTAATAAATTGTTTGTTGATAGTGTATCAATAACAATTAGTTGTTCAGTTCTTGAAAACGATACACAGAATAGAGTTGCTCATTGTAAGGAAAGTCCCAGCATCCCATTCGATGGTATAAATTTCCTCCAAACCCTTTTTTATAAACATGCACTCCGTGCAAAGGATGCGTTTTATTCAAATTGGGTGCGGAACCGAACATGTCATATTCTGTACATCCCCATTCTTTGGATAATTTAATGGATTCCCATTGAAGTGCATAGCTCGCCATAAGATTGTTTTCTCCTGTTGTTGAAGCGCCGTATAAATAAGTTCCTCGTTCTTTGGACAGAACTAAGAACATAGACGAAAGAAATTCACCGTCTAAATCAGCCATTAGCATCTTGATTGTTACGCCATTTTTTGCATTGTCTTGGTTCAAAAAAATAGTCGAAAAGAATTCTTTGCTTTGTAAAGGCATGTTGTGTCTGCGTGCCGTGTCGAGATACAGTTTATACCAATCTGACATGTGCTCAATTCCGTATTCTTGCACTCTAATTCCGTTTGCAATGGCTTTTTTAATGTTATAGCGCGTATTGTAACGCATATTGCGCAACAACTCTTTTTCAGAAAGTGTGAGATCTAGAAAAAAAGTATTTTTGGGAAGTATGTCGCTTACACTTTTTTTAAGTTTCCATTTATCTGTTTTAAAATTCAAGCGATATTCTTGTGTTTGACTTGCCGGAGCGCCGATCCAATTCCCGGATTCATCAAAGTATTGATCTTCAGTTGCCCATTGATTTTCCCACGGTAAATCATAGCGAATAAATATGCAATTCGAAGGCAAATGTTGCTTAATTGCTTCTGATAGTTGCTCTAAAAATAGCCCTTGATTTTCAAATGTAGGTTCTAATTTTGGGCCATATGGGATATAGGCAAAACAATGTGTTTGGTCGATGTTGTTGATGAGTACAAGTAAATCTTCCTCGATTTTTGTTGTTGAATCAGCTCTATCGTTTAGGATGTCCTTTGATATCGTCAACTCAAAACCTATTGGTGATAATCCTTGATTTTGTTTAATCCTTCCCCAGAAAGGGGTTTGCGGTAAAATATTGGTTGTCTTTAAGTCTTCGATTTTTTTCTTCTCTAGGCTACAAAACATGCTTTTTGTTGGCAAAACTAAGGAATCATGGAAAGAATTGAAAATTGTGTAGCGTAAAATTAGTTGCAACAAATAGTAATCGAGCAAAGTAATTCAAAGATTGATGTGATTCTTACTTTCAAAAAAAAAGGTGAAACTCATTTGAATTTCACCTTTCTTCTCAACTAAACTAAATCATATGAAAGTTGAATGCGATAATTTTGTGTTCACTATTGCTTCACAAATTTGTGTTGCACCAATCCACGAGATGTAGAAACTGATAAAAAATACACTCCAGGAGTTAAATGAGCAACGTTATAGTTTGTTCCTGAAAATGTACCTATCACGTTTCCGCTAATATCAAAGACAGTTGTAGACTCAATGTTCAAATCAGTTGCTAAAGTGATGACATCTTTCGCTGGATTTGGATAAATATTAATAGTTGCAATACTCATTTCATCTACTCCTATGGAAGAAATAATCTCACATGCTGAACTTTCAGTACAACCATTTTCTGTAATTGTCACACCATATGAACCATTGTTTGTTGGAGTGAAAGTTGCACTTGTTGCTCCTACAATTGCTGTGTTTCCATTGTTGCAATCGAACCATTGGTAAGATGTTGCATTGGAATTGTTCGCTGAAATCACATTGTCAGAAACACTCAGTGAAACATCAATAGGATTGATTGTTACTACTTGGTCTTGTGTGCTTAAGTTTCCATCGTTATCCGTAAACGTCCAAGTAATTGTAACGGTTGAAGTAATTGGCAAAGAAACGTTGTGAACCCCAGTAATTACTGTGCTTGAACAATTGTCTGTTGCGGTTGGTGGTATCAATGAATTAACCGAACATGTCGCAACTATTTCTGGCAATGCAGCTACATCTGGAACTGGCGCACTGATATCTTCAATTTCTACTTCTTGTGTTTGGGTGGTAATGTTTCCGTTTCCGTCATCATACGTCCAAGTTATTGTTGTTGAAGTTGTTAATGGAAACACTGTGTTATGAGTTGCCGTAATTACTCCAACACAATTGTCTGTCGCTGTTGGAGCAGGTATTGAGATAATTGCACATTCAGATATTACAGTTGCAAGAGTGGCAACGTTCGCCACTGGCGCAGTCACATCATTGATAATCACATCTTGATTTTGTGTTATTGAATTTCCGTTTCCATCGTCGAATGTCCAGGTAATTGTAGTTGATGATGTTAATGGTAATGTGACATTATGCGTTCCAGACAATGTTCCAGCACAATTATCTGTTGCTGTTGGTGCGACCAATGACGTGATGGCGCATTCATCTGTTAAGTTTGCCAAAGATGCAAGATCTGCCACGGGTGCAGAAACGTCATTGATAATTACATCTTGAGTTTGTGTCAATATATTTCCATTTCCATCATCATACGTCCAAGTGATCATCGTAGAAGTAGTCAGTGGTAATGTTACGTTATGTGTTCCCGTCAACATTCCTGCGCAATTATCAGTCGCAGTTGGTGCTACCAATGAAGCAATGGAACACTCATCAGTCAGAGCTGAAAGTGTTGCATTTGTTGCAACTGGTAATGTATTGTCGTTGATTACTACATTTTGTGTTTGCGATGATTGATTCCCATTCCCATCTGTAAATGTCCATGTTACAACTGTTGTACCAGGAGTTGTGATAGGGAATATAGCGTTGTGCGTTCCGTTGATAACACCTGAACAGTTATCGTTGGCTGTTGGAGTAGTTAAATTGGCAACCGAACATTGATTGGTAATTGTTGGTAAAGAGGCCAAAGTTGGAACAGGTGCAGTATTATCATTGATTACAACATTTTGTGTTTGTGTCGCACTGTTTCCATTTCCGTCATTGTAGGTCCAAGTCACAACTGTTGTTCCAGATGTCGAAATTGGCAATGTTACATTATGCGTTCCTGTAAGTGTTCCTGCACAGTTATCTGTTGCTGTTGGAGCGGTTAGATTTGTCACCGAACATTGTGCGTTGATCGATGGCAATGAGGCAAGTGTAGGAACAGGCATCGTATTGTCGTTAATAACAACATTTTGCGTTTGTGTTGCAATATTTCCGTTTCCGTCATCATACGTCCAAGTAACAACAGTAGTTCCAGGTGCCGTTATTGGCAAAGTGGCGTTATGTGTTCCATTGATGATTCCCGCACAATTGTCTGCAGCTGTAGGGGTTGTTAAACTTGTCACACTGCATTGCGCATTGATAGAAGACAAAGAGGCTAGTGTAGGTACTGGAGCTAAATTGTCTGTTCCAACAGTAATTGTCACTGTTTGTGTTAATTCTCTGTAGCATGTTGGATCTCCAGTGAATTGACAACTCACGTTTCCTGTTACCCAATTGGCATTTGGAGTCATATTGATTAATGTTCCATTATTCGAAGTGGCATTGTCAACAGCTGTTGCTCCCGTTGCATCATCTAAGTTGTAGTAAGAAACCAATCCAGCTTCATTTCCAGCAAGGCAATTGTCTTTGTTGGCAAGAATTTGAGCTCCAGATCTTGCTGAGTTCCAATAGCGCACATCATCTAACTTTCCAAGGAAGGTAGAAAATCCCCAAGATGGATTATTTGTCATTGATTTTACATAACCCATGGTTAGTTCTGCACCAACTGACTTTGTTAAAGCCGATCCAGCTATCGTTGAAGTTGGCGTTTGTTCAATTCCGTTATAAAATGCACGAATGGTTGTTCCGTCATACGTAATTGCCAAATGAAACCAAGTATTTGCTGGTGGAACTGGAAATCCTCTTCCTGATGATGTAATTGCACCTTTGCCACGGTTGTGAACAACGAAAATTTGATTGGAAGAACCTTGAGCATAGATTTCAATGTCGCTTACAGCATTCGTTCCAGCAAAGAAGTAAGCGCGAGAATTGGATCCTGAATTTGGTGCATTTACCCAACCTTCAATGGTATACCCTGCCGCGTAATTAAAAGAACTTTCACATGGCATGGATACGAAGTCATTCGCGCCATCAAATGTTAAACCAATAGGAGGATTTGGTATTCCTACTGTTTCTGCATAGACATTATATGTTGTTGTACTTGAAATAGTTCCTGTGTTGAAGTTTACGGCAGATCCATTTCCTGTAATCGGTCCATCAATGATGGCGTTGTTGGCATCGTCACGCAAGTAGTACTTTATTCCATTGACAGATGCACCAGTGGATATTGTTGTTGAACCTGTTGTACATAAATTTGTTGTTCCAGCTGTCACTGTTTCATCTGTAATTGCAGGTAATACCGTAATTGTTGCGTTTGCAGTAGAAACGTTACCACTGTTGTCCGTTGCAGTTAAAACAACCGCGTTTGATCCAACATCAGAACAGTTAAACGATGTTTTACTGAGACTTAAAGTTGGTGCTCCACAACCAGAAGTTGAACCATTATTCACTGCGGAAGGAGAAACTACCAATGATCCAGTATTCGATAATTGAGCAGTTATATTTTGAGCAATTGCAGTAACAGAATTACTTTCACAACCACTTACGTAGTTAATGTTATCTAAAATCATTTTGTTGGTTCCACTTCCTGGTTCCACTAATTTAAAGGCAATGTATTGGTAATTTCCAAGATAAGACGACATATCTAGGTTAATTGTAATTCCAGTAGTATAAGGTGCATTGTATGTTCCCATCAACGTAAATGAATTGTAGTCTGTTGGTGAACTCATTACTCCAACTTGAATGGCTGTACCTACAAATGGTGGAAACCCTCGTTCTGCATAGAAAGACAATTGACCTCTACAATTTTGAACCATAGGTGTTACTAAATAGGCAACGGCATTTGTGTATTGGTTGTTGTCAGTTGTCATGTGCACTGCTTGACCTTGAGTGCCGACGCTTCCATAAAACTGTGTTGCATATACCGACCAGCATTGTGGAATTCCGGAAGCAAAGTTTTCAGATATGGTTGTTACTGGAGTTGCACATTGTGCAGAAACCAGTTGTGTACAAAATAATAATGCAAATGAGAGCCATAAGCTTTTTTTAATGCTTGTGACCCAAGAGATTGTCGTTTTCATAATCGTGTTAGTTTATTTTCTTACAAGATTATGGCTAAAACTATTGGGAATAAAAATTATTCAAGGAATGGACAATTCAATTCACGAATGGACAATTATTGTACCAATAGCGATTCAAATTCTACCTTTTTATACTTTGATAATTTCGCAGAAATGCCAGTTTGAAGTTGGATGCTTAGATCTGATTTTGAATAATGTTGAATAAAATCGACATTGATGATCCAAGATTTATGCACGCGAATGTAATTGGAACTCGTATCCAACATGCGCTCAAAATGTTTCAAATTTTTGCTCATCAAGTATTTATCTGTTGCAGTATATACGCAACTATAGGATTCTTGTGCTTCAATGGCAATGATGTCTTTCAATGCAACAACGTACTGATTGCCATTTTTTGGAATCAAAATACTTTGCAATGATGGACTGTTCAAAGCTTCTTTTAAATGTTGAATCTTCTCAGAATTCTTTTGCTTGTCAAATTTACACGAAACGCGAGAAACGGATTCTTTCAAACGATCAATCTCAATGGGTTTCATTAAATAGTCAATCGCAGAAACTTCAAACGCTTTAATCGCATATCGATCGTAAGCGGTAACAAAAATTATTTCAAAATTGATATCAGCGAAAAAGTTGACCAATTCATAGCCGCGGTAATTCGGCATTTCAATGTCCAAAAACACAAGATCAGGTTGGTGAAGATTGATTGCTATAACAGCATCTTCGACATTATTGCACTTTGCTACTAGATCTACAGCAGGACAAAAACGACGCAATAAATTCTCTAAGACATCGCGAGCGCTTTCTTCGTCATCAACTAATATGGCTTTTATTTTATTCACTTCGTAAACTTACTTCTTTTCTGAATCTCTTCATCTACCTTTTTAGGAATACTCGGTTTTTGTTGAGGAATGGTCAATATTTTAATTGAACAGGTATTCTCACAGTCACTTTTGTTCCCACCACTTCATTGTCGGATTGAATGTCTTCAATGGTGAATCCTAATTGTCCTTTGTAGTGGTTCATCAATATGGTAAAGCGCCGTTTGATGGCATTTACTGCAAAGGACTCATGTTTGTCGCCTTGACGGTTTTTAATTTCCTGTGCTTTTTCTCGTCCAATGCCATTGTCTCGTATTTCACAAATAAGCACTTCGTCTAACGTAAAATGTATGGTCAATAGTTTTTTACCAACTTTATGTAGCAATCCATGAACCAAAGCATTTTCAATGAATGGTTGAATGAGCATGGGTGGAATTTTGATGTCTTCAATACCGTTCGTTTCGATGGTGTAATCTAAGTTATCTTTGAAGCGTAATTTCTCTAGTGATAAATAAAGTTCAATGAGTTTTATTTCTTGTTCGAAGTCAATAACATCTTTATCCGAATAATTCAATGTTCGACGCACCAAATTGGAGAATTTTGTAATGAATGTATACGAGTTATCAATGTCGCCTTTCAAGACTAAATCTTGAATCGAATTCAACGAATTGAAAATGAAATGTGGGTTCATCTGTGATTGAATGGCTGTTAAGCGAGATGCATTTAATTCATTCAATTGTTGTGCTTTGCGCTTATGAATGTTTAACTGTCGAATATAAACCATGGAAACGATGACAATACAAAATAGCGTAATAAGCGTAATAAACCACCAACGCTGGTAATACGGAGCGGTGATTGTAAATGAATACACTATTGGTTGACTAAATACCCCATTGTTTTCTGCTTTTACGCTGAAACGATAGTTTCCTGGAGCAAGGGCATTGTAAATTACTTCGTTGTTTTCAAAATTATTGATGCTCCAATCATTGCTGTTGCCCTCAAGTTTGTAGTGATAACGAATATTATCACGATGGCGCAGCGTTGGAACATGAAACTCAAATTTAAAATTGCGCTGATTGGAATGGAAGACACCTTCATCATTCACCGTAGCAACGGACTGATTATTCACAGAAATTTTGCGAATTCTTAAAGTAGGGATGGAAACACGGGAACTAATATCTTTGATATTGAATCGTTGTATTCCACGTGCATGAGTAATCCATAATTCATCTTTAAAAATTTCAAAATCAATGACTTTGTTCGCTGTCAACCCGTTGCTTTTGTTGAGGTAACTAATGAGTTTACCTTCTAAGTTCAATACAACAAGTCCTATTTGTGTATTGGCATAAATGAAATTATCCGAAAAGATGAATTTGAAAATTGTTAGTGGCGTTTCATTGTGAGCAGTTTGTAGTTGTTTCACTACTTTTCCTTTTTCTACGATGAGAATTCCATATTGGGAGCTTGCTACATATGTCTTGTTTTTATAAGTTGCAAGATCATATGCATGGATTGGCTTTCCTTTGTGATTCATTAAAAAATAACCCCAATTTCCATGAGAATAGCGTAATCCAGATGACGTAGAAAGGTAAATTCCTTTAGAATTACTTTCTTGAATCAAACAATACGATCGTTCATTGACGTAATGTCTACTTTTTTTAAATTCTTTTTTCTCGGGATCGTAATTTAAAGCAACAAGTCCAACATTAAGCGCTAACAATAATTCATTTGGTTGTGTGCAAATAGCATCTTTCAGCGACCCAAGTTGGAGAGAATGTGCATTGTGATTTTTGGTATTATGCATCGTTCCGCCTTTGGTATCTTCCAGTAATAAATCGTGATTTTTCCAATAGAATAAACATTCTATATTTTTATTAGAAACGTGTGATATGGTTGATAATTTCCCATCGTACTTCAGAATTCCACCATCTCTTGTTCCAAAAAACAAATCATTGTCGGCACCTTTTATGATGCGAGTTATGTTGAAATCGGAAAATTCTGGTACAACATCTTGAATATTTATATCAGGAATGACAATAATTCCTTGATCAAACGTTGCCAATAAGATATTCCCCTCTTTGTCTTCATAAACAAATGAAACAAAGTAATCATTGAATATTTTTTCCGATGCATGGATACGATTTAGGGAATTATCCAACACCATAACGCCTGAGATATTATTTCCAACCCAAAGCGTATTTTGAACGGAATAATACCGAAGTAGTGCCGTTTCAACATCTAACCGTTTATTGGTTGATGTCGTTGTTAAATCCTTGGTTGAAATGGAGTAGATATCTTTGCTGGAATTAACGATGCCGTAGGTTGTTGTTCCAAGATTGATAAAATGAAATATATGATCAACTCCTGGTGTAGTTTTAAAGTTTTTAAATGAAATGAATTTTGAAGCTCCATCTTTGTAGGCCAAGATTTGTTTATTATTGGGTAAGTGTTGGATGATACTGCCATCTTTTGTCAAGAATGGAGGTCCGAGCATGTAATTGTTTGTTTTAATTGGCTCATGAATGAGTTCATGATTGGCATTTAGCACATAGACTTTTCTACTTGTTGAAATGTAAAGCTCATCTTTTTTATTGACGATTATGTGAAGGTCATTGCCCTTGTCAGGAATTTCAAAGATAAGGCTACATTTTCCATCTTCAATTTTAAACACTTGTTGACTAAGATTGATGCAGTAGATAATTCCTTTGCTGTCAATGGTAAAATTGAATACTGAATGTGCCCTCATCTCTTCGCACTCAATTTTCGTGAATTTATAGCCATCGTATTCGTACAAACCTTGGTCGGTGGCAAACCAATAATTGTAGTCGTGGTCTTGGATGATGTTGTAAATATCAATTCCTTCAAACTGCGCTTGACCAAACATAAAATATGATGGTTGCTGTGCATTCACATTGAATACAGTCAATAAGAGAATGAATAGGAGGTATTTACGCATGATCCAAATATAGGAGAAAGTTGGAAGAAATTATTGAAATAAATTTTGGTGCAACGATCAAGAAATAATCCTCATATTTCTTCTTTTCAGCAAAGAAAATGATTAAATTCGTTTCGCCATGCTAACTTAATTTTTTTAAGTTATGGAAATTCGTATTAATGAAACTTCAAAAGAACGCATTGTTATCATCGGTGGAGGTTTTGGAGGATTAAAAATGGCAGAAATGCTGTCCAAAGGAGATTATCAAGTTGTCTTAATCGACCGAAATAATTTTCATCAATTTCAACCTTTGTTTTATCAAGTTGCTACTTCGGGATTAGAGCCGAGTTCCATTATTTTTCCCTACCGTAAAATTTTTCAAAAGCAAAAACGCTTCCATTTTAGAATGGCTGAAGTGGAACAAGTGTTTCCTGAGTCGAATGAAATTCAAACTTCCATTGGAAAATTGAAATACGATCACTTAATCATCGCAACGGGAGCTGGTAACAACTTCTTCGGAAATAAAAACATTGAGCAGTTTTCTTATCCTATGAAGAGCATCAATGAATCTTTGAAGCTACGCAATTACATTTTGGAGCGTTTTGAAGAATCATTGTCTGTCACGGAATCTGAACGCGATGAATTATTGACTTTTGTCATTGCTGGAGCTGGACCAACAGGAGTGGAGTTGGCAGGGACATTGGCAGAAATGAAAAAGTTTGTATTGCCTAAAGATTATCCTGAATTGGATTTTGATCACATGAAAATTGTTCTGATCGAAGGAGCTGCACGCGTTCTCAATGCAATGAAAGAAGATTCATCGGTGAAAGCACATCATTATTTAAAAGAATTGGGTGTCGAAGTGCGATTATCAACATTGGTCAATGAATACGATGGTTCAATCATAGAGCTTAATAACGGTGAAAAGATAAGAAGTAAAACGTTGATTTGGGCTGCAGGTATTCAAGGGAATTTTTTGGAAGGTCTGCCAGCGGAATCAAAAGCAAGAGGGAATCGCATTTACACAGATCGATTCAATAAAGTAATTGGAACGGCTAATGTTTATGCAATAGGTGATGTTGCTTCCATTCAAGGAGACGAAGTGTATCCAAACGGACATCCACAATTGGCACAAGCAGCGATTCAGCAAGGAAAAAACGTGGCGACAAATTTAATCAATCGTCAGAAAAACAAACCGCAAAAGGAGTTTTCGTATAAAAACTTGGGTTCCATGGCAACTGTTGGAAGAAACAAGGCTGTTGTTGAACTACCAAAACGCAACTTCAGTGGATTTTTCGCTTGGGTTGTTTGGATGGTCGTTCATTTACGTTCCATTCTTGGAATCAAGAACAAATGGATTGTTTTCATGAACTGGGTTTGGAATTATTTCACTTATAATTTATCCTTGAGGTTGATCATAAAACGGAAAGACGACGTTTAAGAAAGTGAAAAGGAATTTAAAAATTCAAAACTTAATGTCCTAAACAAAGCGTTAGTGCCTAAATGGCCTCATTACCATGCTTGTCTCAAAACCTTAACTTGTTAATGGTGAAAACCACCATTAAGAAAATTATTTCGGACAAGATAAATATCGCAGATTTTTATTCGCCGTGTCTAAACCGCTTCTTTTTTTATTCAGGTTATGCCATAAATGAACAACAAAAAAAACGCGATCTCCGAAGAAACCGCGCTGATTGTATTCAAATTGAAAAATACCGTTCTGAATCCGTCTTCGTTTGGTTCAGTTTTGTACAAGTATTCCACAATGATCATTTTTCCATCTTCAAATTCTATGTTGATTTCTTCGTTATGTTTCAAACCGTAGAAAAATGCTTTTGTTGGAATGTAGAAAACATCTCCATATTCTAAGTGATGCTTGTAATAATCTTCAAACACTTTCGTGTAGAACTAGTACGGTAAGAAATCTAAAAAATGATATTGCTGATCGAATTTTGCTTGAAAAGTAGAAGTTTATCCTAGTTGATTATTTCAACTAGAGCTTCAATTTTTACCGTTTTTGTACTTCTTTGAACAGATGAAATAGAAATAAATCTTCATTTTCGATGAACGCATCTTAAAGTTTTGAGTATTGCTATTAAGAAAGTCAAACACGAAGTTGGTGCACCACTTCTAAAATTAAAGGAAATGATGAAAAAAATTATTGGAATAATTGCCTTGAGCTTAGCAGGAAGTCTTTATGCTCAGCAAAAAGAAACGGTGCACAGTATAATTGTAGTGCGACATGAACTAGGATGGTATGAAACGCAAATGAACTTATGGGAAAAGGAAGTCAAAGCTCATCCAAAAGATGTAGATGCATGGTTGAATTATTATACTGCCACACGTATGATTCGATTGCTTTCTGAACCTGGAAGTGAAAACCACAAAAAGTACTTGGAGAAATGTGAGGTCATTGCCAAAAATGCTTACTCCAATATTCCTGAAACCTTTGAAGGGAATTATATCATGTCTTGGAATTTAATTGGTTCAAATGGTTCAAATGAGGCTCGACTAAATTATCTTCTAAAAGCACATACAATTAATCCGGATGACGCACGAATTTATGATGCTCTTTTAAGTTTGTATGAAATAAATGGTAACCAGGAAAAAGTAGAAGAATTTGGAAAGAAATTGTATGATGCAAATTCATATCCTCCGGGGCTGTTGTACTGGGCTTACAATATTCTTGCAAGCGTTGAAAAGAACGCAATTATTTTTTCAAATGGTGATAACAATACGTTCCCCTTATGGGTTGTTCAGTATGGGTTGAATTTTCGAAAGGATGTAACGGTTTTGAACACTTATTTATTAAAAGAACCAGATTATTGTCAACGAAAGTGCGCTAAACTTGGATTAGCTTCGTTTAAATATGACATTATTCTTGACAATTCAGAAGAAATGTACTTTCATTTCTTGAATAACGATCAAGGAATTCCAGTGTATTCAACCAATGCATTATCTGAATGGAGTGAAATAAATAACATTTCAAACAACTTGTATGACACAGGTTTGGCATATAAATACTGCAAACAGAATTTTGATAACCTAAGTGTTATTCGTCGTAATTATGAAAAAGTATTTGTTTTGGATTATTTAAAAGTAAAGGTATCAACCCATGTTGCAGATGAGCGAGCGACCTATTTTGATAGCTTTTATTTAGGTTCAATGATTAAATTGTATAATCATTATAAGCTGACAGAAGAGACGGATAAAATGAATGAAATTTATTCGTTGCTTATGCTCATTGCGGAAAGGAATGGTCGATTGGATGAAATTAAGAGCTATTTATAGGAGGAGAAAGGTAGATGTCAATTTTCCGTAAAGAAATACAATCCTTAAAGGATGAGGAACTTGTGAAGCAATTGTCTACAAGAAGAAGCAATGAAGCATTGACTGAGTTGCACGCCAGGTACAGTAAAAAAGTACTTGGCTTCTTCATCTATATGTTAAAAGAAGATAAGGATAAAGCACACGACTTTGTTCAGGAGTTGTTCATGAGAATCTTGGAAAAGCATCATCAGTTCAATCCAGAACGAAAATTTAGTCCATGGATGTTTGCGATTGCGAGTAATTTATGCAAAACAGAATTTCGAAAACCAATCAATCAACGGATTTCCGATGACGTCAACGAACTAGACGAACATGCGGAGTGGAGCGAGAATAATTTTGATAAAATTGAATTTAGAAAAGCCTTGAAACAAGCTATTTCAAGTTTAGAAGCGCATCACCGCGAAACGTTTATTTTACGCTATATGGAGGAGTTGAGTATAAAAGAAATAGCAGTTATTACAGATGTTTCAGATGGCACTGTCAAATCACGATTGTTCTACGCCACGAAGATAATAACAGAACGATTAAAAGAATTTAACCCTTCAAATGAAGGTTCACTTTTTAAAATGAATTAAAATGGACAAATTTATCAATGAACAAGAGCAACAGATATTGGAACTTGTCGAAACAAAAACATTCAGCGAATTAAGTGATGAGGAGCGTATTTTGGTTTTAAAACACTTGACGCAAAAGGAGTTTGATTTGCAGCATCGATTAATACACGAGACGAAAAGTTTAACAGAAGAATTGCATCCCAAGCCATTGGTTCTCAATGAAAAAAAATCTGGATTAGTAATTCCTTTGTATCAAGCAATCATTGGCGTTGCAGCTTCCCTTATTATTTCATTTCTTCTTTTTCAAGCGAAGCAATCGCCGATATCTGAGAGTAAAAACGTGGAATTGGCAATTGCTGATACAGTTTACATTGAAAAACAGGTTCTCGATACAGTAATAAAATATGAATATGTTGATCGAATTGTTTTTGTTGACGCTGAAAATAAAGTTTCAGAAAATGCTCCCAAAACACCCAATCAACAAGGAATAACAATTGCTCAACCATTTGTAGCGCCATTGGATGAACTCAAACTTCAAAATAAGGGTTTGACATTGGTGAATGATGAAACCTATTCTTTGGTCAGTGAAATGAATGTTGAGAGTGGTTCATATTTATTAGAGAAGTAAAGGGTGTAGGAAATTCATGTGTAGAGTAATTCGGAATCCTCAATCCAGCACGAACAGCGGCATTTGCATTTCAATCGTATCTTTTTTCGATTTTATTTGAAAATGACTGTAACTGGTTCCCCCAATATTGTTTTGAGAAAATCCATTTGAAAGTCCTAAAAGGAAGATTATTATTAATAATTTTTGAATCATTTTTTCAATTACTGTTAGCGATAAGGCTAAAATACGTAAAATCGGTTAGGTTGGCTGGTTTATGTATTTTAGGGAATGTTACCAGCATTTTAATTTTAGAGATCTTTCAGTAATGTATTTTTCCATTTCTTCTGGTTTTAGTTTTTGAAAGCTAAATTGTTTTTGAGAATAATCATATAGCTCATATAGGACGACTTCTTTGTTCTCATTCCCTTCATATACAATAGGATATATCGTTATCCAACTTTTATCATTTTTAAAGAAAGAAATTGAAAAGGCGTCAGCAACTTCAAGTTTAGCCAATCCACCATTATAAATTGACATTTCAGTTCGAGACCAGAAATTAATTTCTTGAATTTTGACATTTGCACTGTCCTCTTTAAAAAAAAGCAATTTGTATTCTTTACGAACATGTTTTTTTGAACCACGAAGTCGATCCAACCAAACTAAAGGTTTACTTGAAAATTCGAATTCTTTATTACCGTTCGAATAAAAAGTTGATTCAATTCCTTTTTTACACTGATATCTGACCGTGTCGTTTACTATAAAATATTGTTCATGCTTTCTTCGAGGAGTTGTGGTTTTGATTGTACCAGTTTCATAATAGTGGAAAGAATATTTTTTTGAATATTCAATTTGAGTTCTCACATCACCAAATTCGTTGTATTCGAATAGCTCATATCGCTTTCTTTTTTTTAAGTCGTATTTGAATCTTTTTTCGATTTTTCCGTTCGGGAAATAGT
>Ga0208794_1000865_pt1 | contig 16125 bp, 17 predicted proteins | sample 32_taG_FD_184106 | JGI IMG/M metagenome (GOLD analysis project Ga0208794, IMG submission 184106) | Marine viral communities from the Gulf of Mexico - 32_GoM_OMZ_CsCl metaG (SPAdes) (version 2) | ecosystem: Environmental > Aquatic > Marine > Oceanic | place: Atlantic Ocean: Gulf of Mexico... | reverse complement strand
GGCGGCCGCGCAGTCACGTCCGATCCGTCTGCCGGACGACAGGCTGGCTCTCTTCGATGATGTCGAAGCCTTTGACCCCCATGGCGGGCCGTGGGGCAGGGGATATTTGAAAGCCCGCGCGCATGTGCCGGTCGATGCCTGGTTCTATGAGGGTCATTTCCACAATGACCCCTGCATGCCGGGGACGCTGATGGCTGAGGCCGCCGTACAGACACTGGAGTTCTATGCAGCGGCCGCGGGCCTGCTGACCGAACGTGACGGGTATGTCTTCGAACCGATGCCGGGCCATATGGCGCAATTCGTCTGCCGGGGGCAGGTCATTCCGGATACGGACCACGAGGTGACCTATGAGGTCTTCATCGATGAGATCATCGATGGAGAAACCCCGGAAATTTACGCGTCCCTTCTTGCAAGCAGTGACGGCAAGAAGGTGTTCTATTGCCCGCGCTTCGGCCTGCGCCTGCGCCGTGATTGGCCAGCACCACGCGTCGCCGAAGCACCAATCCGAACCGGGCCGATGGGGGAGAGTCGGGGTGACCATGATGCGCTGCTAGATTGCGCCAATGGTGCGCCATCGGCGGCCTTTGGCGAAATGTATGATCGGTTCGATTCCGAAGGCATCGTACCCAGACTGCCGCAAGAGCCATATCACATGATGACGCGGGTCATCGACGTGTCCACACGGCCGGGCGTGCAGGAAGTTGGCGCAAAAGTTCGCGCCGAATACGACATTCCTACGGATGCCTGGTATTTCGAGGACAACAGGAATGGGGCCATGCCCTTCGCCGTCCTGTCGGAGATCGCGCTGCAGCCGTGTGGGTGGCTCGCCAGCCATTGCGGTTTTGCCTTGTCCGGTAATCTGAAATTCCGAAATCTCGAAGGCGATGGAGTCCTGCATCGCGAGCTCAGCCCAGACGATGGGACTATGGTCGTTGAGAGCGAGTTGACGGCCTTCTCACGTGTCGGACCGATGACCATTGTGACCTTCAGCGTTGTGGTCACGCTAGCCTCAGGCGAACCTGTCCTGGACCTGACGACCCAGTTCGGATTCTTTCCAGCTGCCGCGCTGGTGCGCCAGGCCGGCCTGTCGGCCAAGCCGCATTTCTCTGCTGCGTTCGACCTGCCGGGCGAAAAAGTGAAGACGCGCATGATTGAAAAGCGCCTTGCAGGCGGCAAGATGCGCATGCTGGAGGCGGTCGACTATTTCAACCCGACCGGCGGAGAGGCCGGGCTTGGTCTGATCCGGGGCCGCCAAGCAGTTGATCCGAATGCGTGGTACTTCAAGGCGCACTTCTATCAGGATCCGGTCCAGCCGGGGTCGCTCGGCCTTGATGCGCTCGCACAGTTGCTGGCGCGCGCCATTCTGCTCAAGGGACTGGATGAGGGCATGAGCGACCCGCACTTTGAAACCATTGCGACCGGCGCACCGTTCAAATGGAGCTATCGCGGACAGGTGACACCCGACAAGAAAGAAGTCGTTACCGTAATGGAGATTGTTTCCATAGAGAAACGCGACAAGGGCTGGTTGGTCACTGCACGAGGAAGCCTGTGGCGGGATGGCCTGCGTGTTTACGAAGTCGGTCCCTACAGCCTTGCGCTGGTGGACAAAGGCTAGGCGCACTCGCCCGCGACGCAAGTGACAATGTCTCCGTGCAGGAAGCACGAAATGTCGAATATTCGATCCGTATGCGATACTTGTCCCTGGGAAGTCTCACCAAGGATGAGGCTTGCGGATAGGTTGATCGTCGGTGCCCCCATGCGGAATCCCTGACCGGCGGCTTTCATGATGGCCTCCTTGATCGTCCACAGCCTGTAGAATGGGAGGAGATCGTCGTCAGCGATACCGCTGAATATCTTTCGCTCCGAAGCCGAACACATCATCGGTAGCATCTGTCGCCAATCGATGTCGCGAACCTTTTCGATATCAATTCCGACCGCTTTGTCATGAGAGGTGGCGAAGGCAGACCAGCCCCCGGTGCGAGAAATCGACAGATACAGTTCCCGCATATTTCGCAGGGAAGGCGCCCCGAGCGTATCATGTTCGAGAACTATATCCGCCTTCGCTTGGCCGAGATGATTTGAAAGGCCGGTTCGCACAGCTGCGAATGAGCGTTCCAGATCAAGACGTATGTCTGGATCGAACAACTTTCCAAGGCGCGCGTACTCGGTATTTGTGAGGACCGATGACTGCGTCTGTACCTCCGAATGATCCAGAATATACGCCGAGATGCTCGGCTGCTCCGGCGTGCGGGTCTGAGATGAGGGAATGTCGAGTTGGATCATATCAGTCAGGCTGCAAGTGATATACCGGATCAGCGCGGGAAATGATCCAATTACAGCCAAGAATATACACACACCGCTTGTTTCCGCTAGAAGTCGGAACGAGCCCGTATATGCACTTCCGGACCTGACATTGACTATGCCATCCAGCCTTTCCTACAAGTTTTCGATCGCGCCCATGATGGACTGGACGGACCGGCACTGCCGCATGTTCCATCGGAGCCTGTCGAAACATGCGCTGCTCTGGTCTGAAATGGTGACGGCTGATGCCGTCATCCATGGAGACCGCGGCCGCTTGATTGGCTTCTCCGAAGCTGAGCATCCCGTCGTCCTGCAACTGGGTGGCAACGAGCCGGCAAAGCTCGCCGAAGCGGCCGCCATTGCCGAGCAGTTCGGCTATGACGAGGTAAATATCAATTGCGGCTGCCCGTCCGACCGAGTTCAATCAGGCGCGTTCGGAGCTTGCCTGATGGCGCGGCCGGACGAAGTAGCCGCGTGCGTTGACGCCATGAAAGCCCGCGTGTCCATCCCGGTCACGGTAAAGTGCCGCATCGCCATTGATGATTTGCCAGCGGAAGAAACTCTGTTTGATTTTGTCGAGAAAGTCAGCGCAGCAGGTTGCGAGGTTTTCACCGTTCACGCGCGCAAGGCTTGGCTTAAAGGCCTGAGCCCGAAGGAGAACCGCGATATTCCGCCGCTTGATTATGACCTTGTGGCGCGCCTGAAGGCCGTGCGGCCTGACCTGACCATTATCCTGAATGGCGGCATCACCACAATCGAGGCTTGCCGCGACCACCTCGATACTTTTGATGGCGTCATGCTGGGGCGTGCCGCTTATCAATCCCCAGCCCTGCTGGGCGCGGTGGATTCCGCATTGTTCGGGGTCGGCGAGCCTGTCTCACCAGAGGTAGCCCTCGACGCGTACCGGCCTTATATGGCAGCGCGTCTGGAAGAGGGCGTCGGGTTGCATGCGATGACCCGTCATATGCTGGGCCTGTTCAACGGACAGCCCGGCGCGCGCCGCTGGCGGCGAACACTCTCTGAGAAAGCCGTGCGTAAGGGCGCCGGTCTGGAAGTGTTGGATGAAGCGCTTAGCGCGGTCATGCTCGACGCCTGATACAAAGCAGGTTCAACTTTTCGGAATTTCGTTCTTTATTTGTTCGCAATATTCTGTTAACCATTTGCCCCATGCTGACAGGGGTTGGAGATGGTTTGCAGGGTTACGACGTTTGCATTTGAGGGCGTAGACGCCCAGCCCGTGGACGTGCAGGTCCAGATGACCGGCGGCCAGCCAGCGTTTCATATTGTCGGCTTGCCGGACAAGGCGGTTGGCGAGAGCCGTGAACGTGTCCGGGCCGCTTTTGCCTCCCTTGGGCTCGCACTCCCGCCGAAACGGGTCATCGTGAACCTCGCCCCCGCTGATCTTCCCAAGGAAGGCAGCCATTATGATCTCGCCATCGCGCTTGCCCTGCTCGCCATGATGGGCGTGATCCCACCAGACCAGTTGGAGGCCTACGCGGCCATTGGAGAACTTTCGCTTGATGGCGCGCTGGGCGAAACGCTCGGGGTCCTGCCAGCCGCCATGGCCGCTGAAGGGATGGATTTACAACTCATCTGCCCACAGATTTGCGGCGCTGAAGCGGCCTGGGCAGGCGGCAGTGTTATTGGCGCAACAGGCCTGATTGCCCTGATCAATCACTTTACTGGCCGCGCTGTTATCAGCCCTCCGCAGCCGGGCGAGCTGGCAACCCCGCCCGCCGGGCCGGATCTGCGCGATGTGAAAGGTCAGGAAGGTGCCAAGCGCGCACTCGAAATTGCAGCCGCCGGGGGGCACAATCTCCTTTTTTGCGGCCCGCCTGGGTCGGGGAAGTCCATGCTGGCCCAAAGATTGGCTGGCATATTGCCGCCATTATCTGCGCGGGAATTGCTGGAAGTTTCGCAAATTCAGTCGATTGCGGGCCTGTTGGAGCGCGGACGCCTCTCGCGGAGACGACCCTTTCGCGCGCCCCACCATTCGGCCTCCATGGCTGCTTTGGTCGGGGGCGGAATCAAGGCCAAGCCCGGTGAAGTCTCGCTCGCGCATCATGGCGTGCTTTTTCTTGATGAATTGCCGGAATTCCCCGGTATTATGGCGCAAACTCACCACTTATGATGGGTTGTATCATCATTTAAGATGATGTATCTCGTGGTCCATTATGACAAATGAGATCAACTACGACCGTCCCAACACCGTGTCCGGCCTTGTCAGCAAACATGCTGAGCTTTCCGCCCTGCGTGAAAAGTACAAAGCCGAGATCAAGAAATTGACGGTGGACATAGACCACCTGGACGCGGCTATCCGCCTGTTCGATCCGAACGCGGACACCTATGCGATAAAGGAATACGTCACCAAGCACCGTGCCGAGAAAGGCAGCGTGAAGCGCTTTGTCTTGAATACGCTGCGGGAGGCCAAGGAGCCGCTGACGTCCCGCCAGATCACAGAGCTATGGGCGGCAGATCGCGGCCTGAGCGCTGATGAGGCAACGCTGAACACGCTGCGCAAGCGGATTGGGGCCTGTATCAAGTCCTGCAAGGAGCAGGGGCTGATAGAGGATATGGGCTGGACCAAGAACCACGATGCCAACGGGCCTTATAAGCTGTGGCGAATTTCTCAAGACTAATCGATTTCAGGCTCATTCATACTGCCACCGATAAGACTCAAAACGTAGTTTTCAGTCTGCTTAGGATGGATGTCCTCTAACTTCATTCTAAAGTCGTTCCAATCCTTGCTTAGCTTCATGATCGTCACCACGCTTGCAATATGCTCGCGTAATTTCGGGTGCCCTAAATCGGGCGTCAGGTGACGATGCATGTGGTGCTTCAAGCGACCGCTTGGCGTCTTGGGCGTCTCGCGTTTCAGAGTTTCCTTTAGCTCGGGTGCGATACGATCATAAACAATGTCGTTGGTCAGGTGTCCGAAGTACGATGGACGGTTGGTTCTGTCGCCGGGGTCCAATTCACGCAGTCGGAATAGCTGTTCATAAAATGCGTCCGGAAATGTCTTGACCCACTGTTGAAGTTCTTTCGCGACATACTGCTCAAGCAGCCTAGAGAGCGCGTCATGCGAGCGCATAGTCTGATAGCCCGTCGCTTCATCAATCAGACCGATCACACCAAGCTTGGCGAATGAGCGCTGCAGGGTTCGGCACGCATCAGCAATGTGCTGTTGGTTTTGCCTGAGCGCGCCAAAACGCTCAGCATCGAGGTAAACGCTGCAAACGTCGGTCAAAAGGTCGGCGTTGTATCCAATAATTTCACGCCCATTCCAGTTGAAAACTACCGGTTTGGAATTACTAGCTATCTCCTTGGTTACAAAGGGCTTTAGGTTGGTTGCGGACAGAAAAACAGGGATTTGTAATTCCTGGTCGTATTTGCGTCCGCCCTTGACCTTTCCTTCACGGCCAATGGCTCGAACAAAGGCTGCTCGCGCAAGCACTCGCGTCTCATCCGCCAGAACAAATGCCGGAACCTCGACACCCGCTAGGTGCACGACGCCGCCTGCGATCACGGTCTCTGCCTTTGTTGACCAGCGCGCAGCCGCAGCCTTCTTGGCGATGTCGCTTCGCTCGGCAGAGCTTAGGCTATCAGCCCGTGCCTTACCTGCCGCGACCTTCTTTACATCTTTCATGTCGAGCCTCCGTCCTCAGAGCAAACTTGCCCATCTTGTACATGCATACTGCAAGCAAATGCAAGCATTCGATTTTTGCTTGCAATTCGCTTGGCTCATGGATAGCGTTTCTTCTGGGCGAATCGCCCAGAAAGGAGGAGTTATGAAAATACGGGTGATCCCGACTGCTAAGTGGTTCGCTATGCAGGAGGGCTAAATGAGAGGCGTCGCCACTCCGGCCAGAGCAGCGACGCCAATGTGAGCCAGAAGTGCTTCAAGCTGCGGCGGTGTATATAGCACCGCCGCAGTGTTTTTTGAAGCTAAGCTTTTTTCTGCCAGTACCCGCACCATGCATCCGACTTCGGCGCTATAGCTGCAGCACTCACTATCATTGCGAATTGGTTGCCGTTGGAGACGCGGCGAGCGTCCTCACGCCAAGCCATCTCACCGGCATAAGCGGCGAGGTACTTGCCTGCGATGTGGTGATGAATACCGATCTCGGCGCGGCGAACGCGGCTGAAGAAGCTTTCAGCCTGATTGGTGCAAGCGCCGTCCTGCGAGTAGGCCTTCTGGTGATTGATCCGCTTTATAGGGAAGTGAGCAGCCAACTTGTCCCAGTGCGATGCCTCATCAGCGTGGACAGTCGCGCCAGCGGAAACGTTTGCTTTGGTGGCCGCAACGCCTTCTGCCTCAGAAGCGCCTACGTGCGTCAGGGTGCGACCGCCACGCTCACGCATGACAACAATGACCTGCCGCTTGCCGGACTGGTGGATCTTCTTGCGGCGGTCTTTGCGATCTTCGCGGCGATTGGCAGGCTTCACATAGCCGCCAAAGTAAGCGCCATCGACCTCAACGTCTCCGCTGAGCGCTCCGGCGTCACGGGCAATCCCTATCGCTTCGCGGCACTTGTGCAGCAGCACGAAGGCTGTCTTGTAATCAATATCCAGATCGCGGGACAGTTGGAGGGCGGAGTACCCTTTTGCGCCATTGGTGAAGATGGCGATAGCACCGAGAATGTCGCGGACGCTCAGCTTGCGGCTGTGAAAGATGGTGCCGCTAGTCAGGCTGAACTGCTTTGAACAGCCTTTGCACTTCCAGACGGGGCGGCTCTTGAGGTTGTAGTGCTCAAGGCAGCCGCACTCAGGGCAAACCGGCTCACCGTCCGTGTCCGCCCAGCGGATCATGCGGAAGGCTTTCTCCGAGTCCTGGTCTGACATGCGGAGAACCTTTGTCAGGGAAAGCGTTTTGGCGGCTGGCGAAAGGAGAAAATGCTGAGACATATCATATCCGATGAGGTTACACATCGTATATGCGGCATTGAAGCATCGCTGTCAATGGTGTATATCATCGAATATGATGTATTTATGAGGTGATATGATGGCCAAGACCGATCCAGTCAATCAGAAGTATGAGATCCGCGCCAAGAACCTGCTGAAAGCCGAGCTGAAGCGCCGGGGAATAACCTACGCTGAACTGGCAGAAAAGTTGACCGCGTTAGGCATCTCAGACAATGAGCGGAACCTGACAAATAAGATAAGCCGTGGAAGTTTCACCACGGCATTCTTTCTTATGTGCATGGACGCTATAGGGGCCGGAACGCTTCAGCTTGCCGACTAGTCTGCTTCACAGACATGCCAGATGGCGACTTCGCGATCGCGGATTTCAAATAGAAATCGGAGTGAAGGGTATCGTCCCGTCCTTGCGGTAACGGTCAGGCGAATATCTCTATCCGGAAATGCTGCGCAAGATTCACCTTCGGCAGCCGGGCTGCGCTCAAGGGACCATTCCAATTGATCGAGGACTTCGTGCGCGAAGGCGAATTGCTCTTGAATCCCTCGAAACCATGCGGCCTCAAAATACTCCGAGTAAACAATTCTGTATGGATTACGAGGGCCAGGCCTGATTCGCATAAGTTAAGGCGGTCTCCTTCGCCCATTGGCGATCAGAGTCTTTAACCTCAACTGGAGCTAATTTCAAAGCAGTTGTGTACGGAATCACTTCGCCTAGTTCCGCAGCATCCCATGCAGCATTGTGGCTGATCTCGCTAATTTCTTTTGCGCTCTTACCTCGGACAAAGTCCGCAACATCCTTGAGAAGAGTCACTTCCGATTCAGAAAGTCGTGCCATATGAGGCATTCCGTGTGGGACATAGCTTTTTTTCATGAAGCCGTGATAGTCGGTCTCCTCAATACTCAACACGCCCTCATCCACCATCTCAGAAACGGCCGCTGTCAAATAGCGAGCGGTAGGACCAAACTTTTGTTTCAAATATTCCACACCTGTTAGTGGCCTTCCTTCATCAAGGAAGGTCAGCATGTCTGCGAAATATAGAATTTTATGGAGCTTAACATTCCCAAGTTCCTCAGCAGGACAATGGGAGGCAATTACCCATATAGCTTCTTTGAACTTTTCTCTGTCAAATTGGTGCTGTTGGTTCATCCCGAATCACTCTGAAGTTAATTTTGGTTCTTAACACGGGAAAGGGCGTTGACAAAGCGGCAAAGTTGAGTCCGCGAACACCGAATCGTTACTGAGTCGTTAGGAACATGTAGGGCTGATTCTCAATGGGCTGGAACTCCGAACCCGACTACACCCCGCCCAACCCGCCCTGGTGGTTCTGGACGTTGCTTGCAGGGATTCTCTTTTCGCCGCTGATCCTGTATCTTCTGTTTGGATGACAGAAGAACCCAAACCTCCGAAGCCCAAACCGGACCCGTGGGAAATTCCCTATGAAGAATGGAATGAGGCCGACCACGAATCATCGCAGTTGGTCCTCAACGCCATGGATGCGGAATCAAAAAACGACAGATAGGGTGATTAACATCATCACATATGGTGAGTCTGCTCCATAATGCCGGAATTCCCCGCAACGGTGCTCGACAGTTTGCGACAGCCGCTTGAGGCGGGCGAAGCCGTGGTGGCGCGGGCCAACCGGCATGTGCGGTATCCGGCGCGGTTTCAGCTGATCGCTGCCATGAATCCATGCCGGTGTGGGGGAGGGCCCGGCGCAGCCGCCTGTCGGCGGGGTCCCCGCTGTGCACAGCAATATCAGGCCCGCTTGTCCGGTCCGTTCCTGGACCGGATCGATCTCTACTACGACACGCCACCAGTTACCGCCGTTGATCTTGCGCTGCCGCCGCCCTCGGAAGGCTCTGAAGAAGTTCGCGTGCGCGTCGCCCGGGCGCGTGACATCCAGACAGAGCGGCTGGGGCATATGGCAAGTGACACGATCCGATCGGTTAACGCCGACACGCCTCTTTCCGAACTGGAAAAGTCGGCAGCGCCTGATGAGGCTGGTGCCGCTTTGCTGGCGGATGCCGCTTCGCGGCTGCAACTGACCGCGCGGGGCTACAGCCGGGTGCTCAAAGTGGCACGCACCATTGCAGATCTTGAGGGTTGTGACGGCGTGCGGCGGCTTCATGTCGCTGAGGCACTATCCTATCGGCATCGTCCGCCGGGCATGCCCGAGCCAGCCGTATCTGCGGCGCGCGGCGCTGCAGCCGGGAGCATGGTCGGTTAAATGAATGCTAAAGGCTTTGCGATAAGTCTGCTGCCCGATGACAGACTCACAAAAGCCTCCCGCAAATCCCGCCAAGCCGGAAGACACCTTCCTGGCAACGGCGAGTCATGAAATTCGCACGCCCCTGAACGGTATTCTCGGCACAGTTTCCCTGTTGCTTGAGACCGAACTGGCCCCAGCGCAGCGCGAATATGCCGAGGCGATCAAGATGAGCGGCGGGCGCCTGCTCGATTTGCTTAATAATGTGCTGGATTATGCCCGGCTCGATGCGTCTGCAGTGGAACTGGAAGTCGAAAATTTTTGCCCGGTGCGGCTGGGCCGTGAAGTGATCGAACTGCTCAGCCCGCGTGCGCATGCGGCAGGGCTCGACCTTGCTGTTCGCGCGCAGCCTTTGCCGATGCCGACCTATTCCGGCGATGCAGGTCGTATACGACAGATCTTGTTTAACCTGGTGGGCAACGCCCTCAAGTTCACGCGCCAGGGTTCGGTCCTGCTGGATATCGCGGCTCGAACGGATGGGCTCGAATTCCGTGTCATCGACACCGGCCCCGGCATAGCTGAAGCGGATCGCGTGCAATTGTTCAGCGCGTTCAAACAATCGGCCACGCAGGATGCTTTCAATGATGGCGGAGTCGGGCTTGGCCTTGCCATCGTCAAGCGGCTGACGGAGCTGCTGGGTGGACGGGTAGACATTGATGGTGCTCCCGGCCTGGGCACCGCCTTCAAGATATTCCTGCCCCTGGCACGTGCAGACATGCCGTCCACGCATGACCTGCCGCAACTCGATATGACCGTTGGCCTCGTCGGTCTCCCGGCCGCCACCACGCTTGCAGCCGCGTCTGCGCTTTCCGGGTCCGAGGCCAGGCCTTTTCTGATCGACCCAGTCGCGGGGCGTGTGCCCGGTCACGTCGATATATTGTTGATTGGCGCTGATTTACGCGAAAAGCTCGTCAGAGAATTTGCCTGCCAGCGTCCAACCCTGGTGGTCCTGCGTCCCGAAGACCGTGGCGCGATCGAGCGGTTTCGGAGTCTGGGCTGCACAGGCTGGCTGGTAAGACCGCTGCGCGCATCCTCGATTGCAGAACGTGTCTATGTCGTCCAATCAGGTGAGCAGGCAATAGACGAGCCGGAGCAGAAGACAGGGGCAGGGCATGTGCTGATTGCCGATGACAATCCGGTAAATGCACTGATCGCACGACGCGCCTTGGAATCGACCGGTTTTACCGTCACTGTAGCCTCCACCGGAAGCGAAGCTGTGGAGACTGCAACGCAAATGAACATCGCCCTCATCCTGATGGATTTGCGCATGCCAGTCATGGATGGCTTTGAAGCCATGCGCCGCATTCGCGACAACGGGTCGGACGTTCCGATGCTGGCTGTCTCTGCGGAAATGAATCCGAACATCGAGCGACAGGCGCGCGCGGCTGGCGCAAACGGCGTGGCTGCCAAGCCTCTGGATGCCGAGGCACTCCGTCGCCTTGCGCTGCACTGGACGAGCGCGCCGGTCCGGCACGAAGGCGCTGCATGAGCGACACCTCAGTGCCAACGCCTCCTGAAGTTCGCGAGCCATCGCGCGCTGTCCGCGCGCTGAAGGCCCTGAAGGATCGCCGCATGGCGGCTATGCTCATCCTGTCATTTGCTGCCAGCATACCATATGGCGCGGTGGTTGGTGTCTTGTCGGCCTGGCTCACTCAGGAAGGCGTCGACACAAACACGATCGGTGTGCTCGCGCTGGTCTCTCTGGGTTACTCGTTCAAATATCTCTGGGCGCCCATGTTTGGCCGCGCTCGAAACGTACCATTTCTGCGCATCGGGGGACGCCGATCCTGGCTGATCGTGTGCCAATCCGTGATCGCTTTGCTGCTGATCATCCTGGCCTTTAGCAATCCACCGGAAAATATTGGCCTCGTGGCGCTGATCTGTTTCGTGATCACGCTCATTGGACCGACCCATGATCTGATCCTTGATGCCTGGCGGATCGAAGTGGCGCGCTCTGAAGAGGACAAGGACCTCATGTCCGCCCTCTACCAGTTCGGCTACAAGTCCGGCGGTTTCATCTCCGGCTTTCTCGCCTTGCTGGTGGCCGCACGTGTCGGATGGACTGTATCCTATGTGATGATGTCGGTGTTCATTGCGTTGACCGTGCTGGGCAGTTTGCTCGCGCCGGAACCGGAATCTTCTTCCCGCCCTGATACGAGCCGTATGAGTTTCCTGCCGTCGCTGCGCAGAAAAGTTACTCTTCCGGCCGTGATCGTCGTCGCACTCAGCTGGCTCATCGGCTTCACGATGATCGGCACTTTCGTCGTGCGCAAACTGGCCTTGGGCGCAGACATATCCTCGCGGGTGTTCGTTTCCGAACAGGGGCCCGTCATTGTCTTGCTGACCGTGGTCCTGCCAGCCGTCGTTGCCGCCTTGCTGGTGTTCACACAAAAGGCTGTTGCAACAGAGGCGCCCTTGCTGGTGGTGGGACAGAGTCGCGGCGACAAGCTGTTGGCCACCCTGTTTCGGGCGATCTTCGACCCATTGATGGAGCTCATTTCCCGGCTCGGTTGGTGGACCATTCTCGTGCTCGCACTGGCACTGACCTACCGGTTCACCGATGCGGTCTGGGGCTCGTTTGCCTATCCTTTCTATTTGCGCGCAGACCTTGATGCGTTGGGACATACGCTCGACGATGTAGCCATCGCCTCGAAATTCTTCGGTGTTGTGGCGACCATTCTCGGCTCGCTCATCGGTGCGACGCTGATCGCGGTGCTCGGCCGGATGCCGGTCTTTTTTGTTGGTGGGATCGTCGCGGCGGCGACCAATTTGCTTTATGCGGACTTGGCGGCTGGCGCGGTGACGGTTGATGCTTTCCTGGCGTTCACCCATCTTGATGCACCATTGATCACCTTTGCGGATTGGGCCGCAAAACTCCAGCCTGAGGAAGTGGCAATTGCCTCTGACCAGGGCCAGCGCATGGCGCGCCTGATGGTGACGATCTTTGCCGAGAACATTGCAGGCGGCTTCGCGCTCGTCGCAATGACGGCCTATCTGACATCAGTGGTCAATCCGCGTTTTGCCGCCGTTCAGTATGCGTTGCTGGCCTCGCTCACAATGCTGATCGGCACGCTGGGCCGACCTTGGCTGGGCGAGATGATTGAACAGAACGGGTTCTATGACGTGTTCATCATTACCTTCTGGCTTGGGGGTGTTGCGGTCGTACTCAGTGCCATAGAGTGGGGCCGTCAAACCTATCTCAAGCGGTCGGTATCGGCCGGGTAAATCTCATTAATACTGGAGGAAGTCTCATGCGTTCAGCCCTGATTGCGTTCGTCATGCCCCTTGCCATATCGGCCTGCGGGACTGTTTCGGCCCAACCGGCTGGGGTGAGCGTCGCGTTGGAAGTTCAGGAGGAGGCAGCCATCACGGCGATGCTTGAGGCGCAAGACGCAGCCTGGAATCGCGGTGATATACCCGCCTTCATGGACGGATATTGGAAGTCTCCCGACTTGCGCTTTGCGTCTGGCGGCAACATTGCGCGCGGGTGGGACGCAACGCTTCAACGCTATGAAACACGCTACGATACGCCTGAAAAAATGGGCACGCTGGTGACGTCCGACTATGAGATTGAAATTCTGTCGCCCGATGCCGCCATCGCACATGGCCATTGGATGCTCGAAGTCGAAGGCGACAATCCGTCCGGACTGTACACGCTTGTCCTGCGCAAGATTGATGGCGGTTGGGTGATCATTTCCGACACAACCACGTCAGCGGACTAACGGGTTGCGATGACGCCGACATAAGCCATTCCAAGCCTTGGCAGTCGGCCCAGTTACGGGCAAAACGCCGTGTGGCCTCACGACCGAAGGGGAGCCGGCACAGACCATGAAACGCGCAACACTCGATTTTGAAACCCATAATTCTGCGCTGGAGCGCGTGATCGAGCGGCCGTGGTTCCGGCATCTGGTGATCGCCTTGATCATCGTGAACGCCGTGATTCTTGGCGTGCTGACCTATCGCGAGACACTGCCTGCGGGCCTTGTCGCGTCGCTCGACGCAGTTGACCAGACGATCACATATGTCTTTGCGGTCGAGATCCTGCTGAAACTGGTAGTCTATCGGTTGCAATTCTTCCGGCGGGGTTGGAACTGGTTTGACTTCATCGTCATTGGCGTTTCGCTGATACCAGGAACTCAGGCATTCGGCGTATTGCGTGCGCTCCGGGTCCTGCGGATTCTCCGATTACTGCATATCGTTCCAATGATGCGCCGGATTACCGAGGCGCTGATGAAGGCCCTGCCGGGCATGGGCGCCATTTTCGCAGTGCTGGCGCTGATCACATATGTTGCCGCCGTAATGGCGACCAACATGTACGGCAATACCGAGAATGAAGAGGTCACCGAACTGTTCGGGGATCTGCCGCGTTCGGCCTATTCACTTTTCCAGGTCATGACGATGGATGGCTGGCGGTTCGAAGTTGTCCAGAAAGTGATTGATGATGGCAATCCCTATGCCTGGATGTTCTTCCTGATCTTCATCTTCATCGCCAGCTTCGCCATTCTCAACTTGTTCATCGCCCTGATTGTGGATTCGCTCGCGGCCGAACAACAGGCGATCATCGAGGAGGGACTCGACGAAATCGAAGGAGAATTGGAAGGTGAACTCATGACCGCCGAGAAGGAGCGCGCCGCCGTCCTTTCGGCAATACAGGAGATGCGATCAGAGATCGCCGCCTTGAGAGCCTCGGTTGAGGCGCAGTCAAAGTAGAGAAGGCCCGCCCCCGATATGTGGGCAGGCCTTCAGCATCGCTTCGATTTGCAGATCACCTTAGCCTTTGGGCAGAAGGACCTGGTCGATCACATGGATGACACCGTTGGAGGCCATGACATCGGCTTTCACGACGGTGACGCCATTCACCGTTACGCCGTCGGTGCCATCGATTGCTACGTCGCCATTCAACGTGCTTGCGGTCAGTGTCTTTCCGGCGAGCTGGTCAGAGGTCACCTTGCTGCCAGCGATCACGTGCAGTTTGAGAATGTCGGCAAGTTGGTGCTTGTTCTCCGGCATCAACAGGGTTTCGACCGTACCCTCGGGAAGGGCGGCGAAGGCAGCATCCGTTGGCGCAAACACGGTAAGCGGGCCTTCGCCCTTCAGGGCATCGACCAGACCAGCTGAAGTCGCGGCAGCCAGCAGCGTGTTGAACTGGCCAGCTTCGGCGGCGGTGTCGACGATATCCATCTTGGACCATTCGCCTTTGACGAGCTCGGCCTCGACATGGCTAGCCATGCGATCCTTGGAATACTGACAGGTTTCTGCGAGGGCCGGGGCGGCCAGGAAGGCGAAAGCAGCGGTGAGCGTGAGAAGACGTTTCATGATTAGGGGTGTCCCAATTCAGAAATTTTCCGATGGAACCATATCCATCGATGCCACCCTTTACGGGTCGTCCGTCCCGGAGGATCAGAATCTAAAAAAGAATTCATCTTTGGAAGTGTGAGCAGGACTTCACGCAACTGTCAGCATGCCGCGCTCCCAAAATTGCCAAAATAGGGTATAGAATTTCCCGAGATGTCTTTGTGGACCCGAGTGCTTGAGGGCGGACGGCGCCTGTTCGATCCTGACAACTCTGACGGCATGCTTGCCGACGGGGCTGATTTTGCGTGCGCGCCAGATCCGAATGATGTCGGGTTTACTGCGGCGGTCGTGGGGCTCGGTGCAAAGCTTGCCGTAGCTGACGGCACCGTATCGGATCAGGAAATCATGGTGTTTTCGCGCGTCTTCCGCGCCGCGCCTGAAGATGCCGACAGTGTTCGCCGTGTCTTCAATATCGCCCGCCAGACTGTGCGCGGCTATGAAGGCTACGCTCGCAAGATCGGCCGGAAATACCGAGATCGCCCATGCTTGCTGGAAGGCGTGCTGGACGGCCTGTTCCAAATCGCGGGTGCGGATGGCGTCGTGACGGCGGATGAGATGGACTATTTGCGCACCGTATCCGATGCCTTCGGCTTTGATGAGCTGACATTCCGCCGGATCAAGGCCAGCCATTTGGGCCCGGATAGCGACGACCCATACCACATTCTCGGCGTCTCCCATGATGCAGAGTTTTCCGATATTCGTGCCGCCTATCGTCAGTTGATGTCTGATCACCATCCGGACCGTGTGGTGCAAATGGGCGCACCACGCGAATTCGAGGATGCCGCGCATGCCAAGGCGGCATCGATTACAGCCGCCTATGCGCAAATTCGGACCGAACGCGGTCTGCTGATCCGGTCGGATTGAGGCATTTCCGCGAATTCACATAGTATCGGCATGCCATTCCATTGACGGAACGCAGCACTGGCGCCATGTTTGCACTGTAAACGAGAGATTCATGACCCAAGCAGCTTCCAGTTCCGGCCGTTTCAATATTGCAGACGCATTTTCGAGTGCGATCAGCCTTGTGGCGCGGCTATGTATTGGGCTCTTGCTGGTGCTGTTTGCCGGATTGCTAGCCGTGATGACCGCTATCGCAGGCGTCTTGCTGGCTTCGGCGGCCTTGTTCATGCGGTATGCTGGCCGGAAGGGCATCCGCCCGCAAGCGCGCGACACGGCTGAAGAGCCGCTCATTCTTGACGCCCGCCGCACGCCGCGCGGCTGGACTGTCGAATAACAACTCCGAATTATTTGGAATTTTGAAACGGATGGGGAGCCTGAAGCCCCC
>Ga0208794_1000863_pt1 | contig 16144 bp, 1 predicted proteins | sample 32_taG_FD_184106 | JGI IMG/M metagenome (GOLD analysis project Ga0208794, IMG submission 184106) | Marine viral communities from the Gulf of Mexico - 32_GoM_OMZ_CsCl metaG (SPAdes) (version 2) | ecosystem: Environmental > Aquatic > Marine > Oceanic | place: Atlantic Ocean: Gulf of Mexico... | reverse complement strand
ATAGTTAAAGTATTCATTCTCAAAAGCACCCTTTCTAATCTTCCATTCATAAAACTCACGTGAAGCATCTCTATACTCCCTAAGTCTTTGCGCTACTAATGCATCTTTACCAATCTTCATGGTACCGTCTTCATAGGTACGTGAATGTAATTGGTGATATTCTCTCCATAAGTTATCTATATCATCTGCTATAGCTAATTCATCTTCTTGTGTCCTAGCTGTTCTAGATAGATCTTTCATACGCTCAAAGATTTCACCACGTAGATAACCAGCTTCTATACCTATATCATCACCAGATAATAGTTCATCTTTATCATAGAACTCATCTACATATTCTTGATGAAAATAATCTCTATTAAACTGTTTTTGATCAGCAACTGCTTTTAAGAATATTTGGTAGTCACTATCCGTATTAGTTCTTTGCCATTGAGCATGTGCATCCTCTAAGTTTTTCTTATACCTAGCTTTTTCATAGCGGTAATCCTTAAACTGATTTAGGAAAGTATGTACTTCTTTTTCTTTAAACTCTCCAGTCTCAGGATCCACATAGCCTATCTTATCCTTAAACGTAGTCCTGTCACCTAGTTTACCAAGCATAGATGGATTATAGCCTGCACGCTTCAGTGGGTCACGTAGCTCTTCTGCAAAAGAGTTGTACTTCTGTTGTGCTACTATCATCAGTTCATTCATTGCGTTCTTTGTGTACAACGCTAGACCACCTACAATTGGGTCAGTATTATACAAATACCCCTCTAGATAACTATTAAACCAGTTAGCATCTCCCATCTGTCCTTTTATAGTAGCTTGTATCTTCTCTCTACTTATAGATAGTCCATCTTTAGACTTCAGTACTAGTCTATCTAGTTCATTCTGCTCAGACACGCTCAGTTCTTGACCAGCTCTTTTTATATTTACTAGCTCTTTAAAGCGTTCATACTGGGCTTCTTTCATACCATGATACTCTTCATAGACTTTATCTATACGTTCCTGTGGTGCCTTCTTTGCTCTTAAGTTAGTCAGTATCTCTTCATATCTTTCTGCTACTTGTCTACCTACTGGTTCTAATGTATCATATATGGCATCTACAGCACCTTCAGCTTTCATGTCATCTATTGTATCTTCTGCATTTTCCAGATTAGTTTTAATAGATGAAATCAAAGTTCTTACTGATGCTCCAGCAGGAACGTTACTGGTTCTCATTGCAGTTTCTAATTCCTTAATAAGTTCATTATAGTGCTTGATAAACTTACCATAGTAGTATGCTTTATGCATATTTTCTTGCGTGTCTCCTTCTTCCCGGATGTCCTGCATATTTTCATACATCTTACCAGCAATGCTTTCTAAACGTAGTAAAGTCTCTACCATAGCCATAGAACGGCTTTTAGTATCATTTACTTCATTAATCATATCATCTTTTGCATTCTTAATAAGAGTTTGATGCTTTTTAAGATTAGCTTTTATTTCTTGTAGATCACCACGTCTAAATTGATCCTGTAATATATCAACTAGCTCTTTATAATTCTGATTATTATATAATGTGTTTAGCTGCTTTGATATAGTATCATAAAAAGTGTTAATAGAGTTCTGCATGTCACGTTCCTTAATCATGTCTATATCAGATGTCATCTGCTCAAACTGATCTCTATTATATGCTATTATCTCTTCATCTGTAACCAACTGAGTATTGATTTGTATTTGATTACCTTCCGCTAAAATATCTGCTAATTCATTGATTGTAGTATCTGTATTAAGTTTTGATATTTTGATGCTTTGACCAAACACTTTCCGTAGCAGTTGTTTAAGTGCATACAAGATATTAGAAATGACTTTTTGAAATTTGCTCTGTGATTTAATGTTTTGTACTTTATCCTTCCCATGCTTTGTTAAAGCTTTTACAATTACTTCTTCTTTAAACAATTCATTATCCTCAGTTAGTTCTAACTCAGGATACATGCTTCTAACCTCATCTAGTATTGCTTTTCCTTCTTCTGTTTGTATTACTTCATTATATAAGTTGTTAAACAACTCAGTATTTTCTTTAGCTATTGTTCTAACCAGTGGGTGAGAAAACTCATGAAATACATTATCTGTAGTTATTCTACCAGCCATTAAGTAAACTTTACCACCAAAAAAGAATGCTGGTTCACCATTCCATGGGTTAGCTGCATCTTTAGTTATTTCTCTAGCTTGATCTGGTGTAAGCACTTCATAATCTACACCTAGAGCTTTACTCATTTTATCAGCTAGTTCCATACCTCTAGTTCTTTTTAGACTATCTAATGACACTCCAGGGTTTTCATTAGCTATAGCATCTGCTATTTCTTCTATACTTGGATCTGAACTAAACTGAGAAGGCTCTTTTATTGCAGTTTTTCGTAATTCTAACTTGTTTAAAACTTCCTCTGGAGTACGTATTTCTCCATTAGTTTCCATATAGTCTCTGTAAGCTTCAAGTTTGCCTACAGCACTTTCTAATGTTTTCCACTCTTGTGAATTAATATTGGGACAACTAGCCATTTTATATACAATTTTTCATAAACTCTTGAACTTCTAAGTCTAGAGCTTCTTCTATTTCTAAATCTGATATGTTTTGATTCTCTTGAAGTTTAGCATATCTTTCTTTAACTGCTTGATTGTTAGTGCTGTTAGATAAATATCCAGGATTTATATAACCAAATTCACTATACAACTTCTCAGACAAATATAAGAAAGTTTTAGGAGCAAACTGATTGTTAGATGAATCTAACTCTAACATATCTTGTCCATAACCCTTGTCTGAAAACGCTATTTCCTGTCCTTGACGGATATGTTCTTTAATGTTTTCTATAGAATTATCTATATGAGCTTTTACTTTAGGATCTATTAAACCATCCACATCTCTAATCATATCTGCTCTTACTGGTTTACCTGGAGCTTGTTGACTATACATCTGCTTAGTAGTTAAGTTAACAACATTAGGTGCTCCTGTAATATGTAAAAACTCATCATCTCTTCTAGGATTGTCTGCTTTTTCTATTGGACCATTATATACAAAACTTGTATTAGGGTCTGCATCAGCCATTAATGCTTTGGCAGCATTTGGACCTTTTACTCTACTAGAATTAAATGTTCTAGCTTTGTATTCAGTAGTACCTTGCTCTTGACTAGTAGCTTGCTCCCTAGCTTTCATATATTCAGTGAACATTCTAATATCCTTTATAGAACCTAATGCATGTAATTGCTCATTTGAGTTAACTGCTAATTCTCTCCAAGCAGGCATTGCATATATTTCTTCTTGATAAGTAGGAAATCCATTAACATCTACAGGACCACTATACTTTCCTATATTTCTGTTATTCTCAATGTCTAAATAATTATCTCTATCTAAATACTCAAAATCTACTACAGTATCTTTACCATTAGTAAATTCTCTAACAGTCATATTGCTTGGCGTAACATAACCTCTAGACCAGTTTTTATCTATAGATGTAATATAAAAGTCTTCAGCATTTATAATATAAGCTTGTGTGATTCCACCGTTAACTGCATATTTATCTGCTTTTTCTTTACTTTTAGCCATATAGATACCCTTACCTAAATTTTTAGCACCGGTTCCTTTTTCAGGATCTAACTCAGATGCTTCCATTAAGTTTGGATTTGTACTACCTCTATATACTATATCTTTAATTTTACTATTAGGGAATACTGTATTTAGATATTCAGTATAGTCTTCTGCAGTACCTATTTGTTCTAACTGAGGATTTTGTTCAAACACAAAGTCAACACCTTTTTTAGCTACTGTTTTTAATTTAGTATCTGGTATTAACTTTTGGAAGTTCTCATTAAATATAACATTTGCTGGTATTGGACCTGCTTGGTGGAACATGTCTGCCATTTCTTGTCCTGTATATCCATTTAAGTTTTTACCTGAGTAATCACTAACTAAGAACTCTTTATGTCCAAACATTTGTGCTACTTGGTACATGTCCTTGATATTACTAATGATATCTTCTTTAGATATAGATCTTAATCCTTTGTTCTTTTTAACTCTTAGATCTTTAGTAGGCAATGCATAACTCTGTCCTTGTAATCCTTTACCTTGACCAAGAACAGCTCCAAAGTTATCAGCTGCATATTTAGCAGCACCTGCTCCATGTCTGCCTTCTGGATTAGATCCAAAAACAAATATCTGGTTTGGTTCTAAACTAGTAACCATTCCTGTATATGTTTTCTTTTCTGTAACTTGTGGTTGTACTGTAGGTTGAGTAACAAACTTTTTAAATCCTTCTATATCTTTTTTAGAACCTAATATGTGTGTTTTAGATTTATTAAATACAATATAATCTGCACTTTGTTTTGGAGTCCACTTACCATCTTTGTAGTAATCATCTCTTCTATTATCAATTAAACTATCATGTGTTTTAAGAATATTATTTACTGATTTAGTTCTTTCTTCTCTACTTAAACGCAAAAATTCTTGACTGCTAGTGTTTATCTCTCCGGGATTCTGCATATCTAATATGCTTACAGTAATTTTATCTCCAAAGAAGTTAGCAAAATATTTTTCTTTTGTAAAATAAAAACCGTCTCCAGCGGCTAAATAAGTATGATTTTCTTTGATTTTAGTTTCATCAAACTCATCTAATTGATTTTTAGTTTTACTTCCATGATAAACAATATCTTTTACTTGACTATCAGGAAATATAGTATCAAGATATTGAGAATACTGTTCTGGAGTCCCTATAGATGCTAATTCAGGATTAGATTCAAATAATTCTGATACTCCCTCCTTAACTTTAGTAGATTGAGTAGTAGGCGCAACTTGTACTGCAGTTTGTAAACCTTCTTCAAGTAATGATTGTTTTGTAACTTTTTTAATTGATGCTAAATCATTAACTGAAACATTTCTAAAATAGTTCTTACCTCTAATTCTTTGTTTTCTATTGCTATTTAACTCTTCAAACAATGTATTGTATAGAAATATATATTCTCCTAATTGCTCAGGATTATTTTCTAATTTTTTTAGGAACTCTTTAGTAGGTTGGCTTAATACACCTAGCATTGCATCTTGTGAGACAAACTGATTTAATGAGTATACGCTATTAGTCTTAAGACCGGATTGCATAAATGCGTAAGTAGGCATCATCTTAAAAAACTCTGCTATTTCATTTCTTTGTTCTAAAGTAGTCTCTGGTAAAACTTGTTTAAGTTCAACCACATTAGAAAGTTTCTGCAAGTTCTCAAACAATATATTTTTCTGATCACCAGTAAGTTTTGCAGTATTTAATTGTAAGTTTTTAGTACCTTTTTCTGCAACTGCTAAAGCGTTTATTAAATCAAATGATTCTGCTAATTCTGGGTATGCGTTTCTTAACTGTATAAATCTATTACCATAAGATGCTGATGAATGTTTAAATAGATAATTAAAATTATGTATTTTATGCATAGCAGTATCCCTTAGATATGCTTCATAAGCTGCTGCAGTTTTTCTCTTCTCATATACCTTACTTGATTCTTGTTCAGTTTGTGGATTAACACTTTCAAACTGATCCCTATAGTAATTGAATAGTACATTATCTTTAAGACTAGTAATAGGTCTTTGTGATCTAAGTGCTTCTCTTTCAAGTGTAAAGTTTATATATTCATTTACATCATTGAATGGATCCAAGCCAGTTATTCTTGCTAAACCTAAGTCTGTAACAAAACTAACTTGTTGGTACTCTTTATTATTATACTGTTCAATTAAACGGTTCTTATCATAGTAAAGAACACCATCTTTTACATAGGCACCAAACCTAAGTTTAGATGGTTCTAATTTAATTTCGTTGTTTAATGTTAAACTTTTATAATGTGTAAGTTTATCTATATCAAAATACTTTAATTCATTTTGAAACATAAAACTAACCAGGTCACTTTTCCAGTTGTTAACAGTAGTTTGTTTATCACCATACGTATTATCTTGCAAGTCTTTATCTACATTCTGACGTACAAATTCATTTAATTGCTTATGGTTACGTAATGGAAATAGTCTACCTAATAAGTTAATCTGGAAATCTTGTATAAAGAAACTACTAATAGGAGAGTTCTTCATAATACCGTCTACTATAGACTCTGGTATTCTACCGTCTTCCCGGAGAGCCTGGATCATACCTAAACGGTCTTGTGCAGCAAAAAGATTTTCATCTTTACTTGTATCAACATTGGTTCGCATTTTTACATCTCTTACAGATCTACCCATATTTTCTAACTGTAAATAATGTAAAAATGCTTGCTGATCTTCTTTTGTATATGTATAATTTTCTTTAGCTCCTTCTGCCGCTTTTTTATTCTTTTTATTTATTCTAGCATTTTCTTTTATATTGTCATACAATGCACTGGTGTTTAATTGGTCTACACCAGATAACATTTCCTCAGTAACTTTTTTTATAGCAGCATTAGATAAATTATTATAATCATTTGTTTCTGCATTAATACCGTACTTAGGTGTTGTTAAAATAATTTTTCTAGCTTCAGTTCTAAACCTAGAAGGGTCTGATATATCTAAGTTTAAAGCTTTACCAAAAATAGATTTTAATAACTGTTGTTGAGCTATGTATTCTTTTACTAAAGGAGATGATGCTAGAGTAACAGCATCTTTAATTGGAACACCAGCTTGTATCATAAATAGTAAAGTAGGTGCTACTTCTTTATTACCTTGTATATTAAATATCCAAGCATCTTTAGCTACATCCACCCAACCATTAATCATTTGATTAATAGTATCTGATATAGATACACCATCTGCACTTGTTAAATCTGATAAGGAAATTACTTTTTTACCATCAACAGTCATTGTATTATGTGGCAACTTTATTGTTTGTACTTCATACTTATCTACTATTTTTTGAGCTGCTTTTCTTTGTGTATCAGTAGCTTTTTTATCTGCTAATACTTTTTGAGCAGTTGACAATACTTCTTCTGATACAGTAGAGTAATTCATATAAGCTCCAATACGGTTAAACAAAGTATTATAGGTATTATCTACAGCACCTAAACCAAGAGCTTCTTTACCAACTTTGTTTGACTGATGTTTGTACAAGTTATATCTATATTCTAAAGCTCTTGTAGGAGATATACCTTTTTTCATTCTAGTCTCTCCATAAAGCCTATCACTAGGATTAAAGTCCATTGCAAAGTCTTTATACTCTTCAGCTATTGTAGTCTTATCTCCTGCTTTATATAACAAGTCTGTACTGTTAGGTGTAAGAAGTGGTTTAAAGTTATGAGGCAAAGCTAGAATATCTTTTATGTTTTTAATAAGATCATTCTGTACACCTTTTTTACCCACACGTCTTTTCTTAAACTGCTCAGGAGTCATTACTTTACCTTCTCTTTTTAACTCTTCTATTTCTTCTTCAACCATCTGATCTACATCCATAGTACCAAATATGCTTATAAGTAAATTATCAGTAGCAATATCTTCTCCACCTTTTACAATTTCTTTTTGAACTTCTAAATATTTGTTGTACTCTTCTGTTAATTCTTCTTCAGTCCAGTTCCACATTTGTGGTTCTGCAACTTGTTCAGCAAATCCAAATTCATTTTTCTGATACTTAGCCTTACGTATGTTAGGCATCATTACAGTCATCTTATCTACGTCAAAGTCAGCTCCTGACTTAGTAACTATCTCTGTTGGTGGAATAATAACAGAACCTGCAGAAGGATCTAGGAACTCATAAACTTCCATAAACTCCATAGAGTTAAGACCCTGTACAGGTATACGTACAGCAGTCATAGTAATTAGCTCACGGTTACGTCCAGTGTTTAACCACTCTTCATCTTTAATTAACTTATTAAGATTTTCTCTAGTACCAACAATGTTACCATCTTTATCCTTAAGTCTAAGCAAATGCTCAAAGTTTCCTTGTAAAGAAACCTTAACTTTCATTGCTGAGGTTGCACCATTTGGTCCTTTACCTTTACGGTAGAATGGTAAATCATTTGATCCAAAGTTTTTAAGATCTTCTTCTGTAGGATTAGTAAAGTCTCTTCCTTGTGTATCAGCTACTTTCTCCATAAAGGTGGTAGCCACTTGGATTAAACCTTCACCATTTACTTTCTGGTTAATTAGTCTCTTAACCATCAAAGCATTTAGTAACTTCTCTATCCTTTCAACATTGGTATGTAATGATAAGTCATGCTTAATCTTACCATTTTGATCATACTGTATAAAGTCTATCTCATGTTGAGCTAAGTCTTGTCTAGTAAGTTCTTTTTGTACAAAGTCTATTAACTTTTCTATATTACCACTTAGTACTTCTTGTCCGTTTACAGATTCAGATTTCCAATCCATCTGCTCTAGAAGTTCTTCTTTAGCAATAGCTGTAAGTTTATCTAAGTTACGCTCATAAATACGTAACATTTTATAATAAGGAGAGGCTTCTTCTTTAGCTGCTTCAGATTTAATAGCGTTCCATTTTTTCTTACCTCCAGGAAAGTCTATAGGTACACCATTCTTCATTAAACCATCTTCAATCAATTTTCTTAACTGTGTTGAGAAAACTGTATTACCTTTTGGTGTATCATGAATCTTTAATTGATTTTTTAAATACTCTAGATGAATAGTGTTTTTTGTAAAGTATGGAATATACTTGCCGTCACCATCCGTTTGATCTTCTGTAATTCCATCTACTAAATCTCTTGATTGAGAGTTTGTATATGCTTTATCAAAATTACGTTTACCTGATTCTATATCACCAGTTTTTGTAATATTACCTACTTTAGATCCTGACTCAAACGTAATATAGTCAATACCTTCTTTCATCATTTTATTATGAATCTGTTCAGCATTTGTTCCTTTTATTACAGATGGTATAAGTGGAAATAAAGAGTACTTGTGGAAAGCAGTAATTGGTACTTCTGTTTTATTAGCTAGTGGTCCCCAGTATTGTGCTTTAATAACAGGGAAAAACTTTGTTACATCTCTAGGTGTAATTTCTTGACCATTAACTACTTTTTGATATAGAGCTTCTTGTTGTCCACTCCAAGTACCTTCTGCTACTTTTAACTGACGGTAAGAATCAAATGAAATAAGTCCTTGAGCATCACCTTCATTTTGTCCTTCACCGTAAGCAGCTGCTTCTTTCTTACCTAATGTTTCATTTAACTCATTAAAATATACAGATTTTACAGATTGATCTTCTAGTATAGCAGTGTTAAATTGACCATTATACATGTGTTGAGGATTCTCTGTCTTGGCTGCATAACTAGTTTTCCATAGAGTATTATTTATAAGATCACGCATAGATTGGTCAGTACGGTATATAGTACCAGTAGATCCCATACCAGCATTACGCTTATGGAAATCTTCTTTTGCATGATTGTATTGAGCAAGATCACCATACAATAAAGCAATAGACTCTATATTATGTATCCAATTATTATGTACAAAAGATCTAAGAAGAGCTTCTCTTTCTTTTCCTTTTAATGATGGATTATCTTTACTTATATTATCAAATAAATTACTAGCTATAAAAGATTGTTCAGAAAAATCAGCATTCATTTGCTCATACTGAGTATCAAAATATGTTATAAAATCTCTTTGTATAGCAGCCATTAATTCTGGTCTACTTTGCAAAGCTTCCATAATATCTTCTGATCCTTTAGCTATATTTTCTAATTCAGTCTTAGTGTTAGAACCTAATTTATTAGGTGTAGTTTCTGCATCATTTCTTATTACATTATCAAATGCAGAAAGCTTTAAACCTTCTTTAATATATTTATAGTCAAACTCTATAGGGATACCGGCTTCTACATCTTTACGTAATTTGTCCATTTTACGTATTCTTTTTAGCTCTGCAACTAAGTGCGGAAGAACACGGTTAAATGTTAATTGCTGATATGCAGATCTTTCTGCAAAAGCACTCATTGGTATATATGAATCTATAGAGTTGGTATTACCACTTATAGCACCATCTATTTTTACTGCATAAGACGTTCCTTTATCTGCATGTCTCATCATTTCAAAGCCACCAGCTTGAGATAGATGTAAATCTAACAACATCTTTGTGACTTTATCTGCGGATGCTGAAGCACTACCTGCACCCGGATCATCTTTATTTTCTTGCACTAATACACCACTAAGGTTCATTAGTTTTAAACTAACTCTGTCACCATCTGGCTTATATCTAGGATTACCATAGTTAGGATTAGATTCTCTAGTACCAGTCAAATCAAACAAAGACTTCATCCATATAGATGCTTCAGCAAATGGATTCTTAGTAATATCTAGATGTGACATGTGTGGTTGACTAATTAATGCATCATAGTTAACCGCATTGTTTATACTGTTAATCATAATAGTCATTGAATTATTCAACGTATGCTCAAACTGCATATTACCTTCCGCATTGGTAACAGCAAAGTTTGAGAATACGTCAGAATACTTAGCCTCTAACTCCATTAAAGCCTTATACTTAGGTCCTTCATTTTCTGTAAGTTGTTTATAATCATAAAGTCTAGTTTTAGACTTTTGCATTTCTACTAAAGCTTTATGAAAATAAACTGGATTATACTTACTCTGACCTATTTCATTACGTATCTCTGGACTATTAGTTAATGTAAAACCTAATGCATTATAAAAATCCATTCTATTTCTACTAGCATCTGCTGCTGAAAAAGTTTCTAATATTAAATCTATATTTACATAGTTCTTACCATTCTTATCTGTAAGTATGTAATCATTAGTACCTTTAATAGCAGAAGCCATATTGTTTTGCCATCTTCTACCTACAGCAGAATCTGCATGCATAGCTTCACCAATACGTGCGTTATAACTACCTTTTTCATTTAGTAAAGTCATTTGTATTAATGGTACTCTAGACTTAGCAAATGTTTGGAAAAAAGAAGACTGCAAATTACTTTGCTCTATACTAGTTGTAGTAGCAGGATCTCCTAATCTTTCTATTAATGATTTAATAGGTTCATATGTTTTACCTAACTCATTTAACTTAGCATACATTTCATTTATATCATGAGTATCTTGTAAAGCTCTAGCAAGTCTATTCCATGTAGCATTAAATGGTGCTAACTTTGTTACGCCATATTTATTCTTTTCTTCTACACCTTTCTTAATATCTGGTAAAGACTTAAGTAAGAATATGACCTCTGGTTTTGCTAAATCAATTAGTGATTGCTCATTACCACTTTGGCTATATAATGCGTTCTCATACTTTTGCTCTGCTGTTACATCATCATAATCTAATAGAGTATCTGATTGGAATAATGCAGTCTTACTCATATGATAACCCATAACGCCTTTAATAAGCTCTCCCTCAGCAGCTATGTTATTTTTAAGATCTGAAGTATCACCAAAATTATCTATAGCAAATTCTAATGTTTGTATTTGCTTAAACAACCTTGCTTTTTTATTTTCATTAGTTTCTGCTAAATATTCTTTATTTAGACTATCTTTTAATATAGTTAGTTCAGATTTAGCCCATTCATATGCTTGACGCATTTGTTTTGGACTTCTAACTATAGCACCCAAATATTTAGCATTATTTCTTATAGCATCTCTCTTTGCTTCTAGTTCATCTCTTTGAGCTTTTGTTAAATCAGTTCTATTTAACTCAGCTTCTATATCTTGTAATGATTGGCGGTCTAGCTTAGTACTACTTTTTAATATAGCATAGTCTGCAATGTAGTAATCAATCATATCATTTATGTCCATAGACTCTTGATATGTTAATTGAGTAACACCTTGAGTAGGTTTAATCGCTGTAATACCTGCATTTAGTTTACCCCACATTGCATTTTCCGCTGAGAAATTAAATCCAGATAAGTCTCCAACTCTCAATACTTCAAACAATTCATTTACTTTACCATTTGCTAATGGGTCTGTATAGATATCTCTATAACTAGAATCAGTAAATAAATATTCTAAAGCGTTTAATATTTTTCTGAAGAACTCTAACACTTTTGTACCAAGCTTTTTCTTTCCTGGTTTTCCTTTATTGATCATAAAAGATCTAAACTCTTCAGCTAGATACTCTTCTATTTGTTTATCTGATGCATTTTTAAAAGATACCCGTTTACCATTGTAATCTTTAAAAGTTCCTCTCTTTCTTTTAACCTCATCATATACTGCTCTTTTTTGTGCTTTAGTTAAAAAACCTTGAGTAAATCCATGCCATGCTTCATGGTATAGATCTGTATAATCAGCTCCTTGAAATAAAGTAACCCCAGCCATAGTCCATTGGGCTACTCCTTTATCATTTATTACATCAAACATTTCCTCAAAAGGAAAGTATTTACTTAAATCACTTTTCTCATACCATTCTCTAGCCTCATCTATTTTTTGCTGAAGCTCTTTTTTAGTCATCTTGGCTTGATCTAAACTTCTATAAAGTTGTTCATCATCATCTTTGAACATATCATCAAACCTGTCTTTCTTAGTTTGTTGAGAGGCATCTTCATTTACTGAGTTATTACGCTCTTCTTGTTCTATTTTTTCTACAGCCTGTTGTGCTTGTGTTTTTGGATTTAGTTTATCAGAAGCTTGATCTGTTAATTTAAAAGTGAAATAAGAATTTAATCTTCTTAATTTGCCGTCAGCAGCTAGTTCATCTGTACCAACTTCAAAACCTTGAGATGACATAAACTCTTGAACACTAACTTGTTTTTCTGTTAATACTAGTTGACCCTCTCCATTCTCTGTAATAGTTCCTGTTTTTACTGGAGTATTAGAATTTATAGGTCCTTTGTTTGTATTACTTCTAAAAGCATAACCTCTTAATGAATATGTACCTAGTTCATTTTTAAAGAATTGTCCAGGTTTTGCTTCTGCCTCATTACGTGCTAATAGATCAGGATTGTTTTCAACAGCATTTTTTATTTGCTTCCATTGCAAAGCTCCAGTTATATCTCCATTAGCATTTCTTTTACCTCTATATAAGGTTTTATAGTTTAGTATTTTGTCAAAGGCTGCCTTTGCTTCTTCCTTTTGTTTAGGATCTGTAATATCATACAAACGCTCTACCTTTTCATTACTTACTGGATTTACAGCAGACATCAAAATCTTGTATCCTCTTACACCAGTCTTTGGATCTTCAACTCCTTTAATGATATGTATTCTTGCCTCATCTGCTTTATAGTTAGGCTTCTCTTGATTAACATCTATATAGTTCTGTAATATTTCAGTTCTTTGTTCCAAACTGATAGGAGTACCTACATTAGATATAATATCTTCAAACAGCATTTGTTTGATAAACTCTATATCTGTAGATTCTGCTACACCTGGTCTTTCTAATTCTATCTGTTGTCCATATAGACCTTCTGCAGTAATGTAGGTTCTACCTTGTTTAAGATCTGTATCTTGAGGTTCAGCTACTCTAAAGTTTAGAGTTTCATTAACTGCAGAAAGCTTAGTAGTAAGATAATCTGTTGTCTGTATATAACCCATACTACCACCATTTATGTCTAAACGTAAAGTATCTTGTGGGTTATTCTGTAAGTACTGTCTTATTTGAGTTATTTGATTAATCTCATTAAGAATCTCTTGTTTAAGAGATGCCATTTTCTTAGCATACTCTTGTTTTGTTAAACCTTTTATTTGTCTAAAGTTAGCTAAAGATTTAACCATGTCATCAATCTTAGCTGAGCTAGGATTTCTTAAGTTAAAAGCAAAACTTTTACCTTCTGACAAGCTTGGTTGCAAGTCTTCAGTAAAACTCACGGGCATACCAAACTCATTTACTAATCTTACTTGTACTGCATCTGGGTCAAACTTTGCAGCTTCTTGCCCTGCCTCTGTTTGATCTGCTCTTATTGCTTCTAAATATACTCTACCTATACCTTCTAAATTAAATCCTTCATCTGTATCATTCAAAGGATCTGCATAGAAAGATTCAATAAGTTTTCTTTGAACTGCATATTGAAATTTAGTCTCTGCTGTAGGTTCTCTAAAACCAGGTTTAGATTTATCCCATTCTGCTTCTCTACCGGTTGTAGATAAAAAAGTAGGAGGAGTATTTGTTTCCCATAAAGAAGTAATAGCTTTCTTTAAAGCATCAGATATCTTAGTTAAAAGTGTAGCTGTTTTAGGATTACTAGGTGATGTGTTTGTTTCTTCTACAGGTTTTTGTTCTGGTACATTTTCTTCAACACCTGGATTGAATAAAGCTTGTGCATTATTATCAAGGTATTTTTCTATATTGTAAAAAGTTTGTATACCATACTTACTTTTCTTTGGGTCTACACCATTCTTATCAAGAGCTTTTATGAACCATCCGTTTTGAGCAAAACCTGGTATAGGTGCCCACAACCCTTTAGTATCTGCTGTAGTTCCAGTACCTGTTGATTGGTACATAAAGAATCTTCTACCATCAGATGTAATAAAGTCAACAACAGCTCTACCATCTATAACAGCACGGAAACTTCCCATTTTAGCAGTGATATCTCCTCTATCTAAAGCTTCTCCTATATCTAGTAATGCTTCTACATATTTAGCTGTTCCTAAACGGTCATTAACACTTTCAACATCTTGTTTTATTGAATCACCAAGAAACTCAGATAATTCCAAAGCATCATCTACTATATATACTGGTTCTGGTTGTGGTGCTTTAGTTTGCTCTGTTTTTTGTGTATCTCTAGGTTTAGTTTTAACATTGGGTGGAGCATTAGTAATAGTACGTTTACCATCAACAGATATTCTTGTTTCATAATCACCTGCAGGTAGTATTTCTCCCTCTTCTACATAGCGGAATCCTTCCGGTAGTTGTTCTTCTTGTGGTTGATCAAAATTAAGTTCTAATTGATTCTTATTCAGGTTCTTTAAGGTTTCTCCTTTGTTTTCTTTTTTAATACCTAAATACTCTCTTACGTTTTGTAAGCCGTTTTCACCTAGAAACTCATTTCTTAATTGCAAAGCTTCAATTGCACTTTCTGTACCAATACCGGCTGCAAAAGTATCATCTGTGGCTTGTAACTGGTTAACCATAGTTGGTACCATACTTGCTATAGTCAAAGCTTGTATTTCATTTTCTGCTGACTTATTAATAAGGTCATATACAGAACGTACATAACTTTTTAAGTCAACACTTTCTTTAGCATTGACTTTATCCATTATATCACCGTATATCTTTTGTCTTAACGCTCTTAACGTTTCTACTGAACAACTTGCTGCCATTTTTATTTACATAAATTATCTAATAGATTATTATCTCTATCTTCTTTAGAAAGATTCTTACCAGCGTCAATATCTTTCTGAATTTCTTCTGGGCTATTAATATCACTAGCCGCTTCTTTAGTTTCATTTACACTATCCTGAACTTCTGGTGTATCAAGATCTGTTTCTGCTTCTCTGCTTTCAAGCTCAGTTAATGCCTCTGCAGACCCAGCTGCATACTTAATTTTGTCATTCACTTCTTCTGCTTTTATTGTAACTTCTACTGGTGTCATAATACCTTTTTCCATTTTAATAAATTGATACGTAAGTGTGTCATCTGTTTTACCAATAACCTCAGCTTGGGTTTCATATCTATTATTTAATAGTATAACTTCACCTACATTGATGTCTACAAAGTTAGTAGAATTTGCTAGTTCTTCTAGTTTTTGCTGCTCCATTTCATTCAACTGATTCATAAGAGTTTCAGTGTCTGGTAATAAACTTTGAGCAGCTCCACTTAAAGAACCATATTGAGCAATCATATTGTTTTTAAACTTATTATACTTTTTACCATCTTTAATTGTTATAAGCTGGTTGTATTGCGTAATATTATCAAATTGCTCTTGCATTATTTTATTAAACTCAGCAACCTCTTTTTGCGCTATTTGATTAATAGAAGGTTTAGTAGACGCAGCTATTACCTCTTCTTTAGTTAATCCTTCTAATATGATTCTTTGAACTTCTGCTGGACTGGCTTCTCTTATATCTTTTCTTGTATATCCCAAATCCTTCATAGCTCTTTTCATCTTTTCAGATTTAGTTCTAGGTGGGTTTTCATCTAGTTTATCTAATTCTAGACGCATGTCATTTACAGCCCGCATAGTTTCTTTATCAGCTAACATTTCTACTTCTTGAGGAGTCTTTAAAGATCTATTTCTTTCTTTTTGTGCTAACTTATAAATAGTATTCTGTGATAAACCATCTACTCCACGTTTATCCCAGTTATTATACTCATCTAAA
>Ga0208794_1000861_pt1 | contig 16219 bp, 17 predicted proteins | sample 32_taG_FD_184106 | JGI IMG/M metagenome (GOLD analysis project Ga0208794, IMG submission 184106) | Marine viral communities from the Gulf of Mexico - 32_GoM_OMZ_CsCl metaG (SPAdes) (version 2) | ecosystem: Environmental > Aquatic > Marine > Oceanic | place: Atlantic Ocean: Gulf of Mexico... | reverse complement strand
AAAAAAAAAAAAATAAAAAAAAAAATCAAAAAAGAAAAATTTTGAATTCTCACCTGTGAATATTCGTAAAAGATATCTTTGATATAAAAAAAATAAATATAATTGAAAATACAAAATATTAATTTAATTATTCTAACCAAACAATGTCTTTTTCATAATTCATTTTATAACAATAATAAAAGCAATCAAAATTACATTGATCCTTCCAATTTTCAGGAATTTCACCATTTATTAATTTTTTGAAATGTATTCTTTTTCGTGGTATTATTATTTGTAATTTATTATCTTTAAAAAATTCTCTCATATATGAAGTGCATATTTTTGATGAAGGAAGTATCATTATAAAAGGTTTATCTAATTCACTTAATCTCTTCATTACTTCTTTTGATTTAGAAAATGGAGGATTAGATATAATTATATCACCCAAATTATTCTCAAAGAAATCTACTGGTTTATGTATTGTTTCAAAACCTAATTCTTGAAGATATGTTCCTGAACTACCATCACCATAAAATGCCTCCCATATAACTTTGTCCTTTGGAATTAAATGTTGTATATTCTCCCAAGCATATTTTGGTGTCATATAATCATCGTGTTTAATAAATGTTTTTGTATGAAAACCCGCCATAATATATCTTTTATAATAATTTCAAAAAATCTTCAAATAAAAGAAAATGAGATAAATATTATCTTTATTCTTTGATTAAAAAAAAATTTGATTCTTTTCTGATTTAATTTATAAAAACAAATGAATACAATTCCTGAATTTATGCCTTATTCGTGGAAGGACATTGAATGCTGTAAAGATATATCTTTGGGAGAAGTAAAAAAAGATTATTATAAATTATGTGAATTTAAAGCAGATACGAATCCTCGTAAATTTTGTGGGAACAAAGTTTTATATAATTATCAATTTAGAAATTTAATTAATTGTAGGAGAGAAAATCAAAAATTATTAAAAGAAAGATATGATGATGAAGAAGAAAGAAATAAATTATGGGAAGAAACAATACATAGAAATAGAAGAGATAAATCCCCTTATCCAAGTCCCACAGATGTTTATGAATGTCATAGATTAAATAAAGGTTCTATTGTATGTTTTAAATCATCAACTGCTAAATATATATATAAATTATTTAATGCTTCCTCTGTATTAGATCCTACTGCTGGATGGGGAGGTAGAATGCTCGGGGCTGGTTCTCTTGGTATTAAATATACAGGAATAGATACAAATATAAATTTAAAAGAAGGATATGAAAAAATGATAAAAGATTTAGAATTAAAAAATTGTGAAATAATATGGGATAATTGTTTGAATGTAGATTTCTCAAAAATAAATTATGATTTAGTATTAACATCACCTCCATATATTAATATGGAATTATATGAAGGTATGAAACCTTTTGATAAAAACAGAAAATTATTTTATGATGATTTCTTAATACCATTACTGAATAAATGTTTTAATCATTTGAAACAGGGAGGTCATATGTGTATTAATATATCTCCAAAAATGTTTAATGAATTAATTAAATATGGATATAAAAAACCTGATTCTCAAATAGATTTAAGACAACAATTAGGACAACAATATAAAACAAAATCACAAGATTTTATTTATGTATGGAATAAATATTAATAATATTTCATATCACGAGGAATACCATACTTACTACTAAATCCTTTTTTTGCTTCTTTTAAATTAAGATAACTTATTGCTGGATAAATAAACATATTACATAATTCAGGATTATTTTTTTGAATTAAAGCAAATTCTCCATCAATTGCTTTTATTTTATCTTTTTTTGTTATATGAAGATATACTTTTTCAGCAACCTCCCAAGTAGGAAAATAATATCCATGAGTAGCACCAATTTTATATTTTTTTGAATCTATCACATTCAAACCATCAAATAAGATATCTTTAATTTTATTATAATCAAAATCTGATTTTAATGTTAATCCTCTAATTATTCCTCCAAAATATATCATTTTATCTTTTGGTAATTTATTTAAATCAATTTTATCTAAATAATCAAAATCAATAACTGCATCATCCTCAATTATTATTACATTATTCATTTTTTTATGAATTATCCATTGCATAACCTTTAAATGAGATAATAAACAACCAACTACATTCCTTTTTTGTTTATCACTAATATTATATCTACACGAAATTTTTTTCATATATGGATGGTCTTGTTCTAATTCTAACCCATCGACTCCTATAAAAAATTTGTATCTTGAATCATACTTCTCCAACCTATTTTCATATCTTTCAATTGTTAAAACAATAATTTTATACATTTATTTATTAAATTAAATTAATTATTAATATTACATCGAAAATTTTAAATATTTGTTTTCTTTAAAATATTTAAAGAAATAATTAATAATATATATAGATAAGAAACCACAAAATAAAATAAAATTTGAAATATTATAGAAAAAATTTTAAAGTTAGATTCAAAAAAAAAATATATTATAAGTATATAAAAGAAAACAAAATGGATAAAATCTCAAAAACTTTTAATAAAACCGCCGAGGATGTATTTTTAAATAAAATTCCTGATGAAATTAAAGTAAGAATTTATAATAATATTTCATCATATAATATTCCTGTTGAACCAACTAATCTTGATATATGTGATTTAATGGAAAAAGGGGATAGGAAAATTCACGAGTATCTGGATCATAATACAATAGTTAAACCATATTATGATATTGATTATATGTGTGAAACAGAAGAAGAAATGAATAATCAATTTATAAGATTAAAAGATTTGTGGATTAAAGAATTAACAAATATATTTAATTGTTGTGAAAGTGATTTAGGTATATCATCTTGTAATAGATATAAGAAAAATATTGCTAAAAAACACGGAAACAAACATTACATAGTATCATTTCATATAATTATTAATAATAAATGGATTTTATTAAATAATATACAAAGATTTAATTATATTAATAAAATTAATCAATTAGAAGGTTATGATGATTCAGTATATAAAAACGGACAGAATTTTAGAATTATTAATCAATCTAAACCTGAAATTGAATCTAAATGCTTTGTTCCATATAATAATAAAGATGATATTTTTAAACATATTATTCAAGTAACAAAAGATAAAGAAATGAAATTTTTTGATATGGAAGAATTATATGTAGAAAAACCATCACCACCAGTATCACCAATTACAAGTGAAGAAGAACCTTTTGATCTATGTGATTATGATGAATTGAAAAAATTAGTTTTAGGTGTTAAAAATAAATATGAATATTTGGATTGGATTAAAATGTGTTTTATAATTATACACGAAACAGGTGGTTCAGAGCAAGGTTATGATTTATTTTTAGAATGGTCTAAATCTGATATTAATTTTGATACTGAAAAAAAAGTGAGAAAACAATGGGAAATATGTAAAAAAAGCAAACCAAAAGATAAAAGAGTAACTATTGGAACATTAAAAAGTTGGTATAAAAAAGAAAATAATAAATCTGATAATCCATATGAAGATGCTTATTATGAATATTGTAAATGGAATGATGGTGAAAAATGCTGGGAAGGAATACCAAATATTACTGGAATGGTTGAGTTATTAAATAAAAGAATAATGTATGTATTAAGCACAAGTGAGGTTATTACTATAAATAATGATGAATGGTATAGCAAAAAACCATTACATGTTAAAACTGAATTTGAATGTTATGAATTTAAAAATATAAAAAATAAACCTATTAATCCATTTCAAATATGGTTAAAAAATATAAAAAGAAAAAATATTGATAAAATAGTTTTTAATCCAAAAACAAAAGATGACCCAAAGGTATTTAATTTATGGACTGGTTATCATATAGAAGAAAATACTTGTAAAAATGAAAATATAAATGATTGCAAACCAATATTAGATCATGTATTAAATATTTGGTGTAGTGGTAATCAAGAATATTTTGATTATACTATGAATTGGCTTTCCCATATAATTCAAAAACCATATAAAAAAATGGGAGTAGTATTATGTTTAAAATCAAAAAAAGAGGGAGCAGGTAAAAATATAATTATTAATAAAGTATCTGAAATTATTGGACGAAAACATAGTTTCGTAGCAAATAATATTAAACAAATAACAGGTGATTTTAATGGTATATGTGAAGCAAAAACATTAATTAATTTAGATGAGGCATTCTGGGGTAAGGATAAAAAACTTGAAGGAGAAATAAAAAATATGATTACTGAAGATACAAAATTTATAAATAAAAAAAATAAAGAAGCATATATTATAAATGATTATTCTAATTATATAATTACAACAAATAATGATTGCTTTATACCAGCAACAGAAGGCGGAAGAAGATTCTTTTGTTTAGATTTAGATAATAAATTTTCAGGAGTTCATAATGAAGAAAAAACAAAATATTTTGATAAAATATTAGATGCCTCTACTTTATCATTTGCGAAATATTTATATGAAAGAGATATTAGTGAATTTAATCCAAGAGATTTTGTGAAAACTGAATTATTACAAAAACAAGTTGAACAAAATTGGGATAGTGTTAGAAATTGGTGGTTTGATATATTAAATTCTGAATCAATTAAAAATAAAAAAATAATTGATGGTTCTTCTAATTTATATCATAAATTAAAATGTAGTATTACTGGAAATGACTTAGATGAATATCAATTTAAGTTTAAATATAAATATGATAAAAATAGAAATAAAATTGAAGGAGAAAAAGAAGAATACCATTTGTATGATAAAGAATTTTTATATGAATGTTATAGTGAAAGTTGTTCTGGATATAAATTCACAAAAAAAGATTTTTATTCAAAATTAAAAAATGATTGTTTAGGTGAATTATACGAGAAAGATATTCAACTAAAAATAAATGATGAAATAAAAAGATATATCCGTATAAAAGATATTAAAATTTTAAGATCTAAATGGAATGAATTACAACAATGGAATTATGAATTTGAAGATGATTATATTGATGGTAATGAATTATTTGATGATTAATATTTAGACTTTTTAACTTTTCTCTTACTCTTATTCGTTTTTGATTTATTTTTATTATAATCAAATACATCCTTTGCTTTTATTTTTTTATTTCTTTTAACCATTTCTCCTATATCCTCTTTAAATTCAGGGTCAGCATTGTCTCGTCTTTTCGGCATATTATATATTTATTTTATTTTTATAAAAAATAAAAAATAATAATAATATAAAATGAGTTATTTAATTACGAGTAATATTGCCTCGGATACTGGTGATGCCGTTTCCGTTAAACAAGGTATTAATAAATCCTATGCTTATCATAATAATCTTCAAAATACACATTTAATACCAGCTAATTCTGAAATTGCAGTTGAATCATGTAAAATTGTTAAAGATGGAACTTTATCAGTGAATAGAAGTAATAATGTATTTTATTTTTATTATGGTGAAAAATTATCGGATACAAAACCTATTGAAGATACATTATATCATCCTATTCGTGGTGCAATATATAAAGATGGACAAGTTGAAGAAACAGCACAAGTTAATGTTGATGAGTTTGCTGGTATGCTTGATGATAGTATGAGAAGAAGTTTATATCATCCTAATCTTCTACCTTCAACTTTGAATACAACATCTTCGGTATGTTCAGTTAAACGAAATTCAAGTGATTTAGATTTTGAGGGTTTTCAAATATCCATTACAAGTTCCGCATCTACTGATAATGCTTCCTTTATCAATACTACTTGGACACCTGCTGATTATTATCATAGAGATATGACTATTCCAGATGGAGCAACTGTTACCAATAATAAAGGATTTTCATTTAATTGTATCGGAACTCAATATCCATTATCTTTAGCAGGTGGTTCGATAGAATTTGATATAACTGGTATAAGTGATTTTGATGATTTAGAATTTATTTGTGGATTAAGTAGATGCACACGAGTTAAAACAAGACAAGGAAGAAATGCCCCATCTCTTGATTCTCCATTATATTTTGATGATAATAGTGGTGCTGGTGGCGGTGGTGATACATATTGGGATTATATGGTTAGTATTGAACAAAAATCAGGAAAAGCAAAATTTGTAATATATCAATCATTATATGATCCTACTACCAGAGAAACCGAAATGGTTGAATTTGATTACAGACAAAGTAGGACACATTCTAAAGGAGTTTATGTTGATGTTAATGCTTCTGATATTGAATCTATAAGATTCACAGGAACAGGAGAACAAATGAAAATTGAATTTTATGATGGAACACTTGCTAAATATGAAACTATTGTTGATGGTAAGAATGCTTCAAGTGTTTTAAATCTAAAACCAATAAATCAATGTTGTTGGACGATGTATCCTAAAATGAGAATACCTGTTGGAGATAGTTTAGGAATTGAAGCACAAGATGGTGTTGATATTGTAGGTCATATATTCGGTAGTGAAATCAGCACAGACCCAGCAGTTCCAACACGAGATAATCAAGCAAATATTGATTGGTGGGCAACTATGACAAATCTTAATCGGCAAAATTATTGCTTTGATGTTGATAGTAGATATATGGTCAGCACTACTCAATATGCAAGTGCTACTTCAAGAGCATATACTCAAAAAGGTTTAACTGTATCAGCTGACCCTGATTTAAATAGTGTATTAATTTTTGAACAAAGTGATTTATATAAACCAAGTTTATTCGCATCCGCTGGTAGAATATTAGGATTTAGAAATAGACCTATTGTTGATACTCCAACATCAGCAAGTGGAACAACTGTGAATTTTGTATCTGATTCACCTCCTAAATATGTATCAGCAGGTTCTTTATTTATTAGATTAAAAAATCTTACATTCAACTCACAAAATTTTGCTAAAGGTTCTCAATCTAAAATATTATATCATCTTCCAAGATTTGATAATACCGGTTCTGAAGTAGGAGGTTTATTCTTCCAACCTGCTGAAAGAATGTATCTTAAATTAAATAATCCAAATCCTATTTATCTTAATGATATTGATGTTGAATTTGTTTATTCTGATGAAAGATTATGCACTTCATTAGTAGGTAAGACTATTGTTTGCTTCCACATAAGAAAATCAAGAACTAATATCGGTATGGAATTAAAAGATAATAATAATAATTAATTTTTCAATTTAATAAATTTATTTAATAATTACAAATGAATTTTCTTTTTATATTAAAATATGGTGTTGAATTATATATTATTTTGGTTGCAGTAATATTATATTTAATATTTATAAATGACGAAAATGGCTGATTTCACTATGGAAGAATTAATGATATTCTGTGCTACTATATTAGCAAGTTGTGGAGTATTATTAAAAGTCATCTTCACCTCAAAATGTGAAGAAATAGGATGCGGATGTTGTAGAATAAAAAGAAATGTTCAAGCAATTATTGAAGAAGAAAGATTAGAAAGAACAGGACATACCGGTTCTACCCCAAGATTAGAACCTGAACCTGAAAATCCATAAATAATTTATTTAATTCTTTTTTTTTTTTTATTTATAATTTATAAAAATGCCCTTCAAATCCGGAAAACTTAAAGGAAAATTAACTCGTCAGGAATTAGTTGATTTATATGGTGAAGATATTAAAATTGGTAAGACTTGGTCAAGAGATAAAATTCTTGATAAATTAATATCTAATGGTGTTAATTTAGAAACTGAAAAAAATGATTTAAAAATTGATTCTATCGAAAAAAATAATAAAATAAAATTTGAAAAAACTGAACCTGAAGTTATAGAACCTGAAGTTGTTGTAACTGAAAAAACTACTAAAAAAAAAAGAGGAAGACCCAAAAAAACAAGCAACTAAATATTTAAAAAAAAAATCTTATATATATATATAAACAAAAAATGAATTACACAGATGAACAAATTAAATCTGCAATGATTAGATATGAAAAAAATAGAAATTATCAAAGGAATTATTATCGTAATAAATACCAAAATGATCCTGAATACAGAGAAAAAGTAAAATTATTATCAAGAAATTCATATTATAAAAATTCTGAAAAAAAGAAAGAAAGATATCAAATTCAAAAAGAATACATACAAGCACAACGAAGATTTCGTTATTGGTATAATAAAAATGATATTGAAAAATATAAAACGAAATATCCTGATGATTGGGATAGATATAAAGATGAATTCACACAAAAAATTAATCAAATGTAATTATAAACTTTTTATCTCTAATTACTCTAATACATTTTAATCTCTCTCCCTTCCAAGCAAAACCGTTTCTGCCTGGGTGTTTTAAATTATCTACTTTATAAAATTTATTTAATTTATGATGTTCTTCTGCTTTCTTTTCTCTAATTTTTTTTATTTTTTCACGATTATCTCTTTGATATTGTAATTGTCTATATACCATTTAATATAAAAAGAGATATTTTTTTTCTTAAAATAACATATATATGAAAATTGCTGTTTTAATTCCAATCACATCAAATAAGAGAAAATGGAAAGATTTAAGTCAAACTGATTTTTTAAATTATTTTATTAAATCATTTTTTTCAACTTATGATACTGAATATAATTATACAATTTATTTAGGAATTGATAAAGATGATAAATTATATTCTAAAAAACATATCTTAAATTTAATTCAAAATACAATTAAAATTATGAAAAATGCTGATGTTCAATTTCATTTTTTTGATAAAAGATATAAAGGAAAGCCTTGTTGGATTTGGAATAAATTATATGATTATGCTTACAATGATAATTGTGATTATTTTATTCAATGTGGTTCGGATATTACTTTTGTTGATAAAGGTTGGGTTAAATTATGTATAACAAGATTAAAAGATAAAGATGATATTGGTGTATGTGGATTAGTTGATGCTGGTAGAAAGAAGTTTGATCCAAATGATACTTTATTAACTCAAACAATGGTTTCAAGAAAACATAAAGATATATTTGGATTTTATTTTCCTGAATCATTACCAAATTGGAGTAGTGATAATTGGATTGGAGATATTTATGATTTAGAAGGTAGAAAAATAATTATTGGACATCGTTTATATAATTTAGGAGGAGAACCTCGTTATACTGTTCAAAAAGAACATAAAGAAAATTATTTATCAGCAATAAAAAAATTTAAAAATAATATTAATCTTTTTATTTCAAAACAAGAATAATATATTTGAATTATTAAATATGCCTGAAAAAATAAATAATAAACCTTTGATTGTTGAAGTTAATAAAAAAGTTCATTCATTACATCAAAGATTAGATACAATGAGTAAAGATATTGAATTAATTAAACAACATGTAATTGAAACAAATTATAAAATTCCTGAACGAAAAAAAGGTTGGTTTTATGATACTTGGGATTCTCCACAAGACTTACCAAAAGAGGATTGGGCGAAATTAAAATAAATTAAATATATAAGATATAAAATGGGACTTTTATTATTTGGTGATTGTTTAGAACATTTAGAATCGATTGAACCTAATTCAATTGATTTAATATTTTGTGATCTTCCTTATGCTACTGAAAAATATAGTGCTGTAAATTGTAAGTGGAATACTCCAATTGATTTAGATAAATTATGGTTATTATTTATGAAAATTAAAAAAATAAATACACCGATTATTATGACTTGCACTACTAAATTTGGTGCTTCATTAATTAATTCAGCACCTAAAAAATGCCCTTTTAGATATGATTTAGTATGGTGTAAATCTTCTCCTTGTGGGTTTTTATCTGCTAAAAAAATGCCTATGAGAAAACATGAAATGATTTATGTATTTTATGAAAAACTTCCTTTTTATGATTTATCTTCACATAAACATAAATTTATTAAACAATATCAAGATAAAGATATGGAAAAATCACTATATGGAAAGATGCCTAAAACTGGAAAAGATAAAGAAAGTCATTCAGCACAATATGATCCACCACTTCCAACATCTTTAATTAAAGAACAAATTATTGATAAAAGACCTAATTATAAAACAGATTCAGATTTATATGGTGATATTAAAAGAGAAGATTTTATGAGAAAAAAAGGTGAAAGTATGTATAATCCACCACTTCCAACATCTTTAATTAAAGAAAATTTAGATGAAAAATATAAAAATAAAGGTGGATTATATAGTAAAGTTTCTCGTAATGGATTATTGAAAGCAGAACCTCATTATGATCCACCACTTCCAACATCTTTAATTAAAGATAAAATGATGGATGTAGAGGCGAAAACTTTATATGGTGATTTTAATTTAAATCAACCATCAAATGAAGATGGATCAAGAAGTAATTACAGAGGACAATTTTATGAACCACCACTTCCTAATTCATTATTAGAAGTTAAATCAACAAGAGGAAAACATAGCACAGAGAAACCTGTTGAATTGATGAAATGGATTTTAAAATATTATTCAAAAGAAGGTGATGTAGTATTAGATCCAACTATGGGTTCGGCTTCTATGGGTGTTGCTTGTGAAGAAATGAAAAGAAATTTTATTGGTATTGAAAAAGATGAAGATATATTTAATGTTGCTTGGGAAAGGTTAAATCTATAAAAATAATTATATAAGATAATATATAATGGAATATCCAAGAATTACAATTATTACACCAATTTTTGAAAGAAATAAATTCACAAATTTAATAATTAATAATTTAATTAATCTTGATTATCCACTTGATAAACTTACATATATTATTGATGATGATGGTATAAATGAGAAGTTCATAGGGACTCAAATAGAGTTGGAGGAGTTTCAGAATGCTATACGACCCATACATTTTATATATAAACATTATAATAAAAAAAGAACAATTGGAGAAAAAAGGAATAATTTAGTTAAACTTGCTCCTGATAAATTAATTGCTATGATGGATTCGGATGATTTAATGGTTTCAAGTTGGTTAAAACATTCATTAGAAATAATGAAATCAAATAATTATGGTTTAGTTGGAACGAATCAAATGATTTTTTTATATCCAAAAGATAATTGGAAGACTACTGCTATTCAATGTGTTGATAAAAGAATGATGCACGAGGCTGGTATGTTATTCACTAAAAAACATTTTAGAGCAATGGGAGGATTTATAAGTAATAGTCAAGGGGAGGGCACGAAAATGATTGATAATATGAATCCAAATAAAGTTGGATTAACTGAAACAAGTAAAGTTATTATTTGTATTTGTCATAAAAATAATACAATAAATAAAGATAGATTTAAAGAATATAAAGAAGTTGGGGTAGGGGAACAATTAAGTGATTATCATAGACACTTAATCCTCCGATGTATCAACTGATACTTTATCTTCTTTAACTAATTCTTCTTTAATTTTATTTTCTTTTTTTTCTTCTTTTAGTAATGGTTCAGGATTAAATAATAATTTATCACCTTCTGCTATTACTTCTTCAAAAGATTTTAATGCTTTTCCTTCTCTTACTTTTAAATATAAAAATGAAAATGGTGTTGATGTAGCATATTTATAAATCTTCATAAAATTATCTAATGATCCAAATTGTCCTCCCCACTCCTCATAACAACCTATTAATTGTTTCATATTTGGTTGTTTCATTATAATTACATCAGTGCAATTATTTCTAACTATAGTCGATAGTGCTTTTAGTTGCTGAATAAAAATTCCTAGAAGTCCAACGTTCACATGTCTCATCCTAGTTGCAAGGAAATCCACCTCATTATTTCTCTTCCCACCCACTCCGTTCTTTTGGAGAATATCATCAAGGAACATTGCAACAAACGGCATCTCATCTCTTTCTCCAATTGCTTTTTGAGATTCCATGAATTGTGTAATCAATCCATCATTATAATGGTCACAACAATCACATGCTTTCTTTATGAATCTAGCACAAGGATCATTATTCAATGTGTTGCTCATAACTATAATTCTATCAAAATAGGTTTGAGCATCATAGAATCCGTCTTCACGAGATTGAAAAATTAGTGAGTTAAGCAGTGTTGTTTTTCCTCCGCGTATCGACCCGACTACACAAAATAGTGCGGGAGGTTGTATCATATTAGGATGAACTGGTTTTATTCTTGGATTAGGAGCATCTGCTTTCACTGGTAATACTGAAGGTGTTTTAAAATTAATATTTTCCATTTATATAATTTATATATAAAAAATAATAATATTTTTTTATTAAATTTATCTATTAATAGATTTTTTTTCTATAATAATAGAAATATAATAGATGAGTAATTTAGAACTTCCGCAAATAATTCCAAGTGAAGAAAATATTGAAGAACAAATTGAAGATGTTGTTGAGGAGGAGGTATTACCAGTTGTTAAGGAGAAAGAATATGTTGTTCCTGAAGAAGTATTTAAAAAAGCAGAAGAATATCAAAAACATGTAGATGCTCCAGTAGTGAAAAAGGTTAGGAAGAAGAGAACTATGACTCCTGAAATGTTGGAGAAATTAGCAATAGCAAGAGCAAAAGCAAATGAAACAAGAAGAAAAAATAAAGAATTAAGACAAAAAGGTGAATTACCAACTCCATCTCAAGTAAAAGAAGAAAAGAAAAAAGAGATAGAAGAAAAAAAAAGACCAGTTGTTAATAATATTACAAATGAATATAAAACAATAAATAATACTTTAACAAGTGATGAAATAGAAAGAATATCCAAAGAAGCAACTGCAAAAGCATTATTAGTTTATGAAGAACAAAGACAATTAAGAAAAGCAGAAAAAAAGAAAAGATTAGAAGAGGAGAAGAAGCAGGAAGAAATGAAAAAAACAATTAATTTAGCAATGAATGGTGGTATGAGTTTTGGTGGAGGAGGATATAAAAAAAAGAAGAATTCAATTTGGGGATAATTTTGGAAAACGAATATTCACAAGTGAAAAACAGAAAAAAAGGAAATTGAAAAAAAAATTTAATTTCGTTTTTTTTTGATTCTCACCTGTGAATATGCGTATTTCTCCATTCTATATAGATAAGAAAAACAAAATAATATTTTCTTTTAATAATAATATTAAATTTCTTTTATTTTTGTAGAATAGTATAAATGGAAGAAATAACTTTGTTAGATTGTAATCATTTAACATCTGCGGAATATGTTGGAGGTAATTTAGGTTCTAATTCTTTTTATACAAATAAATTAGGTGAAGGAATTAAAGTTAATCAAGGTGATAAAGTATCTGTTCATCAAACATATATATCAGAAGTAGGTTCAGATGATAATTCAATTCAAATAACAGATAAATTTATTAAAAAAAGAAATATAACTTATACTCAACAAACACCAGCAAACTTCTTACAATATCCTGATAATGATTATATGTTAGGTTATAAATCTATATCAGCAAGTAATGTTACAGAAGAAATAAGTATAAATGAAAATAAAGCACCAATTTTATATAATTATTATATAACGAATCATGGAGAAATAGCATATCATCTTCCAAGAAGATTTGTATATAGAAGTGGTCTTTCTCCAAGTTGGGATGAACAATCTGATACATTAGCAGATGGAAAAATATATGGTAATGTATGTTTATATACAGAAACTGGTTCATCATTTAATCGTGATTTATTATCAGCATTTTATTGTGATGAAGATTATTATTTATTTCAAGCAGGATTGGAAGGACAAGTTCATAGAAATCATATTAAAGCAATTCATAATAATTCAAGATTTAAAATATTCACTCAAACAGATACAAGATATGCTGATGTTGGTGGTGATGATTTAATATCAGCAAGTTTAACAAGTCCAGCTGGATTAGATTATATTGAATATATTGAAAAATTAGATATTGAATTAGAAGAAGGATTTAAATCACCTGAAGCAATAGCATCTACTATAACAAATACATTAAGGAAACAATCACAACCACAAATAAATAAAGTTTATTCAACGGCACAATTTAATATAAATGTTGATAATCAAACATATAGACATTTAAATACTGAAATAAATTCACCAACTTATCATACTTTCCATGCTTGTGGAGAAGATAATAATGCTCAATCAAATTATAATGCTTGGGAATTAGCAACATCAGATAATGATAAAGGATTAGAATGGTTGTCGGCACATCAATATATTGGAATAAAAAGACCTGAATTATGGAAAGCAGGAAGAGAATTTAATGAATTTTGGTTAAATTATTTACAATCAGTAAGACCAACTTTTTATCCAAATATTTTATATTCAGCATTTGATTTACATAGAGGAATAAATGCTTCACAATTTTCTCGTGATGCTACTGGTGATAATATACATACAATTATATTACCTATATTGTGGAGTAACACTGAATTTAAAACAAAATTAAATAATATTTTTAATGAACAAGCAAATCATCCTGAATTATTTGAAAATAAATTTAATCAATATTTTTCATATACAAATGTGAATAATTCTAGATTTTTACATCTAAATGTAAGAAGAGATAGTGTAAGAAAAAGTGTTGATCCAGTATATGAATTACAACTTGGGACAGATTTTCTTAAAACAAATGCTTCAACCGAAATCATGAATTCAGTTCCAATATTTTTTGATTTTAATCCTGAATATCAAAATATTGAAACAGATGGAGAAAGTTGGGAAACTGGATATAGTTATGGTGTATTTAAAAAAATAACTTCAGGAGGTTTTGAATATATTGCTTTAACAACATCACATTTAGGAATAATTGAAGATACAGATTTAAATGCTTCATTTACAACAATTCCTAATTGTTTATTTTTATTGAATGACGGAACTACAAATGGATCTCATATTGAAAGTTATACAAGATTAGGTTGGGATTCTCATTTCTTATCTTACGGAAATGTTGTTATGGGATTAACTTCAGGATGGACAAATGAATATGCTAATTTAGAACCAGCAGAAGCAGTTTATCAAAAAAATGAATCACTTCCAACTGCTTATGATACAGTCCAAATAGCTTCCCATGCTCGAGTTCAGAAAGTATATTTAGGAGCAAATGAACCATTACTTGAATATAATACAACAGCAAATAGATTTGAGATAAGTAATTTACATACTGCTGAAAGGGTGCAGAATAGATGGTGTGCTGGGGCAACTCTATCAACAGGTTTAACTATACCAAGCACACCATCAGCAGGTGATATAGTTTATAAAGTGAATAAAAGATTAAATAATAATTCTTGGAATCCTGATATGATTCCTTATGGAGCAAATAATCATACAATAAGAATTAATTCAAAAGATGTGAATGTTGATTTCTTAAATCCAAATTTAAGTGGTTGGACTATATATGACCAATATTCAGGAATTATCATAAAAGATTTTGGATATGATGAAAACTCTTGGACAAAAAGTTTTTGGTTTAATTTAGGTTTTGATTATTTACAATTTAATTCACCTGAAACCTCATCAAATGATATTACAACAAGAGTAGGAAATGATAATAAAAATGCTCTGCCTTATGCTTTCACAAATGCCGATGTCACACAACAAGCAACTATGGATTTTGTTACTAATGCTTATGGAGAAGGAATGTATAACTTGCAACTGCCCTGTGTTGTTTCATTTAATGACCAAAATACTGGAACTGATAAATCTGATTATTTTAGAGAAGATATGTTATTTGAACAATACCCAGCAATCACAGAATCCGCAACATCAATAAAATTACAAGCACCAAGACTTCCAAGAAAATTAAGATCACCTTATTTCTGTATTAGATCCGATATATTAGATAGTAGTTTATTTTTAGGTGGATATGATTCAGGAACAAATCACCCAATTATTGCTACTGTTCCAAAATCAAACGATTATGGTGATTACTTTGTATCATTAGATTCTACATTAGAATTTGTATTTACTAGATCAAAAACAATAACAGAAATAAAAACATCTATATTAAATCCTGATATGACATTAGCTAATGTCGGTGATGCTTCATCTGTAATTTATAAAATTACTAAACAAATTCCTGATACAAGATTTAATATTATTGACCAAGTATTAAATGAAAATAAAAATTCTGCTAAAATATAAATTATATATTAATTAATTAAATGGTTGAAAAGAAAAAAGTTAAATACAAAGGAGAAGTTAGAATGATACCAAAAACTTATCTTGAAGGACTTAAAGGATATGAAAGACAAAAACAAATTAAAAGTATATTTGAATCAAAACCTCGTCCAAAAGTTAAAGGATTTGAATCAAAAAGAAGTTCTCATGTTAAAAAGTTTGAAGATAAATATGGAACAAAAATTACAGATAAAGAATT
>Ga0208794_1000859_pt1 | contig 16237 bp, 13 predicted proteins | sample 32_taG_FD_184106 | JGI IMG/M metagenome (GOLD analysis project Ga0208794, IMG submission 184106) | Marine viral communities from the Gulf of Mexico - 32_GoM_OMZ_CsCl metaG (SPAdes) (version 2) | ecosystem: Environmental > Aquatic > Marine > Oceanic | place: Atlantic Ocean: Gulf of Mexico... | reverse complement strand
GGGTCCTATCCCTGGATCCTCTCGCCGGTGATCTTCGTCCTGATCACCGTCTTTGCCTTCAACGCGCTGGGCGATGGCCTGCGCGACGCCGTCGACCCCTATTGAGGATAGAGCCATGACCGAAAACAAGCTGGTTCCGTCCGAACGTCACGATCTGGGGACGCATGGCCGCGAACTGATCCTGGACGCGCGCAATGTGGGTGTCGATTTCAAGGTGGAGGGCGGCACCGTCAATGCCGTGCGCGACGTTTCTTTCCAGCTCCACAAGGGGGAGACCATTGCGCTGGTGGGTGAAAGCGGCTCGGGCAAGTCGGTGACGGCCCGCACGCTGATGAAGCTTCTGACCAAGCGGGCGACCATTCTGCCGCAAACGCAGATCACGCTTTCCGGCAAGGACGTGGTCAAGATGGGCGACCGCGAAATGCGCAAGCTGCGCGGCAACGATATTGCCATGATCTTCCAGGAGCCGATGAGCTCGCTCAATCCGGTCTATACCATCGGACAGCAGATCTGCGAGATCATTCACCTGCACAATCGTGTCTCCCGCCAGGAGGCGATGAGCCGGGCCGAAAAGCTGCTCGAAGAGGTGCAGATCCCAGACCCGCGGGCGCGGCTCAACCAATTCCCGCACCAGCTATCGGGCGGGCAGCGCCAGCGTGTGATGATCGCCATGGCGCTCGCCAACCGCCCCGAAGTGCTGATCGCCGACGAGCCGACCACGGCGCTCGACGTGACGGTCCAGGCCCAGATCCTCAACCTGATCAAGGACCTCAAGGACAAATACGGCATGGCGGTGATCCTGATCACCCATGACCTGACCATCGTTCGGCAGTTCTCCGAATATGTCTATGTGATGCAGAACGGCCGGGTGCAGGAGCACAACGAGACCGAGGCGCTCTTCGCCAATCCGCAGCACGCCTATACCAAACACCTGCTCGCCTCGGAACCCAAGGGCACGGCCTTGCCGCTGGCGGACGGAGAACACGAGACGGTGCTGGAGGGCAAGGAGGTGAAAGTCACCTTCACCCTCAAGCGCGGCGGCTTCTTCAGACCCGACTTCTTCGATCTTAAGGCTGTCGACAATCTCGACATCAAGCTCATGCGCCATGAGACATTGGGCATTGTGGGCGAGAGTGGCTCGGGCAAGACCACCTTCGGGCAAGCCCTGATCCGGCTGATCGGCAATCAGGGCGGCCAGATCTGGTTCGACGGGGAGCGTATCGATGGCCGGGATCGCAAAGCCATGCGTCCCTTGCGCAGCCGCATGCAGATCGTCTTCCAGGACCCCTTCGCCAGCCTCAATCCCCGCATGTCGATCCGCCAGATCATCGAGGAAGGACTGGTGGTCAACGGCATCGGCGAGAACCGGAACGACCGCATTGATCGTGTCCGGCAGGCCCTGCGTGATGCCGGACTACCCGACAATATCCTGCAACGCTTCCCACACGAGTTTTCCGGCGGTCAGCGCCAGCGCATCGCCATTGCCCGCGCCATTGCGCTCGAGCCTGAATTCATCCTGCTCGACGAGCCGACCTCGGCGCTGGACCTTTCCGTGCAAGCCCAGATCATCGACCTGCTGCGCAAGCTGCAGGACGAGAGGGGCCTGAGCTATCTGTTCATCAGTCACGACCTGAAGGTTGTGCGGGCGCTCTGCCATCGTGTCATGGTCATGCAGCACGGCAAGATCGTGGAGCAGGGGCCGGTGAGCGAGGTGCTTACCAATCCATCGACAGACTACACCCGCCGTCTGGTCCGCGCGGCTTTCGAGATCGCGGCATAGACCGGTGGCCACAGGTTCGGGCGCTTAGCGCAGCGCCCGACCGGATTGGTCGAACAGGTGAACCGCCCCGTTCGGCACCTTGATGTGGATGGTGTCATGCAATTGCAGGTCCGGTGCCCCATCGAGCTTGAGGGTGATGGTCTCGCCGCCGGGTAGTTCGACATAGGCAAGCGCGTATTCGCCGAATTGTTCGATCACCGCCAGCTTGCCGCTGAGATCGGCCGTCCCTGCATCTGCCAGTTCCAGATGCTCTGGCCTGACCCCAAGGGTTCGCGCCTGTGACAACTGCGGATGCGACATCGCGAGCATCTTCTCGCCCGGTAGCTGCAGCCCAATTCCCGCTGCTGACACGTCGATGAAGTTCATGCGCTGACTGGCGATGAACCCGGCAACGAAGGTGTTGACCGGCTCGCGATAAAGCTCGAGCGGCGTGCCCACCTGCTCGATGCGCCCGGAGTTGAGCACCACGATGCGGTCAGCCAGGGTCATGGCTTCGACCTGATCGTGGGTCACATAGATCATGGTGGCATCGAGAGTATCATGCAGTTTGGCGATCTCGACGCGGGTCTGGGCGCGCAGAGAAGCATCCAGATTGGAGAGCGGTTCGTCGAACAGGAATACCTTGGGATCCCGTACGATTGCCCGCCCGATGGCAACGCGCTGGCGCTGCCCACCACTGAGCGCCTTAGGCATGCGGTCGAGATAAGGTTCGATCTGCAGGATGCGGGCCGCCTCGCGCACCCGCTGGTCAACTTCGGCCTTTGGTGTCTTGGCGAGTTTGAGGCCAAACGCCATGTTCTCGTAAACACTCATATGCGGATAAAGCGCATAGGACTGGAACACCATGGCGATGCCGCGTTGCGGGGAGGGGACGTCATTGACCACCCGCCCGCCAATGCTGATCTCGCCGCCCGTGATCGGTTCAAGCCCGGCGATCATGCGCAGCAAGGTGGATTTGCCACAGCCGGAAGGCCCGACAAACACCACGAATTCGCCCGACTTGATGTCGAGATCGACGCCATGGACCACTTCCAGCGCGCCATAGGACTTGCGGATGCCCCGCAGGGTGACGTCAGACACTTGCGCCTCCTCAGGTCTCGATCATCAGGGTTGCGATTTCAAACGGCCGCAGCTTGAGCGTGATGCTGTTGTCCTTGATGTCCAAGGGCTCGGCTTCACCTTCCTCCATCAGATTGACGATACGGGCCGACTTGACCGGCAGGCCGAAGGCGATGGTCGCCTCTGCGCGCCGATTGGCATGTTCGTAGACGCGCAGCACCAGAGCGTCGGATTTCTCCGCTTTCTTGATCGTCTCGATGGTGACATTGGCCGCATCCACAGAGGCGAGACTAAAGCTGCCGAACTCGCTCGCCTGTGTCGTCGCGATGGCGCGCGAACCGACCACAGCGACAGGATTGTTGAAGCGTTCGGCGGCGCGGGGAATCTCGGCGAGGTCGGCGACGCCCTCATGCACGAGCATGGCATAGCGGATACGATGCTCGCCTAAATCCGCCTTTGGATCGGGGAACGTGGAGCCGCGCACCAGGGTGAGACGCACCGACTGTTCGTGGCAGTCATAGGCATATTTGCTGTCATTGAGCAGGGCGATGCCGAAATCGGCCTCCGAAATATCGACCCAGCGATGCATCGAGGCCTCGAAACGGGCGCGATCCCAGGTGGTGTTGCGATGGGTCGGGCGAGTCACATGCCCAAAGGCGATTTCGGAGCGGATTTCGCTGGTGTTGAGATCGAAGCCGAACTGCGCCTTGATGACCTGCGCACGTTCCTGCCAGTCAATGAAAGTGTCAAACTCGACCTGCCGCTCGCCGGCCGTCAGCGAGATGACCTGCACGATTTTCGATTTTTGATAGGCGCGGGCGATGCGAATGGCGGCACGATGCGGACCGGTTTCGACCACCGAAATATCGGCCTTGGCGTCGGCGAGAGGCCAGGACTGCTCCTCGAAATACCGATCGATGTCCCAGGCATCCCACTCCATCGGCTTGTCTTCATAGGCGATGAGGCGGTTGGCCCTGGCGCCGGGCGCGAGAGTCTCGCGATTGCGAGTCTTGTCGAACACGGAGGTCATCTCGCCGGCCTTGTCGAAGGTGACGCGGATTAGCGCATTCTCGAGATGGCTTGCCGAGACAGAGAGTTCGGTCTCGGTGGCAGCGCCACCAGGAACGAGCTGCGCGCCGGTCCAGCCCAGTGGTGCCATCTCGGCGGCCGCAGCGACCGTGTCGGTCGACCCATCGGCGCGGGTGATCTTCTGCACCGGCTGGGTACCTGAGGCGGTCGCGAGCGCCGCGTCGTCGGAAACCTCGGCGCCCAGATGGACGAGGCCCGAACGGGTCTGGCTGGTGAAATTGATCAGGCGAAGCTGATCCGGGCCCGGCTTGGTCGCCGCCTGCGCCGCGGCGTGCCAGGGACCATTGGCCGAATCCAGCGTCGAGAAGATGCGGCCATATTCGGCGTCGCTGTCGACATAGACCTCAGGAATGGACGTGCCCGGCAGGATGTCGTGGAACTGGTTGATGAGTACCAGCTCCCAGAACTCGGCCAGCGTTTCGCTGGGATAGGCGTGACCAGCCGTGACCAGGGCGATGGCGCCGAGCATTTCCAGCTCGCGCAGGCGGCGTTCCGAATTCCGGTTATTGGCCTTGTTCTTGGCCACCGAGGTCAGTGTGCCGCGGTGATATTGCAGGTATAGCTCGCCATTCCAAACCGGGAACCTGCCCGGTTCCGCATCCATGGCTTTGCCCAGACGGTCAAGGAAAGGCACGATGCCCTCGAGCTTGACCTTGGGTGCACCGGGGATGCCGCGCTGAAGTCGCGTGCCGCGCTCGATCATGGCGCGGGTCGGGCCGCCGCCGCCATCGCCATAGCCATAGGACATGACGACCTCGTCATAGGCCGCCTTGGGCTCGTAGCGCTTCCAGGCGCCCATGGTCTCCGACACGGAGAGATCGCCATTATAGGTCGTGAATATCTGCTCGCTGTCGTATTTCTGGGCGGTAATCAGCTGCGCCTTGGTGGTGGTGCCGTCGATGCCGCGCCAGAAGAAGGTGTCGTAGGGATGACGGTCCGTATCGTTCCAGCTCAGCTTGGACGTGACGAAATATTTCAGGCCAGACTTGTCCATGATCTGCGGCAGATTGGCCGAATAGCCGAAGGTGTCGGGCAGCCACACGGTTTTGGGGTCGACGCCGAAATGTTCGAGATGAAACCGGCGGCCGCGCATGATCTGGCGGACGAGGCTCTCGCCCGAGGCGATATTGACGTCCGGCTCCACCCACATGGCGCCTTCGATCTCAAACTGCCCGGACTTGATCCGCGCCATCATCCGATCCCAGATTTCCGGGTAGTCCCGTTTGAGGAAGTCGAACAGCACCGACTGGTTGTACATGAAGACGAATTGCGGATACTCCTCCATCAGGTTGAGCACCGTGGCAAAGCTGCGGCCGGTCTTGTCGCGGGTGTGCATGACGCGCCACAGCCAGCCCACATCGAGATGGGTTGAGCCAACAGCCGTTATCTGCGGCTGCACTTCGGTGTCGACGAGCTCATAGATTTCCTGGGCAATCTTTTCGGCCTCGGGCAGGCCCGCTTCGAACGCATCGGTATGCCCGTCGCGCCGGTCCAACGCCCGCAGCGCCCTTTGCACTATGTTGAGAATGGCGTGGCGGCGCGGATCGTTCTGTTGCAGCAGAACGGCGACATCGACCGGCGTCTGTAGGTCGTAATAGAGCTTTTCGGCGCGCTCATTGCGGGTGAAGAAATCCACCTCGAAGCCGACCAGGGGCCGGTCGAAGAAGGTAAAGGCATTGACCAGCAACACATGCTTGTTGCCCGGCTTGGCGTCGCGCTCGATCACCAGCTCGGTGTGGTTGCCGTCCAGCGCCTGGGCGATCTTGCCGTCGAGATAGGCAAGGCATTGCGGGTCGGTCGAGCCGGGACGGTCCTGCCACTGGCTGGTAAAGTGGGCAACGAAGACCTTGCCGCGCGCCGCTTCGGGCACGGTGATTTCGGCGGCGAACCAGGTATGCTCCTGGTGTTTGCCCCAGACCGAGTGGCGGCCGAACTTCTCCCATTGCCGCCAATCGGCATTGAGTGCGTCCGCGGATGAGAAGTTGTCTGCCCGCTGCACATGCCACTGGAACGGCACGTCCTCGACCGGCGTCCGGATTTTCTGTCCCAGATCCGCGCACAGGCGCAGCAGCTTGCCCTCTTGTTTCAGATCATCGTCCAGCAAACCCAGCCTGGACGAGAGGGGATTGGAATAGGTCATCCTTTAACTCCGACACCGGCGAACCCTGTGTTCATGTTCCGCCGTAACAAGAAATACACGCCGACCGCCGGCGCAGCGTAGATGATGGAAAAGGCCGTCAGGAACCCGTAGTTGATGGCCCCTTGCTCGCCAAAGGCCGCGTAGAGCCCCACCGACATCGGGAAGGCATCCTGCACGCGCGCGAAGATCAACGGCAGCAGGAACTCATTCCAGGCCCCGGTGAAGCTGAAGAACCAGACAACTGCGATACCGGCGCGCGACATGGGCAAGACGATGCGCGTTACAATCTGAAGAAGGCTGGCGCCCTCCACATAGGCCGCTTCCTCAAGTTCGATCGGCACGGTGTCGAAGAAGTTCTTGAGGAGAAGCAGGGTGAAGGGCAGGTTGAGAATGGTCAGCGCAATGATGACGCCAAGCTGGTTGAGCAGACCCGTGCGCTGCGCCGCGAAATAGAGCGGCACCAGAACGCCCGCCGCCGGCAGCATGCGCAGAAGGACAAGGGTCCAGAGGAACGCGTTGCGACCTGGAATCTTGAGCCGGGATAGCGGATATGCGGCCGAGATGCCAACGACTACGCTGAGCGTGGCGGTGCCAGCTGCGATCAGCATTGAATTGAGGAACTGGCGCCCGGCATTGCCGCTGACGGCAAGCCCGAAATTGTCGAACCCCACCACCCTGGGGATTTCAAGCTGACCCGTGGAGAGCGGGTTGAAGGCATTGAGGATGAGCCAGGAAAACGGGCTGACCCAGATCACGGCCATGAAGCTCAGTGCAATGGCCGTGAGGCGGGAGGGTTGGGTGGATTCCATTTACTTGGGCTCCCGCAGCAGGCGCAGGTAGAATAGGGACAGAAAGCCCACAATCGCCAGCATCGCTACCGAGATCGCCGAGCCAAAGCCCAGATTGCCGCGCGAAAAGCTCTGATTGTAGAGGAAGACGGCCAGCGTCTCAGTCTGTCGGCCTGGACCACCACCGGTCATCGCGAAGATCAGCGGGAAATATGTGAAGGTCCAGATGGTGATGAACAGCATATTGGTGGCGATATGCGGCCGGATGATTGGCAATTGCACCAGCCAGATGCGCTGCAGCGGCGTCGCGCCATCAACCTTGGCAGCCTCCACCACTTCGCGGCTGACTGAATCCAGGGCGGCCGTGAACAAAAGATAGGACCAGGCCGTGCCCTTCCAGATATTGGCAATGGTGACCACCGGCAGGGCGTAATTGTTGATGAAATTGACCGGTGGCAGGCCGAGAGGCGTGATTATGAGCTGATTGATCAGCCCGGTTTGCGCTGTCGTCGCTGACCACAAAAAAGCCGCCACGATATCGGGCAGCAGCCAGCCCAGCATGATGCAGACTTCCACCACGCTGCGCAGCATCGAGCGCGAGCCACGCAACGCGGCGGCCAGCAGGAAGCCCAGAACCGACTGGCCCACAATGGCCGAGAAGAACACAAAGATGACAGTGGTCCACAAGGACTCCAGGAACCCCCGGCGGGTGAACAGGCGCTCGAAATTCTCAAGCCCCACCCAGCTCCATTCCACGCTCTTGCGGCCGACCAGGGCCAGATCGGTGAAGCTGAAGGCAAAGGCCCAGCCGGTGAAATAGAGTAGGGTGCCGATCAGCAGGATGGCGGGCAACATGCCCAGCCCAAGAACCCACAAATTGCTCGTGAGCCAGGGATTGGCCTGATTTTTCATCTACGCCTCTTGGCTGTGCTGCTTGCATCCGCGGCGACCTCGGCGGAACGCAACAGCGGACGGCTGAAAAGAAGGCCGGCGACATCTGGAGGACAGGAGATGCCGCCGGCAGTTGGTCAGGTTATTCGTAGGTAATCACGTTTTCCTCGCCGAACTCGTCGACCAGGGCGTCGTGATATTCCTGCACCACTTCATCGGGCGGCACGCCATCGAGAATATCGGCAGTCGCCTGCTGGATCAGGGCCGAGACGGTCTGGTAGCCCGGAACGGTGTCGCGACCGGTCGTATCGGCAGCCAGCTTGGTGGCTTCGGCAAGGAATGGATCGGCTGTGTATTCCGGCGATTCCGAAATGTCGGTGCGAACCGCCATGCGGTGATTGGCCAAGGTCCACTCCTTGAAGTTGCCTTCGTCGAAGATGGCGGTGATCAGCTTGAAGGCCATGTCCTTGTCGGCCGCATTGGCGTTGATCCCGATGGTCCAGCCACCCGATATATTCGTCGTGGTCTTGGCCCCTTCCACGCCCGACCCCGGCCAGGGGGTCCAGGCCACCATAGCGTCGCGTTCCTCGCGGCTGGGCGGGTTGTTGCAGTCCCAAAGGCACGCATCTTCCCATGAGCCCGAGGCCAGGATGCCGAGTTCGTCCGCCGCCAGGGCCGCTCGCACGGCCGCTCCAATATCGGTGGCATAGTTCAATTCGGCCGTGTTCAGCTCACGCTCGACATAAACCTGGTGGAACAGATCGAAAGTGCGGCGTAGGGCAGGGCTGTCCCCGATCCACTGGCCCGTCTCGCGATTAAGCAGGCGATTGCGATCGTCCTCCGGAACATCGGCGCCGAGCAGTGCCATATAGACGCCCTGCATGGTGGCAGCTTCCGCCTGTTTTGTGCCGGCCGGAAGCTGGAAGGGATAGCGAACCCCGGCATCCTTGAGCTTCTGGGCCGCATCAAGCACATCGTCCCAGGTCTTGGGTTCCCACGGCGTCGGAATGCCGGCCTTCTCGAAGTTCGACAAATCGTACCAGAGCATGCGCACATCGGTATCGGTGGGCAGCGCATAGACCTGCCCCTGATAGGAGGCGACCTCGAGCAGACCCGGCATGTAGTATTCGAACTGATCCCAGCCGGCGAGCAGCTCATCGAGCGGATGCAGATAGCCGGCCGAAGCCAGCTCGGACACCATGAAACTGTCCATCAGGTTGACATCTGCTGCCGTGCCGGCGGCAAGATCGAGCGCGATGCGCTGGTCGTAGCCCTGGCCCGGCAATTTGATGGCATTGACCGTTTCACCGGTCTCGGCCTCAAAGGCCTCAATGCCCGGTTCGACCAATGCGGCGATCCATTCGGCATACATGAACGAGACTTCGGCCCGTGCCGGGGCCGAAAGGGCGCTCGTCATGGCAAGGGCAGCAACACTCCCCAGCAGAACGTTCTTAAGCATACACACCTCCCTGTGATGTTGCCCGCCACGCCTGTGGCAGGCGCCGGCTCCTCTTCCGGCGTATGAGCGCAGCTAATCACAAGAAATGCAACGTTGCAATTACAGAGCCGCAGAAAGTCAAAATTCTCCGGAGTAATCGTTTAAAATAAAGAATATCATATATTTAGAGGTGCAACTTCCAGCGATGTGGTGCGGTTGTATCGTTTGCATCGTTGCATCAAACTCCGGTACACACAGGCCCGCCGCTCTGCTATGAAGGCTGTCAGGGGATAGTAGCTGCATGACCAAGAACAGGCCCGGGCTTCAGGCCAAGGGGCGCGTTACACTCAAGACTATCGCAGAGGCTACCGGCCTCAGCCTTTCCACCGTGTCACTGTCGCTGCGGGGCGGCACGACGCTCAAGCAAGAGACACGCGACAAAGTCGCGGCGGCCGCCGAAGCGTTGGGCTATGTGCCCGACCGGGCGGGGGTGCGTCTGCGCACTGGCAAGACCAATGTGCTGGCCCTGGTGCTTGACGGTGCAGAGGACTCCATCGACTTCGCGCGCCAGATGATTCAGGGCATCGGCCAGGCACTCCAGGGAACGCCCTACCATCTGAATGTGACGCCGGAATTCGACCGGCATTCCACCGACACCATCCGCTACATTCTGGAAAACCGCACGGCTGACGGGGTGATTATCACCCATACCGGTCCGCGCGATCCGCGGGTGCAGATGATGATCGATGCTGACTTTCCCTTCGTCAGTCACGGTCGGACCGAGTTTTACACGCCTCACCCCTATCACGACTTCCACTCCGAGGTCTTTGCGGCAACAGCCGTGGAGCGCCTCGCCAGAAAGGGCTGCCACCGGGTGCTGCTGGTGATTGGCGATGACAGCACAACAAACTACCAAAACATCGTCACCGCTTTTTACAAGGCGGCGGCGCGCAATGGCATTGAGACAACTCTGCTCGAACGGACTGTCGGCGTGACCCCGGCCGAGATGCGCAGCAAGGGCATAGAACTCTCGCGCTCGCCGGGCAGGCCCGACGGGGTTATCTGCGATAGCGAGATGCGGACGCTAGCGTTGCTGGGCGGCCTGATGGAGGCCGGGGTTGCCATTGGCGAGGATGTTCACCTGGTCTACAAACAGACCTCGGGTATTCTGCCCACTATGTTTCCGCACATCGACAGCGTGCGTGAGGACATTGTCGGCGCCGGCGTGGAACTGACCCGGCTGCTGCGTCTACGCATTGATGGCGCGCCGGTCGAGCAATTGCAGACCTTGGCCGAACCCCAGCCGCAATGGCGCAGCGACTAAGGTTCAACCCGCCGGTCGCGATACCGAATTGCGCAGGATCAGTTCGGCGCGCAGCAGCACTTCGAGCGATTTCGGCTTCTCCCCGGCCAGCAGCGTCAGCAGCAATTCCATTGCTGCCTCGCCCATGCGATGGCGGGGCTGCTTCATCGTGGTCAGCGACGGGGTGATGAAGCTGGCAAAGGAAATATCGTCAAATCCCATCACCGAGAATTGCCGGGGCAAGTCGTAGCGGCGAGCATTGAGGGAAATGATCACGCCCATGGCGGTTGCGTCATTGACACAGAGAAAGGCCGTGGGCAGGGCATCGCGCACGAACATCAGCTCCGCCGCCGCCCGGCCGCTCTCTGTGGTGCCGTCCCCATCGATGATAAGCCGCGGATCGATATTGATGCCGGCCCCGCCAAGGGCGGCCCGATAGCCGTCCTCCCGCAGCCGGTTGATCTCGCGATTGGGCGCGCGCCCGACAAAGGCGATGCGGCGATGGCCCTGCGAGATCAGGTGCTCCGCCGCGACACGCGCGCCTTCGAAATTGTCGACCCCGACAAATGGAATGTCTTCGCCGAGGACCGGTTCATTGACCGCCACCATGGGCGGCAGGCGCGCATCGGCTGGTGACTGGCCCAGTCCGAAGGGCAGGTGGCCCGTAAACAGGATCAGCCCGTCGGCCTGGTTGGAGCTGATAAAGCGCAGATAGTCCGTTTCCCGGCTGGGATCGTTCTGGGTGTTGCCGATCAACAGGCCATAGCCGCGCTTGCTGGCTTCGGTCTCAAGACCCACCAGGATGTTGGAGAAGTTCGGGTCACCGACATCGGGGGCAAGAATCAGGATCATATTGCTGCGGCGCATGCGCAGCGAGCGGGCCATGGCATTGGTGGTGTAGCCGGTGCGGGCAATGGCGTCGGTGACCCTGCGGCGCGTCGCATCGGCCACCTTGGTCGGTTCGTTTATGGCGCGGCTGACAGTGGCGATCGACACGCCGGCCATCGCAGCTACATCTTCGATTGTGGCCAGCTTTTGCTGCAGCACTTGGCTCTCCGCCCTCCGTGCGTGGCCTGATAGCCTTGCGCACTCCGCCTTTAGCAGACGCCGCGGCTTTGGCTACGGCCTCCTCCCGGCGATAAACCGAATTCGAACACTGTAAACCTTTACACTGTTCGTGAAAACCTTTACATCAGCGATCAGGACCAAATGATCACCGCATCAAGCAGTGCCGGGTTCAGGGGAGGAGAAGCGATATGGCTGAAGCGCCAGACGCAAATGTGCCGTCGATTCTGTCGGCCAGCCGCATCTCGAAATCCTTCGGCGAAATCCCCGTGCTGTTCAGCATCGATTTTGATGTCCGCCCCGGCGAAGTTCACGCCATCATTGGCGAGAATGGCGCTGGCAAATCCACGCTGATCAAGATCCTTTCGGGCATTGAACAGCCGACCTCCGGCACCATCACCTACGACGGCCAGAAAGTCGTGCTGCCGCCCAATGGCGAGGCGGCGGCCATGGGCATCGTGGTGATCCATCAGGAATTGCTGTTGGCCGAGCATCTCTCCGTTGCGGACTCGATCTTTCTCGGGCGCGAACTGAAATCTGGGCCATTCCTCGACCTCAAGGCGATGCGGGATCAGGCCAAGGCTATCCTGGACACCCTGCATGTCCCGATCGATCCGGACGCGCGGATCAACACCCTGTCGGTGGCGGACAAGCAGATGGTCGAGATCGCCAAGGCGATCAGCCGCGATGCCCGTGTCATCATCATGGATGAGCCGACCGCCGTGCTGTCGGTGGCCGAAAGCCGTACCCTGTTCGAACAGGTGCGACGCCTGACGGCAAAGGGCGTGGCGGTGATCTTCATCTCGCACAAGCTCGATGAGATCATGGAACTGGCCAATCGTGTCACCGTGCTGCGCGACGGCCAATTGATTGCCACCGTGGGCACAGAAAACCTGACGCCGGACTCCATCGCGCAGATGATGGTCGGTCGCGAACTGTCCAATCTCTATCCGCCCAAGCGCGAGCCCGATGTCGACACTGAAGTCGTGCTTTCGGTGCGCGGGCTGTCGGCGCCGGGCATATCGGACATCTCGTTTGACCTGAGGCGCGGAGAAATCCTGGGCTTTGCCGGGCTGATCGGGTCCGGGCGCACCGCTGTGGCCGAGGCTATTGCCGGGCTGAGTGCGAAGACCGGCGGAGAGGTCACCGTCAATAGTGCGCCCGCCGACTATTCCGACGTTTCGAAATCCGTTGCGGCGGGCCTGGCCTATATGACCAAGGACCGAAAGGGGCGGGGGCTTCTGCTCAATGCAGGCCTCCAGCCCAACCTGACTTTGCTGACCCTGAAAAAGCACCTGAAAATGGGCTTTCTCGATGGCCGCAGCGAAGCCCAGGCGCTGGACCGCGCCGTGCGTCGTTTTGATATCCGCGCCCGCGATCCTTCCGTACAGGTCGGCAAGCTCTCTGGCGGCAATCAGCAAAAGCTGATGCTGGGCAAGACCATGGAGAGCGATCCCGAGATCGTCATCATGGACGAACCGACGCGCGGCATCGACGTCGGCACGAAACAGCAGATCTATCACATCATCGCGGCGCTGGCCGCCGAGGGGAAAGCGATCATCGTGATCTCCTCGGAAATGCAGGAAGTAATCGGCCTTTCCCATCGTGTGGTCGTCATGCGCCAGGGGCGTATGGCCGGCGTGCTGGAAGGCGCAGAAATAACCGAAGCCGAGATCATGCGTTACGCGGCCGGCATCAAGCAGGGTGGGGAAAATGAGCGTCTCAGTGCCTGATACGGCAAGCAAACCGCATAAGGGCTTCCGGCTCGATCTCAAGACGGCAGGACCGCTGCTGGCGCTGATCCTGCTGATCATCCTGGGCTATAGCCTCAACCCGCTTTTCCTCGGGGAAGGCAACGTCACCAACCTGCTCACCCGCTCCGCCTTTATCGGCATCATCGCGGTCGGCGCCACCTTCGTCATCACCGCGGGCGGCATCGACCTCTCGGTCGGCTCCATGGCCGCGTTCATTGCCGGCATGATGATCATCATCATGAATGCCGCCGTCGACAGCATGGGCGCCTCGATCTGGACGGTGCTGCTGGGCATAGGCTGTTCGCTGATCCTGGGGATTGGTGCTGGCTTCATCAACGGCTTTCTGACCACCAAGGGCAAGATCGAGGCCTTTATCGTGACCCTGGGCACGATGGGCATTTATCGCTCGCTGATCACCTATTTTGCCGATGGCGGCACGCTCTCGCTCAATCGCGGTGCGCGCGAAATCTATCGGCCGGTCTATTATGACAGCTTCCTGGGGCTGCCCTATCCGGTCTGGGTGTTCATCATCGTTGCCGTGATCGGCTGGGTGCTTATGAACCGCACGGCCTTTGGGCGCTACTGCATGGCCATCGGCTCCAACGAGCAAGTGGCGCGCTATTCCGCCATCAAGGTCGATCGCGTCCGCACTTGGACCTATATCCTGCAAGGCCTGTGCGTCTCGCTCGCCACCATCATCTATGTGCCGCGTCTCGGCTCGGCTTCCTCGGCGACCGGTGTGCTCTGGGAACTCGAGGCGATTGCCGCGGTGATCATTGGCGGCACCATGCTCAAGGGCGGCTTTGGCCGCATTGGCGGCACGGTGATCGGCGCGCTGATCCTGACGGCGATCGGCAATATTCTCAATCTCACCGATATCATCTCGAACTACCTCAACGGGGCAGTGCAGGGCGTGATCATCGTAGCGGCCGTCTATCTCCAGCGCGGCTCGTTCCGCACCGGCCGCCGGGCCAAGAAGGCCGAGTAACCTTGAATTCCCAGCCCTTTCGGGGCGGGCATAACCGGCGCATGGCGCCACACATTAAGGGAGGACTACCCATGTCTATGAAGGCATTGACCCTGGCTCTGGCGGCAACGACCGCTCTGGCCGGCGCAGCGGTGGCACAGGATCAGATCCGGATCGGTGTCTCCATTCCAGCCGCAACCCACGGCTGGGCCGGCGGCCTGAACTGGCACGCCCAGGAAGCTGAAAAGCGTCTCGAAGCTGCGCATAGCAATATCGACATCACCATCGTGACTGCCGACAGCCCCGGCGACCAGGCCAGCGATATCGAAGACCTGATCTCGGTGCAGCAGATCGACGCGCTCGTCGTCCTGCCCTTCGAATCCGATCCGCTGGTTGAGCCTGTCCGTCAGGCCAAGGAATCCGGTGCATTCATCACCGTCGTTGACCGCGGCCTGCCCGATAGCTCGATCCAGGACGTCTACGTCGCCGGCAACAACACCGAGCTGGGTTCGGTTTCCGCTGAGTACTTCAAGACCCGTCTGGGTGACGGCGATAATATCGTGATCCTGCGTGGTATCCCGACGGTGATCGACACCGAACGTTTTGACGCCTTCATGGCCGGTATCGAGGGCTCGGGCATCAATGTGCTCGACGATGAATTTGCCAACTGGAACCGCGACGATGGCTTTGAAGTGATGCAGGACTTCCTGTCGCGCTTCCCCGATATCGACGGCGTCTGGGCGCAGGACGACGACATTGCCATGGGCGTGGTGGAAGCCGTGCGTCAGGCCGGTCGTGAAGACGAGATGTTCATCGTCGGCGGCGCTGGCATGAAGGACGTTATCAAGGGCATCATGGATGGCGACACCCTGATCCCGGTCGATGTGCTCTATCCGCCTGCCATGATCGCCACGGCCATGGACGTGACCGTTGCCAACTTCACTTCCAATGGTCCGGTACAGGGCGAATACATTCTGGGTGCGCCCCTGGTAACCCAGGAGAACGCCGCGCAGTTCTACTTCCCGGACAGCCCGTTCTGAGCCAACGAAACCGACAAGCATTTGAGGGGCGCCCGTGGCGCCCCTTTTTCGCTTGATTTCAAGGCATTCGCGTGTCTTCAGGATGACACGGGAATCCGGGTATTTCTCCGCCCGAGTTCCGGGCGGTGCCCGCCTTCCTTGGCGTCGCGGGGGCTCACCAGTTTCGAAGCTGCGGAAGAATTTCCCTTTGATGTTCTTGCCGCGGGAACGACAGCGCTGCTGACGCATTATTGCGCTGGGCTCTGGGCGGCGCCGGCCTATTCTTTGGCGCCGCTGGAGCTCACCAATCACGCCGCTTCGGGCGTATAGCCTGCCTCGCGGATTGCCTCTTCGCCCTTGGCCTTGTCGCCCGTGAAGCTGACCTTATGCGAGGCCAGGTCGATCTCGACCTGCGTGCCCGGCAGGGCCTCTTCGAGGGCGCCGCGTATCGCGCCGACGCAATGATTGCAGGTCATGTCGTTGACGGTCAGGGTGGTTTTCTCAGCCATTTCAGTGTCCTTTAGGTGTCTGTTGAGCCGGTGTGCCGGCCAGATCATCGAGAATGGGGCAATCGGGGCGGTTGTCGCCGGCGCAGCAATGCACCAGATGGCTGAGCGTCCTCACCATGCCCTGCAGTTCAGCAATCTTGGTTTCAAGGGCCGCAATGTGGGTGCTGGCGATATCCCGGACTTCCGCGCTCGCCCGGGTGCGGTCCTGCCAGAGCTCGAGCAGGGCCGCGGTTTCCTCCACTGAGAAACCCAGGGTCCTTGCCCGCTTGATGAAGCGCAGCACGTGCACCTCTTCGGCCCCGTAGACCCGGTAATTGCTGTCGGTCCGCGAAGGCGGGGAGATGAGGCCGATCTGCTCATAATAGCGGATCATCTTGGCAGAGACGCCCGACTTCTCCGAAGCCTGTCCGATATTCATGGTGTCACCCCCTTTAT
>Ga0208794_1000858_pt1 | contig 16240 bp, 23 predicted proteins | sample 32_taG_FD_184106 | JGI IMG/M metagenome (GOLD analysis project Ga0208794, IMG submission 184106) | Marine viral communities from the Gulf of Mexico - 32_GoM_OMZ_CsCl metaG (SPAdes) (version 2) | ecosystem: Environmental > Aquatic > Marine > Oceanic | place: Atlantic Ocean: Gulf of Mexico... | reverse complement strand
CAGCGTCGCGACGTCCCGCGTGCACTTCGGCACCGCTCGGGCCTGCATCGTCCAGCCGACGAAGTCCTCGCGGTCGAGGCGCCAGAGCGTCGCGAGCTTTGCGACCTTGTCGGCGTCGCGGACGACCTTCGAGAGCGCACGCCGGAACGCGGTCGGGCTGTCGAGCAGCGCGTCGAGCTCGGCGAGGATGGCGCGGCCGGCGTCGGCGACCGTCGAGTCGTGCGGCTTGATTCCGATAGTCGCGGCGATGTCTTCGGGCTTCATGCTGCCCCCCAATGTCGAGCGTAGTCGTAGAGGTGGCCTTCCCAGCCACAAGAGACGCGATGATTGCAGCGCGCCCAGCCGCGAGCGACGGCCCACCATACCGCCGGGCGTCCGCAAGCCGGACAGCTCGCCCGCCTCGCGACCGTCCCGCGCGGGCCCTCGAAGAGTTCGGCGCCGCATCGCTCGGCGAGCGCGCGTCGAGCGTCCCTGTCGTCGCCCAGGGCCCGCCTAAGCTCGCGGTCCATGTCTGCGGGCGCCTGGAGCCGCGCGCGCGCTTGTGCGGCCCTCTGCGCCCTCTGCTGGGCGCGGATGGCCTCGCGTCGGGCCCGCTGGTCGGCGATGGCCTTCGCCCGGTCCAGCAGGTCGAGCCAGTCGCCCGCGCGCCGGTCTGCCGAGTGTGGCCCGCCCGCACCGACGGCCGGCAGGTAGTACGCCCTCGACGGGTCGCAGCACTGAGGGTCCGCCCCGCGTCCCTGGTCGGCGAGGATGGACCGGTACAGATCCGCCCACAGATGCCCAGGGACGGGACGCTGAAGCGGCAGCACGACGCGACACCGCGGCGCCTCGTCGGTGTGGCTCCAGGTCGTGTAGGCGCACCGCTCGAAGCCGTCCCACCGCGCGAGGGCTTGCGGCACCGTCAACGCGGCCTCGTCGTCGTAGTCGAGCACGAGGCAGGAGACCTCGACGACAGCCGACGACAGCCGACGCGGCTCGCGGAGCTTGACCGGGCTCCAGAGCGGCGCCACGCGCAGCCGCGACTCCTTCGAGCCATGCCAGGGCCGAAACCGCCCGAGGTCTTCGACAAGCGCGGCCCACGAGAGCGACAGCCGCTTCGGGTCGCGCGCCTCGAAGGTGGACCGGTAGTAGGCGACGGAGACCTTCATTCGGCTACCATTCGGCCACCATTCGGCCACCGTCCAAGGGCTTCGGCGGCGGCGATGCAGGCGCGTCCGAGCGAAGTGTAGAGGCGGCGCTCCTCTCCGACCTCAACGACCCATCGGTCGCAGTCGCCCGTGTACCAGACTCCCTCACAGACCGGCCCGAGCAGCCGGAACATGCATCCCTCGGTCGCGGGGTCGTCGGGGTTCGGCACCGATCCGGCGTCTCGGGTCTCGAAGGTGCACCCTTCGTCAGTGATTGCAACATGCTGTTGATAGGTCGCTTCGGCCTCGCGGAACTTCGGCCACTCCCCAAAAGGCTGCACGTGCCCGGCTACCCACCACTCGTCTCCGCGCTTTTGTACCTCCATGACCCGACCCCACAAAATGTGCTCCATCCCCGGCATCCACCGCCAGCCGGGCAGGCTGACGGCGAGGCGTCCCCACTCTTCTGCGGTGCGCTTGTCGTCACTCATGCTTCACTCCCGAGCTTCCGGCCGCCCTTGCCGGCCGTCTTGATCGTCGCCGAGCTCGGGACGTCGATGTCCCGGTCTAGCGTCCATTGAATGTGATTCCGGTAGCGCCCTCGGGCGTTGTCGATGCGCGGCCGCGCCCAGCGCGACCCGCCCCACAGCACGTCGAGCAGGTCGGACGCGTCGCCCTTGTTGAGCGCGTAGGGAATGCCGACGAGCTGCTTCAGCGGCGCCCGGTAGCGGGCCGGCGCGTGACAGGTCGCCCACTTTGCCGCGCGGATGGCCTCGACCTGCTTCGGGCTGATCTCGGCCAACCTCCAGCCCTGGTAGCCGGTGGCATACCGCTCGCTCGGGCGGATGATGCCCGCCGACGTCAACGCGGCGTGGAGGTCGGCGAGGTAGCCCCGGAGCTCGTCGAGGGCGACGACCTCGTCTTCGGTCGGCTCCTTCGAGGCGCCCGCCTTGCGCCGGCCTTCCTGGGCGTCGGTATCGGCCGCCTCTTCGAGCGCCCGGCCGATGCCCTCCAGGTTGACCAGCCCGTGACGCCCGAGCAGCAGGTGAGGGTCGAGCACGACGCCCTCGACCTTCGGCCCCCACGGGCTCTCCTCCTGTTCCACGCGGAACACCCGCCCGATCTCCTGGAGGAAGCGGACGCGGGCCTGGACCTTCCGCCGCAGGCAGAGCCAACGGAGCCAGGGCAGGTCGACGCCCTCGGACAAGAGCGCGACATGGACGAGGGCCCGCAGCTCGCCCGACCGCAACCGCTCCAGCCGCGCCGCCCGCTCCTTCGCCGAGTGTCGGCTGTGAATGGGCAGCGCGGCGAAGCCCTTCCACGAGAGCCACCGGGCGAAGTGCTCGGCGTCGTCGATGCTCTTCGCCGAGACGATGCCGGGCCCGCGCCCGTGCTCCTCCATCATGGCGAGGCAGACCGCGTCCAGGTCGTCAGGGTCGAAGCCCTCGAACCGCTCGTGACGCATCGGCACGAGGACGCCGTCGCGGACTGCGTCGGCGAGGGTGTACCGGACGAAGACTTCGTCGAAGAGCTCCAGCGATTCCCGCGGCGCGCTGCGGAACGGCGTCGCGGTAAAACCGACGAGCGCGGCCGGCGCGAGCTTCGGGATCTCGGCCTGGAGCGTCGCGCCTTGCGTCCCGTGGGCCTCGTCGCAGATCAACAGCGCCACGCGGCGCCCGCGCTCCTCCAGCGCGTCTCGGAGCGACGACACCGACGCGTTGCACGCGATGACGACGGGCCGATCGGACTGCTTCGAGCTCTCGAAGTACGTCCCGACCGCCTCGTCGCCTAACCATGCCCGCATCGTGCCGGCGAGCTGGGAGACAAGCGCCTGACGCGGCGCGGTAACGACGATCGCCCGGTTGCCGGCCTTCGGGAGCGCGGTCGCGACGAGGGCGGTCTGAAGGATGCTCTTGCCGCTGCCCATCGTCGCCGAGACGATGCCGCGGCGCCCTTGTCGGAGTCGGTCGATGATGACGGGCAACGCCGCGCGCTGCCACGCACGGGGCACCCATGGGGCGCCGCGCCAGAGGTCCAGGTCTGTCATGTCGGGTCTCGTGTCTGTCGTTGTCGGGTCTGTCAGCCCGAGAGAGGATGCTTGTCCAGATAGCCCAGCAGGTCTCGCCCTGGGCTGACGCCGTCGAAGTCGAGGCACATCACCAGGACGGCGATGTGCCGGCGGGTCGTCTCGGTGCCCATCGACCACGCGAGCCGGTTCGGCGGCTCGGAATGGTCCGCGAGGAACCAAACCACGCGAACGGGGTCGTCGTCGATGTGGAGCAGGACAAGCCCGAGCTCCGTCCGCAGCTCTGCCGAGCCATCGGGCGCGACCCACAGCACGAGGCCGTCGAGGGCCCCGCGCAGCTTCCGCCGGTCTCGGAGCGGCGCCCGGCGCCGGTACAGGACGAAGGGGTCGCTCTCGGTGCGCGAGACCTTGCCGGCCTCGACGAGCCGGTCGAGGGCCACAAGGCACCGCGCGGGCTCCAACCCGAGCTCGACCGTCAGCTCGCGACAGGTCGCGACGCGGTCGGAGCCCAGCGCGCGAAGGATGCGCCCGCTCGTCGGGGAGAGGTGACGCGGACCGCCCTCGACGCACGGTGCGTCGCTCGCATACGATGACAGGGTGTCAAGGTGGGCGGCCGCGTCAGGAATCGTAGGGTCAGACATCGGCACTCCAGATCGCCGCGGGCGTTCCGCCCGTAGCGCGCTGGAGCGTGCCGACGACCCGGACCTTCCGCGCGGCGAGCAGCCGGCCCAGGTGGTAGCGGCAGGTTTTCGGGGTGATGCGGAGCTCGCGCGACAGCTCCAGACACGGCGAGTCGCCCTTCTCGCGGAGGAGCGCGAGCACGCGATCGCCGGTCTTCGCCGTCGCCTTGTGCAGACCGGCGATCCCGTAGACGTTCAACGGGCGCCCACGCTCGTCGCTCTTGTCCGTCCCGCAGACAAAGACGTGTCCGCGCTCGCGCAGATAGGCGACCGCCTCGACGACGTCGTCGTAGCGGAAGCAAGCCGCCGCCGGGAGAATGTGCATCGTCATCGGCCCGTAGTGCTGCAGCGCCCGCAGCACGCTCCGTCGAACGGCGTACTTGAAGTGCAGCTTCGAGAGCTGCGCGCTCATGTCGTCACCCATGCGACACCCCCAGCGCTGACAGCTTCGCCCGCAACCGTGCGACCTCGGCCTTCTGCGCCTCGACCTGAGCCGAGAGCGACAGCATCGCGACCTCCACGTAGCCTGCCGCGCCCTCGTCGAGCTCGACTGCGTGGCAAACCTCATTCCCAGGCAGGACACGAAGCGTCCACCCGTTCGGCAGGTCGTAGAGCTTCATCGTCCAGTCGCCCGCGTCATTCGTCGCGGTGCGGTCGGGGAAGGTGTTCGGCGGCAGCATGAGTCGCCAGCCGTCCGACACGCCGATCGTCTTCCCATACGGGCTCGCGTCGTAGTTGACGATCCCGTGCGGCATGTCCACGCCCTCGCCCATCGGGTACTCGGAGATCGAGAGGAACCACGAGCGGACGCCGCCCATCCGAGCGTCGGCAAGCGCGCACCGCTGCAGGAGCTCGGGGAGCCCGAGCGTCGGCTTGTCGCTCATGCCAGCACCATCGCAGCCCACCAGAGCAGGAAGCCGACGACAACGGCGACGCCGCAGAAGACCTGCTCGCCAGCCGCGTCGTAGCTCGGCCGCTCCAGGTAGACGCCCTCGGGCTCGGGCGTCGGCTTGCGCGCGGTCTGCCGCTCGGCGAGCCGGTCGGCCTCGTCGAGCGTGTAGGTGACCCAATCGGTCGGGGTGTCAGTCTTCATCGTGTCCATCCTGTCGGTTGTCGGAGGCCCAGCGCGTCAAGACATCGGCGCGCGACTCTCCGGGGTGTCTGTCTTCGTCGAGCTGCTCGACGACCCAAGGCTCGACGCGGGCCGACAGCACGCGCGAGCGCGCGGCGTCGCCCTTGTAGGCGCCGACGGGTCGGCCGCCCTTGTTCCTCGTGTCGTCCATTGTGTCCTCTACTGGTGAGCGCGCAGCGTGTACCGGCCGCACTCGCCGCGCGTCGCGTCAATCATGCCGGCCTTGATGGCCCGGTCGACGATCGCGTAGCCGTAGCGGCGCGAGCTGTAGGGCCCGACAGCTTCGGCGACTGCCAGCTTGCAGCATCCGGGGTTGTCGAGGACGTAGTCGAGCGCGGCGTGCATCTTCGGGGCGCGGGCGCGGGTCGGGGTGCGAGCGGTCATGGTCTGTCTCCTGTCGGGTTGTCCTACCAGCTCGGCCCCGTCCGCCGAGGCGGTACGGGGCGAGCTGGCGAGCAGCGCCGCTTAGGCGCCGCTGAATCCGTGGCGCCGAAGAATGCTGCGCCATCCGCCAGCGATGTCAAACCCGCTAAAGGTGAGCAGGTGCCCAGCTTCCCGCGCCGCGTTGACAGCCGCCACCACGTCGTCGGCCCAATGACGATCGGCGTACATCACGATCTCGACCCCTGCGGCGGTCGTGGCGATGTGAAGGCCGTTGTCGATGCGGGTTTCGTTGGCGATCTTTGCGGTCATGGTCTGTCTCCGGTCGGGGTGTCTGTCTTGCTGACACTCTTAGTTTAATGCTTACGCTCAATCATGCAAGCATAAAACTAAAGAACGGCGATGACCGACAGCCGCACCCGCGCAAAAGGGCCCTCCTGGCCTTTGTTCTCGCGGTCGAGTATCCGCCCGTAAACCTTCCGCGCCGACAGCTCGACGACCTGGGCGTCGTCCTCGAAGAGCTCGGCGCGCTGGAGGCCGTCGAGGATGCTCTTCACGTAGTTGTCCAGGTCCGGCCGCGTGCAGACCGGCGCCCGCTCGCCGTTGTCATCGATTCGCCGCCACAGCCGACCGGGCCGGCGACAGACGACCTCGACCTCCAGCCGAAGCGGAACGCGGCGCCCGACGACCCACCCGCCCAGCTCGGCCGCGGCGAGACGGGCATAGGCCGCGACGCGCTCTTCGTAGTCCTCGGTCGCCTGGGGCGTGTAGAGCCGGACGTGTGCGCCTCGACGAGCCACGCGCGGTCGGCCTTTCGGCTCGCATGGGCCAGGGATGACGAGGTCGAGCGTCGGGTAGTCGGTCATCGGTTGTCCTCTTCGGTTGTGCCTTCGAGGGTAGGGTATCGCGTCACCTGACACCGAAGAGGACGACATGGAAGACAGACCGCTCGACCGACTCCGCGCCGCGCTCGACGAGAGCATGCAGCCCGAGGCGGCGTACCGCGCGCACCCTGGGCTCAACTGGAGCTTGCTGAAGACGATCGCGAAGAGCCCGCTCCACTTCGCGCACCGTCGCGACAACCCGCGGCCCGACTCGCCGACGTTCCGCGTCGGGCGCGCGGTGCACGCCGCCATCCTGGAGCCCGAGCGGTTCGCGGCAGAGTGGGTCGTCTACGCAGGGCGCCGCGCTGGGAAGGCCTGGGCTGCGTTTTTCGAGGAGCACGAGGGCTGCGAGATTCTGAACGCGACCGAATACGACACCGTCGTCGCGATGGCGTCTGCCGTTCGGTCTCGGCCCGACCTCGCGACCGTTCTCGAAGACGGGCTCGCCGAGGTCTCGCTCGTGTGGCGCGAGAACTACAGTCGCCTCGCCGACCTGGACGTGGTCTGCAAGGCCCGCGCAGACTGGATCTACCATGACGGCGACTCGTGGGTCGTCCTCGACCTGAAGACGACGCGCGACGTCGAGGCCCGCAGCTTCGGACGCGACGCGGCGCGGCTCATGTACCACGGGCAGCTCGCGCACTACGCCGAGGGCTTGTCGGCGACGCTCGGCGGCGTGCCCGTCCGCGCCGAGCTGCTGGTCGTCGAGACCGAAGCGCCGCACGACTGCGGGCTCTACCGCCTCGACGACGTCGCCCTCCAGTGTGGGCGCGCGCGTCGCGAGCAGTTGCTCTCGCGCTACGCCGCCTGCCTCCGGTCGGGCGAATGGCCCGGCCAGCTCCCTGAGCCGGGCTACCTGCTCCTGCCGGCCTGGGAGCTCGACACCCTCGACGAGCTGGAGGACTGATGCTCGACCTTAGCGACACTATCCAGCCGAAGAGCGATCAGCTTAACGCCGACGACCTCCTCGCCGGCCCGCTCGACGTGACGGTCGCCAGCGTCCGCCGCGTCGCCGACGATCAGCCCGTGCTCGTCCACTTGCACGAGACCGACCGGCCGTGGAAGCCCTGCAAGACCGTCCGCCGCGTCCTCGTCGCCTTGTGGGGCGCCGACGGCGAGGCGTGGGTCGGCCGTCGAGCTCGTCTGTACAATGACCCGCGGGTGACCTGGGGAGGCCAGCGCGTCGGCGGGATCCGCGTCTCGCATCTGTCGCACATCGACGGGCAGAAGACCGTCCTCGTGTCGGTCAAGCGTGGCAAGCGCGAGCCCGTGACGATCGAGCCGATGCCCGAGGCACCGAAGCCCGCGCCGTCTGTCACGCTCGAAGAGGCCGTCGAGGCTCGCGGGCTGACGATGGAGGCCCTCGACGCGTGGGCCGCCGAGCAGGGCAAGCCCGCGCCGTCCTCCCTCGAAGGCGAGGCCCGCGCGCGGGCTGCCGCGTGGCTCGTCTCGCCCGCTGCCGATGCCGTGGTCGTCGCCCTGCGCTAAGCTCGTCGCATGAGCTTTCGCCCGCCCGCATCTGTCGCCGCCGAGGCCCGTCGAGGTCTTGGTGTGCGGCGCGCGGCGCCGAAAAGCCGACGAGGCGGGACTGCTGTCGGCGTCAGTCGAGCGCGAGACCTGAAGAACCGCGAGCGGTTGAGCCTCGACACCGTCAAGCGGATGCTCGGCTACTTCTCGCGGCACTTGAAAGACAAGCAAGGCCGGACCTGGGAAGCCGAGGGCAAAGGCTGGCAAGCCTGGAAGCTGTGGGGAGGCGACCCCGGCGCCCGCTGGGCTGCGCGCATCGTCAAGCGCGAGGATCCGGCGTGGTTCAATCGCTTCGTGGAGGGCCCGCGGAACCGCGCTCTCCTTCGGCACCTTGGAATCTCGACGAGGAAGGTCTGATGCCAGTCTTCGAGCGACGCGACGAGCGGGGCCACTACTTTCAATGGGGCGACAGCGGGAAGCGGTACTACTTCGACCCGTCGAGCCTCGCGTCTGCTGCCAGAGCGCGGGCGCGCGCGCACCGTCAGGGCCAAGCGGTGAGGGCCCGCCAGCGGGTGGCCGGCGAGCCTTATCGCGGGTGAACCCGACGCGGCGGACCGACAGGACAGACAGACAGACACGACGCCGCGCCGGGTCGTGCTCGTTGTAACACGTCCGCAATACCTACCGCTCGCCCGCGCTCTCCTGCGTCGTCGGCTCGGGCTCCGCGTCGAAGGCCTCGACGAGCCGACGGGTGAGCTGTGAGCACTCCAGCCGGCCCGCGTCGCTCTGACCGAAGGCGCCGCAGGTCGCCCAGGCGCACTGAATCGACATCGGGTCGCCGCCGAGCTCGGCGACGCACTGGACGGGCGTCGAGGCAAGCGAGGCCCGAAGCTCGGCGTCGAGGACCACGGGACGCGCGGCCGCCTCGACGAGCGCGCGCTGCCCGTCCTGGAGCTCGCCGATTAGCTCCGTCTGCCGCTCGACGACGTCGGCCGTCCGGTCGCGCCCGAGAGACAGCCCGGTCGCGAGACCGCCGCCGAAGAGGAGCACGCCGCCGATGATCGCCCACGTCATCGTTCGCGGAGCTCCCAGTGCGGGCCGTCCTTGAAGCTGGTCCAATCTCCACCCCACCGCAGGTCGTAGGCACCCGAGAGCCGGCCCGAGGCCTCTAGCCGCTTCCAGGTGGCCTTAATGTGCGCCGCGAGCGGGTGGTAATGCTCCCAATCCCAGGAGACGCCGCCGATGTAGGGCGCGACGTCCACCGCGAGCGACGGCGACCGGTTGTGCCGCGACTGCGGAAACCGGAGCTGCGACGCGCCGCTCTCGAAGGCCGCGGTCTGCTCGGCCTCGCCGCGGTAGCCACAGAGGACCGTCATGTCGGACGGGCAGGCATCGTCGGCGAGGGCTTCCGCCATGAGGACGATCAGGTCGCCGTGGCAAGTGTTGAGCCGGTCAATCGATCGCCGGCTGAAAATGTACTTCACGCCCGCTCCACAGGAAACCGCCCGCTAATGTCGTCGAGCTTTCGGAGGATCTGCTGCCCTTGCTCGTGGCATTCGCGCATCGACTGAAGCCACGCGTCGCGGTCGGCCTCATGCTGCCGCAGTAGCTCGGCGCTCTGCGCCTGCTGTTCGTCAACCCACCGCGTCACATGCGGGACAACGGTCGTGCTGAAGAACCGCCACGCGCCCAGGCCCATGCCCGAAAGCAGGACGAGCGACGAGAATGGCCCCGTCGCGAGGCTGATCAGACTCATGTCATCCATCGGGCGCCTCGGCTGCTCGCTTGAGGGCGTCGAGGACCGCGCGGGCGATGATGCGCCCGGTCGCCGCGGCTGGGCTGGTCGAGCTCGCCGGGTCGTAGGCGGCGAGCCATTCGCCTGCCGCCGAGAGCGGGATGCAGACCGGGATGACGAAGACGTCGTCGCTCCACGGCGTGTCGTCGGTGTCCATGGTGCCGACGCTCGCGGCGACCTGGACCTCGGGGTAGTCAATGTGGACGTCGGGCATGGGTCTCTCAGCTCGGAAGGGAGAAGCGCACGACGCGATACCACGCCCTGAACTGAGCGTCGTCGCCGGCTGTAATGGTGGCGGAGCCATTCGTGCCGACGCCGATCATAAGCTTCATGTCGGTCGTCCCGTCGGTGTAGTCCATCGACGCATTCCGCGAGCCGCCCGTGATGGCGCCGCCCGAGCTGTCGAGGTTGATGTACGCGCCGCCCTGCCCGCGCGCGCCCGAATGGAGGACGGTACAGACGCCGCGGTCGTTGCTCGCGTTGCCCAGCGAGTTGTACCCGTTAAAGGTGAAGATCCCGTATTGGATATTGCCCGAGGCGTTGTAGCGGATCAGCCCGCCCATCGCGTCATTCGTGAAGCAATCCGTCCCGGTCCCGTCCACCGACGAGGCGACGACGACCTCCGCCGCGTATCGGTTGTCAGGCGTTTCAAACTGGACGACGGTCTGCAGGATGAACGTGTCGCCGCTCTGGATCTGCTGCTCGGCGCCGTCGCCATCGGGCGCGGTCAAGCTCTTGACCCACCGCGGCGCGCGCTGGTTGTTGCCGCTGCCCCAGCTATAGTCGGTTGAGCCGACCGCAAGCGCGGTGAAGGTGACCTTGTTGACGTTGGCGACGTTGGTCGTCGTGTCGACGAGGTTGTCGGGGTCGGTCAGCGTGAAGCCGTCGGTCAGGTCGACTTCGACGAAGCCGAGGGCCGACAGATCGGCGCCGCCTCCAGCGGCCGCGCCGCCGCCCATGTCCGTCGGCGACGCCGGGTAGAAGATGGGGCTCGCCATCACCAGCCCCGGCGGATGTGGAGGACAGTCGTGATCGAGTTGTTAGTGCCCGTGTCCACCTTCGCGCGGTGGTACAGGTTGGAGACCTGCGTCCCGTAGGTGATGGGCGCCGCGGGCTGCTGGTGGACGGGCTGCGCTGCGGTGTCGGTGCTGAAGACCCACGACGCCGCGTTCTCGGGGTCGCTCGCGTTGCCGAGGACCGGCTGCACCGTCGAACCGGCGCCGCTGGTCACCGCGCACCGTCGGGCGACGACCGCGCCGACGGGCGGGAGGCCCTCGGCGGCGAGGTCGATGTCTACCTCAGAGGTCGCCGACGCGTCGGTCTCGCTGATAGTGACGACGTAGAGGCCCGTGCCGGCCTCCTGAACGGTGATCGTGGATGCATAGGCCATGGCGGATCCTGTGTCTTGTGCGGAGATTAGCGCGCGCGGCGATCAATGGCGAGGGTTAGCGCGCGCGAGGACGCGCGAGGGTGTAGTCCCACACGCCATCCGACAGCGTCCGCCGCTGGACGATGGCGAAGCTCTTGTCGGAGGAGAGCTGGACCCACTCGCCAGCGCGGACGCGGCCGAAGCTCGCCGGCACTTGGTAGGCCGCGGCCTCCCAGCCCATCGCACCGATCCGCGCTGCCCACGAGGCCAGCCGGTAGCGGGTCGAGGCGGTCCAGCTCCATGAGGTCTGAAGGCCCGTCTCCTGTAGGCCGTCCAGGTGACGCACCCACGCGTGCGGAAGCGCGGCGTCCCGAGCAGCCGTCGCGCCGACGCGGACGTCGCCCGCATTCGCCGAGACCTCGACGCGCCCGACGCGAGACACGCCCGCGCCGGCCCAAGACGAAACCCGTCGATAGGGCCCGTCCTCGTCCCAGGTCGTCGAGCAGACCTTGTCGGCGAGGTAGGGGTCGAGGAGGACCGGCGCCCAGCCGTCGCGAGCTCGCCGCATCGTCACCGGCAGACCCGAGAGCAGGTCGCGCGCGACCTCCCACGCCCGAGAGTCGGGGTCGTCGATATAGCCGCCCATCTCCAAGTCGAGCAGCCGCGACAGACTCACCCACTCGGGGACGTCGATGTCGGCGCCGCCGACGGCGAGCAGGTAGGCCGCAATCCCAAGCGGGTCGGTATCACCATAGGGCGCAAGCGCCGGGCCCGCCGTCCAGGCTGTCGTATACGTGACGCCGTCGGTGTCGTCGAGCGCCGATCCGGCGACCGTCACAAGCGCGCAGAGCTGCCCGAGGCCGTCCTCCTGGTAGTCGATGGCGAGGACCGCCGAGTTTCCGGACGTGTCGTAGACCGTCACCTGCGACGCGAGGCTCCAGCCGATCGAGACGACCGCCTCGTCATTCGTCGGCGGCGTGCCTGATACCTGCGTCACGACAGGAGCCGGCGGGCCCTCGGTCTCGCCCTCGCCAGCCGGTCGCCCGATCACCCACGGGTAGCGCGTCCCGTGCTCGGGAGAGTCGGGCCATGTCTCGGGCGTGACTGCCCAGGTGTACCGCGCGAGCGGCCGCTCCGTCCTGTAGGGCGAATCCTCGACCGTGCACGCGATGTAGCCCGCGGGCTGCTCGGGGTCGTCGTGCACCGCTTCGATCGCGTAGCCGACCGCGCGGACCTCGCGCGCCGCCCACTCGTGCACCAGCTCGCCGTCCCGATGCCAAACGACCGCGAGCTCGATCGCGATGTCCTCCAGGTCGTAGCCGGCGCCGAGGACGTCCTCGACGCGCACCGCCGGCAAACAGAAGGCGACGGGGAAGGACTGCCCGACGTCCCCGCCGGGCTCCAAGCTGACCTCGTCGGTAATCGACGGCTCCTCGACGAGCCCAGGGTCGGCGCTCCACTTCGACCCGACGAGCGACCGGGTCGCGAGATACCACGTCCGGCCCGTCCACGAGACCGACAGCACCGCGGCGACCTGGACGTCGTCGTAGTCGGTGCGTCCCTTGGAGCGGGTCGGCATTCAGACCTCCTCGCGGATGGTCAGGGTCGCGACGCGGACGACCTCTGTCTCGCCGACGTCGCCGAGGACTACTTCGAGGTCGGGTGCGCTTTCGACCGTGCCCCAAAGCTGCTCGGCCTGCCGACGGATGACGACGGCGCCCGATGCGGTGCGGTCCCATGCGACCCAACCGACCGGGCGCCCGTCCTGCCGCTCCAGCATGGAGACGAGCGAGCGCGGGATTTCGCCGAGCGACGCCGCGGGCTCGCTGCCCGAGCTGTAGGGCGTGACGTAGCGAACCTCGGCAGACCCACTGATGTCGCTCTCGTCCACGCCCTCGTCCCACGCGATCCGCAGCTCTCGGGAGGCCGGCGCGCGCGAGACGCGGACGCCGACGTCGCCTTCGAGCTGGGCGCGCTCGTGGCCTGGAATGGCGGTAAAGCCACGGCCCCAGCTCGGCGGCAGGGCGAAGAGGTGCGCCTCGCACCACGCGATCTTTGTCCGAAGGTCGCCGTCGGCGGTGCTCTGCGCTGGAATGCGGAGCCGCCACGCGGTCGCCGTCACGCCTGCGACGAGGACGGTCACCGACGGAGACCAGAGCGACAGCGTCCCGCCCGTCGTCGGGTCGCCGCTCTCGGTGGATTCAAGCTCCAGCCGCGCCCGCGGCTCGCTCGTCGAGGAGCTCCACCGGCCCGGCGCGTTGCCTGTCACGTGTCGGTAGACGTCCGTCCCGGCGCCGTCGTCCCACTCGACCGTCCAGTCGGGCCCGACCTCGTCGCGGTGGAGGTAGACCGTCGAGCCGGTCGCCGAAGCCCGAAGCGTGCGCCCGATGCGGGTGTAGCTGACGCCGTCGAGGATGGCGGTGTCGATGCTCGCGGCCTGCGTCCAGGCGCCGCCTTGCGGCAGGTATTCAAGCTCGGCCGTGCGCCAGTTGCAAGCGATGTGCAGCGCCATCATGGGCGGATGCTCGGTGTCTTCAACGCCCGGCCGCGCGGCATCCACAGCCCAGGGGATCACGACCTGGGCGCTCGTGTCCTTCGTGCGGTGGTGAATGCGCCGCGTCGGCGTGTCGAGGGTCAACGCCCGCGCGATTTCGTAGTCGCCCGAGACGGGCACCCTCCAACCGTCGCCGATGAAGCCCGGCCCGCGGCGCCCTGCGAGCTCCAGCCCATCCATCGCCCAATCCTTCGACGTCCCGAGCGGCTTCCCCATGAGAAGGTCGGGGTAGTCGGTCGCGCGGTCCAGCTTGCACCACGAGGCGGCGGTGCCCCACCGTCGCGTGCTGCTCACGCTTGCCTCGGGGATGGCCCACTGGACGGACCGCCACGCGCTCGACAGCGTCCCGCCGAGACCGGTCGCAACGATGTTGCCCCACTCCAGATGGGGCACCGTGCCGCCGGCCCCGCTGTCGTCGGCGAGGGTCCATGCGCCGAGCTCCGTCCACCGCTGGTCGTCGTCGTGGTCGGAGGGCCTGTACCAGAGGCGGGCATTCCGGCCGGCGCCCGTGTCGCCGTTCATGCAGATGGCCAGCGCAAAGCGGTAGCGCGTGCCCGAGACGAAGCCCGAGAAAGGCGAGCCTGACAGATCCGTTCCAGTGACCGTGTCGCGGACGCCGAGCTGCGTCCCGGCGAGGTTGACCTCGATCTCGATGCCATGGTTCGAGGTCGCCAAGCGCAAGCGGACGCCGACCTGCGTCGAGGCCGTCGAGCCGGTGCCGGCCGTGATCCGCATCTCCCACTCGCACGCTGCGTCCATGTCGTCGGAGTAGGCCGTGCCCGAGTGCCGGTAGAAGTGCGTCGCCGTCGCCGACGAGCTGGAGATCACGAGCTCGCCGTCGGGCCCGGTCAACGCCGACGAGCTCGTCCCGGTCGTCGTCGTCGTGAAGTCCTGGTTGTCAGGCTTTTCGTATGGGAACCACGTCCGGCGCCATCCGGCGTAGTCGCCCAGCGCGACGCCGTTGTCCTCGAAGGGCATGGCGAGGTCGTGCCATCCGCCCAGGTACGCGAGCGCGACCGAATCGTCGAAGAGCGACGTATCGGCGTCCCAGGTGTGCGCGAGGACGACCCGCCCTCTGTACCAGACCGCGTCGAGCTCGCGCGGGCAGTTGCCTTGCACCGACGAGCCCGCGTGGTCGAAGGACATGAACCACGAGCCGTAGCTCGTGTAGACGTTGGTCGTCTCGACCGCCTCGACCCACTTCTGCCCGCCGTCCACCGTGTAGGCGCACCAGCCCGTACCGGAGCCGCCGACGGTCCCGCTGTTCTCGACGACGTAAATCCACCCGACGTTGGCCGGATCCCAGGCAAGCGCGAGGCCGATCCGCGGCGTCGTGATCAGCTCTTGCCCGCCGCCGAGCGTCGTCGCCGCACCGCACCCAAACGCGGGGAAGTTGTCAGTCTTCGCCGTCGTGCTCAACGGCTGCCACGCTGACCCAATCGTCCCCGCCCACAGTTGCGTCGAGCCGCCGGTCGTCGGCACGGGCCCGAGGGCCGCCACGAGGAAGCCCGTCGGCGTCGCGACGACGTCCGGCGAGCCCCAGCCGCCCGAGCTGCCCTGGACAGTCTCGATGACGTCGAGGCGCGAGACGAGGCCCGGCCCGGCGTACTGCCGGACGTAGTCGCAGTACGTCGTCAGCTTCTTGATGTGCGCGAGGACGACGACCTCGCCGTCGCGGTAAGCCCACCGGATCCGGCCCGCGCTAAAGGTGCCCGAGACCGGAGTCGCGAGCGGTGCTGTCGTGTCGCCCGTGTCCGTCGCGTAGTCCTGCGCGAGCGTCCAGGTCGCGCCCTTGTCCGTCGAGCGCCAAACGGCGAGCTCATAGACCGGATTGGTCGGCGTCCCGTCGAGGGCCCGGCGCCACGCGACGACGTAGAAATCGCCCTCAATCGCGCCGACCGCTGGCCAGTAGACCTCGCGGCCGTCGTCGGCGTGCACCGTGACGGAGCCGCCGATCGTCCCGTCGGCCGCGCGGACCTTTGCGAAGAGCTCGCGGCCCTTGCGCGCGACGATGCAGATCGAGCCGGCGCCGTCGGTGGCGAGGCTGCATTCGGTGTAGTTGTTGAGGTCGTAGAAGACAGGCTCCCAGCCCGTCACGACGCCCGCCGGCCGGTAGCCCAGGTAGAGCGGGTCGCCGTCGCGCTTGACTGCGATGCTCATGCCGTGGTCGACCTGCCCAGGGAGGCCGGCGTGCTGGCAACGGACCTTGTAGTCAGCCGTCCCGGTTACTTCGCCGTCGGCCTGGAGGGTCGCGTAGCCTGCCGCCTCTGCCTCGGGCAGACCGGGCCGCGGGCCCTGTTCGGTGTAGGCCCGGCCGCTCGTCGCGTCGTCGTCGGTCCAAACCTCGATCGGGCGCGACAGCACGAGCGCCTGAAGGCGCCCCGAGATCGGCCTCTTGTCGGTGATGTCCGCCACGTCCTATCTCCTGCCCGGAATGCGCCCGGCGCGTCGCTTAATCAAGCCGTAACGGTCTGGAGCTCGAAGCGGGTCTCGCCCGTAGCGCCCGCGGTGGCGGTCGGTGTCGCGGATAAGGACCTGCGTCCCGCCCGAGCCGATGCCGGCCCGCTGCATCTGCCGGACGAGGTCGCCCTCGTCGCGACCGGCTACCACGAGGTCGCCCGGCGCGAAGCTCGCGGTCATGCCCGAGTAGTCGGCGCGCATGACGCCCGGCGTATCGGAGAAGGTTGGCTCGGTCGCCTTGATCATGGCGACGCGCAACCCTGCCTCGACCGCCATAATTGCTGCTACCCCTAGACTGAATGGGAAAGGGAACTCGGCGAGCGCCCGAGCGGCAGCTACACCGCCCGAGATAATGGCTTGGGCGA
>Ga0208794_1000857_pt1 | contig 16254 bp, 22 predicted proteins | sample 32_taG_FD_184106 | JGI IMG/M metagenome (GOLD analysis project Ga0208794, IMG submission 184106) | Marine viral communities from the Gulf of Mexico - 32_GoM_OMZ_CsCl metaG (SPAdes) (version 2) | ecosystem: Environmental > Aquatic > Marine > Oceanic | place: Atlantic Ocean: Gulf of Mexico... | reverse complement strand
TGATAATTAACCATAAGATTTGATAGAGTTTTAGAAATATCATCTGGCAAGAGTGTAGCTGTTAATTTTATAGACGCTTTGTTATTAGCCATATTATCCCCTATAAACTATAGCTTTATCTCCAGTACCTATTGTTACAGAAGACCATCTTCCGTATATAGTAGTACCTACAGGAATTTCTACAGATGTAAGACTATCCCATATATTTGTATCAACAGATACTGCTGTTACTGTACAGCCTACTGTTGCTGTTATTGCTACATATGTGTGGGAATTTACTGTTGCCGCTTCTACAAAATCATAACCTGCTTGACCTAATTTAAGGTTATTAGATTCTTGAACTGTGTAATTATTTAATGCCATATTTACCTCCTGCCCTAAGCACTGGCTGTGCGTGAATGGGCTCGTTTATTGTTAGTAGTTTTTCATTCCAAATCCCTGCATTACATATGGACCTCTTTTTTTAGCCCCTGCAGATTTTTCAATTTGTTTTTTAAATAATCTCATAAAGTATTCTCTAGTTTCCATATCTCTCATTTCTTCGGCCATCTTAGCTTTTACATAATATATAACTGCTTGAGATTGATAATCAGATATATCTAATTCAAATGATTCATCTTGCATTACTTCAACATTTTCATAAACTGTAATTTGTTCATAAAATGCATTATATATAGTTATAGCATCATCATCTGCAGTTACAAATGTAGGTGTGCTTTCTTGATAGTCTTTAGATGAATCAAGATGTATTTTTGATGTTGCTTTTAATCTGCCAGTAGTACTAGAATCAGTTACTTTTAATAAGCCTCCATTTTGATTATTAGATGCTTCATCTATAAAAATATATTTATCATTTCTAGACTCTGTTTGTTCTTGATAAGACTCAATTAAAGCTGCTGCATCAGTATCTACTCCTGAAATTGTTTCATCATCAACAAAATTAACTGTAGTAGAGATTTTTGCAGCCCTAACATTACATTTTGTTTTTAATGTTAAAATACCTGTGGATCCTCCTGTGCTCTTTACTTGATGTAATCCAGACCATCTTCCAGAACCTTTTATATAAATCCAATCATCAGCACTAAAAAGACTTGATAAATTTTTAATAGTAGATAAAGATGTTCCCCATGCAAATAATACTAAATTTGTACCATCTGATCCCCAACCTACAAACTTATGGTAATCACTATTATCAGTACCAGTTGTTTGTAAATTAAAAGTAGGAGCATATGAATATTCAATTTCAAGACCTTTAGAAACAAATTCTTTGGGACTAATATATTTTTCAAATCTCCCTACAGATGTAGAACTTGAACTAGGAATCCATTGACCACCTGCTGCTTCACAAGCAGCTTTTGTTGAGTGACCTCCAATAGTACAATGAGCAACGGCTAAATTTCCACCACCTGTACTTGTATCAGATTCAATGATACCTACTTTATTACCTTTGTTATAATATGCGTATTTTTTAAATGCCATCTGTATCCTCTATTGGTGGTTCAAATACAGACCTTGGTATACTTCTATACTCAGCACTTCCATTACCATGATTTTTACATCTTATATCTAAAATTCTTAAAGCATTATTTGGTAAATTATAAAATCTTTTATTAACATCTAAATCCATTCTTACTGTTTCAGTATGAGTTTCAGATATAATAGCAATTTCATCTAATGCTTCTTTTATAAATGCTATAGCTTGACCTGTTTTATTTAAACCTGTTCTTTCCATTATGTCTATTATTTTCATTGTTGACCACCTTGCGCTTGATTAGCACCCATTCTTTCAATTAAAAAACTATCATCGTATTGTTTCTTTAAATTTTGTATTTTAGCAGCATACTCTTGAAGCCTTTGTAAGTTAGAAGAAGTTCTTGCTTGAACTTCCTGCGCATAACCTTGAGCCTCAGCTAAAGCTGCTTGAATTTCTTTTGTTCTCATATCCCCTATACTTGTCCATTCTGCTAAATGGGCTTGAGCTCTTTGTATTTCACTTGTAGCAATTGCTATAGATGCTTGAACAAGTTCAAAGTCTTCTTCATCATATAAATAAGAAGCTGCATCACCTGCAGCATTTCCTGTAGGAGAATTTGCTCCATCATCAATAATTTTTTCTGCATTATCTAAAGCGTCTTTTACTCTAGTTAATTGTGAGTGATCTGTTAAAAAAGTTGATTCATCTCCAAATGTTGAATCTGCGTCAGCAGCAATAAATTTGTCAGCAGCAGTTGAAGCTTGATCTACAGCAGTATTTATAGCAGTTAATGCTGTAGTTATATCAGAATCAATTCTTCCTACAGAGTTCATAAACGCTTCTAATACAGATATAGAAGCTTTTAAACAAACTAAGTGAACTAGTTTATTAGGAAAATATTTAATATCTGAATCAGTATAGACTAAAGCACTACCATCAGTTGCTAAAGGTGTATCATTTACATAATATACTTTATATGCATTATTACTACCAGCAGCTGAAGGAGCAACATAAATAGCGCCATCGGTTTCAATCCAAAAAGCAGGATTAAATTTAGAAGCGTAGTGTATACTATTTATATCAGTAACTCTAGCTTGTTGATCTAAAGAAATTTGTCTACAAGCTCTCCAATCATTATCTGTTCCAGATTCTCTTAAAACTGACATAATATTACTTAAACCTACTCCTAGTCCACCATTGCTTTCGCTTTCTGCAGTAGATCTTGTAAAGAGCTGAGCATCATTAGGGTGTGTTGCAATCCATCTATTAGTAACATCAATAACTGCATCATTTAAATATGTACTTAATTGACCATGTTTTACAACGTTTGTATCACTAACTGTACTAGTTATTGATTCTCCTGTTATTGATTCTACTCTTTCTTCAAATGTTGCCATAAATTCCTTTGTTATAACCCACCCCCCTGAGAGAACACACTATCAAGGGGGCGAGTCTATTTATACTACCTAGTTATACTTAAGCAAACACCATGCCGTTAGTAGTTGCTGAACTCATGCTGTCAACTATAAACCAGTCTGTACCATCACAAACGACACTTACATAATCGCCTGCCACAGTTGCAGTACCTGTATTTATACTAACATCAGAATCCGTAGCAATATCACCAGCTCCAGTATTAGCGTTTATACTTCCAACAAAATCATCAGCAGCAGCAGTAATTACTTTACATATAGCTGAATCATGAGCTCCAAAGATAAACTTAAAGTTTAAACCTTCAGCAGCATCAGGAAGCGTTACTTCAGTACTATTAGCAGCAACAATAACAACTGAACCGCTATCATCAGCAGTTAGTTTAGTATGCAAGCCAGCAGCGATAGTTTTTATTTTAACTTTACCATCGGCAGCATATTGTAAATTGTCACCATCTTTATTTTGTCCGTAAAAAGGTATACTCATTGTCTATATCCTCCTTATGACCAGATAGCGTGAGTTTCAGGACAACACCATTCCATTCCCGCTTCTGTCAAGATTTGATCTACTCTTCTGTCGACCCCAGAGTTTTCAAGTGTTTGAACACCTACGTAGACTGAAGTATCTCTGTTTATACCATTACCAACTAGTGGTCTGTACGCACAATACTTCATGTTAATACCTAACATTTTAACGTCAGTTCCATCTAAGTGGATATTACGTGCAACATTCATGTCACCATAAATTGTTGAAATTGTTGTAACATCAACACCAAAGACTTTCTTCTTACCTGCCATAGCAAAATTAGCTCTTCCTACAGAATTGCCAGTAGTACCTATGCCTGAAGAATCTAGTCCACCAGAACCAGGTTGAATTATACCAAGATTATTAGCAAAGTATCCAGATAATTTATGCAACCAGTTGTATACTGCTGTAGAACAGAAGAATACTGTTGAGGAAGCATTATTATATCTAGGATCTAACATTGCTGATAAGTCTTCTAAGAATCCATCCTGATGTTTAGTAGCAACGTCTAAAGTAAAAGTATTACCGTAAGTTGAAATAAAGTCAACAGCACCTTGAGTAGTGTTAACACCACCTACAGTAGCTTGAGTACCAAACAATAAAGATTGCTCAATATCGAACTTGTGCTCAATTAACTTTTCTTTCCAAATACGAGCCCACTCATTACCTTCGTACTTTAGGACAGTAGCTCTATCAGTATTATTCATAACACAAGATGTTTTGAATATCTGAGTTTGTCCATATCCTGTACTGTAAGGTTGATCAGCCCATGTTTCTGGATAACCAGTACCCACACCATGAGCAGTACCTACAACGTAACATTTGAATGGTTCAAGATCTTCTTGAGCTTTCGCTGTAACAGCTGAACCAGTTACATCAGCACCATCTGGCATTCTCCATGCAGCTCCAGAACCTTTTACACAAGTAGCATTAACTATTGCATAATTTGCTGTCCCTAAGTCTACAGAGTTTACTTTCCATAATGTGTAGCCATCCATTGTAGCCGCAGTAAAGGCACCACCACCTGGAGCTTTTGGAACTTTAATTATCTGACCAGGCATAAAGAATTTAGGCTGAGTGCCTGAAACTCCTGCATAGTATTTACATGTTTGACCAACTACATTTTGAAGATTACCTTCATTATTGTAATCAGTGTGAAATTTAAAAGTATACACACTTGAACCTGCAGTAGCTTCATCAGTACTAGCATTATCTGGATTAGTTGCTGGTGCACCTGCAGCTGCATCAAATGCAGCCATGTATGCATATCTTTTTGTGTAAGATGATCTTTTTTCAGTAAATTTGAAAGAAGGGTCATCTGTTGGTTTTTTAGCAGCCATGCTTAGAAATCTAAAGAATGGATCTTGTGCTAATGCTAATTCTGACACGTAATCACCAAAGTTATACTTTCTTCGTAACGCACCAGTATTCAGATTATTAGCAGGTGTACCATCTATAGCTTCAACGCCTTGGCCTTCATAATAGGAATTACCTAATATGTCATTTCTATCCGCCATTTTTTACTCCTTAACTATTTATATTAATTAAGTTCGGATAGACAAATAAATCTACCCAAACAAGTTATCTACGCTATTATCAAATCCCAGTATTCTTTCGAAAACATTTTTGTCTTCAGATTGAACTGTTTTTTGACTATTAGCTCCACTTGCAGATGTAGGCATGTTTTGAACATTCTTCATTTGAGTTAACATATCCTGCTTTGTATTTTGAGCAACATTCTTAGCAGCAGCATCTCTATTTAATAAGAAATGAACGTCATCTAATGTCATAACATGAGAAGAAGCTTTTTCCTTAAACTCAGAAAATTGCTCATCACTCATGCCATACTTCTCTTTAAAAGAAGCTTCATCAGCTTTCATTTTTTCAGCTTTATGAAGTTGTGCAGCCCTGCTCTTCTCTATTTGCGCCATTTGAGAAACTCTTTGCTGAACCATTTTGTCAACATGAGCGTTCATCAATTTAGCACTATCAGAATCAGGGTTTGTCATTGCTTCTTGTTGGTCAAAAATAAAATCTTCATCAAGATTTAATTCTTCTTGAATAGATTTTGCAGGTGTTCCACCACCTTGAAGATAGTTACGAACATGATCTACAAGTCCACTATCCTTTTTCATAGCATCAAGAACAGGTACAAATTGTTCAACTTCTTTGTATCTGTCTCTCCACTTAACAGCTTCTCGACTACTATCCGTATATCGCTTTTGCCAGTCTGTGCTGTCATTAGACTGTTCTGCCACCTTATTGGAGCCGTTATCATTAGCGTGGGTTACCTGTTTAGGGGCCACTTGTTGATTCGGGGTTGCCTCAGTGTCTTGTATTCCACCATTTACTTGGTTTTCAAGATCATTAAAAAACATTTCGGAGCCTGTTTCACCAGAATCAATAGAATCAAATGATTCAGCATTCATTCCAATCTCAGGGTTACCTTTAGTTTCTTCCATGATTTCTCCTTTATTTCTAGTTTATATTATATTACTCTTTGGATGTATTTTCCAAATCTTTTTTATAATTAGTTAAAATATCTCCAGCTCTTGCACTATTTAATTGAGCTTCTCCAGACATTAAACCTCTTAATAACTTTTGTTCGCCAGCAGTTTGAACAAGTTCTTTTTTCATTCCTGTTTTAATTTGTTCTTTTTCTTTGTTTATTTCAACATCTGCTTGCATAACTTTATTTTTAATTCCAGCTTGAACTAATTGTCTTTCTAGAGTTTCTATTGTACCTTCTTTATCTTTCAAGGCAGAGGATAGTTGTTCTAACTGACCTTGTAATTGAGAGTATAAAGATTTACGTTCAACAATTTTTTCTTTGTTTTTTATATCAGTTTCAGCAAGAACTGCTATGTCATCAACAACACCCATTTGCATTAGAGCTTTTAATTCTTCTAGATAAGCCCATCTATTAACAGGTAATGTTGATCCAGCAATTATTCTTATATCATATTTATGAGCCGATATATCCATAGACTTCCCTATAGCTTCACCCATATCATTATATATTGGAATATTAATTTCTTGGTCTTTACCTTCTTGAATTGCGTTAGGTTGTAATATTCTAAATCTTTTATTAGCAGTATAAGTTGCTTGAGCAAACTGAATAACTATTTGTCCTAACTGTTTTAAAGCAGGTTCAATTGATGAACTCATCCATTGTTTAATTCTACGTGTACCATATTCATCTAAAGCTAACATACCTCTATAAGTTTCAGAAGCTCCTTGCTGGTCACCCATCATAGAACTATATATTCCTGCTAAATACTCCATATCAGATTTGCCTTGTTGCACAATACTAAAAAATGCATTAGATAATGGTGCAGGCTGTACTGGTGTTGGAGCTTGTACTCCAGGTCTTATTGGTAGCAATGCTCCAGGAGAGCTAGAATACTTTTCCCATGTTTCAGCATCAATAGAACCTTCTTCATACATCCATCTTAAACTACTTCCAAGAGATGCGTTATGAACCATAATCTGATGAGCTTTATTTATTTCTTGCTGCTTACCAACAAGAGGAGAAACTGCACTCATAGGAAATGGTGTCCCTGTCCATTTAAAATGAAAAGGAATAACAGGATATTCTTTTACTGATTCTGGTAAAATATATTCATACAGTAATTTGTCACCTATAACACAAGTTTGTTTAACCCTTGTGCTATAAAAACTTATACTATCTACAATAAGGTCAGCAAAGTCTTTATCTTTTTCTAAAAAATTAAACTCTTTTTGAGATACAACTTTATTTTCAATTTTAGAAGCTTCAGATTGTAGTTTACTCATACATTCTTGATAAAAAGCTTCTAACTGATTTTGCATCATTTCTTGAGCTTTTTTCATTTCAAGTTCAAATCTTTCAGGTAACATTTTACCTGCATTTACAGCTTCCATCATTTGAGATTCTTGCTCTTTTAATTGAACTTGCATTTCAGCTTGTTGTTCTTGTAACATTACATCACACTGTTCTTTTATTGCCTGTAATTGTTTTTCGTCAGGAGGAACTCTGTAAAATACATTAACAAAAGCAACTTTAACTTTTTCATATACTTCAAAGTATTCTGCTAATACATCTGTTTCTCCTGAGCCAGTAATACCTGTGCCTGTTTGTTCAGCATTGTCGTTATAAGAAAATAACTTTTGATCATCATCACCTAATTGTCTTTGGCTATAAGATATTTGTCTTTGCTCATTACTAGAAGCAGCATTTATTAATCTTTTTTTATCAGGGAACAATTTAATTAAATGATTCTTAGGTAATACTTTACGTATCATTATATAAGCAGCATCTTTAAATAACATATCTCTAGATTTAGGATCTACATAAATATCAAAAGGCTCAGGTTGTTGTATTGATACTTCACCCATACCATCATCAGCATCTTTATCTATTGTAACTAGTAAATACCCTATACTTTTTGTTATACAATCATTAATAGCGTTATTATACAAAGTATTACCATTAGATCTGTCCCATATATAATCTGATAAATCAGAAATAGCTGCAGCAACATTTGAGTCTGAACCTTCTGTTCCAATAGCTTGCCACCTAGGATTATTAGCTGTAGCATAAAAGTTTAACATTTCTACAACAGGCAGTATCCTGTTTATAGTAAACGTAGGCATCCCTTGTTCTTCAAGTGAAGTCTTTTCTATAGCTGTTAATTGTTCATCATGAGCAAAATCATAACCTTTTTGGTTTATATTTTCCCATTGTTTTCTAGTATAACTATTTGCTAAATCAAATAATTGTCTTACTTGGTCTGCTTTTTTTATTTTAGCCATTGCTACTCCTTAATCTCAAAATGAGGAAAATCATCAAATCTATTATCGTGTACATACCAGTCCTGATCCCAGTCTCCACCCCATCTAAGATTTATCTCCATAGACTTAGCAATGCCAATAACAAAACCAGCGAAAAGATGAAAGCGTTCTCTATCATCCCAATCAATAGGATAAGGCACCACATCAACAGCCCTACTTGGATTAGAGTTATGACGACCATTGGGCCAAAAAACTTTTGTTTTACCTTCTTCATAAAGTTTATTTTGTCTTTCTTCACTTCTATGTCCTTCTATTACACTACAGTCTACATGTTTAATTACTTCATTAAATACTTTTTGCAACCTTTCATCACAGGTTGCTAAGTTTCTTTTACTTCTTGCTCCAAAACGTGGCATAATGTTCTCCTACGCTGTTACCCAGCTTCTTGCTTTTGGTTTTTGTTTGTACCATCCACCTTTACTTGACTTTAACCCTTGTGGAGGGTATGCATATTTACATGCGTATGCAAGCGCATCTATTGTATCATCGTGAGCCATTCTTGGTCCAAACGTTGATATTTCTCTATGTAAGTCATACTGTGTTTTCTTAATATGTATCTGACCTACAGAGAATCTTTGAGCTAATATTTCTTGTATCCTATCTCTTTTAGACATACGAGTTCCTGGTTTTTCTTCTTTAAAAGGAACATTAAATTGGTTCCTTCTTCTCATTTCCGCTCTAATAGCTTGAAACACTGGTTTACTCATAGTTGTATCTTCAATTGTAAATAATGTAGGTTTATAAAAATTAGCATACTCAAATATATAGTCTACTATACCCTTTTTACCTGTACCTGGAATACCAAGTACTGGTAATGACCTGTTTCTAATATAATCTAAAACGTATATATTATTATCAGGAGTTACTGCAAGAGCAAGTATGACACTAAAATCAGAATCGCGCCTAGCACTATCTGTAGCGGGATCGACTCCCACATATATGGAACAAGGTTTCGGATCATCTCCATCGGGTACAATATAACATAACCCACTTTCTTCATCTTTTGTAAACTGCCCATCCCAAAATTTAATATGTTCTCTAGTAAACATCGCATCTTCTTCACTTTGTACCTCCATCATATATTCTTGATAAAATTTTTGTGGAGTTCCACTATCTGCGTAGAACTTCTTCTTTCTTTCCATTTCTTTATGACCAAACCACGAAGGCCATAAAGGTGTACCGTCATCTTGCAACGCTTTATATGTTATAACGTTCCAACTAAAGTTCTCTTTTTCTTTCTTTGCTTGCTCATGTCCTACTAAAATCTTTTGTATAAATGCATCATAATGCACTGGTGTTCCATTAATTCTTAATCTTCCTGTCTTTGGTTCGAGTGCAGGAAAGACGACAGCAGTAACGAGGTTGGATATTTTTGCTCTACTCTCTGGTGTGACAGTGTTATTCTCATCCTCAAAATCGTCAAGAACAATAAGATCATAACGTTTATGAAGCTTAGCGCCACCACGAATACCAGATAGATTGGACTTAGAAATAAGTTTACAATTGTTTTTAAGCTCAATATCATCTTCTGTCCATTTTCTACCTTTTAAATCTCCAAAATAATACTTTATTCTTTCGTTAAATTCTAAATGATATTTAATATAATCTAAGTTAGGTACTGATATTTTACTACTTGCAGCAACCCACCCATAAAACAAAGGTTCTTGTGAAAAACAAAAATCATGTAATATATTACATTTGGTAAGTACTGTTTTACCATGACCTCTAGGCAGAATAACCGCTAGTTGTCTTTTATCTAAATCTGTTAAAGCATCCGCTACTTCATAATGAAAAAAAGGAGTTTCACTTCTTAAAAAATCTTCGTGTAAAAATAATTTACCAAAAGCAATTAAATCTCTATGAGCTAACTCAAGCTCCTCTTCTGCTTGGCTTACATTTCTAGAGTTTATATTTGCCATTACATCCTTTTGTTTTTTATTTTCATCATAGACCAATCTTCTAAAGTCATACCCAATCTAGATTCTAACATTATTTTCACCTCATCAAAAACCTCAGGCCTAAAATAATCTCCACCTACTTGTAAAAACATTTTAGCATAATCATCTAAATTGTCATTATCCATATACTCAAGTTCATTATCTATTTTTTCTATAGCATCTATATGATCTATATCTCTTGCTTCTGGCATAGTAAATAATGCAGATTCACTAAAGTCTTCTGCGCTAGCAAAATTATCATCAGAAAAGTCCATATTATTAGCATCGTTCATTGCTTGAATTAAGTCTTTTTCTATTTCAATGCTAGGACCTCCTTCAGGAAGCGCTTGATCTCTAAACACTTTATTTTCTTTTTCCATAACTTCTCCTATTTGCCTGTAATAGGCTTTCTTGTATACCCACCTGTATCCATCATAATTAAATCATACATTTTTCTATACTCTCTCATTATATCTTCATTACTTAAACCTAAGTCTTCTCTAACTACTCTAAAAGAGTCTGCTATAGGAGTATCACTTATACCTGCAACACTTTTGTCAGGCTTAATTATACGCTTCATTATTTCATCAAACTTTACAAAATCAGGAGCAGTATCATTTTGCATATATTGCGACTCCATACTTTTTTCTATTAACATATCTTGATAGTCTGTAACAACTCTAATAATTTCATCATCAGGTATTCGAGTTTCACCTTCCATTAAGTCTACTTGATAATCAAGCCTTCTTTTTTGCATACCACCTGCTTCAGTTTCTCCAGAATAATCTGGCATTACTGGTTCTTTAATGTTATCAATTTTTTGACGCATTCTTTCAATTAAGTCTTTAATCATTATTCTATTAACTCCTTAGGTCTTTCTGCTTCAGCTAGCTTATCTTTACTAAACCCTTGAAACACTGCTCCAGTAAGCTGTGTAACTTGTGTTTTATTTTTATCTTCCATATCCATAATATCAGCTAGTTTAAATAAAGCTTTTAATCTAGTTTCATCTTTCTCAGAAGATTCTGCTATAGTATTTATATTTTTTAAAATACTTGTTTCATTTATACCAAGTTCTTCTAAAACTGGTTTTAACTCTTCTTTCATAGCCGTCTTTATCCTCGTTGTTTTAATAAGTTGTCCAGCACGCAATCCTGCATAGTGCGGGTCATTCGTAGGGAACGCCTTTAGATACGCCTTGCGAGCATCCATACCAGATGCTATATACTGGACAAATAATTCTTCTCTATTAGATAGGTTTTCTCTTTCTTCTAGAATTTGATCTCTATCTAAGTTACCACCTAAACTATATATATTTACTCTTTTAGATGTATCAAACTTGGTCTTGTCATTTACCATAAAAGTTCCTGTACAAGTACCTATATACCTTTGTTTTCTGTTAGCTCCTTTAGCCTTTAGCATAGTACCTTCTCTAAGAATCTGGATAATACATCCATCATCTGCTAGTACCCAATCGCCAATAGTGCCATTTTTCCAGTTATCTTTATATATTAAACTAGAAGGAACTTCATCAGAACTATCAAATACTGTGTGCTCTATTTTATTTATCTTATATGTTCTCATATATAACCCTAACCCGCCAAGGGTTAGATTAGCTTATTCCTATATTTGTACCATCTGTGTGTTTCATCATATATTCACCCATTTCATTTGTAATGGGTATATCTTCGCCATTAATCTCTATAACAAAATTAACATCATCTACCTCTTGTTCAGATAGATGCTCAATTTCATCAGTTTTTGGATCATAAATTATTTTTAATGTATATTCTTTTTTCATTCTGGATACTCCTAACCCCTGAGATATAGTTAAAATTTTGAAAAAATTTATTTAACATTACATTTCGTTTTAAGCCAGTCATATTCTCCCATACTTAAACTTATAGTAAGGCAATTTTTATCAGTTATCGGGGACAAACCAAATCTCTATATGAGTAGGTAACCCGACTTCTGACCCTCTACTTGCTTGTTAGGCCTTCAAGGGTGATAATTGAATAAGTCCAATTACTGATAGGCATAATATAATATATAAAATATTTAAAAAGCAAAGGTTTTAAAAATTGTAGCATTTTGGTGCTCGGTCTTTATTATATACCCGTACCCCTATAATAGGGTTTTCAATATTGGAATTACGTTATTTTTGATTTAAATATAAGTTAATTTTTAGTTAATATAGTTAATAAAAGGAGAAACTAATGTTAATATTTATTCTGTCTGAGATCAAAACAGCAAAGCAAGCTTTAGAAGCTGCTGAAGACTTAGTAACTGAGGCTATTGAGGCCGCTAACTCTTTAAAGGGTAAGCGTAAGAAGATACGTTCAGTAGAGTCTAAGATGAAGATGCTTATCTCATTGTGTAGAGCTAAGAAAGCTCAAGGACACAAGGGTTGGACAGCACCTGTCAAGTGTATGAAGCAAAGCATACAAGTACTTGAAGATGCTAGAGCAGAAGCTGATGCTAGTCTTTGGTCTATATAAGGAATTATCCGTTTGAAGGGGCCCTAAATGGTCCCTTCTTATCATACTACAGTACAGTCAAGTGTGTCGGTCTAGTAAGAGGCTGCGAGTATAAGACCCGAGGGGCATCACTTTAGTAACTTGGCTGTATTATAGTGCGTGTGTGTGTATAATATATATACCAACATATACTTAACATAACAAAGAATTATTAGCCTGGTGTAATACAGGTCTTATGTCTTGGTTATGTGATGTTACGAGACATAATCACTTGTAATGCGCATGGTTAATATAAGGTAATATGAGTAGTTTTATTCATATAAGCCAACTATGAGTAACAAATGATGAGTAGTAAAACATCACTAGGTGTAACTGACACTGAAAATAAACAGTCGGCAATGACAGTCGTGAATGGTAATAGATCTACCAACATCATGTAAGTCCATACGTTCCTCATTAATTTAGGGTCTATATCTTGTCACGAGATACTGATGATGTGAATGAACATAGGTTTGAGTCTCCTATCAAAAGGCTCAAATAATTTATTGCGGGACATCAAGGTGATGAACACGGTCTCATAAGCCGAGTCTGGTCAGTTCGATTCTGACTCCCGCTTCCAATTAAAATTGCAGAAAGGTTAGATTTGGTAAGTGGCTAGGAATGCAGTGCATTCTCAAAATCTTGTAAAACCTAAATAGCTAGGATAACCCCATGTAGCGCATGGAATTTCTGCAATACGTATTATTGTTTCACCCTGACCTATGAGATGGGCTATATCAGAGTCATGAACTGAGTTGCTTAGCGCTGGTCTGTCTCATTAAAGAATTAAAATTAAATTACTCTTAACCAAATAAAAGGAGATGATATGCCTAAAGATAATATCAAAAAAGCTCTACCAGAGGAGTTAAAAGGTCTGGATTCGTTTGATAACCAAGCTCGTGCGTTTCTTGTTGCATTGCATGACATACTAACTGTTAGTGAAATAATGATGGTGGATAAAAACAGTTATGTAGGTTATAAACGTAACACTGATGATGTAATCAAAGTACGTGGTGCTAGATTCAAGGTTATATCTTCAGCATAAGATTTATATTACAATTGCAGAGTGATTGATACTAAGTAGGCCAAGAGCTGAACAGTCAGGCACGGAGCCGTCAATCATGCGCAAACTCTGCAATAAAACTTAGCTCTTGTTGATCACTTGAGCCCTCTTACTGATTGAACAATAACAGTAAGTTGTATCGCGGAGTAGAGCAGTCAGGAATAAGATAAGCTGTCTTATGTAGCTCACTGGTGTCAAAACCAGAGGTCAGGGGTTCAAATCCCCTCTCCGCTGCAAATTTAAAATTTGAATGAACAATGAATAATAGGTCGCTTCGGATCTATAGGATAGCATGTGGTAACATATGTTAAAGTTAATAGCGCCAGCAATGGTCCAACGGAAGCAAGCAGATATTGCTGCTAATCTCAATGGGGTAATCTCTGAGAGAATGGTAGTCAGGCTGATGGTAAAGCTGTGAGTATGGTGACATACAATAAATAAATCTGTAAGATACTTAAGATGAGCCTGTGGGAGGTGAGTCTGGGTGTCATGAAAGCATGGTAATCTCGTAGTGATATGAGATATGTCGTGTAGAGATTTGATGTTTCCCAAAAACATTGGAAGAGTCTTGTGTAGTATTTTGTATCTAATAAGATATGAAGCTACTTTGTAAGCACTGGACTTGAGATACCTAAAATGACCTGTTTACGGGTTCAATAAACATATAAATGAATGTAAACGATAAAGACTTACAACGTTACAGAGCATAGGGCTCTAATACCTTACACTTTGGTGAATAAGGTGCTGGATGGTTGGTCAACAACTTGAAAGTTTTGTGATGAAAGCATTACATAGAGATGGCCGTCTTTATTGTCGTGTTAGTAGTTGCTGAAACAGCTGTAACGTTAAGAGTGGTAGTCTATAACTACTGAGCCTGCTGATGTACTTGAGTCAAATCAAGTGGATAAGCCTAAAACCATTATGCGTATGGAACATAGGGCGAAAGTGTCAGCGTAAAGAGTGTAATCTCAACTCTCTAAATAACTTTTTAATAACCTTGGAGGATATATGGATTTTATATGGGAATTTTTAAATATGACAGCAATAATATCTAATATAATGTTTTATATATATGTTTCGGTGATATGTCATAAGTATTTGGTAGGAGAGACTGATCTATAGGAGTGTGACAAGTGCTCAAAACAGCTATAGATCAATAGACACCCATCATCGATAGTACTACACTAAGGGCTTATGCCTGTTGGTGGGTGTTGACCTTAAATATTTAGGTAACTTAACAAAAAACTTTAAAAAATTAGGCGTTATGCGAGGACTATGGTATAAAATATAGTAAAAAGCATAATATATAATATAGCTAGTGTTACATAGCGCCTATAAATTAGGAGGAATCATGGCAAGAGAAACTATTTGGATAGAAAAAACTAAGTTTAGCAATACTTTAAAGGATATTGAGCAAGAATTGGAGCATGCAGAAAAAGTAATAAGAGCTATACAAAAAATGATTTTACAATTTAAAGTAGCAATAATATATGAGGAGAAATCTCAATGAAATATAAACATTTAGTATATGATGTTACAATATTGCAGTCAAAAACAGTTGGAAACATAATGAGAGCACTCTTAGAGGGTGTTAGAAATAATAATTTAGAAACAGTTACCAACTTTCTTGTTGCAGAGCGTAGAAAAGCTATGAATTATGGTGTATCTCGTAAAAGTAACGCAAAAAAGACAACAGTTGATAATATGATTGAAAAAATTCTTAAAGTAAACGAAAAAGAATACTTTGAAAAGAAAGAAGGTAAATAATGGGATTTGATTTAAGTGGTATGAACCCTAAAATACACAAACATGAGTCTGAATACAAGTATTTTAAAGAAGATAGTGAATTATGGAAAGATGGGAACGAAGAGAGACGTAAAAAATATTTTAAAGACATGGAAAGATACCATGAAGACAATCCAGGTGTGTATTTTCGTAATAATGTGTGGTGGTGGAGACCATTATGGTCATTTGTGTGCAATAATTGTGATTTTATGACAGAAGAACAATTTACAGCTGGCTCTTACAATGATGGGAAAGAAATTGATCAAGAAACTGCTGCTAAAATAGGTACACAACTAGAAATATTGCTTGCAGATGGTACTGTTGATAAATGGGAAGAGCATATTAAGAAACAAAACAAAGAATTAGAAAAATCTGAAGACAAAGATATGAAATTTCTAGCAAGTTATCCGTTTTCAAGAGAAAATGTAGAGAATTTTGCTAAATTTTGTCTAGAATCAGGAGGTTTTGTAATATGTTAACATTTTTACCTGCAAGAACAGAAGAAGATGTCTTAAAAGACATAATAATCAATAAAAATAAGCAATCTAAGCTAAAAATAGAGCTAAATAAGCTTATTGATGAGCTAATATTAATAACGAATGGAGATGAATATGATAAATTGGACTAATTTATTTATCTATTTCGGTATGTTTATAAGTGCTATGATACTATGGTATTATATAGTGAAAT
>Ga0208794_1000855_pt1 | contig 16332 bp, 7 predicted proteins | sample 32_taG_FD_184106 | JGI IMG/M metagenome (GOLD analysis project Ga0208794, IMG submission 184106) | Marine viral communities from the Gulf of Mexico - 32_GoM_OMZ_CsCl metaG (SPAdes) (version 2) | ecosystem: Environmental > Aquatic > Marine > Oceanic | place: Atlantic Ocean: Gulf of Mexico... | reverse complement strand
TGTACTGGTCTATATCTCCCCAGTAAACAAGCAAGTCATCATCAATAAATCTTTTTTCAAAATCTAATTCTGTTGAGTCTGCTTCTGTTACTTCTATTACATCTTTGTATATTTCTAATGTCTCTTCATAAGATTGAGTAGGTTTAAATACAAATTTAACTCCACCTGTATCTACAACAACATAGAAATCACCAGTTTCATTACCATCAGTATCTACAATTTTAATTATCTGTGGTACATTTTCTTCCATTAGTAATCTCCCATATCAGCTACATTCATTAACCATGCGTTGTTATCAACTGTAGCAGGTATTTGGCCTATTTGATTAGCAAAATCTTCTTCATCTTGTTCTGTTAAAGGTGTATCTTCTACTACCCAACTTTCTAATCCTACTTTAGGTAGGAACCAGTTTTCAAATGGTATCTCAATACCAGAAACTATTGGAGACCTTTTAATAGCAGGAGCTAAACCAGTTCTAGGAAACAATCCTGCATTTCTTAATGCACCTTCAGAGTTTAATCCAAAGATATCATTCCAGCTAGTAAACCAACCTTTAGGCCTTCTTCCTTGTTCCCAGATAACATTAACTTTATCCATCTGGTCATAATGTTCTGTTCCTAAAAATTCGTGTACTACTCCCATCCATTTATTATTTGTTTCATTAATATAATCTTGTGTAAATCCTTCATCTAAGTAACCTAATGATTCAGCTTTTTCTAAACTAGATATTAATGGCCAAGGACCTATCTTATCTATAATTCCATTACTTTCAGCCCATGCTTCATAATCTCCACCTAGTTGAGTTCTAATATTATTATCACCAATAGTATCTCTACCAATAATACCTAATGTTTCTATTGCAGATAACAACAATCCAGAAGCTAAACCATAAAGGAAGTTATATTTTTCATATGCACCAACACCTTTAACTAAACCTTTAGCAGGTGAAGCTGCTACTCTTTTACCTACCCTACTTTCAACTCCTTCACCAAATGCAGTAATTTTACCTCTAGTACCCATTTCACCTAAGAAGCCTCTAGTTTTAGGTAAAAGGCCTTTTCTTACATCTCCAACTTCTCTAGCTAATTTAGAATATATCATATTACCTGGTAAATACTTAGTAGCTTGAGCTTTTATAAATCCTGTTTCTGCTTGTTTAATTAAAGCATTTACACCTTTAGCACCAAAACCAAATACATACTCACCGTAATCAACTATAGGAGCTACTCTCATTAATAATCCACCAACTGCTCCTAGATTTAACATTCCAAATTTATGTCCCATCCAGTTCTTTATAGCAACATCTGATTCAATATCAGCTTGCATGTGTATTTGTTGTATTTTCTCCCATTTATAATTTTCATCATTTAATTCAATAGGTTCTATTTCATAAAACCAACCATTATTCCATCTACCAGTATTAAAAGGATTCATACTATATTCACCTTTTTTATTCTTTTTACCAGTTAGTAATTTTTCTCTTAATGCTTCTTGTGTAAGATTTAAAGATTCAGCCATTTTTTTAGCTAATGGTGTTTCAAAGAAAGTGTCATCTATTTTTTCTGGTAACTGCCAAGCTTTTAATACTTTAACTGGTACACCATAATTAACACCCAACCCAGCTGCAGGCCTAGCTCCTACATCTCCTTGTTGGCTAACATAATCAACAATTGTTCTTTCAGCATTACTTGCAAATCCTGCAGTAATAATATCTCCTTCTTTAATTAATCCTTTAACTTCTGCTGAACCTCCTTCTAGTACAAGTGGTTCTACATTTTTACCTACACCTTTTGCTCCAGGAGTAGTTCTAGGGTCAATTTCTCCTGGTTTTGTTCTTTGATAAGTAGCTTCACCTTCTTGAATAAAAGCTTCAGGATTTTTAGTTATATCAGCCATTGTCTCAGGAAGTACTAAACCTGTTTGAAAACCTCTTAGTATTTGTACTGGTTCAAAAGCTGTACTTGCTGGCATGTTATTAATTAATTTATTAGGATTAATTTCATTATCATAAACTTGAACTCCCATAGGTATGTATCTTTTCCAAGCAGAAGTACCATCAATAGATGAAACAGGTAACATTTCATTATATGCATTGTTTAACCAGAAATGGCCTAACTCCATTTTACCTACTTTTCTAGTAGGTATATCTCCTGCAGGTGATTTAGCAGTTTCAGTTCCTTGTACTGGAGTATTTTTTTTATCAATAATAGTTTTAACATAATTTTTTTCTTCTACTGTTAATGATTTCCACCATTGGTCTTTAACACTTTTACCAGCATCTTTAACTCCTTCATATTCCTGTATTAATCTCTTAAGTGTTTTGCTATTATCAGGTGACAACTTAGCAGATTTAGTATTTGGTTGTACAACAGATTTATTTTGAGTAGGTTTTTCTTTTGTTTTATCCATGTGTAACAATTCATTGTTATAAACATTATTTTCATCATATTGCAATAATGGAAAATACTCATGTAGTTCACCAAAAACATCGTCTGCTGATGATGTACCACCTATTTTTCTATATAGTTTATCTTTACCAGTATGTAATCTAAAAGGTACTTTAAAAAATGAAGCCCACCTTAAAGCAGATAAGTCAAATCCATTTTGTCCACCACTTCTAATAGTACCTCTACTCCAATCATTAACAGGATTGTCTTGTACCATATCCATAAAGTTTGCAAATATTTTATCAATAGTTGTTTGAGTTGCACCTTTAAATTTCCATACTTGATTACCTGCGATGTTAACTGTTTTACCTTCATTTAAAGCTTTTGCAACTAAAGCAGCTATTTCTTTTACAGCATCTTCGTCAACAAATTTACCTGCATTAGTAAGTCTTACTTGTTTATAAGTTTCATCTAATATTTCTTTATCAGATAATCCTTTTAAATTTTCAAATCCTCTTAATTGTTTTAAGTTAGGTTCATAAGTACCTGATTTTTTAGTACTACCACTACCTCCAGATGATACAGAGAAATCAACAGTAAATCCTCCAGACTTAGCTGCAGCCATATAATTCTCTGCAGTTCTTACAGCCCAGTTATTACTTGTTGATTTAGAAGCACCTGCCCCTGGTTGGTTACCATCAACAATATTAAATGGTATTTTATCCATTGCTTTTTCAGCTATTTGTATTTGTTTTATTTCATTATTTAAATTATGAATTATGTTAGTTAAAGCTTCTGCTTGATTTACAGTTCCTTCTTTAGCAAATGAATCTGTCAATTGGAATCCTTCATTAACTTTGTCAGCTAATTGGCTTATAAGTTCAGGATTTTCAGCAGCCCAAATTTCCCACAATTCTTGATAAGCAAGTCTGCTATCATCTAAACTTTTACCAAAGAGTTCACTTTCTTTTGAAGGTGGTTTACCTTTACCAGATTTTTTAATTTCATTTTGCCATATATCTTCTATAGTTCTACCTTCCCAATCAAATGCAAAATCTTGTCCACCTAATTTAAAAGTAGCATTCTTAGCAGAAAACTGTTTACCCAATTCATCTCCTTTACTTGATACTTCAAATGTCATACCATCATCTAATACAAGTGGTTTAGCAATATCTGGAGCTTCACTAACTACATCAGCTTTAGCTTGAGCTTCTTTAGATGTAGCTTTCTTACCTTCTTTGGCAACTTCTTTAGCTGCTTCTGGGTCTGCAAAAGTTCCTGTACTAGCATCATATCCATATTCATCTGATAGAAAATCCATAAAATCATCTACAGTTAATAACTTATCAGTTATTGTTTGTAAATAAGTAGTTACTCTTGAATCAAATTTTTGTTTAGCTGGTGCATTATCTAATGCTTCTAGCAATACTAATTTTGTAGCTTCTGGTATTGTAGTATTAGCTTTTAACGCCTTTATAAACTCTTCTTTTGAAATTGCTTCAGCCATTAAAACTTACCTGCCATTGCTTGTAAAATACCAGATTGTTTAGCTCTTTTCTTTTTACCAGCTTCTATAATTTCTTTTTCACCTGCTAAATCAGAACTTATTAAATTATAAGTTGCTAATTGTGGGTCTGTAACTGTTGGAACTTTTTCTCTAGTCCCGACTATTCCTGTTAAAACATCACCACCAGCACCTATTTCTTTTTCCATTGCTTGAACTTCTTCCATAGTCATAGTTCTACCAGATTTAATATGATAATGTTCTATATCCATTCCAACTTGTGCAACCTTATTAGCATACGCTATTTGTTTACCCCATTCAGTTTCTTGAGATATCCAGTAATCTGTATATTCTTGAATTTGTTCTGGAGTAGCGTCTGCACCTATTGCATCTTTAATCCATCTTTTAATATCACTAGCCATAGTTTCTTTTGAAGGTAAAGGACTAGCAAGCTTTGCTTGTTTAGCAGCTTCTATTCCAGCTAACTCAGCTGATTTTTCTTGAGTTGCACCATACTGTGAAAGAACTACTCCTACTAATCCCCATTCAAATTTCTCCTGTTCTGATAAACCAACAGGCATATTATCTCCAAATAAGTTACTAGCGTTTTCAACTAATTTAAAATAGTCATCGCTTTTATATGCAATATGTCCATAATTGGTATTAGCCATATTAAGTACATTTTCCATTATTAATTCTAAACTTCTATCAACAGTACCTACTCCTGAAAAATCACCATCTTCTGCTACACCTGACATAATTAATACATCTTTTAATGCTTCTACTTGGTCAGGTGAGAATTGATTGTGTAACCTACTCATAAATCTTTTAGTTAATACTTTCTCTTGTGGTTGAGCAGCTATTGGAATAGGAATAGGGCCATAGTCTTCATCTAATAAATAAGCTGGTTTATTCTTTTCACCATCCCATGTGTACACATAATCAAAGTTAGCAGGGTCATCACCAGTAACATATCCCCAAGCTTCTGCTGGCAAGGAACCTTGTTTAATTGCTTCTACATATTGTTCCCATTGTTCTGGAGTTAAAGTATTTTTTTCAAAATCTTCATAAGTATAAAATTTAGAAGCTGGGTCTTCAGGTTCTACTTCTTCTTGAATTAAAGCTTGAAACTCAGGGTCAGCTGCTTCTGCAGCATCTAATTCTTCTTGTATTTCAACAACACTTGGAACAGGTTCATATCCCTGACTTTCAGTAAATTGTGATTTTTCTTCTCTTGCAGCATCTATTTCATCAGGAGTTAAATTTTCATATTCTGCATCTTCTAAACCATCTTTCCAATCTTCTCGTGAATTTTCAATACTATCTGCTAATGATTTTCCTAATTCAACACCGACTCTTGCTTCAGGTGGCATACCTATAGTTGGAGCAATTGGACCTAACGCTTCTTCAAGTCCTTCTATATCAAAGTTATTAATTATCCAATTAACAAAAGTTGCTAGATTTTCACCTGCAATTAAACCAAATTGTGCTTCAGGTGTCATTCCTATTATGGAACCATCACCTAGTACTTCTTCAAATGCTGTATCTCTATTTTTCCAAGCTTTTGCTAAATAGTACCAAATACCTCTTTTTTTATCTTCTGCCATTACACTCCTGCATTAAACATTTCATGGTCGTCTCTGAACATTCTACTAATTATATTAGTCCAAATTGGTGCAAAGTCAGGTGAATCTACTATAATTTCTTCTATAAAGCTAGCCATATCTGCACGCATCATAATAGCTAAATTATCTGTAGATGACAACCACCAGCTTGGATTTCCTGATGGAGATACTCTTGCTGATTGAGATTCCATTGCTTGCCATCTAGGTAAGAATTTATTAACAAATGCTGCACCTGCCTCTGTTTGTTGTATTTGAGGTAAATTAGGCCATTTAGTAATCATTTCATCTAATATCTCTTTAGAAGTAGCAGGCTTTCTTAAACCACCTGTAGCTTCAAATCCTGGTAATTGTTGTATTAAAGCAGTTCTATAAATTCTAAATAACTTATTCTTTTCATTTTCATTCATAGGTGAGCGTTCATATTTTTCTTTAAATGCTGTGTACATAAAGTAACCAATAGTATCATTAGCTGCTAAATTAAACTCTTCTAAAGATAGAACTTCTCTTTCACCTACTTCATATTGTCTAATTATCTCTTGATAACTTCTTTGTTCTGCTGGATTATCAGGTAAAGCATAGAATGCACTTCTAGGTAATTGGTCTAGTATTTCACTATTTTCTTCTTGCCATTTAAGTACTCTTTCAGAATAAGCTTGTTTATTAGCAGATACAGATTTAGAAGTTGTTAACCAACCATGCTCATATCCATATAATCTTACAAATGATTCATATGCAGCTACATGGTCTCCTTGATGTTTTTGTACTAAGTTTTGATATTCTTTAGCTAGTAACTGTGTAGCCCACATCTTTCCATTTTTATCTTCTGCATAATATCTAGGTGTAAATCCAGTAGGTAATACAAACTGTGCCATAAATCTTAATGCAAATGTAGTACTTGTTTTATCTTTAGCATATGCTCTCAATGCTGAATCTAAAATATCTGGTGTTAATTCATTTGCAGGTAAATTATTAGCTGTAGTACCTTTCCATTCTATTTCTTTTAAATACATATCTAATTCTCCAGATTTAAGTAATCTGTTTTCTGCATTTTCCATTTTAAGTAATCTGAACAATTCAATAGATGTACTTGCTCTTGATGACTCTATTTCGGCCTGATTTCCAAATGGAGAAGCACCTATAGCTGTAAATAGTTTTTGTAATGATGGGTGGTCAGGAATAATAGCATCTAAGAAACCATCACCTCTAGGAGGTCCAAAATCACCAAATAATATACTTCTAAGTTCTTCACCTGTTCCATTAGTAGGTAAAACTTTATCTATTGCCCATCCAGCTACAGGAGTAGGTCCAGGAACAAAACCCTGTCCTAACAAGTTAACACCTGTTACATATCCTCTAGGTGACATCTTAATATTTGAATCTTCACCGAATATTAAGTTTGACATCCAACCACCAAATGGATATACGAACATTTGTTCGCCTGAACCATTAGGGTCTTCTGCAAAGAAGCCATCACCAGTATATCCTAATCCTGATGCTCCTGCTCCACCTTTAATTCCTAATTGAACCTTTCTGGCCATTGTAGGATTTTCTGCAAGTAACTTAGGCCATGTAGTTAATAACTCAAACCAAACTTCTGGGAAAGGTACAAGGTTTCTAAGTTTATGAGATATGTTATGTCTCTTTGTCACATCATATAGCAACTCTTTTGTCGCAGATAAACCAAAAGCTTTAGAAGTATCGTTTATGATATTGTAATCATCTAGTCCATATCTTGTACCAAATTTAGGAGCATTCTTTAAATCAGTACCTTTTGCATTTAAATTAAATATATCTTCTAATCCAACTGTTTTAATTTCAGTTGCATACTTAGCTCTTAATGGTTCATCAAATAAATGCCACATATCCATAATCTTTTCCCAACGATATTGTTTAAAGACAACGCTTCTATTTAAATAATTAAGAGATTTCTCCACTAAATTTTCAAAGAAAAAGTTTACTGCAGCATCCCATTGCTTCTCTAATTTGGCAATACCTTGTACTTCATTATCAAATTGTTTTTGATATAAAGTACCGAAATCAAATTCATCTCCATATTTTTCTATCATTCTATTAATACCATCTTTGATAGCTTTTTCGTCTTCTACACTTACAGCTTTTAAGTTTCCTAAATCATCCATTTCAGGCATTAAGTCAATTTCTTTTCCATCAATTGTTTTAAACTTTCCAGTTGCAACAGCATCTCTTAAATCTTGATGACCTATGTAAGGACTATCTGTTTTGTGGCTTAACTGTGCTGCTTCAAAAGCATCTACATCTTGATTTTTCATATCTTTATAAGAAAATCTTTGATAGTCAATACCTTCTTCTAATCTATGTCCAGTTAATTGTCTGATATGGTTTTCTCTTGAATGTAGATAAGCAATAGCATGTTCATCACTTGTAGCAACTTTAATCCAGTCTTGGCCACCTCTTTGTCTTAGTAATTGTCTTTGTTCACTTCCTAAGAACCATTCAATAAGAGCTGGAGTTACTCCACCTTCTAAAGCAACCATTCTTGTTGTGTAATCATTTCTTAATTTAAACAATCCATCATAAATTGCATCTGCATAGTTAGGGTCACCAAATTGAACTTCTTTAAAAGCATGTTTATATTGATTATCATACTTATGGTCTGCTAATAAATTCTTAAAATGATTCTCATGCATTAATTGTTTATATTCAGGACTGTTTAAGATATTTTCAAAATTATCACCATACTTGCCCATTAATGCTTTTTGTTGGTCTTCTGAATGAGAAAATACCCAAGTTAAATATCTAAATGGGTGATTATAAGCTGAATCTAATTGTGCAGAACTTACTCTAGCTTGTTCCTCTAAGAATATTCTTGTAATGAAAGCAGCTCTCATAAGAACAAAAGGTTTAAAGATTTTTCTTGTATAGCTATCTAGTAACAATGTTACTGCATCATCCATTGTTTTATTTGTAGGTATATATCCACCTATTTCAGCTGCATATTGTTTAACACCTTTAGTACCACTTGCTTTAAATCGTTTCATAAATTCTTTATAATGAGGTCTAGCCATTGCAAGGCCTTTAAATCTTTTAAGGTCATTTGAATCTAAGGCAAAGAAACCTTTTCCTTTAACTCTATCTACAATGTCTTGATTTAAAAATGGGAAATAGTTTTCAGTCATTTCTCCTAAAGTAGAAGCTTTAGGTACTAAGATATTGTAATCTTTTCCTTGTAACCACATTTTCTTAGTATCGTAAAGTGTTCCTGAAGATGAACCAGGGAATACCATATTGTATATATCATCACCATCAAAACCAGAACTCTTCCAGTATGATTTATCACTATTCCAGTCAGTAATAAGTTTCTTAGCATGTTTTTCTAATGCTTTAATATTATCGCCTTGATAAACAGTTCCTGCTGCTTCAGCTCTTTCGTTAACAACTTTAATAGCTTGTTTTAAAGAATCATCCATATAATCAATTAAGAAATTATTTTTTAATCTGTAATGTTCTTCAATTGGTTTATCTAAAATATCAAACCATTCATCCATTTTTTTATTAAAATATTCTGGTGAAAAACCATTCAATTGCATATTGTTAATTAACTGTGTAGTTCCTTCAACATCATTTGTCATAGTCATGTAATTTGCAGTTCTTAAAGCTGTTAATCTTTTAACCCAAGCAGAAGAACCATCCATAAAGTTAGAACTAAAACCTAGATATTTTTTAATACCTTGAGTTCTAGGGTCAACTTTATTTTTATAATAAAATCTTAATGCTTTAACAGTATCGAATAATCCATCAACAGCACCATCAGTTACTTTGTAAGCTTGTGTATATCTTCTAGCATTATTAACAGTTTCGTCATAATGTCTTATAGTTCTTAATGCAAACTTACTTTTATTCCAAACACCAGCAGCACCTTGGCCTAATACAGAACCCATACTTCTCATTGCAAAGTTAGGATTTCCTGTCATGTTTCTAACAGCAGCATTTGTCATGTAAGAAAAACCTTTAGGTAAGCTAGTAGTTTGCAAAACTTTATTTGCTTGACTAGGTACTAATGAAGCTGTATGTACACCATCAGTCAATAAATCTTTAAATATATTATCAATAAACAATTCATCTTTTCCTGCAATCTCTTTCCAAAATCCATCATCAGGTATCCATTGTTTTAAAGTATTATCTGTTACTAAAGTGTAATAATCACTATCAGCAATATGTTTTCTAATTATTTGATACTCTGGTAAGGCCATTAATTTGCCTGCATCTTTAGCAAATACTGATTGAACTCTACCGTTAATTAAACCATGTTTTCTTCTAAGCTTTCTATCTTCTTTAAGTGCTTTTTTAACTTCAGGTATTAAGTCATCTAGTTGTGTAGGGTTTAATTGTAGCTTAGCTAAGTCTTCAGAATTGCTATTTAAAGCAGTAGCTATTTTCTTTTCATCTGGAGTTAAGTTATCCCAAGCTTGCCTACCTGCCTTACCTCTATCTTTAGTAGCTTTAACAATTGTATTATGTAATTCAATAGCTTCTTTTTTGTTAGCAAGATATCTAGTATCACCAGCTTTTAATCTTCTCATTTTTTCAGATGCTAAGATATCAGTACTTCTTGACCATTTTTTAATCTTAGTAAGATTTGCTAATCCACCAGTAAAATATTCAGCAGGTAAAGCTGAAGCAAAATCTAATAAACCAGAAGTAACTTTGTAAGCAGTTGTACCTGGTTGATATATCTGGCCAGCTTCATATCTACCCCATGAATAATCAGTTAACTGAGCATCATTCAAAAACTCTCTTTGTGCATACTCAGTGATATTCATATCATTGTAATTAGTTCTTCTATCAGCAAATATTTTTATTTTATTAGGATTATCTATACTTAAATAATTAATGTTTCCATTTGCATCTAGTTCTTTGATAGGAGAACCAATCTTTAGGTAATATAAATCTTTAGCTTTCTGTTCATCTCCTTTAAATTTTAAAAGTAACTCTTGATATATTGGGTCTTCTTCAGCATGTACAGATTCAAAAAAGAATACTTTACTTCTATCCATATTGACAGCTTGGCCATTCATAACTTTTTTAGCTGCAGCCCAGATGTAATTTTCACCAGCATTCTTAATGGCCTCTTTCATGAAATCAATATTTTGTCCAAGTTCTCCTGAACCTAAATCTCTACCTAAGTTAGGAACTTGAGATATATTTACTAAAGAAGCTATATTAGCTTGTGCTACTTCTGGAGTATATCCTTTTTCTAATAACTCATCATATCTATTAAGGTCTTGATAATATCTCCAAATACGGCCTTGTGCTCTATAAGGAACACCTCCACCACCAAATTGCAATACATCTGTAGTTGGTAAAGGATTCCATTTATTCCAAGTTTCTCTAATTGCATCTAATGTACCAACTACCCATATAGGTAATGACCATCCACCTACTTCATCAGGAGTTCTGCCACCTGGAGCCCAACCACCAGAAAGTATATCCATAACACTAAGGTGCATATCATCTGTTATTTTTTCATCTCTAAACTTTGCAGATAACTCATCCCAGTTTTTTGATTCTTGTAATACCCATTCTTCTTGTGCTTCATCAGCTAACATTTCTTTTGATAAAGATTCTTGTGGTAATACCTGTTCAGCAAAAATTATTTGTTTATCTTTAATTGGAGCAGCTAATGAATCTCTAATCATACCTGATTGTAATTGGTTAAGAATAGGCCTAAATTCAGGACTAGAATATAGCTTAACCATATCCTGTTCCATTTTACGAGCCAAGTAAAAGCTCTGTTCCATTATTGGGTCAAAAAACATTATGTAGTTCTACTGTTAAGTAATTGTAATATAACAGGATGAGGATTTACTTGATACATAGCTGACAACAATATATCAACATTGTTAGCTATATCTCTAGATGGTCCTGCACCTTCCCCTAAAGGTATTCCTTCTGTAACTGGTTGGTCTGGTAAATCTGTTCCACTAAATACATTAGGGCCTTCTGGAGCTACTTGTTCAGCACCCATTAATGCCCCACCTGAATCTCCCATAGGAGCAGATTGTTGCAACGCTTGATACTCTGCACTTTCACCATAAGCCATATCTTGTCCACGCATAATTGGCTGAGTTCCGTCAGTTCTCTGACTTAAAGCTCCTGGTCCACTAACTGCGTTTTCTCTATTAGGAGTAGGTCTTCTATACCCACCTTTATTACTATTACTCTCCTGTGACAATTTGTTACTCTTCCGTACCAAAATAATCCTCCTCTCCAGTAATCATTATTATTATATTCGGTAATGGTTTTATTATTTGCATAGGAGGCATCATTGGCATTGGGTCACCATATGGAGTTTCACCAAATTCGTTATCAATAATGTCCCAGAATAAATTATCTAAATTCTCCATTATATACCACCTAAAGCTCCAGCTACTGTTGGAGGAGCTTGCTGTCCAGGCCCCATCATTTGCTGTTGCATACCCATTTGTTGTTGGATATACGCTTCTTCTTCAGGTGACATCTGTGGCTCTTGTGGAGTGTAAAACAGTTTTAATATATCTGTCATTTCAGCAGGATATTCATAAATAGCAATTACTGCCATTGTAGCTGCTGGGTCTCCTTGAGCACTTCTAGCAAGTACAGATTCAAATAAAACATTTTCTGCTTTATTTTTTCTAATACGCTCTTGAACTTTAGCAATGTTATCAAGGCCATCAATGTTATCTTGTAATGTCTCAATGTCTATAACACCTGCTTGTAACAATTGCAAACCAGTAACAATTTTTTGTGGCTCATCAAATCCGGCCATAACTCCATAAACTCTTCTAGTTCTATAATCTCCTCCAATATCTGCTATAGGAGAATAGTTTTCTGAGAATGCAGTTCCAGCATAAAAACCTTGTATTGGTTTCTTTCTTAATTCTTCAAATTGTGCAGATAACAAGCTATCAAGTTCTAATCTTTTTTCATCCATAGCTTCAAGGCCATGTTTAATAATCTCTCTATATTCATTAATCATTAATGACATAGTTCCATTAAGTTCTTGTAGTCCTGCACCAGTAACAAATGAGTTAGGTGATTGTGCATCGTCAGTAACTGGATATCCACCAACTAATCTGAGTTGTCTTTCTAACCTATCTACTTGTTGAAATAATTGATAAGGTATATTATTTTGTGGTTTAGAAACTTGAGTACCAGGTGCTAAATAGTTAACAGCAAATCTACCTTTACGATATTGGCCTGACTCTAATTCACCAGATATGTTTGTTTCTGTAAACACAGAGTCTTCCATAGCTATTGCTGACATGATATTAATTTTGGCCATCATACCCATCAAACCAATAATGTGGTCATATTGTCCTTTTAGTTCATCAAAAGAAGTTCTCTTCATAAACACAAAAGGAGGACTTGAGAGATAATTCGGAACAAAGTCTAGAATCATCTTCTTTTCGGGAAATACAACATAAGTTCCACCTACATCGTAGTATTCAATAATTCGAACACCTTGCCCCGTATTATCTTCCCAATTATTTTCTTTATCATTTTGATATTGAGTACCTACCCCACCTCTTCCAAAAGCAGTTTCAGTTGTTTCTTCTTCGGCAGGGTTTAAGATTTCTTTAGCAAACTCAGGATAGAGTTGAGCAAGCTTATATCTAGGTATTCGTCTTAATACAGCTAATTCTCTAGGTTCTTGGTTAGGACCGAAGTTCCCAGGGAATGTGTCATATGGGTCACGGAGTTCTGCTGTTGGGTATATATAACCATTTTTATCTGTGCGTGTCGTTATTATCCAAGCAGCGTATCCGTAGCCCGGCAACCATCTAGCTGCCTGACTTAACTGTAAATTAAGATTTTGACTTTCATCATATGATGTAACAATTCTCTCTAATTTTTCAGCTCTTCTTTTAGCTCTGTCAGAAGTATTGTGATTTAATATATCTACTCTTACATCTGGAACTCCAGCTATTTTCTGAGCAAGTCTATCTATACCTGATTGAAGCATGTTAGGTGCAGGTAATAAATCTGCATCTGATGTCTCCATTGAATTTCCTAGTAGAGCTTTCATTCCTTCAGCTCCACCATTTAAAATTGCTTTTATTCTAGCTTTTTGTACTTGCCTATGTTTAGTAGGTTTTCCACTAACAAGTTGAGTAGCATTATCTACTATTTCTTGATAATTCTTAATATCTAAATTTTCTATCCCCATGGTGCCTCATTATAGTCGCTTCCTTCGAAGTTTGTGTAACTTGCAGTATAATCTAATCCCATTGTAGCCAACTGCTCCTTATTCATTCTTCTGAATACTTTCATTGGAAACCAACCAGCCATGACTATATCAGTCTTTTCTTTGTTTCTCTGATTGACAGGTTTCCCATCAAAATATAACAATTGTTGTTTATAAGCATTAACTTTAGCAAGACTTTCTGAATTTCCAACTGGTAGGTGGATTTTTTGATTTTCAAATAAACCAGCCATAGAACCTACACCGTACATAGGGTCATGTTTATTTTTACCTGTAACATGTCCTTGCATAGTTATACCGGACCTTAAAACAAATTCTTTTATTTTATCATCTTGTCTAATAGCTGTTTGAAATCCATTTTCTTCAATAATCCAATGTTGTAAATCATATTTCTGGTACCAGTCAGACATAATCTGTAAAGCATGTTTCACTCCCCCACCTTGTCTATTCTCTACATCAATTAAGAAAAGCTCACCTCTATAGGAGTTTATTCCCCATAGTACTGCTGCCTGATATCCTGACGAAGCGGGGTCAAGTCCTGCAACTAAATGCAATCCACCTGGTATCTGCCCCATCGTCAAGTCTGGCCTCATACAACTATCAATCATATCCATAGTAAAGATTTGTGTACCTTCTACATAGGCCTGATTGTAATAAACCATTTCATAAATTTTCCTACCACCTGTTGTCTCTGCAGCTTGCATACGAGACATTAACCATTTGAATGTTCTTTTACCTGGCCATAACATACAGTCAGTATGTTCTTCTACAAAGTGGTCAGGAATAGTACAGGCCATATCATGTGCTGTTTCAACTATTGTTGTAAAACTTTCATTGCCTAGCAAGTGATGGTATAAATCATCAGAGTGTTGCCTTGAACCAATAACTACAACAGCAGTGTGTTCCTCTTTTCTTGATGAAAGAGTAGTGGTCCACCATTGTCTAGTGTTCTCTCTTGCACCAGGTTGCATTGTAGTCTGATGGTCCTCAATGTCGTCTGCAATAATCAAGTCACAGTCACGAGAGAGAATCTTTCCACCTTTACCTACAGCAACCATAGTTGGTGATTTAATACCTGGTACTGTTCTAGTACCTACAGTAAACTGGTTCTGACTCCAGTTCTTTCCTGAACGGTTATCAGGTTTAAAATTCTTTCCAGGAGGACAGAAATCTTCTATCAATCTTTCGTTCTCATCAAGATGGTCTAATACAGATGATACTGCGTTCTTGGCAATATCCTCGTTACCTCCAACCCACATAATTCTTATGTTAGGATTCTTCATTATCTGATATATAGCAAAGTGTATTAACAGTTCTGTCTTTCCATGTCGTGGGGGTGACAGTATTAATAACTCTTTACCGTTCTCTATAGAGTCTTCTATGTTTAATATCCAGTTTTCATGAAAGTCTGCTGTCTCGAATTTCTCCCCGGTTTCAGTAGCAAAGTATTTTGAGCGAAAGCTAGAAAAATTTTTTAATATTTCGGCCTGAGTTTCATTTAATTCCCAACCCTCGGCATCTATCTCGTTTTTTCTGTCTATCTTGTAGGCAGCGAGCATGCGGGAGACAGTAGCGGAGCTGGTCCCAATGGCCTCTGCTACCTCTGCTGTTGTGATTAGGCCCCCTGCTAGGTCTTCTGCGTAGGTTGCTTTAAACTCTTCATAGTAAGAACCCCTCCTTACAGAAGCATAATCACCAGTATCGGACTTTAATTCTTTATTAATAGCCTTGGTAATGTTTTCTTTACCTGCTGCTTTCTCCTGGGCCCAAGTTCTTTTATTACAAGTGGTAGAACAGAAGCGTCTCTGCTTTCCTTTTAACCATTTTTTACACCCAGTTCCTGCACATACTTTATGAGGCTTGTTAGACATTTAAACTAATCCTTCTTAGATACTTGCTTAGATTTAATTATATGTTATATTCAAGTATATTACAAACATTCAGAAGGAAATTAATTACAAGTAAAGTTGGGACCGGGGCTCAGAAAGCTGTGGACTGGTAGGACAGTAAAGCAGAAACACAAACACAGTACTCAAGGATTAAAAAGATATCTGAATCAGAAAACACTAGTATATATAGGCCCGCTCATGCCCTGACAGGCTCTCCTCCTATACTGTATTACTGTATTACCAGCATATTTTTTACTAGATACATATGTTCTAACGAACAGCCCGATTAACATCGGTAGGTCTAACGACCTTTGCTAACGCTTACTAACGATACAGGAGCTAACGCTCCTATTCTGATAACATTTGCAGTAGGTTTAGACTATCTTGTTCCCTTTCTTACACTATCTTTAAAGTTAATAAGACATACAGGTGTCCTAACGGACCCCAAACATTTTCTCTCTTCTATATCTCATTATATTAAACAATTAATATAACTTAAAGAAGGGAGTATGATGAGTGAATTAAAACAATACGAAGGAGTATTGGCAGATATTGGAACATTGAAGGAAGTTGGTTTCTTCACCACTATCACAAAGGACCCTAACGATATCGGAACTATGGGAAACGGTGTTTTCTATGGCGTGAAGTTCGTAGGAAAGAATAATCGTAGCATAGCGAAAGCATTTAATAACGCTAACGCTAATGT
>Ga0208794_1000854_pt1 | contig 16333 bp, 12 predicted proteins | sample 32_taG_FD_184106 | JGI IMG/M metagenome (GOLD analysis project Ga0208794, IMG submission 184106) | Marine viral communities from the Gulf of Mexico - 32_GoM_OMZ_CsCl metaG (SPAdes) (version 2) | ecosystem: Environmental > Aquatic > Marine > Oceanic | place: Atlantic Ocean: Gulf of Mexico... | reverse complement strand
CCGAGCGCGAACCGGCGCTCGTCGGCGCGCGCCAGACCGGCCATGCCGAGCACGACGTTGACCTGCTCGAACCCGCGGCTGGCCGTCGACCGGCCGGGGTGCACGCGCCGTACGGCGGGCCGCGCGGCGGCGCCGGTGAGGGGCGTGGGGGCCGGCAGGCTCTCGGTGGCGAGGAAGTCGTTGCGGCCGAACGCCCGCCGCACCATCGCCACGACCTCGTCGTGGTCGACGTTGCCGGCGGCGGCGACGACGGTGCCGGCCGCGCGGTAGTGGCGGCGGTAGAACCGGCGCACCTGGGCCGCGCTCAGCGCCGCGATCGACTCCTCGGTGCCGGCGATCGGGCGCCCGTACGGCGAGTCGCCCCACGCCTGCGCCGCGAAGAGGTTGTGCACCACGTCGTCGGGGTCGTCGTCGTGCATGGCGATCTCGTCGAGGATCACCTCGCGCTCGGCCTCGACGTCGTCGTCGCTGATGCGCGACGAGGTCAGCATGTCGCCGAGCACGTCGACGGCCAGCGGCAGGTCGGAGTCGATCACCCGCGTGTGGAAGCAGGTGTACTCCTTCGCGGTGAAGGCGTTCATCTCCCCGCCGACCTCGTCCATCTCGACCGAGATGTCGAGCGCCGAGCGCTCCGCGGTGCCCTTGAAGAGCACGTGCTCGAGGAAGTGGGAGGCGCCGTGCAGCGACGGGGTCTCGTGGCGCGAGCCGACGCCGATCCAGACGCCGAGGCTCGCCGACCGGACGCCCGGGACGTGCTCCGTGACGACGCGCAGCCCGCTGGGCAGCACCGTGCGGCGCACACCGGGCGGCAGCGGGGTCGCACCGGGGGCGTGGGCGAGGGAGGGCACCGGGGAGGCCGCCAACGCGGCCGGCCGGCCAGCAGCGGACTGCTGGCCGGCCGGACCGGGCTGGTGCGTGGGACGCACGGAGGTCACTCCGCGGCGTCGCCCTCGGCGGGCGCGTCGGCGTCGGCGGACGCCGACTCCTCGACGACCGGGATCAGCGACAGCTTGCCGCGGTCGTCGACCTCGGCGATCTCGACCTGGACCTTCTGGCCCACCGAGACGACGTCCTCGACCGTGTCGACACGCTTGCCGCCGGCGAGCGAGCGCAGCTTGCTGATGTGCAGCAGGCCGTCCTTGCCCGGCATGAGCGAGACGAACGCGCCGAAGTTGGTCGTCTTGACGACCGTGCCGAGGTAGCGCTCGCCGACCTCGGGCATGGTCGGGTTGGCGATCGCGTTGACGGCGGCGCGCGCGGCCTCGGCCGCGACCCCGTCGTTGGCACCGATGTAGATGGTGCCGTCGTCCTCGATCGAGAGCTGCGCGCCCGTGTCGTCCTGGATCTGGTTGATCACCTTGCCCTTGGGGCCGATGACCTCGCCGATCTTGTCGACGGGGATCTTCACGGTGATGATCCGCGGGGCGGTCTCCGACATCGGGCCCGGGGCGTCGATGGCCTCGGCCATGACGTCCAGGATCGCCAGGCGGGCGTCGCGCGCCTGGGTCAGCGCGGCCGCGAGGACCGGCGCCGGGATGCCGTCGAGCTTGGTGTCGAGCTGCAGCGCGGTGACGAACTCCGGCGTGCCGGCGACCTTGAAGTCCATGTCGCCGAACGCGTCCTCGGCGCCGAGGATGTCGGTCAGCGCGACGTACGCCTGCTGGCCGTCGACCTCGCCGGAGATGAGACCCATCGCGATGCCCGCGACGGGCGCGCGCAGCGGCACGCCGGCCTGGAGCAGCGAGAGCGTCGAGGCGCAGACCGAGCCCATCGAGGTGGAGCCGTTGGAGCCCATGGCCTCGGAGAGCTGGCGGATCGCGTAGGGGAACTCCTCGCGGCCCGGGAGGACGGGGAGCAGCGCGCGGCGCGCGAGCGCACCGTGGCCGACCTCGCGGCGCTTGGGCGAGCCCACGCGGCCGGTCTCGCCGGTGGAGAACGGCGGGAAGACGTACTTGTGCATGTAGCGGCGCGACTTCTCCGGGGAGAGGGTGTCGAGCTGCTGCTCCATCTTGAGCATCGCCAGCGTCGTGACGCCGAGGATCTGCGTCTCGCCACGCTCGAAGAGCGCGGAGCCGTGGACGCGCGGGATGACGTCGATCTCGGCGTGCAGCGGGCGGATGTCGGCGAGGCCACGGCCGTCGATGCGGACCTTGTCGCGCAGGACGCGCTCGCGGACGAGCTGCTTGTTCAGCGACCGGAACGCGGCGCCGATCTCCTTCTCGCGACCCTCGAAGTCGGCGCCGATCTTGGCGAGCAGGGCCGCCTTGATCTCGTCGAGCTTCTCCTCGCGCTCCTGCTTCGGACCGATCTGCATCGCCGCGGCGGTGTCGGCCTTCACGGCCGCCTCGACCGCGTCGTACACGTCGTCCTCGTAGTCGAGGAAGACCGGGAAGTCCTGGACGGGCTTGGCAGCGGCCTTGGCCAGCTCGGCCTGCGCCTCGCACAGCTGCTTGATGAAGGGCTTGGCGGCGTCGAGACCGCCGGCGACGACCTCCTCGGTGGGGGCCTGCTGGCCGCCCTGCACGAGGAACCAGGTCTGCTCGGTGGCCTCGGCCTCGACCATCATGATGGCGACGTCGCCGGTGTCGGTCACGCGACCGGCCACGACCATGTCGAAGACCGCGGTCTCGAGCTGGCTGTGGGTCGGGAACGCGACCCACTGGCCGTCGATGAGGGCGACGCGCACGCCGCCGACCGGGCCGGAGAACGGCAGGCCGGAGAGCTGCGTGGAGAGCGACGCGGCGTTGATCGCGAGCACGTCGTACGGCTGGTCCGGGTTGAGGGCCATGACGGTGATGACGACCTGGACCTCGTTGCGCAGACCCTTCTTGAAGGTCGGGCGCAGCGGGCGGTCGATGAGGCGGCAGGTGAGGATCGCGTCCTCGCCCGGGCGACCCTCGGACCGGAAGAACGAGCCGGGGATCTGGCCCGCGGCGTACATCCGCTCCTCGACGTCGATCGTCAGGGGGAAGAAGTCGAAGTGGTCCTTCGGGTGCTTCCCGGCCGTGGTGGCCGAGAGGAGCATCGTGTCCTCGTCGAGGTAGGCCGTGACGGAGCCGGCGGCCTGGCGGGCGAGCAGCCCGGTCTCGAACTTGACGGTCCGGGTGCCGAACTTGCCGTTGTCGAGAACGGTCTCGACGGCGGAGATGACGGGCCCGGCGGGGGTGGAGTCGGTCAAGGGTGTGAGTCCCTCTTCTGTGAGCGGAGCGATCCGCGCATGAGTCCGCACGACGGCGGAGCCTCCTCGAGGTCCCGCGGTCTGCGTGCCGGTCTTCGATCGAGGCCCGCGGCGAGGCCGTCTGCTCGCGTCGCGAGTGACGGGCGCCCCGAAGGCCACTACCGAGGACCGGGCCGGATCGGTGCGGGTCGCTCCTGGTGGGTGTCAGAACATTCAGTTGTGGGTGCCGCACCGTCGCGGTGCGGGACCCGTGCCTCCGACGATAGCGGCTGGCGCCCGCCGGATGCAGCAGGAGCGGCCACCCGAGGGGCGGCCGCTCCTGGCGGGTTCAGCGGCGGAGGCCGAGGCGCTCGATGATCGAGCGGTAGCGTGCGATCTCGGTCTTGGCCAGGTAGTTCAGCAGCCGGCGGCGCTGGCCGACCAGCAGCAGCAGACCACGACGGCTGTGGTGGTCGTGCTTGTGCGTCTTCAGGTGCTCCGTGAGGTGCGCGATGCGGTGGCTCAGCAGCGCGATCTGCACCTCGGGCGAACCGGTGTCGCCCTCGGTCGTCGCGTACTCCGCGATGATCTTGTTCTTGGTCTCCGCATCGGTTCCGATCGACATGCGGGGCTCCTTCCAGCTCGTTGCGCGGCGCGCCGGGGCCTGTTCACCCGGGCACTTCGAATCCGCGGCCGTCCTGACGGCAACCTGACAAAGTTAGCAGCGACCCGCGACGCCGCCCAAATGCCCGGTCCGGCGCCCCGGCGCTCACTCGCCCCGCGGCACCAGCACGGCGCGTGCGGCCTCGCGCGCGGCCGTCGGGTCGGCGGCAGCCAGGACACGCTCGGCCGCCTCCTCGCACTGCTCGGCCGTGACGAGCGCCAGCTGGGCACCGACCGCGCGCACGGCCCCCGACGCCATCGACAGCGACGTAACGCCCATGCCCACGAGCGCGCAGGCGAGCAGCGGGTCGGCGGCGGCCTCGCCGCACACCCCGACCGGCTTGCCGACCTGCTGGCCCGCGGCGGCGGTGATCGCCACGAGGTGCAGGACAGCGGGCTGCCACGGGTCGGTGAGGTGCGCGAGGTCGCTGGCCATGCGGTCGGCCGCCATCGTGTACTGCGTCAGGTCGTTGGTGCCGATCGAGAGGAAGTCGACGACCTCCAGCACCCGGTGGGCCAGCACGGCCGCCGCCGGCACCTCGATCATCGCGCCCGCCTTCAGCCCACGGGCGTGCACCTGCTCGGCGAAGGCCGCGGCCTCGTCGCGCGTCGCCACCATCGGCGCCATCACCCAGGCGTCCACGCCGGAGCGCTCCGCCGCCAGGGCCACCGCGTCGAGCTGGTGCACGAGCAGGTCCGGGTTGTCGGCGGCGAGGCGCAGGCCGCGCACGCCGAGCGCCGGGTTCTCCTCGCCCTCGTGGGTGGCGAAGGCGATCGGCTTGTCGGAGCCCGCGTCGAGGGTGCGGACGACGACCGTCTGGCCGGCCGCCGCGTACGGCGCGAAGACCGCGGCGTACAGCTCGGCCTGCTCCTCCACCGTCGGCTCGGCGGGGCGGTCGAGGAAGGAGAGCTCGGTGCGGAAGAGGCCGACGCCCTCGACGGGCTGCTCGGCCGCCGCGACCGCGGAGCCGGGATCGGCGACGTTGGCCAGCAGCTTGATGCGGAGGCCGTCGGCCGTGGCGGCCGGTCCGGTCCAGGAGGCCGTGGCGGCCCGCAGCGCACCGTCCGCCGCGACCCGGTCGGCGGCGTCGGTGGCGTCGGGCTCGACCTCGACCGTGCCGGCCGTGCCGTCGACGAGCACCGTCGTGCCGTCGGCGAGGCCCAGCGCACCGACGACGCCGACCACGCACGGGATGCCCAGCTGGCGGGCGATGATCGCGGTGTGGCTGGTGGCGCCACCTCGCTCGGTGACGAGCGCCAGCACGACGGCCGGGTCGAGCCCGGCGGTGTCGGAGGGCGCCAGGTCGGCGGCCACGAGCACGACCGGGGTCTCGGGCATGACCACGCCGGGCTCGGGCAGCCCGGCGAGGCGGGCGACGATGCGGCGCTCGATGTCGCGCAGGTCGGTGACCCGCTCGGCCATGAGGCCGCCCTGCTGCTCGAAGAGGGCGACGAAGGTGTCGACCGCCGCCTCGGCGGCCCCGACGAGGTCGGCGCCGGCCCGCAGCTGCTTGCGCACCCCGGAGCGCAGCCCGCGGTCGCGCGCCAGCCCGGCGGAGGCGGTGAGCACCTGGGCCGCCGCACCCTCCACGTGGGAGGCCCGCGTGGCGAAGCCGTCCGCGACCAGGGCGACCGCCGCGTCGTACGCCTCGAGGGCCGCGGCCTCGTCGGTCGGCGCGGACGCACGGTAGGCGGCGACGGCGGCACCGTCGAGCTCGCCCGCCACCACGGCGACCGCCGCGTGGGCGACGCCGGGGACGACGGGGGTGCCGCGCAGGACGTGGGGGCTCGTGGCGTCGGGCGTGACGGCTTCTCCGGTGACCATGCTCACAAGTTACCGCCTCGACCCCCTTGACAGTCAACACATTCGGGCATAGAACAACACAAACACAGATCAACGGGAGGTGACATGTACGCAGAGGAACGGCAGGGAGCGATCGCCCAGCGCGTGGCGGCGGCCGGACGGCTGTCCGTGACCGGGCTCGCCGACGAGTTCGACGTGACGACCGAGACGGTGCGTCGCGACCTCACGATGCTCGAGCGCCAGGGCCTCATCCGACGCGTGCACGGCGGCGCCGTCCCCGCGAACGCCCTCCACGTGGTGGAGGCCGGCGTGGCCGACCGCAGCCGCACCCGCACCGGCGACAAGGAGCGGATCGCCAAGCGGGCCCTGCGCTACCTGCCGCCCGCGGGCAGCACGATCCTGCTCGACGCCGGCACCACCACCGCCCAGCTCGCCGCCGCGCTCCCCGCGGGCCACCGCATCAGCGTGGTGACGCACTCGGTGCCGATCGCGGCCCGGCTCGCCGGCCTCCCCCAGGTCGAGCTGCACCTCCTGCCCGGTCGGGTCCGGCCCACCACGCTCGCCGCCGTCGGCCCCGAGACCGTGCTCGCACTGGCGGCCCTGCGCGTCGACGTCGCCTTCGTGGGCGTCAACGGCATCTCGACCGACCACGGTCTCTCCACCCCCGACGCGGAGGAGGCGAGCGTGAAGCGGTCGCTGGTGCTCGCCGCCCGCTCCGTCGTCGTGCTCGCCGACGGCAGCAAGATCGGCGAGGAGCACACCCGCCGCTTCGCCGAGCTCGGCGAGATCGACACGCTCGTCACCGGCGGCGACGCCGACGCGGACGAGCTCGACGGCCTGCGGGCCACCGGCCTGGAGGTCGACGTCGCATGATCCTCACCCTCACCCCGAACCCGAGCGTCGACCAGACGATCGCGCTCGCCGAGCCGCTGGAGCGGGGCGCGGTCCACCGCGTCGCCACGACCACCACGCAGGCGGGCGGCAAGGGCGTCAACATCTCCCGCGCCTCCGTGTGCGCCGGGGTGCCCTCGGTCGCCGTCCTGCCCGCGCACCGCGAGGACCCCTTCGTCCTCGAGCTGCTCGCCGCCGGCGTCGACTGCCGCCCCGTCGCGCCCGCCGGCCCGGTGCGGGTCAACGTGACGATCGCCGAGCCCGACGGCACCACCACCAAGCTCAACAGCCCCGGCCCCGAGGCCGGCCCCGAGGTGCTCGACGCCCTCGCCGCCGCGATGGTCCGGCACGCGGCCGCAGCGACCTGGGTCGTGCTCGCGGGGTCGCTGCCCCCCGGTGCACCCGTCGACTGGTACGCCGGCATGGCCGCCGACCTCCGCGGCCGCGGCGCCCAGGTCGCCGTCGACACGAGCGACGCGCCCCTCAAGGCACTCGTCGACGCGCTGCCCGACGCGGCCCCGCACCTGATGAAGCCCAACGCCGACGAGCTCGCCTCGTTCACCGGCGACGACGCCGCCACCCTCGAGCGGGACCCGGCGGCCGCGGCCGCCGCGGCGTACCAGCTCGTGGCCCGCGGCGTCGACACGGTGCTCGCCACCCTCGGCGGCCACGGCGCCGTGCTGCTGGCCCGTGAGGCCGACGGCAGCGTCTGCGCCTGGCACGCCACCCCGCCCCCGACCACCGTGGTCAGCACGGTCGGCGCGGGCGACTCGAGCCTCTTCGGCTTCCTCCTCGGTCGGCTCCGCGGGCTCGCCCCGGCCGACTGCCTCGCTCTCGGCGTCGCCTACGGCAGCGCCGCCGCCGGACTACCCGGCACCACCATCCCCCTCCCCGACCAGGTCCGCCCGGACCTCGTCGTCGTACGACCCGTTCCGTTCACCCGAGGTGACTCATGACCCACGACACCAGCCCCGCGCTGATCACGCCCGCCCTGGTCCGGCTCGACGCCGACCTGGGCTCGTCCAAGGACGACGTGATCCGCGCGCTCGTCGCGACGCTCGACGACGCCGGTCGCGCGACCGACGCCTCGGCCGTCCTCGCCGACGTCTTCGCCCGCGAGGAGAAGTCGTCCACCGGCCTGCCCGGCGGCATCGCCATCCCCCACTGCCGCACCACGGGCGTGGACGCCCCCACCCTGACGTTCGCCCGGCTCGCGCCGAAGGCCGACTTCGGGGCCAAGGACGGCTCGGCCGACCTGGCGTTCCTCATCACCGCGCCCGCCTCGGGCGACGCGCTCCACATGAAGATCCTCACCCAGCTGGCCCGCGCCCTGGCGAAGCCGGCGTTCACCGACGGCCTCCGCGCCGCCACGACGCCCGACGAGGTCGTGGCCCTGGTGACCGACGCCGTCACCGTGCCCGCCGCCGCCCCCGCAGCGAAGGAGACGGTGCCCGCGGGCGCCCCGGTCTCCACCGGCAAGCACGCGACGAGCGGCACGTCGGCGAACCCGCCGTCCCTCGTGGCCGTCACCGCCTGCCCGACCGGCATCGCGCACACCTACATGGCCGCCGAGGCCCTCGAGGCCGCCGCCCGGCGCGCCGGCGTCACGCTGCACGTCGAGACCCAGGGCTCGGCCGGCTCGACCCCGCTCGACCCGTCGGTCATCGCCGCCGCCGACGCCGCGATCTTCGCCGTCGACGTCGGCGTGCGGGACCGCGGCCGCTTCGCCGGCAAGCCGCTGGTGCGCTCGTCCGTCAAGCGCCCCATCGACGACGCCGACGCGATGATCGTGGAGGCCCTCAAGGCCGCCAGCGACCCGAACGCCGCGCGCGTCGAGGGCGACGGCGGCAACGCCTCGTCCGGCGAGAAGAGCACCGACAACGAGTCGTGGGGCGGCCGCACGCGGCGCGTGCTCATGACCGGTGTCTCCTACATGATCCCGTTCGTCGCGGCGGGCGGCCTGCTCATCGCGCTCGGGTTCCTGCTCGGCGGCTACGACATCACGAACGCGTACGGCCAGATCGCCGTCAACCACTCGCTGGCCGACCTGCCCGACCCCGCGACGTACGGGCTCGACCACGTGCTCTTCGGCTCCGGCCTCGCGGCCTACCTGGGCGCGCTGCTCTTCATCATCGGCAAGACCGCGTTCATGTTCTTCATCCCGGCCCTGGCCGGCTACATCGCGTACGCGATCGCCGACCGCCCGGGCATCGCCCCCGGCTTCATCGTCGGTGGTCTCGCCATGAACATCTTCAACGTGACCGACGGCGGCGACCCCGCCACCGGTCTCCCCGCCACGGGCTTCCTCGGCGCCATCGTCGGCGGCGTGCTCGCCGGCGTCATCGCGCTGTGGATCGCGCGCTGGAAGGTGCCGAGCTGGATGCGCGGCCTCATGCCGGTGCTCATCATCCCGCTGGTGACCTCGGTGGTCGCGGGCCTGCTGATGATCGTCGTGCTCGGCAAGCCCATCAACTGGGTGATGACGAACCTGACCGACGGCCTCAACTCGCTCTCGGGCTCCAACGCGATCCTGCTCGGCGTGATCCTCGGCCTGATGATGGCGTTCGACATGGGCGGCCCGCTCAACAAGGTCGCCTACAGCTTCGCCGCCGTCGGTGTCGGTGGCGCGAGCCTCGCCAGCGACGCTCCCGAGCTCAAGATCATGGCCGCCGTCATGCTCGCCGGCATGGTGCCGCCGATCGCGCTGGCCCTGGCGACCGTCGTCCGCCCGAAGCTGTTCACGCAGAACGAGCGCGAGAACGGCAAGGCCGGCTGGCTCATGGGTGCCTCCTTCATCACCGAGGGCGCCATCCCGTTCGCCGCGGCCGACCCGCTGCGCGTGATCCCCGCGATCATGTTCGGCAGCGCCATCACCGGTGGTCTCTCGCAGGCCCTCGACGTCTCGGTGCGTGCCCCGCACGGCGGCATCTTCGTGCTGTTCGCCGTGGGCAACGTGGTGGGCTTCCTGATCTCGCTCGCCGTCGGCACCGTCGCCGGCGCGGCCGCGGTCGTGGCGCTCAAGACGTTCACCCGGGCTCCCCTGCCGGAGGCCGAGGTCGCCGTGGCGACCGAGCCCGCCGCCCCCGCGGTGGCCGAGACCCGGACGCCTGCGACCGTCTGACCCGCACCACCCGCACCACGACCGCACTCCCCCGCACGAGAGGACGCTCCATGCCCACCGTCTCCGCCGTCGTCGGCTCCGCCGTCGGCCTCCACGCCCGCCCGGCCGGCATCATCGCGGACGCCGCGGACGAGCTCGACGCCGACATCACCATCGGCGTGCCGGGCGACGAGCCCGTCGACGCCGCGTCGGCCCTCATGATCATGACCCTCGGCGCCGGCCACGGCGACACGGTCGAGGTCAGCGGCGACGACGAGGCCGCCGTCGCGGCGATCGTCGCGCTGGTCGAGAAGGACCTCGACGCCGAGGACTGAGCCACCGCACCCTGACGCACGCCGACGCGCCCACCGCCCTCCGGGGTGGTGGGCGCGTTCGTCGTACGAGGGTGTCGCGCCGAGGCCGGTCGGGGGCTCGGGGGCTCGGGGGCTCGCGCGGCCCCGGCGGTTCGCGGTACCTCGTACCTGTGGAACGGGTATCTCCTACCGCGAACCGGGCCGCTCGGCACCGGGACGACCTCGCGCGGTACCTCCTACCCGTGGAACGGGTGTCACCTACCGCGAACCGCCGGGCGCGTACGGCGGGAGCACGGGCGCGTACGGCGGGAGCGGCCGCGCGGGGCCGAGGTGGTCGGCGGTGGTCAGGGGTGCTCAGGCGAGCAGGTCGCGCGTCCGGCGGACGTCATCGGCCATCTGGACGATGAGGGCGTCCACGCCGTCGAAGCGCACCATCCCGCGGATGCGGGCGACGAACTCGACCTCGACCTCGACGCCGTACAGCTCGAGGTCGTCACGGTCGAGCACGTAGGACTCGACACGGCGCTCGCGCTCGCCGTCGAACGTGGGGTTGGTGCCGACCGAGATGGCGGCGGGCAGGACCTCGCCGGTGTCGAGCCGGTGGAGGCGGCCGGCGTACACGCCGTCGGCGGGCGCCGCGGCGAGGCCGGTGGTCGGGACGTTGGCCGTCGGGTAGCCCAGCTCACGGCCGCGCTGGTCGCCCTGGACGACGACGCCGCGCACGGTGAACGGGCGGCCCAGGGCCTCGGCGGCCCCCTCCACGTCGCCCGCGGCGAGGCAGTTGCGCACGTAGGTGGACGACCAGACCTGCGGACCGCCGTCGAGCGCGATCCCCTCGGCCACGAAGTCGCGGGTCTCGCCCGCCTCGCGCAGGGTGGCCACGTCGCCGGAGGCGCGCTGGCCGAACCGGAAGTTGGCTCCGACGACGACACCGCGCACGTGGAGGGCGTCGACGAGGATGCGGTCCACGAACTGCTCGGGGGTCCAGGAGGCCACGTCACGGTCGAACGGCACCACGAGCACGGAGTCGACGCCCGCCTCGGTCAGCAGGGCCACCCGGTCCTCGATGGTGCTGAGCGTGGGCGGGGCGTGCTCGGCGCGCAGGACCGCGATCGGGTGCGGGTCGAACGTCACCGCGACCACCCGGTCGATCCCGAGGTCGGCCGCGACCTCGCGCGCACGTCGTACGACGTGGCGGTGACCCAGGTGGACGCCGTCGAAGTTGCCGATGACGGCGACGGTGCGCCCGAGGTCGTCGGGGACCTCCGACAACGCACGCCAGACCTGCACCATGGCAGCGGACTCCTCTCACCAGCACGACGGGGACACACTCGCGCGGCCGCCTCGGCGACCGCTCGCGACGATCAGCCTTGCACAGCGTCCCCCGTGGGCGGTCGCCGGTCCACGAGCTCCAGGTAGACGGCGCGCACGCCGATCGCCCGCTCGAGCTCCAGCACGACACCGGAGAAGAACTGCCCGCGGAACGTGTCGTCGGTGACGGCGACGACCGTGAAGTAGAGGCCGGAGAACGCCGCCAGGAAGACGGAGACCGACAGGAGCTCCACCGTGAGGTTGGGCAGGCCGGGCGCGGAGGTGACGGCACCGCCGGTCCAGCTCTCGGCGACCTCGGGCCGCATCGTCAGCGTGCCGAACAGCACGAAGAAGACGAACACCGTGAGGGCGAGCAGGAGCACCTGCAGCCCCTGCACGACGAGCAGCACGAGGATGAGGTTCCACCGCTCGAGGCCGGTCACCTCCGCGCGGCGGGCGGGGTCGGCGTCGGGGTCCGCCACCAGCTCGCGGGCGTCCGCCTCGAGCGGGGTGCCGCGGCAGGCGCCGAGCAGGAGGGCGTCGTCGACGTCGTCGTCGGTGCGGTCGACCTCCTCGGGCAGCCGCACCAGCAGGAACAGCGCGGCCATCGCGCCGAACATCAGCACCGTGAGCCAGAGGAACCCCGCGGGCAGGCTGGCGCTGAGCTGCCACACCTCCGCGTTGATGAAGAGGAACGTGATGAAGATGAGCAGCAGCGGCAGCGCCCGCGTCACCATCGGCAGCACCTGGGGCAGGCTGCCCAGCGTGCGCGAGACCGCCCACCGCACGAGGGGGCGGGCACCGAGGGCGGAGGTGGCGTACGCCGCCGCCCCCAGCCCGGCGACGGTCAGCAGGGTCGCGGGGGCGAGGGCCACGTCGGAGCCCAGCCAGGCCAGGCCGCCGGCCACCACGAGGGCGAGGAGACCGACGACCACCACGCCCGGAAGGACCCGGCGCCAGTGCAGCGCCGCACGGACGCGGGCACGGCTGGCCGGCACGAAGTAGGGCAGGCCGTGCGCGGCGAACCACCGCTCGGTCGCCGCCAGGCGCTCGGCCGTGGTGGCCGGGACGCCGGCGCCGGGAACCGTCGGACCTCCGGGCCCGTCCTGCGGCGCGCTCACACGAACACGGCGACGGGCCGGAGCCGGTCGTCGCGGGGCTCGTAGAGGGCGAGGAAGGCGCCGTCGGGGTCGATCAGCGCGAGGGGCGGCTCACCGGGGAGGTCAGCGGGCGCCGCGATGGGGCGTCCGACCCGGACGTCGACGGCCGTCTCGGCGTCGAGCTCGAGCACCGGGAAGCACGCCCGGGCGACCTCGGCCATCGGCACCATCGTGAACTCCTCCCCCAGCTCGTCGAGGGTGCGGGCGGCGGCCAGGTCGAAGGGCCCCACCGCCGTACGGCGCAACGCCGTCAGGTGTCCGCCCACCCCGAGCACCGCACCGAGGTCGCGGGCGATCGCCCGCACGTAGGTGCCGCTCGAGCAGCGGACGTGCACGTCGACGTCGACCACGGCGAGCCCGTCCTCGACGGTGCGAGTCCGGACCGCGGCGACGGTCAGCTCGTGGATCGTCACGCGCCGGGCCTTCAGCTCGACCTGCTCGCCGTCGCGCACCCGCTGGTAGGCCCGCTTGCCGTCGACCTTGATCGCGGAGACGGCCGTGGGCACCTGGTCGATGTCGCCGACGAACTGCGCGAGCGCGTCACGGACGGCGGTCTCGGTCACGGACCCGACGAGGTCGGGCGCCGCCGTGGCGACGACCTCGCCCTCGGCGTCGTCGGTCGTCGTCGCGACGCCGAGGCGCACGGTCGCGTCGTACCCCTTCTCGGTCAGCATCAGGTGGCCGAGGAGACGGGTCGCCCGGTTGACCCCGACGACCAGCACGCCGGTCGCCATCGGGTCGAGGGTGCCGGCGTGGCCGACCTTGCGGGTGCCGGCGAGCCGCCGGACCCGGCTGACCACGCCGTGCGAGGTGAGCCCGTCCGGCTTGTCGACGACGACGATGCCGGCGAGGGGCTCGCTCACGCGTCGCGGTCGGGCGTCACGGGACCCGTCTGGTCGGCGGGCTCGTCGGACGCGTCCTCGTCGGCCGCGTCGTCGTCCTCGTCCAGGACCTCGCGGGGCTTCTTGTAGGGGTCGGCCTCGCCGGCGTACTGGTTGCCGCGCGCGGCGGCAGCAGCCTCGTCGAGGGCCTTCGCCCGGGCCAGCACCTCGTCGAGGTGGCGGGCCGTCTCGGGCAGCGCGTCGTGCACGAACTCCAGCGTCGGCACGTGGCGCATGCCGAGCTGCTTGCCGACCTCGGAGCGGATCTTGCCCTTGGCCGACTCGAGCGCCGTGGCGGTGGCCTCGAGCCACCCCTGGTCGCCCAGCACGGTGTAGAAGATCGTGGCGTGCTGGGTGTCGCCGGTGACCCGGACGTCGGTGATGGTGACGAACCCGAACCGCGGGTCCTTCAGCCGACGCTCGAGCAGCTCGGCCACGATCACCTTGACGCGGTCGGCGATACGGCGGACTCGAGGGTTGGTCATGTCGTTCTCTCTCCGATCGAAACCGGCCGCCGGGCAGGGCTCGCGCCCTGCCCGACGGCCGATCACTGGGGTGTTCAGGCGCGCGGGATCTCGCGCATCTCGAAGGCCTCGATGATGTCGCCCTCCTTGATGTCCTGGAAGTTGCGCAGCACCAGACCGCACTCGAAGCCCTCGCGGACCTCGGACGCGTCGTCCTTCTCGCGCTTGAGCGAGGCGAGGTCGAGGTTGTCGGCCACCACCTTGCTGTCGCGCAGGACCCGGACCTTGGCGTTGCGACGGATGAGCCCGCCCGTGACCATGCAGCCGGCGATGTTGCCGATCTTGGAGCTGCGGAAGATCGCACGGATCTCCGCCTGGCCCAGGACCGACTCCTCGAACTCCGGCTTGAGCAGGCCCTTGAGGGCCGCCTCGATCTCCTCGATGGCCTGGTAGATCACCGAGTAGTACCGGATCTCCACGCCCTCCTTGTCGGCCATCTCGGTCGCCTTGCCCTGCGGGCGGACGTTGAACCCGATGATGATCGCGTCGGAGGCGGCCGCGAGGTCGACGTTGGTCTCGGTGATCGCACCGACACCGCGGTCGATGACCCGCAGGCTGACGTCGGCGCCCACGTCGATCTTCGCCAGGGCGTCCTCGAGAGCCTCGACCGAACCGGACACGTCGCCCTTGAGGATGAGGTTCAGCTCCTGGTCGTCGCCGCGCTCCAGGTGCTCCATGAAGTCCTCGAGCGTACGACGCACGCGACGCTTCGCCTGCAGGGCGGCACGCTCGCGCGCCTCCCGCTTCTCGGCGATCTGACGCGCCATGCGGTCGTCGTCCACCACGATGAAGTTCTGGCCCGCACCCGGCACCGCCGAGAGGCCCAGGACCATCGCCGGACGAGCCGGGTCGGCCTGCGTGAGCTCGTTGCCGAACTCGTCGAGCATGGCCCGCACCCGGCCGTACGCCGGGCCCGCCACGATCGAGTCGCCGACGCGGAGCGTTCCGCGCTGGACGAGCACCGTCGCGACCGGACCGCGACCGCGGTCGAGGTGCGCCTCGATGACGAGACCCTGGGCGTCCTGGACCGGGTTGGCCCGGAGGTCCAGCGACGCGTCACCCGTGAGGACGACGGCCTCGAGCAGCTTGTCGAGGTTGAGCTCGGACTTCGCGGAGACGTCGACGAACATCGTGTCGCCGCCGTACTCCTCGGGCACCAGGCCGTACTCGGTCAGCTGGCCGCGGACCTTGGTCGGGTCCGCGTCCGGCTTGTCGATCTTGTTGACCGCCACGACGATCGGCACGCCGGCCGCCTTGGCGTGGTTGAGCGCCTCCACCGTCTGCGGCATGACGCCGTCGTCGGCCGCGACCACGAGGATCGCGATGTCGGTCGCCTGGGCACCACGGGCACGCATCGAGGTGAACGCCTCGTGGCCCGGGGTGTCGATGAACGTGATGCGACGCTCGGTGCCGTCGACCTCGGTGACGACCTGGTAGGCGCCGATGTGCTGCGTGATGCCGCCGGCCTCCTTGGCCGCGACGTTCGCGCTGCGCAGGGCGTCGAGCAGCTTCGTCTTACCGTGGTCGACGTGACCCATGACGGTGACGACCGGGGGCCGCACGATCAGGTCGGAGTCGTCGCCCTCGTCGGAGCCGAACTCCAGGTCGAACGACTCGAGCAGCTCGCGGTCCTCGTCCTCCGGGGAGACGACCTGGACCGTGTAGTTCAGCTCGTCGCCCAGCAGCTCGAAGGTCTCGTCGTTGACGGACTCCGTCGCCGTGACCATCTCGCCCAGGTGGAACAACATCTGGACGAGGGCCGCAGCGTCGACGCCGATCTTGTCGGCGAAGTCGGTCAGCGAGGCACCGCGCGAGAGACGGATCGTCTCGCCGTTGCCCTTGCGCACGCCCTTGACGCCGAGCGTCGGGGCCTGCATGGCCTCGAACTCCTGCCGACGGGCGCGCTTGCTCTTGCGACCACGACGCGACGGACCACCGGGGCGACCGAAGGCGCCCTGCGTGCCGCCACGCTGACCGGGACGGCCACCGCCGCCGGGACGACCGGCGAAGCCGCCGGGACGACCACCGGGACCACCGGGGCCACCGCCACCGGGAGCGCCGCCGGGACGACCGCCACCGGGGCCACCACGGCCCGGGGCACCGCCACCGGGACGACCCGCACCCGGGCCACCACGGCCCGGACCACCGGGACGGGCGCCGGGACCGGAGCCGAAGGCGGCCGGGGACTTCGGCATCATCGCCGGGTTCGGACGCGGCATGCCGGGACGACCCGGAGCGCCACCGTCACGAGCGGCCGGGGGCCGCGGGGGACGCTGGTCGCCGGGCGTGCCCGGAGCGGCCGGAGCACCACCGGCGGCCGGAGCGGCCGGGTTGGCGGGGGCCGGACGACGGCCCATGCCCTGGTTGGTCGCGAAGGGGTTGTTGCCGGGGCGCGGCGAGCCGCCACGGCCGACCGGACGGGGAGCCGGCGCCTTGGGCGACGGCTTGGGTCCGGGACGACCGGGGGACGGCGCACCGGGGGCACCCGGGGCGGGACGCGACGGAGCCGGGGCGGCCTCGGCCGCGGG
>Ga0208794_1000851_pt1 | contig 16374 bp, 22 predicted proteins | sample 32_taG_FD_184106 | JGI IMG/M metagenome (GOLD analysis project Ga0208794, IMG submission 184106) | Marine viral communities from the Gulf of Mexico - 32_GoM_OMZ_CsCl metaG (SPAdes) (version 2) | ecosystem: Environmental > Aquatic > Marine > Oceanic | place: Atlantic Ocean: Gulf of Mexico... | reverse complement strand
CTCTAAAGGACCAACTTGTGCACCCCTTAGTGCAGCAATAGCTTCTTTTCTAAATGTTTCTAGTTTTGTGTTGAAGTTTGCAGCTTTAGCATTAAATCCAAGTGCTGCTGTTGCTTTTGCAATACGTCCAGCTACAGGACCAGAATCTGCACCTTCTTGAATATCTTTTAAAATATCATCAGCTGCACTTAATGTAGTATATCTTTTTCCAGCTTTTTCTCTTTCACCAAAAGTAGGTTTATCTTTAATATCAACTACTTCTCCATCTTTTACTTTTACAATTAATCTATCTTTTACATTATATCCAAGAGAAGCTTTTTCAGCATCAGTTGCAGCTCTAATACTTTCAGTGCTTTTTTTATTTTTTTGTTTTTCTTCTTGTATTGATATTAATGTAGCTGGTAATTTTTCTGCTCCTTGACCCACTGCTCTAAGCACACCACTCAATGCGCTTTCACCTTGTCTTTGTGTTGACTGTAATAAAGGCGCAGCAAAGGTTGCTGCAATTATAGCTTTCTCTCTAGATGACATACCGCCTTCTTGAAAATGTTGTATATTAGCAATACCACCTTTATTAAATGCTTTAGGCTTATGTATTTTAAAATATCTATCTCTAAACATTTTTCTTGTTAATACTTTTTCCATATTACCTCGGCTGCATTAGATTGTATGTTGAGTAAGCACCTAATCCTGCACCAAGAGCTTGTCCAAAAGGATTAGCACCGGGAGCCGTGGATGAAGTAATTGTACTCTGTGTTGTAGGTAAGTTAGTCATTATACCTTTTAAGAATTCAATTCTTTGGTATGGTTCATATGCTCTTTGTAAAGCAGTTTGTCTTTGAGCTTCAAGTTGTTGCTGACCAATACCTCTCTGTAAAGCACCAGCTTGCATCTGAGCTTGAATATCAGCAAGACTCATTGCTTGTTGTTGCTGCCCCATTCTTCCTAAAGCTTGGCCCGCAGCAAGTTGAGTTCCACTTACTAAATTTTGTTGTTGTTGTGCTGCACCTAATGCAGTTTGAAATCCTTGTGCTTGAGCCTGACCAATCTGAGAAAGTCTAGCTCTTTCTAATTCTGCTTGAGCTATACCTTGTCTTCCACCACCAAATGCACCAGAAGCAACCGCTTGTGCACCTAATTGATTTTGTGCCATTGCAGATTGTCTGTTTATTTCATCAGTAACATAAGATTGATATGGATTAAAAAATTGTGAAATATTTGGTCCAGCTGCAGCAGTTTGTTGTGCACCTATTAATGATCCAATACCAGCTCCAACTGTTGGAGCACCCACTCCTGTTTGACCAGCTTGTCTAATTGCAGCTTGTTCAATTCCAGATATTGGTGCTACTTGTATAGTAGGTAAATTTACAGGACTTGATGCTAATTGTGCAGCTTGATCATAGAGACTTAGTTTTCGTGCTTCTACTTCTGGTGCTTCTCTTTGAGTTACTGTTGATGATCCAGTTGATGCAGGAGCACTTGATCCCCCTCCTCCGAAAATAAAACTCATTATTTAATCTCCTTAGTATATAAATATCTTTTTACATCCCAACCTTTTGTTTTTAAAAAAGGTTGCCATCCAGGTCTTGCATGTACAGCAATTTTTTTACATCCATTTATTCTAGCTACTTTTTCAATTGTATCAGCTAATTCATCTTGCCATAGATGTCTCTTTTCACCTTTTAATAGTATTACTTCACATTGTGAATAATTTGGTAAAGGCATAATTCTCAAAACACAAACTCCAAATACTTTGTATTGAACACCATCATCAGATCCAAACATCATATATAATCCTGCTTTATCATTTTTTATATATTCTTTTAATTCATTAATTGACATTGGATCACCGTCATATTTTAATCCCTCTCTCAACATGAATTCACAAAGATTCCAATATTGATCTAAGATTTTTGGGTAAATCTCTAAAACTTCAACCCCTTTATTAATTTTCTTTATTGCTTCCATTTGTTATATCGTAAATTCTTTTTAATTGTTTTTGTTGATTATAAAAAAAATCGGCACCAGCTTTTCTCATACCCTTAAAGTTTTTTGGATCTGCACCTGATAAAATACCAGCTCCTAATACAGCATCAGCTCTTGATACAAACTCTCCATCAGCTAGTTGAGCTAGCATAGTGTCTTCGTCTTTGTCACCAGCACCAGCTCCATCCTCAACATATCCAGTTGCTCTAACATAATTGTTTACATCATTTTCATTATGATCAATTTTAGATGGTAAATAATTAACACCTCCTTGGTTGTATTTTGGTAACATAGTTGCTAGTCCACCTTGATTAGCATAGAACATATTTGATCCTGTCACTTCAGCCATTGTTGGTTTTGCAGTGGCTGTATCAACTGGTTTAAAACCACCTTTTAATTTTTCTGATTGTTCTTTGTAGGCTTGTTTATAATCTTCTTCTGTAAACTGTGGTTTCACTCCCTCTTCATCTCCTGCTAGTAAAGGCAATATTGTGGAAGCTGCAATTAATTTTGTTCCTGTATCTGCTCCTAAAATTCCTGAACCTTTTACTGCTGGTGCAGCTTCTTGTATTACTTTTCCTGTTGAATCTTTAATAATTTCTTTTTCAGCAACACCTTTTTGACCTATTATTTTTTTTAAAAAATTAGAATCACCCATTCCAGGAATACTACTGAAAGGAGAACCTCTTCCTATTGTGCCTAAAAATCCTTGTCCTCCTTGTGCAGCTGCACCAAAAGCTCCAGCTTTTGAAAGTGCTCCTAAACCAAAAGCTGATCCTCCCAAAAGGGCAGCATCTTTAAGTGCTGATCTAGTTGATTTTCCTCTAAGTTTCTGTACGCCAAATGTGGCTAATGCAAGTGTAAATGGATCCATATACTATTTTCCCTAATAATAGCATATATTACCATTTTATTTACGTGCTATCAACTCATCGTAAAACTTGCCTTGATATTGGTGTTCTCCCACATGGACTATAGCATCATTTACAAACGCATAACATTTACCACCTATGTCTCTCCATAATTTACAGAAAGCAAAGTCTTCTCCATTATACGTCTTTTCTTTAGGGTCATGTAATGTATCAAAGAAATTCCACATGTTTGGCTTGTTTACATATTTACCATTGATAACAGTTTTTTGAACTATCTCTTTATCTGGATATTTCTCAATCATTTTTTCTATCACTTCTCTTTTAATAAGCATACATCCAGTTGGTGAATCAGTTACCTCCATAACACCTTTATTTAAATTAATATTATTTACATCAGGCACTTTCATAGGGTAAGTATGCAAAGCTCGTCTAATATCATCTGCAGATTTAATTCTTCCCTCTTGCATTTTTTGAAATGCTTTATCCCACATCAAAGTTTTTAGAGGATAGGGTACAGATATAATTTCTTTATCTGCTTTTAACATAGAGAAAATTGATTTACCTTGAAAGTAAATATCGGAGTCAATAAATAGTAAGTGTGTAGCTTTAGACTCTAAAAAACCAGCTACGGATAAGTTTCTTCCTTGAGTAACTAAAGATGATTTAATCAAATGAAAAGATACTTTTAATTTTTCTTTAAAACACATTTTTTGAAATTCAATTAAAGCTTGAGTATAATGTATTGAAACTTCACTATGTACTGGTGTTGCAACAAAAATTTCTAAATCTTTGTATTGATCTTTATTTTCTTTCCACAAAGCTTCTGTTGCTTTTTCATAATTAGATTGTGGTTCAATATTTACCTCATGTAATGTTTGATATGTATCTTCGTTTATATATTTATTGCTTGACACTTACAGCTCCTTTCAAAAAATTATTCCATTCGATAGCCTTTTTATCCCAACTATAGAATTTTTTATAGTATTTTTGTTGTTCATCTAAATGGTTTTGTATTACATCTGTATGTAAATACTCAGCTGCTGTATCAATTGCACTTGCCACTGAAACAGCTAACATTTTTAAATTACCAGTATAATTTACATACACAGGCCATTCTGCACATGTTTCAGGTAAGGCTCCGAAATTTGTTGTTATAACATGAAGTCCAGCTGACAAAGCTTCTAAAGCTGATGCACAAAATGTTTCTTCAAAAATAGAAGGATAGACAAATAAATCATAGTCTGTTAGATGCTCTAAAATATATTCATTTGGCTTGTAACCAATATAATTTACATTTGGTAATTTTCTTGCTTGATCAAATAAATTTTTAGTATCATTATTTACTCTACTAGCAAACTCAGTGCCATAAACTTCATTAGAACTATAAACATCCAATGAAACATTTTTATTCTGAACATATTGCATTGCTAACAATAATACATTTAATCCCCTCCAAGGAGTACAATGATGCATTATTCTTATTGGCTCACCCTTTTTATAAATTTTTCTTTGAGGAAAATGATGTGCTCCGTTTTTTATCACCATAGATTTATCTTCGGGTATTTGAAAAAAATATCTAAATTTTTCATAACACCAATGTGAATTGAATACATACCAATCGTATTCATTATGTCTACTTTTGTCTTGAAAAAAACTTTGTAAGTTAGGTTGATCCCAAGAATTCTTTTGCCAAAGAATATTTATTTTATTAGGATCTAAAGGAACCTTTCCTGGTATAGATGTACATATTTGAAATTTATCTAAAAGTTCTTTAGATACATATTTCTCCAATAGCTCATGTTGTATTTCTGTTGCGCCTCTAGGTTTCATAATTTACTTTCCTATATTTATTATAATTTTCTTCAGATGTAATTAAAAAAAATGGTTGCACCCATCTTTCCTCTACTAATTGATCAGTTGGAGTGCTATGGGGTTGCGATGCATTATAGTAAACACATCTATTTAATTTAGACCCTATTATAGCTGTGGGTTCATAATGATCCTTATGATCATAAATAGATGTTCCATCTCTTAATGAATTGGAATTAAAATATATTATTCCAGCATAGTCAAAAAAAGAATCATCCACATGAGGTCTTTCTTTTTTATATATAGAAGATCTTTTAAGTTCTTCTAGTTTTATTTTTCTAAAAAAAGAATTAAAATGTAGAATTTTTAAATTGGTCTTTTTTTCAAAAGTATTTTTAAATATGTCATAAGGTCCATGACAATTATCTATTTTTTTTAAACTTGCACTTTCATAACAAGGATAACCATGAAGTCTTTCTGATATAGGCCAATGCTTAGATTGATAAGTGCTTTCAAATATCATGTTTTGAAAACAAAGAGTCATTAAACCTAATTGGTTTTCTTCATAAAAATTGTCAATGAAACTAAACATTACTTTTTTGTAAAAGCACCTAATGCATCCACTCTTGTAACTTTAATTTCTAAGTCCTGTCTAAAATCATCCACAGTAGTATCAGTATTGGGATCAGCAACATCAGCATCAAAATCAGCTTTGCTATCATATATTTTTCCTGTTCTTTTATTTTTAATGACCTCTTTTGCTTCTGCTGGTATCTTTGGTAAATCTTTCATTGTCTTCTCCCTTGTCTATTGTAAGGTTTATAGTCTCTTTTTTCACTTTTAGAAAGCGTTTTCTTATGACGCCTTGGACGCTTACGAGGTTTCGGTCTAGGTACGAAATGTGTAAATTTTTGTTTAGCCATTTTTATACCAAGCTAATATAACAAATCTTTCTCCATCTTCAAGTTTAGTTACCTTATGTTTTTTATAAGATTTAAATATGCAAATTTTTCCTACGTTTGGTTTAATTTTATAATCTTCAACATGTGTTATTCCACCTTTATAATCTTCATTTAAATAAGTTATAGTAGTTGTATCATAGAATTCTGTATCATCATGCCAATCGTGATACTCTCCAATAGGCCAAAAAATTAATTGTAAATGATCCAAATTATCTAAAGGTAAAAGTTTTTTATATTTATTAATTACAGTATTTATTAATTTATTTTCATCATGCAGAAATAAATTTATAAAATATCTATTTTTGAATTTTGTAAAATCTTTACTTTTTTTAAAAAATGTAATTAAACTTTGGCAATCATCTTTCGAAATAAAATTTTCTATTTCAATCATTAACCATTTTCTTGAGATCTATCTATCTGTGCGTAACTAATTGCTCCTTGAATTGTATTGCTTCCTGTAGCTGCTTGCACTGTTATCGAATCACCTGCCTCTAAGTTCAACCCTTGAGGAGTAGCATTCACTTGTGATTTTGCAGCTAAATCATTTCTAAAAAATTCGTATTCTGTGCTTGAGTCAGACGAATCAACTAGATTCATATTTACTAACACAGCTGATGATCCATCGTTGTTTGCACAATAAACGCTTTTAACTATACATGTTGCATCACTAGGACATGTAAATACTGTAGTCTTTCCAGTGCTAGCTTGTTTGAAACCTTGATTTTTATATTGTATGGTCATGATAAAAAATAATTAAAAGCATCTTGTTCGTTTTTTAATTCTTGTTGATAAGAAGTGTTTAACTTATCTTGCATCGTTCGTAAAGACTGAGTTACTTGTCTTTGATTTTCCTCAGTATAAATAGGTGTTGGTTCAGGAATTACTATATCAACTCTAGCCATTATCTCATACCATCAGGTTGTACATCTGCTCTAAAGGTTCCAAATCTCCAATTTTGTTCTGTTGAAGTATTTGCTATTTTTAAACTAGCAAACCTTCCTCTTGCTCTTGTATCCACTTTCTGTGTTGAACCTGAAACTGTAAAAGGTCCTAAAGGAGATGAAGCTTCGGTATCACTAGGAAAATTTCTTAATAAAATTGTTACTTGAGCATTTCCTTGAATAGTTTTAAAATCTGGAACAAACCTTCTCATACTCATAAATACTTGTGCATTTCCCTCTACGTTTAAACTAAAGTCTCCTGATTCTATAAAAGCTGGTATTGCAGTCTTGTTACCAGCTGTATCAACTTGATCAACACCTACTTCATGTGCATAATATTTTGTTGATCCATTTATATTTGTTACACCTTGAACCGTGGGAAAACTTCCTACACCCGTTGAGGTAAATTCTGTAGCATAAGGATTATCGTAAAGATTAGCGTCTGCCCATGTTGTTCTAGATAATGATCCTGTCACCCATGTTCCATCTTGATAATTGAAACAAACATATCTGTCATTAAAATCAGAACCACTTTTTGGATAGTACCAACATATCTCTTCATATAGATGATTTAATCCTGCATAAACTGATTCACCATTACTATAATTTATTCCTAAATTGTTACCGTTTTTTGTAGTAAAAACAAAATCTTCAACAGCACAAGGAAGTGATTTGACTGTACCATCAAAAACAAAAAAACCACCAGACTCACCCATCCAATAAACTGCACCATTTACATATTTCATAGCATGTTGACCAATACATCCACAGTTAGATCCAACTTGTCTAATAGAGAAAGTAAACGGTGGTCCTACAAACTGCATTACATAAGCAGCATTATCTGTTAATATGAAAGTATAATCTTTACCCTTTATAGCTCCAACAATTTTTGTTCCTGAGTCTAATCTAAATGTACCAGCTGTGTTTACAGAGGTTGGAGTGTAGTCACTTATATCTTCTTGATCTGAAAATCTAATAAACATTTTATCTTGTGTTGCTTGATCTCCAATTGTTGTTTCGGTTCCAAGCATTACTAAATGTCTATCTCTGTCAGAAACTAATGACATTACTGATTTAGTCGGTGCATTTGAAATAACTGTAGCTCTAGTATTTAAAGCATTTGAGTTTGAATTAATTGGATTCCATGAAAAAGACTTTCCATTTTTTATTGTAGCAATTAATTGCTCTCCAAAATTATCTAAAGACCATGATGCTGGATCTGTTGTTAATGTTTGAGATAATGATTCTATACCCCAACCAGTAAAAACTTCAACTCCAGCTCCGCTTGAGTGAGCAGATCTTGTACCAGCTGCAGCTCTTGTAATTCCAGTAAGATCATTTGATGAAACGCCTGTATAAGAAATAAATTCTGCTCCAACTTTTATTGTTCCTGTGGATGGAAATCCTGTAGTGGATGCAAGCGTTATCGAAGTACCAACTCCTCCAGTTCCTGCAGTGTCATCTAACAAAGCTCCATTTAATGTACTAAATACTTGTTGGCCACCACCCCAAAGTCCAGTTCCCCATCCAAATCCAAATGTTGAACCTAAAGCTCCTGGTTTTATGTAAGGAGTGACTGTTGCAGATCCAGAGCCGTTGACCGTGGTTCCAGCTGCACTAGCCATGGTTATAGTAAATGTGTCACTACCGGGAACAGTAACAACTTGAAAAGGATTTGTTGTAAAATCTGATGCAGAATAACCTGATCCTACTGGTGGTGTAACTGACGAAAATAAAAATATGTCTCCAGGTTCTAGACCGTGAGCTGCTTTATTAACAGTAACAGTTGCTGATGTATTTACAGTATCAAAAGTACAACTAGTTAAAGCCGTGTCTAAAGGAGTAATGTCAAAAAAAGCACCCTCATAATAAATCACTAATACTTTGTTCGTACCTATTGCAGCGTATTTTCTACCATCAAGATCTGCCCAAATTAATTGTTCTCTTGCTGCTCCAATTATAGTGCTTTCTAAAATTTGTTCCCATCCTCCTATTTTTTCTGGTAAACCATATCTAAATCTTACAAAGTCGCCATCTGTCCATTGACCCTCGGCACCTGTTTGAGATACTTGCTTATTGAATCCTGGAGCTATTTGTACTTTTGTTAAAGGCATGACAAATTATATCATTTTTATAAAAGGGTTTCTATAATGCGAAAGAGTTATTTATAAGGAATATTCAAGAGAAAGGACTATCTTTCTATCGGTATCAGTGTGTGAAGTATGAAAATAAGACGTATTACTATCAATACAAATAAATGTATTTTCTTGAGCTGTTATTTTCTGTTGTCCTACAATTTGAGTTGTCCCATTGTTAGTATTCATTTCAAGCATACCAATAAAATTATTTGAATTTTCATCAATGTCAACATTTGGCTCGTGGTCAAATATTTCTTTTGATTTTAGATAACAGTCTAATCTTGCCCAAAATATCTTTTTTGCTTTTATCTTTTTAAAAAGTCCAGACAACACAATAGAAACGTATGGACTTGATATAATTTTATTATCTTTTTGCTTTATTAAATAATGTATTAATTTAAATGATTCTAAATCATCATGCATATACCAAGGAAAACTACCATGAGTTATATAATGATTAATTTTTTTAAACTCATTATTATCTAAAAAATTATTCTCAACTATCATCTTTTGGATCCGAACCATTTATTTCAGAATAATCATTTGATGTTAAATTTTGAACTTCTTTTGGAAGTAACTCTTGCCAAGAAATAACAATTCTTACTAAAGTATTACCAAAATGTTTTAGTGACATTGGATCTAAATGTAATTTATTTTTTTTAGTTATTATTTCAGTTTCATGTTTTTCAAAAATTATATCTACTGAACCGTCATCATGTTGTTGAAATTTCATTTTGAATCTCCCCAAAATTGTCTTTTGTCCATATACCACTCCTTATTTTTTCCTTCTTCATCTACATAATGAAGAAACACTTGTGAGTGATAATCACCTTTGAATTGTTCTCTCCAATGTTTTAACTCTTGACCTAAATATATTACACCATCACCGGGATTTAACTCCACAGCATTACCATCAACAAAAATAGGCCACTTGGTACCATCACTAGATAACATAATTGTTACACTTATTTCACAAGAAGGTCTATCAGTATGAGGTTTCAGAATTGCGTTTTTTGTGTACATTCTCCAAAAAGAATATGTTGGTAAAAGTTTTTTATTTGTAATTTGTGATACTTTATCTTTGTATTTCAAAAGCAATGCTTCAGCTGCAGCATCACCGTAGAACATTGTATCACCAACGTTAGATTGTTTTAAATCAAATGAAGTAAAATTTGTTTTATGTTTTATTTCAGCATATATACCAAATAAATCAACTTCATCTTTTGTAATAAAGTTTTTAACTAATTTGTATTTAAAATCTTTTCCTATTTCCATAATTTTATTTAGCCCATGCTACAACAGAAAATCTTACACCCTTTGAAACTGGAGTAATAGTATGTGGGTACATAAAATTACTTGGCCATATAATCATAGTGTTTTTTTTCTTTTTTATTTTTTTCTCTCCAACTCCATCAGGTGTTGAAAATATTAAATCACCACCTTCATAATTATCATTCAATAAGTAAATACAACTCCATTGTCTATTAATCCATTTTGATTGATCTGTATGAAATAGATAATGAAAAGTTTCTTTGTATCTTAAAACAGAAAGCTCTGACACATGTGGTCTTACTGTTTCAAATTTTGTTGAACTAAAAATTCTATGATATTCCATTAATTTTTCTTGAAAAAGACTGGTTAAAAAATTTGTCCAATGGATTGTTGTCATACTTTTTTCACCTAAATTATTTAATTGCCAAGCATCTGCCTTTCTTATATTTTTATTAACAGTGTTTTCACCAATAGCTGCGCTATGAAAATCTTTATGTTCTTCACAAATATTTATAAATGAATCTAAAATTTCTTCTGGAATACAGTCTTCAAATACTCTAATATAATCAGAAAGAATAATATTTTTTATTTCCATGTTTTTTTATTCCAAAATAAATTTTGATATACTCTAAAAACTTTTTCAAAAGTATACCATCTTTTTTGAATTGTTTTTTGATCTTTATTTTTTTTAATTTTCATATTCCAAGATGTTCTTTTAAAAGGTATTATTTGCACGTAAGGTGTTCCCGCTTTTATAGTTGTTTCTATGAAAGGATATTTATCACCATTCATTATAATTGGAAAGTTGATTTCTCCTGGAAAAGTATCAGTATCTACAATACCAGGAATTATTGAAAATTTATCGTTAGTATTATTCATAGGGGGTACAAATAAACATGAGTAACCTTTTGGTGTTTTAATAGTCCACGGATTTAATATTTTAAAAAAATCTTGATTTTTATTTTTTTGTATAAAAGGGCATTTATCTCCTAACTGTGCAGTTGGGTGATTATCACAAGTTCCAATATTAAACAGTTTATTCATAAAATTTGGTGAATCAGGATTATTATAGTAATAGGATTCATTGTCTTTATTAAATTTAAAATGATAATCTATCGGTAGTTTTAAAATATAACCAGCAGTAAGAGTTTCTAAAAATGGAATACACCCCTTTATAGTTTTTTCTTTAGGGTGATGTTCTAAATCCTTAAACCATTTTGGAATATTTGTTTTGGTTAAAATTGGATGTATTGGATTTGTTTTTAAATAAGATTCACTTGCGCTAAATTCAATAATTTCTTCAAACATCTGTCATCTTTGTATGACATATATATCAATTTGTAAATAATATTACGGTATTTGTTTTGGACTCAAAAAAGCTATTGAATTATCACTACAATATTTTTCCCAATTTGAAGAAATTGGATAAGTTAAAGAATCATAATCTAAACCTTCCAAATAATTTTTATAGTTTACAACACTTGAATAAATTGAATCAGAAGAATTACCAGCATCAATATAAGCATTTATTTGTGATAAAACTTGTTGATGATATGCTTTTAATTGAACTTCAGTCATAGAAGGCCATGAATTTTCTCTGCCCATATCTGAATCATAATCTGTATAAACTACTTCACTTCCATTGTGTGAAATCATTTGCTCTTCAAATTGAGCTTTACGAAAATCTGCATCAGATACTGTTTCAACAACTGCGTCCTTAGAATAATTCAAATCATTTTTTGCATTATCAGTAGCTGCTATTTTAAGTAAATTGTTATTTTCAAATATAAAATATGCCATTATTTATCCTATATTGGTTGATTATCAAAAAATGCCAATGCACCTGGTTTACCAGCTTCAGGTGATCCACCTTGTTCATTAGGAGGTGATCCACTTCCACCATTACCAAAGTTGTTTGCAAACATTGTAAAGTTTCTAGAAAGAGAAATAGAAGCACCCGGTGCACTTCCACCACTTCCTGGGTTACCTGGAGGTCCGTTGTTAGGAGCATTTTGTCCTCCGTTTCCTCCATTAACTGTCAATAAATTTCCTACGTTAGTTGCTCCACCATTTCCACCAGATGTACTTCCTGGCGCACCTACTGAGAAAGGTTGTGGAGTACCTCCAGTGACACTTCCTTTGTAAAATCCAAAAGCACCTGATCCACCAGATCCACCAGATCTGTTATGACCAGCCGATCCGCCTCCGCCCCCAGCTGATAAAGCGTAAGCATAAAATTTAGATACGTCAGATGGTGGTGCGTATGTTCCAGATGAAGGACCAAATTGAATTATTTGAGCACTAAAACCTCCGCCTGCTGAACCTGAAGATGCAGATGTAATTCTTCCTTGTGCATCTACAGTGATTGAAGAAAGTGTATAAGAGCCCGCAGACACAGAAGTATTTGCAAGTTGATCAGCACCAACAGCATCGTCAGCTATTAAGGCAGTTGTAATTGCATCGTCTGCAATCGCAGCACTTCCTACAGCATCGTCAGCAATCGCAGCGGCTACAACAGCATCGTCAGCAATTTTGGCTGAGGTCACTGCATCGTCTGCAATTTTGGCAGTGCTTATTGCACTGTCAGCAACTTGTGCAGTTCCTATTGTACCACCTAAAGTGTCTAAAGACACTTCATTTAAATTTGTTCCATCAGAATAAGCTGCATAAATTTTTGCAGCATCAGGAGAAAATCCTGTTCCTGAAGCAGTTTTGATTGTTAGGTTTGATGGATTTGTTAATCCTGAACAATCAAAGATGTAAAATTTTTCTATTGAATCTGGGATAGTACAAACTGTGCTCGCAGCAATAGTTGCTGTAGCGAATTTAATAACTAAATTTCTTGCGTTTGATATTGCACCGTCAGACATTACTAGTGCAACAGTGCCTCCAGATGTTAAAGTGATTTGTTCAAAACCAGCAATTGCTTGTTGTACTAAATTTAAATTTGTGTTTGTCTTATCACCCCATGTACCAGCATTTTCACCAGTCACCATCAATTCGAGTTTAAGATCACTTGAATAACTAGATGCCATAAAATTTTATCTCCTTAAATATTTATATTTTACATTAATCAAGCAGCTAAATCAACTGGTGACCAAGTATTTGATACTCCTGGGTCTATTTCAGCCCATGCAGTAATATTAACGCTTCCAATTGAAGCTGTCAATTCTATGCCTGAAACATCTACGCTTGCTCCTGCATCTATTGTAACTTGACCTATTGATCCAGTCGATTGCAATCCTGATACACCAATTATTTGTCCAGGAATTTCTGCGTGTTGACCAAGTGACAATGCAGCTTGAATACCTGTTGGTGCTTCAACAGTTGTTTGTATTAAAGTAATACTTCCTAAACTAAATGTTGCTTCAATTCCCGAAACATCAACTGGAGTTTTTAGTCCAGCTATTGTGGTTCCTTGAGAACTTGTTAAAGATATACCAGATGGTGATACATTTGCATCAGCATCAAAATCTAATGATCCTATTGTAAAGTCTAATTGATCTTCTGAAGCAAATACAGTTATATCTTGATCAATTTTTAACGAGAAGCCATTAAATGTAGTGCCTATTTGACCAGCACTTGTCACTGAAACCGTTACGTCAGTGAATGCTGCTGTTGATGGGAAATTAATTGTTGAAGTTAATTGTTGTCCAGTTGGTAAAATAGAGTATGCTTCACCCCATGCTAAATTACCCCAAGCTCTTCGTCCCCAACCAATACCAGTTAGTTCTGATTCATCTATAGTAGTTGAACCTATGCTTGACGTTGAAGAAATACCAGTGACTGGAACTCCTATTCCAATAACTGTACTGCCCACTCCCATGGACTCTAAACTTCCTGTGACTTGAACAAGGGCTGAAGTTCCGCCTACTGCAGCTCCTGCTGTAGAAGTAAATTGAACACCTGAAGGTGTAACTAATGCGTCACCACTTGTTGATAATGATCCAACAGAAAAAGAAGCTTGTATTCCTGTAATTGTTGGTTGTGATCCTGAAAGATCACCCCATTCATTTTCACCCCAAGTATCACCACCCCATCCAACTTGAATGATACCTTCGGCTGTAATACTGCCAATGCTGTAGGTTGCACTTATTCCAGAAAGAGAAATTGTGACATCACCTTGTGCTGCCCAACTACCTTGTCCCCAACTTAGTGCACCCCACGCATTTGACATTCATTCTTATCCTTATGCTAATCTTAAAATTGCAGCAGAAGTTGTGAATGCAGGGAACTGAATTGTAAAAGTTCCTGAAGTTGCAGTCTTATCTCCACCGAAATCTAAAACAGCTACAGCGTCTGTAGTGTTCGAACCACCGTCAGTCGTTGTGTTATAAATTAGTGCACCTCTTGCAGTAAGAGTTACACCTACAAATGATAAATCAGCAAAGTCAGTAATTGCTACTGATGAAGAAACTTTAACACCTTGATTAACAAGTGCTTTACCACCCGCTGTATAACCAGACGGTGATGATACTTCATTTGAAGTTGTATAATTTTCAGTTGATTTACCTAATGTTGCAGAACTCGTGTACATCGCTAACTTGTATGTATCAGATGATGTATCAAAGTCATGCTTTCCTTGTAGTAATTCTTTTTTGAAAGAATCACAAATTGCGTTAGTTGTTATTGCCATAATGGCCTCCTTTAAATTATTGGTTAGGAGAAGGAGATGGAACCACAACTCTTGGTACTCCATCATCGTATTCTCCACGTCTTCTTCTACCCATTTGTTGTAGGGCAAAATTCTGTACTTCTTCAGTATACTTTGTTTGATAGAGGTTGTATAGATTATCGGGTCCTTTTAAAAATCTAAAAGCTTCTGCTAATACTCCATGTAATAACATAGACTCTTGATGTTGAGAAAGATAGGTATTATTTGAGCTTGTAAAATTTGGTGCATCTTTTATATAATTTATTTGTACAGTCAAAGCTGAAGCTGGAGTTGGTGCCACTAAAATAATATTTCCTGTTTGTACATTATCTTCCCAATTAGCATAATATTTAGGTGTGCCTTGTGCACCAGTGCTATTAAACTCAGAAATAAAACTAGTATCTCTTTTTTCTAAAAAAATTCTAGTACTGCCATCTATTACTTGCACAGATCTAATAACTAAAGCATCTGAAGGTAAAGAAACATATCTATTACCAGCAGTAAAAGTTGAAGTAGCGTATTTTCTCAAATCATCGTAATCTACTTTTCCAGCAATATCTAATTCAACATTTCTAATAAAACCTTGAATAATAGAATCTGACAGAACAGTGCTACTTACTTCAGTGTAGTCTCTTACTTGTGTTAAAAAATTTGAATGAGTGATTGCCATTATGAAATACTTACTCCCACTGAACCAATTGATGAAAGAAGTTCTCTTCTTCTATTTTGTAATGCTGGATCTTCAGGAACCATGCTATGAATAGTTGTTGTAATTCCATTTGTTGTCACATTGAACTCTTGTGTTTTAAAAGCAAAGTCTCCCGGTAATGATAAGTTAGCAACACCAACATGAATACCACCAGAATCTGAGATAGTATTATCATTTGCAAACTCTTGAGATGGTTGTTGAAATTTCATAACTCTTGGATTTTTCAAAGCAATAGCATCTGCTTTATGGTGTGGAGGATCGAGTTGTGGATGTTTTGGTTCAAACTCAGATATATGAACTAATGAACCATTCCATTCTTTGACCATTTCTTTATATGGAAAAGCCATTCCTGATCTATCAGATATTGCTTTTGATCTTTTACCAGTTGCGTATGACATTATACTCCATCTCCAAAATAAGTTTGAGGAGATATGTAAACAGATGCTCTTTGGCCATCTTCATTTAATGCTCTTAATAATTCATCCTCATATAATTGTTTTAATAATTGAATTCTATCTGGTGCTCTTTTTACTGATAAGTAATAAGCAAGACCTGAACACATACAAGGTAAAAATCTATAAGCAACATCTGCTTGATTTGTATACACACCCGCATCTTCAATTCTGTTAATTGTATAAAATTTTAATGTAGTATAGGTCGTTGCATCTGGAGCCAAATATAAATTGATTGTAGGTGTTGTCTGCCTATCTACAAAATATTGAGATGGTTGTCCTGTTTGTAATTTGTTTGGAAGAGCTGCATATGCAGATCTATCAATTTTTGTTAATGATATATCATTAGTTGAAGAGGTGTTGCTAGCTGCAGCAGTTGTTGAAATATACGCTTCTAAAACATCATTTACTTGTCCATCTACGGTATAGGTTGCAGTTCCCGCTACTAAAGCTACTTCATTTAATTCTACTTTCCAAAGATGAATTCCTCTGTTACCCCATTCAGAAAATAAAAGATTTAAACTTCTTCTTGCACTACGTAAGTCATTTCCACTATTAGTCCGCATACCACATCTTTCG